>Ga0123338_10004120_pt1 | contig 12818 bp, 11 predicted proteins | sample grotaG_FD_89793 | JGI IMG/M metagenome (GOLD analysis project Ga0123338, IMG submission 89793) | Glacier valley bacterial and archeal communities from Borup Fiord, Nunavut, Canada, to study Microbial Dark Matter (Phase II) -... | ecosystem: Environmental > Aquatic > Freshwater > Ice > Glacier ... | reverse complement strand
CCTGCGCATTATCGAAGCTGGTCGGATCAGGCTCCTGCCAGGCAAGAAACGTGTGCAGCAGTGTGGCAGCCTGCCCCGTATCGCTCAGGTCCGCATCGAAGACACGCTTCTGGTTCTGAAACAGAACGCCCTTCCGCGTGTCCTCGAACAGGATATTGGTGAACGGGTAGCCTTTGCGCTTCTTCTTCAGGATTTCGGTTTCGAGATCATCGTTCGTGTCTTTGGCTTCCCAGTAGCCGCGCGGCAGGTTGTAGCTGTCGCGCAGGGTTCCGTCCGGACGCGCCCTCGTCCCCTCGACGATCTGTTCGGGAACGAGCGTCATGTCTTCCCCGACCGCCAGCGCCTGCAGCAGATTTTGGAACGCGAAACGAACGCCGGTTTCGTGGGTGACATTGAGGGTCGCGAAGTTGGTGAGCGCGGCACGATAAGCTTGAAACGAGGGGTGTGCGGCGATAGCGGCTATAGTTCTCATAGCATCCACATTTCCACATTAGCGGGCAAAAACCCTGCACTTTGATTCGAGGGACGATTCAGGGGACGGGCAGGGTACTCACTCGTCTGCGCTGTTCGACGCGCGGAGCAACTGCTGTTTCTGTGTATCTGCCAGTTACGCAGACGGACGCAGCAGAATGTCGGCTCCTGCCTCCGAGGAGGCTGAGGCGCGCAGCAAAGTCGATCGCACACGCTCCGTCTCAGCACGCTCCCGCAGAACGAGCAGCGTCTGCCCCGCGACGGCTTGCATACGTTCGTCCGCGTTTGCAATACCATTCCCGGAGGCGAGTCTCTCTACACCGGAGATTGCCCTGCTGTCTCCAACATGCTCAAGAGCGCGAACGATGGCGAGAACGAGTTCAGGATTTTTGCCCATGAGAGCGCGATTGAGGATGACGACCTGCTGAGAGTTGAGAAGGTCGGCATCGGCAGACTGCAAGCGCGGGAGCAGCCGGATCAGCGTCGAAGCTGCTTCCCGGCGGACTGCCTTGCTCCGGTATTCAAGAGCCTCCGTCAACGGACCGATGATACTCACGTCATCATAGTGTTTCGCCAGCAGATAGGCGGCGTTCGTGTGAGCGCGTGTCACGATCGAAGCGCGAAAGATGCCTATGATCGGACCACTGACTACAATCCCAATGAGAATTCCAATGAGCAGGGAAGCCGAGGTCCATGTGGTACGTTCGAAATGCAGCATCAGACCCAGCACGGCGAAGAAAACTGCACTCGCAGAAATTCTGCCATAGAGTTCGTGCCGCCGCGTCTTTCGTTGTCGTTCCGAGCGACGCATAATTTCGATCAGCAGATCACGACCTCGGACTCCCTTGTCCAAAATCTCCTGTGTGGCTTGCTGGCGTACCCGTGTCTTATAGCTTGCCAGGCGTCTGGAGAGAGGTTTTTCCACTGTATTCCCCGAATGTCTCTGTGCGGAAATCGATTCGATCACGCTTTTTATCATTTTATAATTCGGCTTGCAATTTATCGACGCGAGCGACGATAGCGGTTCTGCTCCTCCGCACCCTCTGTTATAACACGAGAGCGTCATCATAGTCCATCTTGCATCTCATCATAGTCTATCATAGTCTCCATCATAGTCTAATCAGTGTATAATGGAGCGGGGCACACTTCTTTGCTCAAACCTGTTCAGGAGGCTGTGCGATGGATATACTACACTCTCGTTATACTCGTGAGGAGATCGGGCGCATTGGTGAGGAGATTTACCACCGCGATATCCGCTCCCTCGTCCTGCCGGAACATAAGGGCGAGTTCCTGACGCTGGACATCGAGACGGGGGATTACGAAATCGGCGCGGATGACTTGCAAACCGTAAAACGCCTGCGCACTCGCCGCCCCGATGGCGTGCTCTATGGTCTTCGCATAGGTTATACTTCCGCCTACACGCTTGCCGGACGAATGGTCGAAGACAGTTCATGATGATCGGAGTAGTGAACGATTTTTTGGAGGCCACACTGGCTTTGCAGATTCAGGGCCCTGATAGCCTGAGTACAAATCGAGCGGTGATCGATACAGGCTACAATGGGGCGCTCACTCTGCCTTTATCCGTCATTATGGCTCTAGAACTCAATCCATTAGCAGCTCGTCTGGTGACATTGGGAGATGCGAGCCAACGCGTTCTGGACTTTTATGAGGCGGAGGTGGTGTGGGACGACAAGCGACAAACCATTTAAGTTCTCTGTGTGGAAGGAGAACCTCTGATCGGCACTTCGCTGCTAAAGGGCTACAAGCTGGAGATCGACTTTGTCGTAAGCGGGCAAGTCGTCGTTCTTACCGCTGCATAGCCGACTTCTCGATGAACCATCTGTTCACCTCGATTCATCTCGACGCTGCACCTCATCGCAGTCCATCTTGCATCCCATCATAGTATCCATCATAGTCCATCTTGCATCCCATCATAGTAATCATAGTCTATAATGTACCAGCCGACAGCACAAGTAGGTGACTGCGACTCGAATTTGAAGGAGCTGAACTCGATGACGCGACAATTTGCGGAAGACCGCTATGATACGATGCCCTACCGACGCTGCGGACGGAGTGGACTGCTGCTGCCCGCCATTTCTCTGGGCGCGTGGGAGACATTCGGTGGGTATCGAGGTGAAGACGTAGCGAAGGAATGCCTCTTCCGGGCTTTCGACCTCGGCATCACACACTTCGACTTCGCGAATAATTACGGTACGCCGCCAGGTAACGCGGAACTCGTCTGCGGCAAGATCATCAAAGAGATGCCCCGCGATGAACTAATCTTGTCCAGCAAGGCGGGATACGGGATGTGGCCCGGACCGTACGGCGAGTGGGGCAGCAAAAAATACATCATCGCGAGTTGTGACCAGTCCCTGAAGCGCATGGGCGTCGAGTACTTCGATATATTCTATTCACATCGACCCGACCCCGACACACCGCTGGAAGAGACGCTCGGCGCGTTGAATCAACTCGTTACGCAGGGCAAAGCGCTGTATGTCGGCGTCAGCAGCTATAACGGGGCACAGTTCGCCGACTCGGTCCGTGTCTGCCAGCAGCACGACTGGGCGCCGATCACGATCCATCAGCCCTACTACAACCTGCTGTCGCGCGGCATCGAAGCCGATCTGCTGCCGCAGACCGAGCGAGCGGGCACAGGCGTGATCGCATTCTGCCCGCTGGCGAGCGGGCTGCTGACGGACAAGTATCTCGGTAACGACATCCCGGCAGAAAGCCGAGCGGCGCAGAAGTGGGGTGAGGGGTGGGTGAAGGACAACCTGACGCCGGCGAAACGCGAACGGCTGCTGCGCCTGAACCAGCTTGCAAAAGAGCGCGGTCAGACCCTCGCACAGATGGCGCTCGCCTGGATACTGCGCCTGCCTTCCGTCACGAGCGCACTGATAGGTGCGTCCAGCGTGGAGCAGATCGAGGAGAACGTCAAAGCGCTGACGAATCTCAGCTTCACGGACGAAGAGCTAAAGCAGATCGAAGCGCCCTGACGCAGAGCATCCGGGTAGACCTGTGCCACAGCAGTAAAGCCTTCAGATGGGCCCGACTTTTGATCGGTGCAATCAAGTGCCTTCGCAGCGCAGCAGCACAGGATCTGCTGCGCTGCGAACGTGTTGCATATAAAGGTTGGAGAACGGGTACTTTACTGCGGGCGTAAGAGTAGTTCCGGTGGGTCGGCAGGTGGGGTGACGGCGGGACGAAGCAGCAGCTCGCTCGACGGCGGGGGAGTCATCGCGCCGCGCAGCAGCATCTCGCGGGCGTCCTCCTGCCGCTGCCGCTCCTGCAGGATCGGAAGCAGACGAGTCGCCAGAGCATTGACTGGCGCAGTCCAGCCAGTATTCACCATCCGGCGCACAGGAGTAACTGCACGCCCGTCGCCAACATTCTCCAGTGCAGTCAGCGCCGACAACGCCAGCGCTTCTGCCGCGCGGGTATCGTTCGACAGCCGCTCGCGCGCCCTTTCCAGAGCGGCGCAAAGATGAGGCACGACCTCACCGCCGAGCGTTCCGTAATGTGCAGGCGTCAGCGTCGAAATCGCAGACTGCAGCGCGGGAACGGCGGCGCGCCGTACGTTCGGGCTGCTGTCCGAGACCGCTTTTGCCAGCACACCCACCGACTGCGGGACGTGCAGACGACCGAGCGCGGTTGTGGCAGCCACCCGCACCCGATTGAAACGGACGGTATCGAGCGCAACTGAAGCCGGAAGCGTGAACGGCAAGGACAGCACCGAAGCGGTATAGCCCGAACTGAGCCCCGCGCCCAGCCCGCCGACGAACGCAAAAACTGCCCACCACAAATCGTGAATCAACGGAACATCCTGCGGGGCTGTCGCCGCCAGCAGCGTGATCGTCGCACCGGCTGCGATCAGACCGACTACGCCAGAAAAAGGAAGCGAACGCCGCATCGCCTGATGCAGCTGCTGATCGGTCGAAGCGCTCGCGCGGCGGTGATCGGTATCGACGACCGCACACAGTGAACGGGCAATGGCAGCGCGATGTTGGGGCGCTCCCTCGACACGTCCCAGCGCCCAGACAGCGATCATTCGCTCTTCCCAGCGCTCCTCGAACGGTCCCTCCAGCAGCGTAATCAGCGCGTGGACGACATCGGAAGCGAGATGCGGATCGCCGAGCTGACGACGGGTTTCGCCTGTAAACAGACTGCGCCGTCCGATCCGACGAAGGAGCGAGCGCATTGCCCGATCTTCTTCACGCTCTGCTGCCGTAACTATCGGAATCGACGAGGCGATCTTTACCACTTCGCCCGGCTCGGAATTTTGGGGCTGATCGCAAACTTGAGACTGAGAAAGTGTGCTGAAGGAAGCCTCGAAGCTGCCTTCTTTCGAAACGGTTGAAACTGTCTGCTGAACCATCTGGAATAGTCTTTCTTTCCGGTGCTATTCGATATATGTTTCTCGTTCTGTTCCCTGCGCGATCGAGCTCAGTTGTCGGAGGCGTTCCTGCGAAGGTAGTCTTCGGTGAAGCCCGGAATGATTTTGTGGTAGAAAGCCACGACAATCTCCACTTTTTTCTTCATTATCGGGTAATGATCGACTTCATGCCAGAACTGCGTCTTGTCGAGCATCAACTGCCCCGCAGTGCAGACGAAATCCTCTTCTAGTTCGGACGTGGCGTACTGGCAGACGAACCCTTTGTTGAGCAGAACTGGTTCGAGATCCTCGGAGTCTTTGCCGTCTTTGATCGCGTTGGTACTCCCCGAACCATACTCGAAGCCGGGCGGGTTCAGCGCCTGCCATTTGTCTGCATCGAAATTCGCCGCGTAGTTGCTGAAGAGCAGATGCGCGAGTTCATGATGCAGCGTTCCTTTGAGGAAATCGTCGTCGTAATCGTTCTCTTTCCCGTCATCGGCGACATAGACTGCTCTGCCAGCGCATGTTCCCGACGCGCCCGTCGATTCGAGCGTCAAATCTGATACCAGGTATATGTGTCCCAGGTTTTTCTGAATGAAAGTTGGTGGGTAACGGCGCAGCGCTTTCTGCATCAATCGCGTAGCGCGGGGGATTTCTGTCGTGCGGATCGGGACGGCTTGCGTGCTGTCGTCGGATCGCCAGTCAGCAGGAAAAATGGTGGGGTCGGCACGGGCTTCGATCACGACACCGGTCGGTTTATCGACGCTCAGCGCTGCCGGATGTGTGTCTGTCGACGCGGTATCAGCGGGATGCCGTCTGCTTCCTCTGCCATCGGCAGCATACCCATCGTTTCCGAAGCTATCCGTGTCTTTGCCTCCCTTCGCGCTGCCAGAGCCGATCAGCCAGAACGCGGCGATCAGCAGGGGTATTTGTACGAAAACTCCGAAAAGCGCCAGCCCGATCAGCACGGTATAGCTGCGCTTCGGCTTTTGCGGTGACAGAGAATCCGGCGGCGTGTACAGAGACAAGATTACCTCTCCAACTGGCTTTTGCCCACTGCGGCGCACAGGTCGATCGTGTTACTCGTTTCGCTGATGCGAAGCCGAGGATCTCCGCGTGCCTCCTCAAGCAAAGCTTCTGTTATTTCAATGAACCGAGTGTCGGCGGTGTTTCGGATACGGGCGAGGCGAACGTCGGCGGGTTCTGCCCGTCCGCAGGTCGCGATTCCGGTTCGGATGCAATCCTCCCCCGTCGGCAAAATCAGCGGCAGCCTGCAGCGCAGGACGCCGCCCTCGCCGCTGGTACGCATATTGATGATGCTGGACTGCCAATCGGCTTTCTCGATAAGTCGCTGCGTCGCCATGTCCGCGAGCCCGACAGCCGTTACGTTTCCCTGAGAGGCGTGTGTCAGGTCGAGGACGGCGATCAGTCGAATATCGGGACCGCCCCATGTGTGTTCGGGTATGCTCGGCATATTGCCCCTGCCGATCACGTGCGTGTCCATACCGCAGCCGCTGATGTTTTTGCCCATCTCGTCAATAATCAGCACATCGAGCGATTGAAAGGGCAGGTGCGGCGCGATCTCGCGGGCGCGGCGCAGCAGCGCTTTTTCCGGCTCACGAGCAATGTCGGCGGCTGGCAGCGCATGAATCTCCGAAGTGCGTCCGGCTTCATTCTCGATCAGCGCAATCCCGCCAAGCAGGGGTATCAGGTTTGGCAGGGCGCGTGCGATCCGGGGTATCAGATTGACGAGACCCTGCGCTCCATACCGATGAATGCTCGCCGCGCCGTGTCGCTTCCCAAGCCCGATCACGCTCATTTTAGCGATGCCGCTTTCCAGATCCGAGACGAAATCTGTGTGGGCTTTGACCCGGTTGACGAGCAGTACCGCGTCCGCCTCAGCCGCATTCCTGTCGCAGTAAATCGGGTGTCCCGCGTAAGTATTGTGCCTCTTCTCCACATTCGTTCCCGACGTTTTGCTGTTACTTGGGCTTTTGTCTTCGCTTCGTTCCGACAGTTGCTCTTCCCCCGACAATTGCCCGACTTCAACGACCTCCATCGTGGCGCGTATCTCCGCACCGACCGCCTCCTGCGTGATCCCATACTCTTCCAGAACTGCCCGCTGTCCTTCCGCCGTCGCGCCGCCATGACTTCCCATCGCCGGAATAATGAACGGCGCTAGACCCGCCTCGCGCAGAGCGGTGACGACCGTACGGATTACCAGCACCAGATTATCCAGCCCACGACTGCCTGTTCCAACTGCGACCGCTGCGCCCGGTTTCAGTCCGGCTCCCTGCAGCAGATTCGCGACGGACTCCCGCACCTGCACAGTAATTTGCGCCTCCGTCAGCGTCGGCGTATCGTACAACTGCTCGACCGTCCAGATGTCTGGCAGCGCAATTTCAGGATAGGTGAATAGTTCGATCGGCAGGTCGATTTGCATCGGAGTTTCTCGTCAACTTCTCTCTCCCTCCTTTTCTTTTGTTCAAGGAGGGGGTTGGGGCTGGTGCATTTGCTCCCAGGGTTGAAACCCTGATCCGGCTGGCAACTTCGTTTGGCGCAGGGTTGAAACGCCGGTCTGTCGGGCGTTCCGCCGAGCGTCCTTCGGACACGGAAACCTCACCCCCCTCTCCTTGGGAAGGCGAGGGGAGTGAGGTTTCCGTGTCATATCAGAAATCGACATAGCGAATGAGCGCCAGCACCTCATCGCGTTTCGCCTGCATCTGCGCGTCCGATTTAGCTTCAAGATTCAACCTGATTACCGGGTCATTTGCGGACGGACGGACATTGAAATGCCAGTCGGGATACTCGACCGTGACGCCGTCGCGCTCATCGATGTGTGCATCGGAATACTTTTCGCGAATGCGTTCCAGCACCACATTTGTATCTGCCACCGACGAATTGATCTCGCCGGAGATATGGTATTCTCCCAGACTCGCGACGAGCTGAGTCATCGTCATGTCGGCTTCAGAGAGTATCTGCAGCATCGAGAGCAGCGGGATGTCGCCGTTGTCGGCATAGTAGTGTTCGCGGAAATAGTAATGACCCGACACCTCACCGCCGAAAACCGCGTTTTCGGCGCGCATCGTTCGCTTGATGTAGGAGTGTCCGACGCGCTCCGAGATCGGCTTGCCGCCGAGATTCAGCACTGTATCGCGTACCGCCCATGAAGCGCGGAGGTCGTACACGATCGCCGCGCCGGGGTTGAGTTTCAGGAAATGGCGTGCAACCAGCGCCGTCACGAAATCGCCGGGGACCGGTTCGCCCTTCTCATCGAGGAAAATGCAGCGGTCGGCATCGCCGTCCCAGGCGACCCCGAAATCGAAATTCTCCGCCGGGATACGCCGGATCATCTCCGCAATATTTTCTCGCTCGAACGGATTTGCCGGATGGTTCGGAAAATTACCGTTCGGGTCGAAATAGAGTTCCGTCACACTCAACTGCGGCAGTTTGGCGAACAATCCCTTTGCCGGAAGACCTCCGACGCCATTGCCAGCGTCCGCAAGAATCTTGAACGGCTTGATCTTGTCGATGTCCACGAACTTAATCAAATGCTCTACATACTCGGGAAGCAAGTCTTGTTTCGTGACCGTGCCAGTCTTGTCGGACTGCTTGAATTTCTGTGAGACGACCAGGTCGCTCAGCTCCTCCATGCCCGAGCCCTTGCCGACGACGCTCGCGCCCTCACGCACCAGCTTCATGCCGTTGAGCTCCTTGGGGGAGTGAGAAGCGGTGATCTCGACAGCGGGCAGATTGAGTTTGCCCGAGGCATAGTACATCATATCGGTCGTCGAGATTCCAATGTCGAGCACATTCACGCCCTGCTGCGTAATACCCTTTGCAAGCGATGCCGCCCAGCCCGGGCTGGAGAGCCGAGCGTCGAAGCCGATCACGATCGTCTCTGCGCCGAAGAAATCCGCCAGTCCTCGCCCGATCAACTCGACCCCTTCTGGCAGCAGCGGCACCTGAAAGGAATCCGGGTCGTCCATTTTCCCAAAATAGATGCTTGTTTCGTCGACGAGCTCGGGTACGAGCGCGCGTATGTCGTACGTTCGAAATACCTTCGGGTCCACCGTTGCCATACTCTTCCATCCTCCGCTAAAAATCCGTTTTACTGATCGTCTGATGCTGCTGAACTCTTCCGCGCACGCCCCCGTAAATCCTCTGTGCAAAATAGCACAGAACCGATAAAACCTGTAAAAAATCTCCAGCGCACAATTACTATATTCGTTGCGAAACCGTATTTTTGCGGACGATCGAAGGAGCAGGTTGGCACGATTCCTGCCCTATAATGATCATGGCGCGATCCAATGACGCGCTTAATTCGATTTATTTATCGACCGTTCGATTAATTGTTTGCTTCAATTTGTACGTTCTATCTGCTGGAAGGATTTTATCACAATGGTTCAGTTTTATGGTTTGAACTCAGGTTCTAAGCTTAGTTTGATGTCTGGTTCCAAACTCACTCTGGCAGCGGTCACTCTCTGTGGCGCAATCGCCCTCGCTGTCCCATCCCACGCTTCCGAACTCGTGACGAATGGCGATTTTACGGCTGGCAACATCGGCTTTACTACCGACTACGGCTACGCAACCGGTGCGACGAGCCTCTATCCGGAGGGTCTGTATTCAGTCGATACCAGCCCGCAGAATGTACACCCGTTTTTCGCTTCGTTCGGCGATCACACCACTGGCACCGGCAATATGATGATCGTCAACGGTCACCCGGACGCCAACAAAACCGTGTGGAGCGAGACGATCGGCGGTCTGCATATCGGCAGCAACTACGCGCTCTCCGCGTACGCCACTTCGGTAGTTGGCTACAATCCTGCGAACTTGGAGTTCTCGATCAATGGAATTCAGGTTGGTTCCGACCAGTCGCTGAGCGCAGGCACACCGGACTGGAGTCCTTTCGCGGGTATCTGGCACGCCAACTCCAACAGCGCAACGATACGTATAGTCGATACGAACACAGTGCGCAGCGGCAACGACTTCGCGCTCGACGACATCTCGTTCAAGAAGAGTGTACGAAGCGCTGACGTTCCGGAGCCAGGCAGTCTGGCAATGCTCGGTGCAGGCTCGGTCGGGTTTGCCGGTTACCTCGTGCGCCGCAAACGCCGGTAATAGGATAGTCCTGAGATACCATTCATGGTATCTCAGGAACCGGACAGCCCCGGCACTGCAATGGCGCAGCGCCGGGGCTTTATTCTCGTGCAGAACAGGAAACGATTCCCCCGTCTTCAGGAGTAGGTATTTGCTGAGAAGCTCGCTCGGCTCATCTCAAGCGCTGCGTAGAGGCGGGCAAGAACAGGGCATTTTCTGCTAGAAAAACCAGATACCTACCCCTGTGAACCCCCTCGTCCCGAAGGTGCGGGACGAGAAAAGAAAGGCCATGACCGGAGACGGCGAATAGTTGTGCGAAGAGGAAATGTACCTACAGTTCGACCTGCGCAAATGCCTTCGTTTCGGAAGATTTGAGGCAGGCGACGATGATTGCGAGGGCACGGCGTCCCTCTTCACCGCTGATTTCGGGCGCAGTGTTGGTCACGATCGCGTTGACGAACTCGCGGATCACACCGGTATCGCTCTGACCGCCATCCGAGTTGCTTTGCAGCGAACCGACCTCGAAGTACTGTTTTTCGCCGCTCTTCAGATGGGCTACGACGCTGAAACGTGGGTCGGTGCCGATACGAATATGCCCTTTGCTGCCATAGATAATGGTGGCGTTGTCTTCGCCCGGGTAGTGCGTCCACGAGGCAGTCAGTGTGCCGAGTACACCGCTCGCGGATCGCAGCAGGCAGACGGCGTTGTCATCGACATCGCCCATCGGCTTCTCCAGATGCTCCACCATCGAGGCGACTTCAACGATTTCTTCGCCGAGCAGCCAGCGGATCAGATCGGCTTTGTGAACGCCGAGGTCGCCCATCGAGCCGACGAACGCCTGTTTTTTGTCGAAGAACCAGCCGGTCGGACCCTCGATACTCCACGTTTCCGGACCAGGATGTGAGAACGACGTGCGAAAGGTAACGATTTTGCCGATCACACCATCCGAGATCAACTGCTTCGCTTTGATATGCAGGGGAGCGAGGCGCTGATTGTGACCGATCATCAGGAACTTACCCGCTTTTTCGGAGGCGGCGATCATATCCTTCGCTTCTTTGAGCGAGGTAGCCATCGGCTTTTCACAGAGAACGTGTTTGCCCGCCTTGAATGCGGCGATCGTCAGGGGTGCATGGAAAGCGTTGGGGGTACAGACGCTGACTGCATCGACGCCCTTGAGTTCGAGCGCGTCTTCGATCTTGGAAAACGCTTTTGCATCGTACTTCTTCGCCAATTTTTCCGCTCGCTCCGGGAAGCGATCGACGAACGCGAGCAGTTCGACGTTGGGGTTGGCGGCGTATTCCGGTGCGTGCCGGTAGGTCGCGATGCTGCCGCTGCCGATTACGGCGACGCCGATCTTCTTCTTAGCCATTACAATCTATCCTTTGTAGAGGGGTTATTTTCGTGCTTGAAACCGATTCGAAAGCAAGGTTCGATACAAAAATGTGGGTGCAGCGCGGTACAGGGTCTCTTTCGAGTCCGCGTAAAATACGTTCAGGGTGTTCTGAAGGTGCATCAGTAAGTTCGACACGACATGGCTGCCTTCCTCCCGATAAAACTAATCAAGTTTCGGCTCTATTTTGACACGGGCTAAAGCTCTGGGCTGGAAATGCAAAGTCCATGTAAAGACAGGGGACTGAAACCGGACGGGGAATGTTTTGCCACTGCCCAATTCACGAAAAGCGCACGCCCGCAGACAGCCGCTGTCCACGCGCCCAGTCGACAGCAGGCATTCGTCTCCCGTTGTCGGGCTGAACTTCGGTCAGGAGAAGAATGGTTCCCGATCCCGATGCGACTGTGATCCCTGCCGGGTTTTTCTGCAGAGCGAGCACAACCCCCGGCTCGACCTCAGTTGTCTGATCGATCGGTACAGCCGTCCAGACTTTAATACGCTTTTCCTTAACTTCGGTCGCGATAATTTCGGGTGCGTTTTCGGATTCGATATCGAGTCTGCCATTCGTCGGGATTTTCGTTTTGCTGACGGAATGAATCGCTGTGTACGCGCCAGGTTTTGGGCTGACGCCGCGGATCAGGTTTGCGATTGTCACGGCGGTCTGCTTCCAGTCGATCGCACCGTCCGTCGTCAGCAGGGCAGGCGCGAGTGTCGCACGAGAATTGTCCTGCGGGAGACGCTGCAGTGTACCGGCTGCGAGCCCATCGAGCGTCTCGACGAGCAGGTTCGCTCCCAGTATGGCAAGTTTTGGGGTCAGCGTACCGGCTGTTTCCTCTGTGTCGATCGCCAGGGAGGCGGAGAGCAGCATATCACCTGTGTCGAGTTTCGCGTCCATCCACATCGTCGTAACGCCGGTGACTGTCTCGCCCGCCATGATCGCCCTCTGGATCGGAGCCGCTCCGCGATAAGCGGGAAGCAGGGAACCGTGTACATTGATCGGACCGAGCGGCGGCAGATCGAGCAGCGCCTGCGGAATTATCTGTCCGAAGGCGGCGAGCGCTAGCACGTCCGGCGCGAGCGCGCGCATTTTTTCCAGGAACGCTTCGGTGCGTACCCGGCGCGGCTGCAGAACCGGCAGTCCGTGCCGCTCCGCAGCACGTTTCACCGGAGAGGGCGCAGCCTGCTGCCCGCGTCCCTGCGGCTTGTCGGGCTGTGTCACGACCGCCAGCACCTGATGTCCGGCTGTAATCAGCGCATTCAGAGACGGCACAGCGAAATCCGAAGTTCCAAAGAAAACGATCCGCAGCGCGCGGCGTGTATCAGTCAATCGCACCGTTCTTTCTATATATATGCATTACACTCTGTACATTCAATACACTCTGTACATTCAATACATTCTGTATTTAACACATTACATTTTACACAGTCAACCTTGACAGTCAACTGTCAAAGTCCTGCAACGCCCAGTCTCATTCAGCACTCAGG
>Ga0123338_10004119_pt1 | contig 12819 bp, 9 predicted proteins | sample grotaG_FD_89793 | JGI IMG/M metagenome (GOLD analysis project Ga0123338, IMG submission 89793) | Glacier valley bacterial and archeal communities from Borup Fiord, Nunavut, Canada, to study Microbial Dark Matter (Phase II) -... | ecosystem: Environmental > Aquatic > Freshwater > Ice > Glacier ... | reverse complement strand
GCGCCCGAGGGTCCCGCGTTTCCGAGCACTCCAGCGGTCTCGGGCACCTGCTCCTCGGCCGCCACCCGATGCACCTCAGCCTCCATGTGCTCGATCCAGGCCTGGGCGTTCGCCGCGTCACGCTTGCGGCGCACCACGAGGAATAGCCAGATCGCGCCCGCAATCGCCAGAAGGATGAGCAGCCACCAGGGCATTGCGAAAATCGCGGTGTCGCGATCCGACGAGCGAAGCGGACCGGGATTCAGCGCGTCGGGATCGACCGTCGGCACGAGGCTGATGTGCGGGTTGAGGTACCCGAGCTGGGCGACACCGGGGACCTCAACCGAGACGACGCGGGTGCTCCCCGGCAGCAGTTCGGAGACGCTGGAGCGGACGAGTCCGGAGGCCGCGATGCCAAGGTACGTCTTCACATTCACCACCATGTTTGCGCCCAGCGCGACGTTTCCGTTGTTGCGCACGGTGAACCTGACGAGAGTGGATCCGGAGAACGGGTTCACAGCGTTTCTGTAGGTCGCGGCCACGCTGCTGACGGTGAGCCCCGCCCGCAACGCCCCCTTGACGCGCACGTAAAGCCGGGTGGCGACGCGACGGTCCACGATGATGTTGGCCTGCGGCGTGGCGACGGAGATGACAATGCCGCCGGCATGGTCGCCGGGCGATGCATCTGCGGGCACGGTCAGCCGGAACGAGACGACCTTGCTTTCATTCGGGGCGAGCGGCACCTCGATACCCATCTTGCCGTTCGCGAAGGTGACCCACGATCCGCTGTCCTTCGGTGTGCTCTTCGTGTCCAGGAGGCTGAATGCCCCGGTGGACGTGTCGAACGCGTCGGTGGCGAACACCTTCATGGTCTGCGCGGTCGTGCCCGTGTTCCGCAGCAGATAGAAGTCGTCGAGATGCTGGCCGGGATCCACCTGGTAGCTGAAGCGGGAGCGGCCGTCGACCGAGGTTCCGTCGGAGGGTGCGCCGGAGATTCCATTGGTGCCGTCGGCGGCACGGGCGGAGCTCGCGGCGGATCCGCACACAAGGACGACTGTGGCGAGGACCACGGCGAGGAGGAGGGCGGTCAGCTGCCGCAGCGGGTTTTCGAGGTTCGGGATTCGGAGCACAGTACATCTATCCAAACTCAGCTTGACAAGGCTCATCCTGTTGATGAACGGGGACTTAACAGCGGGCCTGCAATTGGGGCCACCGTGGTCGCGGAGTGGCGACGATCGCGGAAAAGGAGGGGTGACAGCGGAAAGGGAGGGGCCGCGACGAGTCGCGACCCCTCCCGATCTGCTGCGAGTTCTACTTGCTGGTGAGCGTGAGCGTCAGCGTCGAGTCGTACGTTCCCGCGGTCGCCGTCGCCGGGGCGATGAACTTAAGGTCGGCGTCGACGACGGTGCTGCCAACGTTCGCGCCACTGTCCGCGGAAGCGAACGAAGACGTGGACGCTCCGCTGCCGGCGATCTGGGCGCTGGCGGCGGTCACCACCGAGTTGAGCGGCTTCGAGACGATGATCGGGCTGAGTCCCAGCTGGGCGGCCGGGATCGTCTTCGTGGAGTCGCCCTCGAGCGTGAAGACGCTCACCGCGGTGGTGAGGTTCCAACCCGGGTGGGTGACGACGCGGCCGTCGGAAACGGTCACGTTGCCGAGCTTGCCGGTCGAAACCGACAGGTGCGTGGTCGGGTCGAGCACCGGGTTACCGATCAGCACGGTGCTGCTCGCGGGAGCGAGCAGGCTGAGCACGCCATCCTGCGCGGCGAGGGTGGTCGCCTTCAGGGTGAGCGGCTGCGAACCAACCGGAGTAGACGTCGGGGTCGGGGCGGCTGCCACCGTCGGCTGGTCGATGGTGTAGGCGCCGGTCACCGCAGTGATGTGAATGGAGGCGAAGTAGACGCCGGTCGACGCAAGCGCGCTCCCATTGTTGATCGTGCAGGCGATCCCGACGCTGTAATTGCCGCCCGTGGTCTTCATGGCTGCCGTTCCAGTCCCGGAGAAGTCAGACAGAGTCGTGTCGGGCGTCGAAATGTTCTTCGTCCCGGACGCGAAGCCGGAAAACGCCTTTCCCGCCCAGTTGGCGACCGTGTACTCCTGACCTCCGAGCGCCACGAAACTGGCCACTCCGGTCGCGTCTGACGGACAGGTGTAGGGAGCGATCACGTTGGTCGGGTCACCGTAGCCGAAGTTGGGGTCAGTGAACGCCGACGTGGTGCCTGCGGGGACGAGGGCGCCCGTGTTGCCACTGCCGATGTACATCGCGCCCTGGGATCCGTTGGGCTGGTTCGCGGCGTTTGCGGTGCTCGCCACCGCTGCTCCGGCGACTACGGCGAAGACCGCGGCGCCGATGACAACGGCGCGCGTCGTTTTGTTCTTCAACATTGTTCTTTTCCTCTGTCTGGTTCGGGGTCGGCTAGGAAGCGTTGGCGCGAAGGATGGTGGTGCTGGACGGGGCGAGGAAACCGAACTTGGCCTTGACCGATCCTGAGGTCGTCTGGAAGGTGCCGAAGTTGGTGAGGCTCTTAGCCTTGGTCGGGTCCATCAGGTCAGCGAGGTCCTGCTCGAACTTCGCGTTCGTGCTGTCGATCCGGGCGTACTCGACGACCAGGTACGTGTCGCGACCGAAGACGGCGTCATCGTAGTAGGACTTGTTCGCCACCAAGGCGGTTCCGGTTCCCGTGAACGGCGCGATGCCGTTCGGGGTGCCGAGCTGAGCCGAACCCACTCGGTTCTGGGCGGCATTGTTCGACTGGGCGATGTAGCTCGCGACCGAGAACGGGATGATCTGGTTCGCCGCGAGAACGGTTCCGTCGTTCTCATCGAACGACGCGTAGGTGGGGTTCGCACCGTTGTTGGTGACACAGGTGGTGAGCGCCGCGTTGTCAGCGACGCCGATCTTGCCAAGGAAGAACTTGCGGGTGCCCGAGAGTCCCTGCGGCAGCAGAGGCTGCACGGTGACGCCGTTGATCACGTTGGCGCCGGCGGCGCAGGTGTAAATCTGCTGCAACTGGGCTGTGGTGATGTTGCCGAGTGCAGACGGGGTGCCGTTGTACGCGTAACTCACCGCGTCACGGGCGAAGGGCACGTAGGCGAGCACACCGCTCGTGTTCACTACCGGGCCGCTTGAGGACCGGGCGATGTCGACTGCGCCGGTAATGACCGCTGCTGCCGCCGCCGTGCCGCCCGGCTGGGTTCCCGCCGTGTAAGACGCTCCGTCGATGGAGCGGCTGAGTGCCTTTACGCCGTCACCGGAACCGGTGGGCCGGCCGAAGTTAATGCCGCCGGACTTGGTCTGGATGGTGGGGGAACCGAAGGCATTGAAGGACCCGAGGGTATTCGTGTCGTTTTTCACCACGCGAACGGAAGCACCCGAAATCGACGTGCCATTAATAAGGGCGTTCGACACATCCTGCAGCGTGTCCGAACCGACGAGCACGTAGCTGTTGGACGATGGGTCCGCGCTGGCGGGTGATGCGATAGCGACGCCAGCGAGAGCGACGCCGACAACTGCGCAGATGGCAGCGGCCTTGATAGTCTTCACTTTTTTTCCTTTCGAGGGGTGTTTCGGGGTCTCGCGTGTTGCGAGCGCTCCGACTTGGCGCGGACGGAGCAAGGTGCTGTCCTCGGGTCCAAGAATGTTGGGCATCAGCGTCGCCGCCTGATGCGGGTGATGAACGGCACGGCGACCGCGGAGAGCAGTCCGGATAAGAGACTCATCGGAACCACCGAGGACAGATCGCCGGTCTTCGGATCCCCCGGGGTCGTGGTGCCGAGCAGCACAGCGGCCGTGGCACCGACCGCCAGGGGATTGGTGGCTGCGGCGGGCAGCCCGGCAGCCGCGGGCAGCCCGGCGGCCGCAGCCGACCCAAAGGGGCTCGCGGAGGAATCGGGCGCCGGGGAGCCGACGGAGGATACGGCAGTCGATCCGGTCTCGGCGATCACCGACACGCCGGCCTCGATCACGTCGGCGGCGGCCTTCGCCTGCGCCGTCCATCCGCTCGGGATCGGGGCGTAGCCGGCCGGCAGCTCCCCCACGGCGGTGCCGGGGACCTGGCCGGTTGTCGCGGCGTACCGGATGAAGGCGGCGTAGCTCTTGCGCTTGGCCGTGTCGGTCTCGGCCGGGTTGGTGGCGGCATACACCGGCATGGTGAGCGGGTAGGCGGTCGGAGCCCCGGCCGCCGCGGCCGATGCCGGGTCGAACTCGTAGACCTGCTTCTGCGTCGTTGTGGCCACCATGGCCGACGCGGCGGCCGTCATCGAGGTCGACGTCGGCACCACGAACTTGCCTGCCGGGTTGAGCAGGGCCGCGGAGACGGTCTGGTACTTGGCGGCCGAGGCGGTGTCCGTCAGGCCGAGAACGGTCTGGAAGCCGGAGAGGCTGCGGACTGTCTTGGCATACTGCGGCGGCGTCTTGGTCTGATCCCAGGGGCCGAGCACGAGCCCGTCTCCGCGCAGGGTGAGATAGCCGCCCTGGTCAAGGTCGTTGGTGTACGGCCGCCAGGTGACGAGGTTGATCTCGCCTCCCGCCGCCGAGGCCGCCACCGAGGTCGGGTCGGACTTCGGAAAGTTGTCCCGTGGGAGGGTCAGCGCGGTGCCGCTCAGGTTCGAGGCGGAGGTCGAGTTCCAGGGGTTGACGATCATGCCCCACGGATCGGGGGTACCGGAGAGGAATGCGGCCGCGCTCTTGTCGGCGAGCACGTACCTCCAGAGCTGCCAGGCGACATCCGATCGTCCCTGCGGGGTGAGGATGTCGGCGAGGGACGGGCTGACGAGCGCCTCGTAATCCCATTCGGGGTCGTTCACCGCGAGGAAGTCCGGGTCGGTCGTGAGGTTTCGCGCGTTGTGCCCCGGCTTGGCAGTGCTGAGGTACCCCAGGTCGGACTTGTCGCCCGGAAGCGAGTCGAGGTAGGAGTTGGTGAGCAGCTTCGCGATCAGTCGGGGCGTGAGGTTGATCGACGTGAACGACTGGGTATTCTGGTCGATCACGGACTGGGGCGTCTTGCCGTTGGCCTTCGGGCGGCGATCGATGGCGAACGAGACGGAGACGCCCGACAACGCCACCGGCGCGTAGGCGTTCGGGTCGGCCGCGCCGTCGGAGGTAACGAGGGGCCGTGAGGTCAGGGCGAGGGCAGCTGGGGTGTCGGCGCTGCTCGCCGCGGTAAGGGCGTCGCCCTCATTGCCGGTGCTGAGCGTGTAGATCGACCCGTGGCTCGACCCGCAGAGGGCCGGCTGCCAGGATGCGACGGCGCCCGCGATGAGTTCACTGCCCGAGATCTGCTGCTCGGCCGCGCCGATCGGGCAGTTGATGCCGAGTGGCTTGAACCCGATGCGCACGGCGATGCGGTGCTTCCACGCATCCCAGAACAGCCCGGAATGGGTGATGTGCTGCTCGCCGACGTCGGCGGTTCCGCGCGGGACGACGACGAGCCAGCAGGGTGCCCCGCTTAACGTGCCGTCGCTCGCCTTCGTCGGCGTCCCGCAGCTGAGCCCCGACGACTGCTGCGCCGTCTGCACCTCGAACTTGATCGACCCGGTTCCGTCGGCGCTCGATCCGGCCCACTTCACCTCGTTGGAGGTGTAGGCGGTGAAGAACTGGTTGGTGTTGGGGTCGACCGCGTCGATCTTCTTGTGGTCCACGACCGAGGCGACGGTATCCCCGGCCGGGGAGCGGAACGGGATCGAGGTGTAGGTGGGGTGGAAGTAACCGCTGCCGGGCGCCGTGTACTGCGCGTCCTGGCTGGCGACCTCGCCATCGGTGACGAAGTTGTCCCGTGTCGCCCCCGCGGTGAGGAACCCGCCGTACTGACAGGTGGTGCGATCGGGCTGCGCGGGCTGGCCCGCGCCCACCGAGGGGTCATCGCCCCAGCACTGCATCACCTGAAGGAAGTTCTCCCCGCCACTGTCGCCACCTGGGAGCGTGGAGGCCTTGCCGCCCGTCCAGCTGATCGACAGGCCCTGCGAGATGAGGTCAGTGGTCTGAGACACCGTGACCGCCAGCTTCGGCAGTGGGGCGTTGGCGATGTCGGCGTCCTGAGAGGCGGCGCTGACGGTCTGCGCCGAGCCCTCCGCGGCACGGGCCTGCTGCGCCGGCACGGCGATCGCCGACAGTGACATGAGCGTCGCAACCGCCGTTGCGGCGGCGATACCGGTAGCGCCAGAGAGTAACCAGGAGCTGCGCGATCGGGTTCGCGGGGTGTGCTGCACGTGCGTACTCCAAGCTAATTTTCAGCTGATCCGGGGGGACGTGAACGAAATTATTGGCGGCTGGTGACCATCAGATGAACGGATCGGGTACTACCGTGCGCCGTCATCTATCGCGTTGGGGTCGGCCGAAATGGTGCCGCGGGCGCGCCTGACGGAGCCCACGTGACGGGCCCCGTGGCGTCTGATTCGCTGGCGTTCTACTTGCCGTTTGCGGATCCGGAACGGCGTAAGCGCCGGGACAACACCGGAGGCAAGATGACCGCAAGCACGAGCAGGCCGCCCGCCGCGAGCATGGTCGCCTGCTGCGCCCCGAAGGTCGCGCTCGCGAGAGTAAACGGTGTGGAGGAGACCGCGGAGCCCCCCGACGCGGCAGAGCCGCTCACAACGGCACCATTGGCGTCATAGGTGGGGGCGTCGCCCGCGGCAGCAGTGGTCGTGATCGCGGCGGCGCCCGCTAAGGCTGCCCCCCCTGTCGCGCTTCCCCCCGTTGCACTGCCCCCGGTCGCGCTGCCCCCTGTGCCCGTGCCGGTGACGGCAGTGGTGGTTTTTGCGGCGCCGGCGGTTCCGGTCGTGCACTGGTTGGGACCCTGCTTGTCGCAGGCGGCCGGCTGCGGCGCCGTGACCGCGAGCTGGTTGTTCGTGGGCGAATCGCCCTTCTTGAAGGTCGGGTTGTTGCACGCATTGGGGTCGACGTTGGCCGACCCGGCGCCGGGAATCCGCTTGATCTGGTCGAATCCGGCGAGGACCAGGTTCATCGGCAGGGGCGAGTAACCTAAGGCGGCCGCCTGCTGCTGACCCTCACACAACATGTAACTCGTGAACGCCCCGAGAGTATTGCCCTTGGCCGTGTTGAAGATGCCGGCAACCGCGGTCGGCACGATCATGTACGAGTAGCTCGAGAGCGGATAGGTGCGGGGGTCGGCGTTGTTATAGACGCCGTCGAGAATCTGGGTGAGGTACTGGGGAGAGCTCGGCGTGGTGTTGATGGCGGCCTTCAGGAGAGCCACCGCCACCGACGGCGCGGTCGGTTCGATGTAGTAACCTGCGGCATTGAGCACCTTCGCGACGGGGAAGCCCGACTTGAGGGCGTAGGAGTATTCGACGTAGGTGATCGCTCCCTCGCCGTAGTCCTGGCTCACGTAGCCGGCGACCCCGAGCGATCCGCTCTGGGCCTTGGCGTTTCCGTAGGTCGGATACTGGGAGGTGAGACCACACGGGGTCGCGCGCTTCACGAGCGTGCAGAAGCTGTTCCAGAGAGTCGGGAACTGCTTCGACATCCAGAGCGTGAACTGGGCGGTCGACCCGGAGCCGTCGGAGCGCACCACCGGCACGATCGCCTTATTCGGCATGGCAAGCCCCGGGTTGTCGGCCGCTATCTGAGGGTCATTCCAGTTGGTGATCTTCCCGGTGAAGATCTTCGTTATCGTTTCGCCGCCGAGCCGCAGGTTGCTGACTCGCTTGCCACCGATCTTCAGGTTGTACATGAACGATGTTCCACCGGCCACGATCGGCATGTAGGCAAACCCGGAGGTGGGCTTCTCCGGGGCCGAACCGTCCTCGGGCGCGGTCTGGAACGGGATCTCGCTGACCGCGAAGTCGACTGTGCCCGCGATGAAGTCCCGTCGGCCGGCCGATGATCCCGTGCCGGAATAGTTGACCGTCATTCCGTAGTTGGCCGCGACGTTCTTGCGCCACTGGTCAAGCGCATTCTGTGACCAGGTCGAACCGGTGCCGCTGATCGGCGTATAGGTGGCGGCCCGCGCGGACTGGGGCGCTCCCGCCGCCGCAGCGCCGGCGAATACGGTGGCGGCGAACAGAATGCCGATGAAGCGGATGAGTCGGGTACGCGGCGTCACTGTGACGTCTCCTCGGTGCTGGTTGGGGCGGTCGATGATGGTGCGGGCAATTGTGCAGCGATCGGGAGGGTGGGCGCCTCGACGCGCTCGTCAAGCGGGCGCGCGGACATGCGCTGCAGGTCACCGGCGGAGGCCGCGACGGCGGCGCGGCGCTGGCGGTCCGACAACTGGCCCGGTCCTCTACCGCCGATGAGCCGCGCGATGGTGAACAGCGCGAGCACCAGCAGCAGCAGCACTGCTGCCGTGCCGAAGCCGCGGGCCACCATGTTGGGCTCGGGGGACTTCACGAAGTCGAATACTTGAAGCGGCAGCGAGATCATGGGTCCGGAGAACGGGTTGAAGTTGAGCACGGCCGTGACTCCGGAGGTGAGCAGCACGGGCGAGGTCTCCCCGATGCCCCGCGCGGTGCCGAGGATCACGGCGGTCACGAGTCCGGAGCGTGCGGTGGGAAGCACGACGTGCCAGACGGTGCTCCACCGCGTGGAACCGAGTGCATAGGAGGCCTCCCGCAGGTTTCCGGGCACGAGCCGGAGAACGACATCCGAGGCCCGGATCACGATCGGAAGCATCATCACGGTGATCGCCATCGCCGCGGCGAATCCGGATCGCTGGTGGGTGATCAGCTGGATGATCGCCGCGTACACGAAGAGGCCGGCCACGATCGATGGCAGGGCGGTCATCGCGTCGGCGATTGTGCGGACGAACCGGGCGAAGCGTCCGCCGATCTCGTTGAGGAAGACGGCGGTGGTGATGCCGAGTGGGATGGTGATCACGAGCGCGATGCCGATCTGGATCAGCGACCCGACGATTGCGTGAACGATGCCACCGAGGGAAAGCGGGTCGAGGGGGCCCGCCAGTTCCATCGTCTGGGTGAAGAAGTTCAGGTGCGGCAGCGCCTCGCGGCCGCGGACAAGCGCGTAGGCCACCACGAAGACCAGTGCGCTGAACAGGACCACTCCGGCGCTCACCAGCAGCGCGGTCATGACCCGATCCTTGACCTCCTGCCGGTCCGAGCGAAGCGCGACGAGGACAACGTAGAGGCCGAGGAACAGCAGGAATGCGACGACCACCCAGCCGACCACCCCGGTCAACGGGGTGAACCAGCCGAAGAGCAGCGTCGTCAGGGCGATGGCGGCCGCGGCGGCCCCGATCACATTGAATTTCTCATCGAGGGTCGCTTTGCGCAGGTTGCGCCTCGGTCCGGTCTCGCGGCCCTCCACCGAGCAGATGCTCGTGCCGGACGCCTTGAAATCGGACTCCTCAAGGCCGTCCAACCGGTCGTCCGGGCCGAAGTTACGGGCGGAAGCCAGATCCAGGGTCGTCGACATGCTTATCCCGTCTCTGCGCCGGATCGCGAGCGGGCCACGATGGTCGACGCGGTGAAGTTCACGATGAGGGTGATGATGAAGAGCACGAGCCCGGCGGCCATGAGCGCCGAGAGCCCGAAGTCGCTGGCCTCCCCGTAGCGCAGCGCGATGAGGGCCGACACGGAGTTGGTGCCGGTCTTGAGCACTTGCCAGTTGATGGTGAAGATCGGCGAGATGATCATGTAGACCGCGATTGTCTCGCCGAGCGCCCGGCCGAGGCCGAGCATGGTGCCGCCGATGATCCCGCCCCGCCCGAACGGGATCACCACCGTGCGGATCATCCCCCAGCGGGTGGATCCGAGGGCGAGGGCACCTTCGCGCTCGCCGATCGGCGCCTGCGAGAACGCTTCGCGCATCACGGAGGTCTGGGTGGGCACGACCATCAGGCCGACGACGATGCCAGCGATGAAGGCGGAGGAGGTGAAGGCACTGGCCTCAGTGAGCGACTGGCCGGAGGCATCCGAGACCCGGAAGAACGGGATCCAGGCGAAATAGGTCGAGATCCATTGCGACACCGGGATCACGTTGGCCTGCAGGAAGAACAGGCCCCAGAGCCCGTAGACCACACTCGGCACGGCGGCCATGAGGTCCACCATGCTGACGAGGAATGACTTGAGCCGCCCCACGGCGACCTCTGAGATGAGCAGCGCCGTGCCGATCGCGAGCGGAACGGCGACACACATCGCGATGATGGCGATCGAGATCGTGCCGAACAGAATGGCGGCGATGCCAAAGACCCGGGTGTCGGGCGACCACTGCTGTTCGATTAGGAACGAGAATCCCGACACCTTGAGCGCTGCTCCCGCGCGGATCGAGAGGAACAGTCCCACGGCGAGCATGATGCCGACGGTGGTCACTCCCGCCGTGAAGGTGACCGCCTTGAATGCGGAGTCGGAGCGCGACGGTGCCGAGACGAGCGACCTGCGCACGGGTGAGGCGTCAATTTTGGTCATCGTCGCCCTCCTTCAGGCCTAAGCAGCTGTTCGGGTTGCTGCTCGCACGATCATCGATGCCGAAAGTGAACGGAACAAATCTCGAACGTGAATTGCATCTGGACGACGTGTGAGCCGCAACTCTCCATATCTCCCGGTCATGGTTTTGGTCTTTCCCTCATGGTGCGGTGGGTATTGCAGACGGCGAAGGGCTCGCGGTCTGCGTTGGCGTAGAGGTCGGCGTGGAGGTCGGGGTGGGGGTAGTGGTGGGAACCGTCGTGCCGGACGCCGCAGAAACGGTGAGGCGTACGACTCGGGGTACGGAGTTTGACCCCGAAGCGACCACGAGGTCGATGTGGGTTCCGCGCGTTACCCTGTCGCTGCCATCGCCCGCGGACAGCACCGTTCGGGCGGCTGCTGGCGAGTTGAGCGTGGATACAGTGCCGACTACCAGCCCTACCGAGACGAGCGCGGTGCGTGCCTGATCGAGGCTGAGGGACACCAGTGCTGGTACGGCGACGACCGTCGAGACCACCGCAGGGCGCGGAACGCTTGCCGGAGTGACCGTTGGCTGGGGAGAGGGGGTCGCTGAGGCCTTCGACGGGGCCGAGGAAGAAGAAGTATCCGGAGCTGCATTCGCCGCGATAATCCAGCAGATGGCGAATACCGAGGTGATCGCAGCGGTTGCGATTGCCAGGGCGAGTCTGCGATTTCGTGGAGCCGGTGCCGGTGCCGGTTCGACACTGGGGTGCGGGGGCCCATCCGTGCGGGTCGGGCGTGCGCGATAGACCCTCGTCACCGCCAGAAGATCACTACGGGCGGGTTGACCGACCAGTAGGCGCGTAGGTCTTTGGATCACCCCGGCGGTGACCGCGTCGCGGACAGCCCTTCGCATATCGGTGGCCGAGGCGTACCGTCCGTTTTCGTCCGTACTCATTGCCGTGACGACAGTGCGATCGACGGCACCCGGTATGCCGGCAGCCAGCACGGACGGCACCGGCGGTGGCGCTTCTATATGTGCGCGCATCACGGCCGCTGGGGTATCGCGGCGATAGGGAGGGAGCCCCGTCAACGCGAAATACAGCGTTGCGCCCGCCTGGTAGAGGTCTCCGGCTCCCCCACCGGCCGCCCCATCGCCTGCTCGGGCGACATGTAGTTGACACTCCCGAGCACGCCGTCACGCCCGGTATCCGTGCGTTCACTTCGCACGATGTCCGAGACAGCAGTGCTGCGCCCAATGGCGTCGGCCAGACCGAAGTCCACCAGACGCACGTCCGCAGGCCTTAGCGCACCCGTCGCGGGATAGTCGACCATCACGTTCGCCGGACTGACATCCCGGTGCACCATCCCCTTGGCATGCGCTGCCTCAAGAGCGGCCAAGACACCGTCAGCGACAGTGAGTGCGTCATCCAACTGAAGCGCACCAACTCGACCGACTCGCTCCGCGAGGCTGATGCCCGGTTCGAGTTCCAATGCGATCCAGACGAAACTGTCACTGTCGGTACCATGCACGCCGGAGTCCAAGACTGCTGCGATATTGGGATGGGTCAGGTCTTGGGAAAACGTCGCCTCCAGGAGAAAGCCTCGCCTCATTTTTTCAGTCATCGAAAGGTGGGGGTGCAGGATCTTGAGCGCAACCGTTCGATTCAGCTCGAAGTCACGAGCCTCGAAAACGGACGCAGAGCCACCTGATCCGAGTAAGCCAATAATCCGGAAGCGACCTGCTATGAGCGGCGAGTCTGCGCTCGCGACTGACCCGAGTTCGATCATTGGATCGTTCACCGGGGCGAGCTGCTGATCTCCGTCTGGACAAGTCTCGTCCCCGGACGGAGCACCGCTACGGAAAGGGAGATGACGGCGAGCTCGATCGAAGATCGACGATCGCGTTCCGTGACATACCAACGCGCGCAGGTAAGAGCGACAATTCCGTCCAACGAGGCGTACCAGCCGTAAAGGCCGCGAAGCTGGTCGAAGACGAGCTTGAACTGCATCTCCCTCGCGACGGACTGAAGTCGGGAAGTGTCTTCGATCGCATCTGTTAAGACACCATGGATGCGCGACCCCCGAGCCAACATACGGTTGTTGGCAGATATCAGATGCCAGACGAACGCGCCGTCGTCGTCCCGAGCCGCACCAGGGACGGGACGCTCAGTACCGTGCCCGACGACGCGCTCGAAGTGGTCGATCCAGAGCTGGAGTTTCGGGCTCCGCGCCGTGGCAAAGCGCATGAAGACTATGCGAGAACCGGCCGTCATCCTCTGTGAATCCTTTGTGCTCGGGTAAGCACCCTCGGGGGGCACGAGAGGAGTCAATGGTTCGCGCTTGAACACCTGCCCTCAACATCATGACCAGCACCCTGCGCGCAGATGAACAAACGACACTGAACCTTCATAAACGTGAACTTCTCAACGTGCAAGCGGTTTTTCGTTGCCACTCGCGGCAGGTACCGACCCGCCATCACGGTGAGTGCCGGGAGGG
>Ga0123338_10004118_pt1 | contig 12821 bp, 10 predicted proteins | sample grotaG_FD_89793 | JGI IMG/M metagenome (GOLD analysis project Ga0123338, IMG submission 89793) | Glacier valley bacterial and archeal communities from Borup Fiord, Nunavut, Canada, to study Microbial Dark Matter (Phase II) -... | ecosystem: Environmental > Aquatic > Freshwater > Ice > Glacier ... | reverse complement strand
TGCTTCTCGGTCCGGATCGGAAGGTCGAGGAACGCCTGGATGGTCTCGATGTTCGTCGTCGCATGGAGCGAGAGGTCGGCGCAGCGAAACCTGCCGCCGCCAGCGACCGCGAGCGGCAGCATCAACTGATCCGCGAGGTGCTCGCCGACCGGCACCTCGGCCTCGAGAAAATCCTCGAGCATGTCGAGCGCGTCATCGGCGACGTCCTCGGCGGGATAGCCCTTGCGACCATGCGCCGTGCACAGCTCGCGCACGCCACTCGCGAGCTCGACCTCGGCCATGAACAGGTTGTGCGGGCCGAGCTTGGCGAACTCGCGGATCTCGCACACCGGCTTGTCGAGTCGCTCCCGAGCCATCGCGAGCTCGCGCTCGGCGACGTGGCGCGGAATCCCGGCGACGATCGCGGTGGCCCGGCGCGAGACGATGGGGCCAGCGGTCAGCACCTCGATCGGCACGAGCTTGCTCGGGGTGATCTCGAGCACGATCTTGCCGCCGCCTCTCGGCAAAAAGCCGTGCTGCTCGAGCGTGAACGCGAGCTTGCCACCCATCGCGCGGAGATGCGGCGCGAACACGCGGTCGAGGAACTCGAACGGCGGCGCCATCGGATTATGGGTGCCGCCGGTCACCACGCAGCGCAGCGTTTGGCCACTCGCGAGCGCGGGGACGAGGATCGTCTGGAGCAGCAACGTCGTCGAGCCGGCCGTACCGATATCGATCTCGAGTACCGGCTGGATCCCCGCGCCCGGAATGAACTCGAGCTCCTGCATGCCAGGCTCGAGCTCGCCGCCACCCGGTGCATACGCCTTGCCGCTCGAGAGGCGCGCCGCGGCTCTCACGCACGCGAGGTGCTGGGGCTGGAGCCCCGGGCGCTTGCGACCCGCGCGGATCCGTTTCATCCGCAGCTTTCGGTTCGTGAGGATCGCGAGTGCGAGCGAGGTCCGCAGGATCTGGCCGCCGCCTTCACCGTGCGAGCCATCGATATCGACAGGCAGACGCATCAGCAACGCACCATCGAGTAGCCGCGCGTGAGGTGGCCGAGCTCTCCGCGCAGCTGTCCGGACGTGAGCGACGTGCGCTCGAGCGCACCACCGTTGATCGACCGAATCCGCGGCATCGCCGTTGGTTTCGCCTTCGCCATCAGCCCTTCACGCACACGACCTGACGCAGCTCGTGCACGACCTCGACAAGCTCCACTTGCGCGGCCATCACCTTGTCGATCGGCTTGTACGCCATCGGCGTCTCGTCGATCACGCCTTCGTCCTTGCGGCACTCGATCCCGGCGGTCGCCTTCTCGTGATCCTCGACAGAAAATCGCCGCTTCGCCTCGCCACGCGACATCGCCCGCCCCGCGCCGTGCGAGCACGAGCAGAACGAATCCTCGTTGCCCTTGCCGCGTACGATGTAGCTGCGCGCACCCATCGAACCCGGAATGATACCCAGGTCGCCGAGGCCCGCCCGGACCGCCCCCTTGCGCGTCACGAATACATCTTCGCCGAAGTGGTGCTCTTTCTCGACGTAGTTGTGGTGGCAGTTCACGGCGTGCTTACCCAGCGCAAATTTCGGCACGTGCTTGCGTGCCGCCGCGATCACCGCCTCCATCATCAGCGTGCGATTCGTCATCGCGTAGCGCTGCGCCCAGCCCACCGCATCGACGTAATCGTTGAAGTGAACCGTGCCCTCGCGCAGATACGCGAGATCTTTATCGGGCAAGTTGCCGAGCTGGTGATGCATGTCTTGCTTCGCGAGCTCGATGAAGTACGTGCCGATCCGATTGCCGACGCCGCGAGAGCCCGAGTGCAGCATGAACCACACGTGATCCGTCTCGTCGAGACAGACCTCGATGAAGTGGTTACCCGTACCGAGCGTGCCGAGGTGATTGACATCGTTACCACCGCGAATGCGCGGGTGCTTCACCTGGATCGTCTCGTAGTCCGTGGCGAGCGTCATCCACGCGCGCTCGGTCGTCGCGGGCAGCTTGTGCCACGCTCCGCGATCGCCGCGCCCGCCGTTCGAGGTGCGGCCGTGGGGCACTGCCTTCTCGATCGCCGCGCGCAGCTCCTTGAGCGAATCCGGCAACTGGTTGGCCAGCAGATCCGTTTGTACGGCGACCATACCGCAGCCGATGTCGACCCCGACGGATGCAGGGATGATCGCACCGCGAGTCGCGATGACGCTGCCGACCGTCGCCCCGATGCCGAAGTGGACATCGGGCATCGCCGCAACGTGATGAAACACGATCGGCAAGAGCGCGGTGTTCATCAGCTGCCTGCGCGCCTGATCCTCGACGCCAACACCGTCGATCCATGCCTTGATCGGCACACCCATCGTGGGAATTTCTTCGTACGTCGCCATGGCTTTCACACGATCGCGAACGAACCCTCGGCTCGCGACCCAGCGGACACAGATAAAGGATTAGCGCGGCGCGAGCAAGTGAGAAAATCAGCGGTAGCCGGCGGCTTGCAGATTGAACAGCTTCGCGTAGCGACCGTTCTCGACGAGCAGCGAGTCGTGGGTGCCGCTCTCGATCACCTTGCCGTGGTCGAGCACGATGATCTGATCGGCCATGCGAACCGTGGAGAACCGATGCGAGATCACGATCGCGATTCGGTCATCGGTGAGCTCGCGGAAGCGCTCGAAGATCTTGAACTCGGCCTCGGCGTCCATCGAGGCCGTCGGCTCGTCGAGCACGAGGATGTCGGCATCCTTGCGCATGAACGAGCGCGCGAGCGCGATCTTCTGCCACTGGCCGAGCGAGAGCTCGCGGCCATTTTTGAACCACTTGCCGAGCTGGGTATCGAACTGGTCCGGCATGGGCTCGATGAACGGCTTCGCGAGCCCGTGCTCGGCGGCCTCGGCCCAGCGAGCGCGATCGTCGTAGGCGCGATCATCGCCCGCACCGATGTTCTCTCCGACCTTGAGCTGGTAGCGGACGAAGTCCTGGAAGATGACGCCGATCCGTCGGTGCAGCGTGACCGGATCCCACGCTCGCAGGTCTCGACCATCGAGCGTGATCCGGCCGGTGGTCGGCTCGTAGAGCCGGGTGAGCAGCTTGATCAGCGTGGTCTTGCCGGAGCCGTTCTCGCCGACGATCGCGAGCTTCGAGCCGGGCTTGATGTGCAGGTTGACCTTCTCGAGCGCGATCTCTTTCGATCCTGGATAACTGAACGAAACATCCTCGAACCGCACGCCATCCTTCGGATCAAGACCGGTTTTCTCGGTACCGCCGGCGGCCGAGGTCTTCGTATCGAGGAACTCGTAGAGGTTCGAGAGGTACAGGTTGTCTTCGTACATGCCGCCAACATCGCCGAGCGCACTCGAGAGCGCGCTCTGACCCTGGCGAAACACGTAGACGTACATCGTCATCGCACCGATCGTGATCGCGCCCGCGATCGCGGCGAGCGCGATCCACAGGTACATGCCGTAGAACGCGAGCGTGCCGAGCGTGCCGAGCGCGAGGCCCCACAGGCCGCGGTTGATCGCGATCTTGCGATCGCCCGCGTAGAGCTTGTCGAAGATCTTGCGATAGCGAACGAGGAAGCGAGGCCCGAGGCCGAACAGCATGACTTCCTTCGCGTGATCTTCGCGCGCGAGCACGGTCTCGAGATAGAGCTGCTCGCGGGTCTCGGGCGTGCGCCAGCGAGAGAGCCGGAACGCATCGCCAGAGAACTTGAGCTCCGAAACGAACGGTGGAATCGCCGCGACGAACAAGATCGCGAGCGCGATCGGCGAGAATGCGAACAACAAGCCGCCGAGACCGACGAGCGTGACGATGTTCTGGCCGAGCTCGAACGTCTGCGAGACAAGCGATAGGGGGCGCGAAGAAGCATCGCGACGCGCTCGGGTCATCTTGTCGTAGAGCTCGGAGTCTTCGAACTGCACGAGCTCGAGGGTGAGTGCCTTCTCGAGGATCTCGACATTGATGCGCTGGCCCAGCTGCTGACGGATCAGCGAGCGCAGGATACCGAGCGTGCGCGAGATCAGCGCCACCGCGATCACCACGCCGAGCTCGGCGCCGACCCACCACATCGCGGTGTGCCGGTCCACGACCGAGCCGGAATGCGAGCCGAGCACGACCGCATCGATCAGCCGCTTCGAGATGTAGGCCACGCCGGTTGGCAACAGGCCCGCGAGCACGCTGCCGAGAGCGAGCCCGAGCGTGATCGTTCGATTCGTCGACCACACGAGCTGGATCGCGCGACGCGAGTATTTGAACACACCAAGATAGCTGCGAAGCTCGAGCTTGTCGTCGGGCTTCGGAGTTGCACCCATACCCACGGGGTGCGGACTGACCGCGGCTGCCATCCGCGCACTGTAACGCTTCCATGTAGTTGTCGCGCCTCGCCAACCGGCTGGGGTGAGATCAAATTTGTGCGGCGCCGAGAACCCCGCCGCCCTACCGGGATGTGACCACCCACTGGTTGATGTCGTGTCTCCTCGGCCTGACGCTGACTACCTCGGCGATGGCTGCCCCCCCGACCAAGCTCGTCTCGATCGAGCTCGACAAGGAGTTCTCATTTCGCGCATTCAGGAAGGACCTTTTGGCAGTAACCGAGGAGCCTGGTGGCCTGGTCGTGCCGGTCGATGCTGGCCCCGAGTACATGGAGATCGGGCTGCAACCCGGGGACGTCATCCGCTACGTCAACGGCACACCCGCCAGTGACGGCTTGCGGGTCACCGAGGGCCGGTACGTGTTCGATGTGGTTCGCGGCGGTAAACCGCTGATCGTCCGTCTGGTGGTGCACGGCGCTGCTTCGAGCAGTACGAAGCTCGACGATGACGAATGGACATCGCTGCTGGACGCGTTGAAGCGCGGACCGTTGTCGACGCCGATGACAGTGAATGGCAAACCCAGTGGCGTGCGGATCATCGACCTGGTGATCACGATCCATATCAATTTCGAGATCGGCGACATCGTGCGCACGATCGGAGGGCGCGCGATTCTCAGCGAGGCTCAACTGAGCGATGCGCTCCGTAACTTGCCTGTGGGATCGACAAAGATCGTCGTCGACCGCGCCGACCGTCCGCACACGATCATGGTGCTGCGCGGTGCACCGATCGACCTCACGCAGCTCAAACCGAACGGCAAGAACAAGTTCCGCGTGCCGCGCAAGCTGGTGAGCGCGCTCGGTGCAACACCCGCATTACTCACGCGCGGGGTGGAGGTCGTGCCGGTGGTGCGCGACGGCGCGCTCCATGGCAAGAAGCTCTACAAGGTCGAGCCGACGTCGCTGGCCTCGAAGGTCGGCCTCGCCGACGACGACATCATCCTCGACATCGAGGGCCAGCCGGTCGATGACCGACTGCAGATGTACGAGGCCATGTCGAACGTCGAGCTACTCGACGAGTTCACGCTCCACATCGAGCGTAAGGGCAAGCGCGTAGACCTCGTGTTCGACATCGTCGACTAGTACGCTCGTCGAGTTGGTGCTTACCTCGTAGGCGTAACTAGCTGGCGCTAGGCGAGTGCCGCCGGCACGATCTTGCCGAGGGTGATCTGATCATCGAGCACGGTGGCCAGCACCCCACACGCTGCGCCGAGCGTCTTGCCCGCCGCACCGAGCGTCTGTTCGTACGGTACGTCGCCCGAATCGCTGATCGACCCGGTCGTGGCGTCGAAGCCGGTCGCACGATAATCGTTGCCGCTCGAGTTGAGCTCGATGCCGCCGATCACCGAGCGCTTGAAGCCGGCGCCGATGAACACCGAGCAGTGGTGCGTCGCGTTGTGGTTGCGGCCGTCCGCGTTGCCACTGTGGCTATCCATCTTGAGCGTGCGGCCGAACACGTTCTGGAATGCGATCGTGACCTTGTCCTGCAGGTTGTACGCGGGCTGCGAGAGCCGCGCGATCAAGTCGGTGATCGCGAGCGTGCTCGCGATCGTCTCCTTCGCCTCGCCCACGAGCCCGGTATCGCCGTGGTTGTCTCCACCGAAGCTGTAGTTCATCACCACCACTGGCGTGACGTTCATCTTGATCAACACCGCGGCCGCGATGTTCTGATCCTGGCGCGAGGTGCCCTTGATGGCCGAGAGATCGGAGAGCAGCTGCTGTGACAGCGATCGCGCCTCGGTCTGCGACAGCGCGTACTTGTCGAGGATCGCGCGCTGCGCGGCGTTGCCCGTGCTCTTGAATAGATCGTTGAGCTTGTTAACGTCCTGATCGCGAAGCATCTGGAGCTGAGCGAGCGGGCCGGTCGGCGCCGCCAGCACGGCTTGCAGGTTCGGCGGTGACAGCGTCGGCAAGACCGAGCCGGCGAACGTGATCAAATTGCGCGACAGCACGGCGGGCTGCTGCTGCACGGTCTGCATGCAGGCCGCATTGGACTTCGCGATCAGCGAGACCAGCATCTCCTGGCGCTTCACCGCACCCATCAAACGGTTGACCTTTGGCGCATCGCCGTGACCGTTGGTGTACGTGCCGTGGTGGAAGAACGAGGTCCGCGCGAGGATGCTCGGCGACAACTGGGTCCACGGTAGCGCTGCTCTGAGCGAGCGCGTCCCGAACGTCATCGCGGTCGAGGCCATCAACGGATCCGCGGAGTGATAGACGCCCGCATCTTCGTAGGTGCCCGGCACGTTGGCATTGAGCGGATCGCCGCTACCCGAGGTCGCGAGGATCAAGTACTGCGGACTCGGTCCGCACGCGGCCGGCACATCGGCACGTGCCGAGTGTGGGTTCGCGAGAATGCTGACCGGGATGCCGGTCGCCAGCGAACGCAGTGCCAGAAAGCCCGCTCCGTAGAGCGAACTGCGAAGAAATCCTCTTCTCGAGTTCTCCATGGTTCGCTCCTTACAGACCGATGATGACGCTGGTCGGCGCGATACACGCCGTGGTGAAGGTGGACTTGAGCGCGTCGGTCGGCGACACGCCGGCCGTGGCTTTTGCAGCGGTGAAGTGATCGGTGAGGATCTGCACGGCCGGAGCGTTGCGCGGATCCGACGGTGCGACGTTCATGATCGTGGCGACGAAGTCAGTGATCGCGGTCGTCGGGTCGATGCTGACGTACCGGCTCGTACCGGTCTTGAGATCGATCAGTTGATCCGCGATCAAGCCGCACATCGATTCAGTACTCTGTCGGAAGAACAGGTCTGGATCGGTCGGCAACGAGGGCAGGGCGAACGCGCGGTAGTAGGTATCGACCGGGAGGAGTAGGGCGCGTTGCGCGATCTTGGTCTGGGCCGCGGTTGGCTGCGCCGTGATCATGCCGCAGATATCGGGGACGCCGAGACGGTTCGAGAGCGACGTGCAGTACTGATCGCGGCGCGAGATGCTGAGCACCACGCCTTGCTCCCGCGTGGTCTTGGTCGGCGCGGCGAACGTCACGAGCGGCGACGAGAACACCTCGCGCACGAGAGTCTTGAAGTCGTAGTTGCTGTCGTGGAACACCTTCGCGATGCGCTGAACTTCCGGATCGGCCTCGTCGGCCGGCGTCGAGTTCGCCCAGAACTGGAGCTTCTGGGTCCACGCGACTCCGAATCGCGGATGCGCCGCGAGCGTGTTCATCAGATCGCCGATGCCCGCGCCTTGTGCGGTGACGCCACCGATGTTGAAGCCAGCAGCGGCTTGCGTCGTATCGAGCTGATCGTGATAACTGAGCGTCCACGATTGACGGAAGTACTGCTTGAGCGGATCGAGCTGGAGGTGACAGCCCGCGCACGCCGGATCGGTCGCGTGCAGGGAGTCGGTCGCGTTGACCGGGAACGGCGTCACGGTGGTGTCACCCGCGATGCTCTGCCCGATGGCGACGATCAGCGCCTGGTTCGCGGTGACGCGCGCTTCGTTCGAGGAGTTCGTGCCCCAGTTCGCTGCGAAGGCGAGCGTGCTCGAGAAGCCCACGCGCGGAATGTGGAGCGCCATCGTCGAGGCGCTGCGCTGCGCGATGATGTCCCAGAACACCGGCGACGTATTGCCCGCACCCGCCGGGGTGATCGTGACCATGTGCCAATCAGACCAGTCAGCCTCGGCGAACGTCGGCGTGACAGTTTGATTGTTCATCGGATAGCAGGGCACGTACGGCGCACTGCCGAACAAGAAGTTGAAGAGCGTGCGGTAGTTGCCCGCGCCCTTGTCGCCGGTCGACAGGTTGACGTAGTGCACCGGAGGCGTCGTCGTGCAGCTCGCGGGGATCGTGATCGGAAGGTTCCACACCAGATAGTTCGGGCTCGCCGGATTCAACGTGTCGGCGAGCGTCGCCGTGGTGGTCGGGTCGAGCGTGAAACTCGGAATCGCCTGGCGATTTGCGAGCCGATCGGTGGTCTTGTTGTTGTCGTCGGTCGGCCGCTCGTCGATGTACGACAGCACGCTCATCTGCGCGGTCGTCAACATGAATCGGTTGGTAGTCAGGGTCTCGGTGAATGGCCGGCCCTCCTGCACGAGCTGCCACGCGGTCAACGGAAACGAATCCATCAAGCTGCGCTCGAACCTTGCGCGATAGTTCTGATTGAAGTTGGTCAGGTTGTTCGCGTTGTTGCCGATGTTCGCGGTCAGATCCGCGAGCGTCACCTGATTCTGTTGGAACGCGTTGCGGAAGAAGTCCAGCATGCGCGCCTGGAACTCTGGCAACTGCATCCAGCCATCGATCTCGTCGCGCAACGTCGAGGGATCCGCGACCACCGCTGCGATCTCGGCATCGGTCGCCGCGAGGCCTGTCATCAGATTCTTGACCTTCGGCACGTAGACCGAGGGCGGGACCGCTTCGAACGGAATGTCGTTGCTGCCGGCGGTGTCATCGCCGCCACCGCTGATGTCGCCGGAGCAACCCGGGACCAGCATCGCAGCGAGGCCGAGTGCGGTTCCAAGTGCGCGTATGTGCGAGATGTGTTTCATGATCCCCTCGGCGTCCATTGCACGTATTGCGCAGTCATGCGTGAGGCGTGCCGTGACCATCGATCATATCGGCTGGACTTAGCTGAATAGGGGTGAGGTAACCGAGCGACCCTGCGGGGGTAAGACCCCGGGGCCAAGGTAGGTCGGTGCTAGCGCGCTCACCACCCTGACGTACCGGGGTCTCCTTTGAACGGACCGACGAGCTCGCTCGTGATCCAGCCACCATAGAAGCCACCGCGCTGTGGTCGCACGCGTTCGCCACCGACGAAGCACGCGAGCTCCGTGGCGTAGAACGCGACGCAGCCCCGGATCACCTCGGCCTCCGGAAATGGTTCGTCGTACGACCACGCGGCGCGCGTGCTGCCCGCGACGTCGTAGTACGTGCACGGACCTTTCCACTCGCAGAACGAAGCACCGGCGACGCGCACGAGCTGAGCGACACGCACGTCGGCGCGCGGGACGTAGAACGTCGGCGGATGCGAGGTCTCGAGCAAGCGAATCGTCGCGTGGGAGCGCGCGACCTCGACACCGCGGTGCTCCACGATCACTTCGCGCGGATCCGCGACCAGCACGGGCGGCCGAGGGTAGTCCCACACCGACTCCTGTCCCCGGCCCGGTTCGACCGCGAAGTCCGGTCGTTTCGCACCACGCCAGGTCCATTGCTCGCGCGCACGGGTCAGCCAATCATCGGTAGGCACGACTGCAACCTACGAGATTTCGGCGACCAAGACCAACGAAGCGCGCGCCGGCGGCACATGGGGAATCCCGCCACCACGGCGCGATGCCCGGCGCGATGGCATCACCGTGATCGACGAGCGTGGTGGTGGCAACTCCGCATGGAGCGGCCCGCACCTGCACCTCCAGTAATCAGATCGCGCGAAATCGATATGTAGGAGCGGTCGCGGCCGAAATCGTGAACGTCGAGATCTGAGATTTCGCGACGCTCAGGTTCGAGAGCACCGGCGTGAACGGGCCCTGCGAGGAGTCGCCTGCTTCGATCACGTACGAGTGACCCGGCACCATCGTGGTGGTCTCGATCGTGAGCGCACCATCCGCGAAGCTCGAGCGAAAGCCGGTGCCGAACGGGCGTGCGAGCGGCTCGCCGATGAAGATGCCCATGCCCGGTGATGCGACGGATTTCCAGTACGCCTCGATCAGCGTCTCGCCCCCGAAGTAGCGTGGGATCAACACGCGCGGATCGGGGAACTTCTGCTGGAACGCGTACGGCTCGACCACGGTGCCGAAGCTACCGGTCGCGCCAGCCTTGATGAACTCGAAGCAGCTCATCTGACCCGAGGTAGGAATGTCGCCGCCGTACGATGTCAGATGATCCGCGACCGCACCCGGGAGATACGTATTCGTCGCGAGATCGGGGACGCTCGCGAGGCCTTGCACATAGAACAAGACATCGGTCTTGTTCGCGATGCTGTCGGCCATCACGATGTTCGCGGCGATGCCGGAGGCCGTGGTGTCCCAGGTATCGAGGAAGAGCTGGCACTCGTTGATGTAGCCGTACATCGTGTCGAGCACGCAGCGCGCGCTGCGCACGTGATCGCTCGTGCTCATGAGGTACGCGCTGCCGGTCGGCCACGTGTTGTCGGAAGCAACGCCGCGATCGATCAGCGCTGTTGCTTCGGCGAGCGTCGTCGCCGGAATTGTCATCGCTGGACGGAAGGCGTGGTCGGTAAAAGGAGAGGTCGAGTTCGGATCCGCGACGTACGGATTGTCGGGGCCGCACTTGGGACTCGTGTTGCTACACGCGTTCGTCGTCGAATTCTGCGGGATGTAGCCGAGCGCGAACGCACTCGTGATCGACATGTAATCAACCGCATAGGGCTGCGTCCACGTGATCGCGATCGCCTGCGCGTCGGTGCCGGCGAGGGCCGCATCGACCTGCGCCGCAAGCGGCGTGAAGCTCGCGACTGCCAAGTTGGCGCCGGCTGGAACATGCAGGTGCACGACGTTCACAGCCGGGATGTGGCGCGCGGTCACGTAGTACTCGGCGATCGAGACCGAGAGTGGATCGTCGTCGTTGACCAGCACGGCCATCTGATCCGAGGTAACGCCCGTGCGTGGGAAGATCACCTCGGGTGCGCCGCCGTCGCTCGCATCCGCGGTCGCAGCCGTCTTGCTTGAGCCACACGCCGCGAGCGCGACAATCGCTATCCATCTCATGCCGCCACCGTACTGCATCGAGCCACGGTGCGAGCAGAGCGTGACTTTTGCTACGGCTCGCGCCCTCTCACGCCGGTGATTAGAAATGCCCCGACCTACAATTTGGTTAAGGCTACGTCGCGCGTGCCGTTCGAGTGGATCGCGAACAAACGTCGTGCGACGTTCCGCGCCAATGCGATCTTTTTCGTTCATCGTGCTTGCACTGTCATTCGCCGCCTGTAGCAGCGACACCACGGCTGCAACGCCGGATGCCACTCCCCCAGTCCTACCCACTGCGAACGGCGTGTTCCCGGCGGCGGGTTACTCGGGTCGGGTCCTTCGAGTCGAGGTCACGGGCGACTCGACCTCGTGGTCGGCTTCGACCACGATGAGCTTCGGCGCGGGTATCACCGTCGGCACGATCTCCGTCGCGAGCCCGACCGATCTGTTCGCAGAGATCACGATCGCCGATACCGCTGCCGTCGGCATGCACGACGTCACGGTCACGGATGGGACGCACGTCACCACGTTGAGCAAGGCGTTCGAGGTCGACTCGCCGATCACCATGGAGACCGGAGGTGATGTGGCCCAGGGCTCGGTCGCGCGCTTCGCGATCCGCCAGCTCGACTTCGGTGCGCCCTTCAATTTGGCGTGCAAGTTCTCGAATCCGTTCACGGGCCAGTGCCTGCTTTACTCGAACCTGTCGGTGACGACGCCGCCCGGTGTGGTCGCGCAGATCAGCTCCGCATCCGACTATCAGATCCAGGGCACGCTGTTCATCGATGTCGATGCGCCAGCAGTGGGCGGCACGTACGCCGTGTCGAGCGGGACGGTGATTTCCACGCTCGGGACCACGCTCCCCATCACGGCGCGCACCGCGAAGGCGTTGACCGCGGCGACCGCGTCGAGCAGTACGGTCACGGCGGGCGGCTCGGTGTTGTTCCAGCTCTCGGCCGCAGCCACCACGGCGAACCGGTTTGTTGCGACGCCCACGATGGCCGGCACGACTGCTCAGCTGATCCTGCTACCCGCATCTGGACACTTCGCCGATCAGCTTCCCGACGGGTTCGACGATCAGGGCACTGCTCTGGCTCAGCACGACGGTGTCGCGACGACGGCCACGATGTTCTATGCCATCTATGTCGACGACGGCAGCGCTTCCCCGTTGTCGATGCTCGCGACCGCGTTCCCGCTCGTCTCGGTCAACAAGGCCGCAAACACCACGACCGTGGCGACGGCTCAAACCGTCTCCAAGCAAGCGCTCCTCAACAACGCCGCGCTGGCGAGCGTCACGGATCAGGCCTGGGTGAAATTCAATGTCGCTGTGGGTGACGTCGGCAAGCACGTCCACGTCACGACGGCCGGCGACGCCAAGACCGATGCGCTGGTCATGGTCCAATCGAACCTTGCAGGTTCCACGACGCTGGGCACGAGTCCTGACCAGACGTACCAGGAGGACTTTCTGTCGGCCGTGATCCCTGCCGGCACCACGACCATCTCGGTCCAGATCAGCGCTTCGCAAGCGGGCTACTTCGACGCGACACACAACACGTACGTCGCCGCGATCTGGCTCGAGTAAACCGAGAGGGAGAGCCCGGATGGCTCGGATGGGGCGCGAGCGGCTCTCGTTCGACTTCGCGTTCGACTTCGCGCACGTCGGCATCTTTCCGATCGATAGGCTCGGCGGCTCGATCCCAGCGGCGCATCTCGGGGCCGCGTGAGAATGATCAGGCGTTCGTCTTCACCGTCGACGTCCCGCTCGGGCTGATTTATCAGATGCTGCAGCCACCGCCCGGCGTGGTCGAACCCTAAATTTAGTATGGTGACGTGTGACCGTGCGCTGGA
>Ga0123338_10004115_pt1 | contig 12827 bp, 18 predicted proteins | sample grotaG_FD_89793 | JGI IMG/M metagenome (GOLD analysis project Ga0123338, IMG submission 89793) | Glacier valley bacterial and archeal communities from Borup Fiord, Nunavut, Canada, to study Microbial Dark Matter (Phase II) -... | ecosystem: Environmental > Aquatic > Freshwater > Ice > Glacier ... | reverse complement strand
TTTGAATGACTTCTATGAATTCGATCCTTTTGCCGTGAGTTTTAAATCGATTCCAACGTCTCTTCAGAATGTGAAGAGTGCAAACGCTTCGTCGTTCGTGCTTAATGGAAAAGGGTATCTTGTCGGCGTTGAGAAGCCGGGCTCGCAAACTTCACCTTCAGCAGATGTCTATGAATTCGATCCTGCTGCATTAACTTTTTCAAAAAAAGCAGATTTTCCAAATACCCTGATTGCCACTAACAATATTGCTTCAGCGACCACCGGTTATGTTTTTTCTCAGCCGCCATTCAACTTCAATAACAAGATCTACGGATACGATCAGGTAAAGAACGTATGGACAGCGAACGAAATATTTCCCGGAACAGGAAGATATCTTGCCACTACGGCTTTCGTTAATGGCAAAATTTATTTCGGCAACGGGTTTTCGGTGATATCACAGAATGGCCCTCCTAAACCTACACCGGATTTGTGGGAACTGACAGTTAAATAATTTTTATAAAAACCCTACATGGAATTAAATAAATTATTCAGAATTATTTTGGTGATTGTATTCTCACCTATTTTCCTGTTTGCTCAGGATGGCAGCTTTTCAAATTACATCGTTATCGACTCAATCTCAAATCACGGCTTGGTTTATCCGAGAAAGGATGGAAAGATTGACTTTAAAACGAACAGGAAGGGACAGGTCACAGTCTATGATGCCACACAGGTGAAAGAATTTACCTATAATAAAAAGCTATTTGATTCTTATTCTTTTCAGGGTAAAAAAGAATTTTATGAGCGGGTAGTTACGGGTGAAGATACCTTATATAGAAAAGGGCACACCTATCTTATCAGAAGCAATAATGCTCCTCTCGAAATGGATAGAAAGAATTTTCGTTCTGTCTTAAAAGAGAAGCTCAACTGTAGTGGTGATGCTGCACAATTTTCCAGGGTTATTTATACACCGTCTTCCATAAAGAATATTGTGATGTTGTCGAATGCCGGGCAATGCGATCTTAATAGCCTGCGCTATAGAAAATTCGGAGTGTATGCCGGGTACACGTTCTTTCAATTCAATGGATCGATGGTCGATGGTGCTTCGCTATCCGGTGGTAGCCAGGGGGCAATGGCGGGAATCTTTGGCGACTTTCCCGTATTCAGAAGGAAGAACCTTTATTTTACATTTGACGCAGGATTTATTTCTTCAGTTGATGCATTGATTTCGAGCTCATCATCCAACACATACAGAACTGCAGACATCAAGCTTTCGGGAATTACGGTCACTCCGATAGGTGCTAAATGGGTTTTCAATAGAAAGTTGAGCCCATACATCAGAGCAGGATTAACATTTTCATACCTCAACGTCACTTCCAACGCCGGATATCTTACATCAACTGTAACCCCTTCGTATGAAGTAAACTCTGCACTTATTCTCATAAAAAATTCTGCAGGTGGATTATACGGTCTCAATACAGGTGGAGGAATCCAGGTGCCAATTAGCAAGAGAAAAAATCTGCACGTTGAATTGCGATACACCTATGCTACTGGTGCCGATTTCGACCCGCTGAATCTTGGCTACTCCGCAGGATCCATTATTGCTGGCTTTAATATTTAAATTTTATGTACATCAGAATTACAAGTCTTATCGCTATTTGCGTATTATACGCATGCCAGGCTTCCAAAGAATATCCGCAACCATTTCCTGTTGTATCCACAGGCGAAGTTTCAGATATCAACGGGACCGGTTCACAGTTTAATGGAAGCATTGAAAGTCTTGGTCCAAATCAGAATGTTATCGATTATGGATTTGTGTGGGGTACAACCAATGATCCAACGATAAATACAGACGCCGAATATAGGTTTGAAGGTGGGCCGGTAAAAGGAAGCTTTTCAGCAAAAATAAACTTCGACATGACGGCAGGCGTATTTTACCATGTGCGGTCATTCGTACGGACGGACAAGTTAATCGTTTATGGTAACAGCATCTTATTCAAAAGTAAAGGAGCTCTTGTAAGATGGTTTTTTCTTAATGATCCGTTTACTCAATCCAGCTCCAATTATACCGGGATGACATTGACATCAAACGGCACATCATCGATTTACTATTGTTCAAACTTGTTGTATGATTACGATATTCAAAGAGAGACATTTACGAAGAAGGCCAATATGCCAGGGCAGGTCAGAAACTTCCCTTCATCGTTTTTTATAAATGGCAAGCTATACTATGGTTTTGGTCAGTCAGGTTCGACTTATTTCAACGATTTGTGGAGCTATGATCCGGCATTGAATCAGTGGAAAGCAGTTACGGGTATTCCTGTCAGCGCACGCGGCAGGATGATCTGTTTTACAATAAATAATAAAGCATACCTCGGGTTTGGCAAAGGTGAGTCTGCAGTAAATGATTTCTGGATGTTTGACCCTGCTTCAGGCTGGACTCAAATCCCTGCTACGTTGAAAAGTAACGGAACCGGAAATGCTACTTCTTTTGTCATCAACGGTAAAGCATATCTCGTTGGAGTGGTGGACCCGGGTTCGTCCACATCGTCAGCTGCTGATGTTTATATGTTTGATCCTTCAAATCTAAGCTTTACATTAAAAAATACTTTTCCAAATTTTGTAGCAGGATATAAGTCGACAGCGTCAGAAACGAAGGGCTATGTCGTAAGTGATAGCAAAACAGGTTCGTTGAATAAGCTATATGAGTATGATCCTGCAGCTGATTCGTGGAAAGTGCGAAGCAGCTATAACTTTGACGGTTTAACGTTATCACAGATTGTAATGGCGTATGGAGCAGGACATATTTTTGTCGGGCCGGGCTATAACTCGAATTTTTTTGTAAGGTTTTGGGATTATCCTGTAAGTGCTAACTGAATAAGACAAACTGAAGCCCTTAAAGATTGTGATATTGAATTGGGGCAGTTTGGATGTTCAACGAATCAGCCTTATTCACCAGTTTCTTGATCGCCTCAACAACAATCTCAGGCTCATCCAACTGTACATAATGGCCACTCTTCCACGCGGTGATGTGTTCTCCTTTTGTTGATAGCTGAGTGATCTCATTCTGCATTTGCACCCACATCGAATCCATGGTGTGGCCGAGTTTCTTAGGTAGAAAACCATATCTGGCCGGGTTTTCCCCCGTAATTACAATTAATGGAATGTCTCCGAAAGATGTGATGACGGCAGCTTCTTCGCCTAACGGTTTTAACTGACTGATCTCGTCCATTACACCAACAAGTGACACGGGTGTAAATGCGTTGGCGATGATATTAATAGAATCTGTTGGCAGTGTTTAAGGATATTGATTTTTATAAGAGAGACGGACAAAACCAATCTGCCGGGTGATGGACAATTGCTACTCCGGCTTTAGTTACTGGAAAGATTTCACGACCGCAACTCTTACGGCCAGCAGAGTATATTATGTCAGCACGTATAACACGTCACTTAATTGTATCAGTGAAGGACGTTCACCTGTGACAGTAACTGTCAATCCGATCATTGCTCCTGGCGGAGTCATGCAAGAGTCTATCCGTATAGAAGGGATTACACAGGACAACCAGATTTATACGTTGCCCACCGACCAAAAGACAACTCAAATTGCTTACCTCGATGGACTGCAGCGTGTTAATCAAAAAGTAATCGTAAAGGCAAGTCCTTAGGGAAAAGATATTGTTCAGCCGTTGGAGTTTGATGTGTTTGGACGAACATCCAAATCATATCTGCCATACATGGCTAATACAACCGACGGTTCCTTTCATTCGTCGTACGTTTCTTACCAGGCAGGTTTCTATAGTAATACTGCCGATAAAATCCAGGACGATGCAAATCCGTATGCAGTTTCTTCTTATGAAGATTCGCCATTGGGAAGAATAAAAGAACAAGGTGCCCCAGGAGCTTCATGGCAACCAGGCACTGGTCATACAACAAGAAATACGTTTAGCTTTAATCTTGCCGGTGAGGTCCGTAAGTTTAATACTGATGCTACCAGCAGCACTACTTACGTTGCAAACATTTTATCAAAGACTGAGCAACTGGATGAGAATGGAAATAAGATCATCATCTTCCAGGATTTTGGCGGAAAGACACTGCTTAAACGGCAGCAATTGGACGAGATCATTGGTGGCTCAACAGTTAACTTCCTTGATACTTATTATCTATACGATGAGATGGATAGAATTAAATATGTGGTATCACCCAAAGGTGTTGCGCAATTGCAATCCGGAGGATGGACATTCACACAAATGATATTGGACCAGTATGTTTATCAATTTGTTTATGATGCACGTGGAAGAATAGTTGAAAAGAAAGTACCGAGCCAGGGCTGGAGATATTTTGCTTACGATAAATTGAACCGGCTTGTGCTTGCCCAGGATGCTTACTTAAAAGCATTGAATAAGTGGATATTCTTCAAATATGATAACCGAGGTCAGCCAATCATGCAGGGACTGTATTTGAATGCTACACAAACTTCACGAGCAAGCGTACAGACAATACTGGACGGATTATATCCGACGTTTCCAAATACTACATACTATGAAACCCGCGGAACAATACTGCATGGTTACACCAAAGTCAGCTTTCCGGTAACCAATGCAGATAACAGTGCGCTGGAAATAATGACCGTCAATTACTTTGATGGGTATGATTTTGATTTCAATGGTACAGATGATTTTGGCTATACATATCAATCGCTACCCGGTGAGAAAACCACCAACGGTTTATCAAATGGGTTGCCAACGGGCTCAAAACGTATCATACTTGGAACCAGTAATTGGTTGTATAGCTATGTTTTTTATGACAAGTATGCTCGTCCGATACAAGTGAGAAGCAACAATCACCTGTCAGCAACGGTTGATAATTTATCAACCAATGTTTATGACTTTGAGAAAACGACTTATCGTAAAACGTATCACAATGCCGGCGCAGGAAAGGTCACTACCGTGCTCAATAGATTTTACTACACAGTGCAAGCTCAGTTGTACAAAGTATATCAGACGAATAATTCGGATGCAGAGCAATTAGTCGTTCAATATGAATACAATGAACTTGGACAGGTTGTTGCAAAGAAATTGCATAGTAAAGCAGGTGATGGTTCTTTTGTAAGTACTGATCCTTTGGTTGGTCAGCCGGGAGTTTTGTATAATATGAATATCACTAGCAGTAGTTATAGCAGCAGCCAGGCAACCTACAGGGCAACTCAAAGCATAACGTTAAGCAACGGCTTCCAGGTTGCTTCCGGAAACACATTCAGTGCAAAGATTGGTTACTCGCAGGCGGATGCGCAAGCTTATAACCTGGCGCACGAAGCTTTTGCCCAGGTCGTTGACTATCGCTATAACATACGGGGGTGGCTTACTTCCATTAACAATGCACAGCTAACAGTTGACAGCAGGAATGGAGACTCGAATGATTTCTTTGGAATGGAGCTATTGTATGACCAAAGTGAATCGGGTCTCAACAGCACAGCTGGCGATAAACGATTTGATGGCACTATCTCCGCAACCAAGTGGAAAGGAGCGGGGGCTGCTGCCGGCGCAGACAACCAGCGAAGCTATAAGTATGCGTACGACAAGTCCGGAAAGATGAAAAGCGCCAACTGGCAAGTTAGCCAGGCAGGGGCATGGACGAAAGAAGTCGGCGTTCAGAATGAAGCTCTTACCTACGATGAAAATGGCAACATTCTTTCATTGAAACGCAAGCATAACCTTCGCGGACTGAGCGGCATTACCCTGACTGCTACGGCGGAATTAACGGATGATCTTGCCTATACGTATGATTCCGGTGATCAGCTCAGCAAAGTGGAAGATGCTGTTGCCATGACCATTGGAAAAGGTGATTTTAAAGACGCGGATCACTCGACAACGGAATACACGTATAACAGTCACGGGGACATCACCCTGGATAAGAATAAAGGTATCAGTAATATAACCTATAATCATTTGCATAAGCCGGTGCTTATCAATTTTACCGATGGACATAAAATAGAATATATTTACGATGCAGCGGGCACCAAGCTCACAATGAAAACATATACTACGAGTGCAGCGTTACAAACGACCACGGACTATGTCAATGGGTTCATTTACACGAATGGCAATTTAAGCTTCTTCAGCTCACCGGAAGGAAGAGTTGTGAAAAACGGAAGTAACCTGGAATATCAATATGCAATTGCCGATCACCAGGGCAATACACGTGTGATTTTCACTTCCGCCGCACCAGTTGCAACAACCGTAACGGCTACGTATGAAGATGCAGCACAGGTGGCGGAGTTAAACATATTCACCAATAGCTATCCGACCGGCGGGGCTATTAATGGAATTGCCACCAATGCGCACACCGGTACAAAATCACAACTATTAAATGGTGGTTATGCAGGAATGGTGGGAGTAGCCAAAAGTTTCAAAGTGTATCCGGGTGACCAGGTAAAGATAGAAGCGTATGCGCGGTACAATGCGCCAACCGGTTCTACCAGCCAACTGGCCAACTTTGCACAAGCGATTCTTTCAGCATTTGGTTTGCCAATACCGGTTGGCGGCGAAGCAGGAACGGCATCTTCAGCCCTGCAGGGGTGGGGGTTAATGGAAGCCGGTGGTCTTGCCGATGGAACTCCCAATGATGGAAGCATTAAAGCATTTGTCAACATTATATTATTTGACAAGGATTATAAGTTCCTGGACGTGACGTATGCGGCTGTTACCAGTACTGGTTCACCTGCTTTGGTCAGTGCAAGCTATACGGTAAAAGAAGCGGGCTATGCATACATGTATATCAGTAACGAGCATGCGACATTAACCGACGTTTATTATGATGATGTTTCGATGACGGTCACACCTACCAGTGTTGTTCAATACAGTGAATATTATCCCTTTGGATTACAGACGGCGAATAGCTGGACCAGAGACAACACAACGAATAACTTCCTGTATGATGCAGGTAACGAGTTGAATGACCAGACCGGATGGTATGAGATGTTCTTCAGAGGGTATGATCCGGCATTGGGAAGAATGCTTCAGGTAGATCCACTGGCAACAAAGTATTTAAGCTATACACCGTATCAATATGCATTGAATAATCCAGCTTTACTTAATGACCCGTTTGGAGATAGAATTTCCGATAGGGGTGATGAAGTGTGGTATAACTTAGGTGGGGATGCTGGAAATCCTGATCGAGGAATGGGTGGCGGAGGAGGTTGGTCCAGTGATATGTGGGAATTAATCGATGCAAACCTCAAAACAGTTCCTGTATCATTCTTTACAACTGTGATGTATTCCAATATTATGTCAATGTTTAGAAGTGGAGCTGAAGGTCAGATTTACGGCTACGATGGAAAACATGAAGCATACGGATTTTATGTCACGGCAGGAATGATGGGTGTGCTGGGTTTCATGTTGAGTTTGCGGGGTATTGTAAATTCGGCCAATAATGAATTGGATGAATATGTTTTCGTGTCACATTTTATCCCATATCAGTTACATGGAACTGATCATGAGACGAACGGAGGAAGTCTACGTCTATTACCGTATAATCAAGCTATTGATGGAGGATTAACTACATTAGGATTCTTTAACGATGCCGTTAACACATCCGGTGAAATTACATCTTATCATGTTGCTAAGGGTCTTCAGAAAATAACTACTCGTCAGGCAACTGGACTTTCCAGGTTAACTAAAATAACTGGTGGTGTAGGGTTCGGAATTACCTTGGGTGTTGCTGGCTATGAATACGCTTCCGGAGAATTTGATACTCATAGTGTCATAGATGTTGCTGTTGGAGGTGGATTATTAATAGTTGGTGGTATAGCCATGATTGTTGGAGCTCCTGCTTTACTTACTGGTGTGGCTGTTGGTGGGTTAGTATATGGTGTTGCATCGGCTGTTGGAAGTGATTTGGTTGATAATGCAACAGGACACTGGGGAAGGGACTTAGTATATCCAAGTAAAACAGGAGGGAAATAACTATGAACTTTCTAATTAATACTTACTATATTTTTTTAAAGAAGTATGGTGCGAAGGGAGTAGAGGCATCAATTTATGGATTAACCTTTCCCCTGACACTTAATTTTATTACGCTGCTTACATTCTTGTTTTTCTTTTTCAGAAAGTTTTTCATTGAAATTGACATAGTGAATTTTATAAGTACTGCTTTGATATCCATAGTTTTCTTCTTTGTAATGAATGGATATTTAGAAAGGAAATATTTGAAGAATGAGAATTTTACTGACTTGTTTTTGCCAAAACTCTTTTATCTTTTTGCGCCATTACACTATCTGATCTCTGTATTCCTTTTTATCATTAGCCTAAGGTATTCATAGAGGTTAATGAATGTAATACCATCAATTGATCATGAGACGAACGGAAATGGGCCGGGTTTAACTGATCTGTTACTGGCTGGTATAGGAACGGCTGGACTTGTAGCAGAAAGCCAAAGTAGCATTGTAGCAGGCAGTCGATCGGGCTTCACTTCTGGTAAACTTTCTTCGAACAGTCCACGCGTTTATTCAAAAGCAACAGCTGAAAAAATAAATCTTGCGGCTAAGGGTGTTGGCTGGGGGCTCACCTTTTGGAGTGTCTATAATACAGAAGCTCAATTTAGAAATGGTGAGATTGATGCAGGTAGAAGAGGATACAATCATTTAAATAACGGTGTCGGGGTTGTTTTTCAAGTTGCAGGACTTCCCATGGCTGCAGGAGATTATTTAGGCCAGAAGTATTCCAATGAAATAGTTAATGATATTTCACAACCCGGGGGATTTCTTTTTGAAGGAATGAAAGCTACGCTTGAATTCCTCGGCATACCAACTAGTCCAAATAAATAAGTGAGGGAGTATGAATATATCAGGTATTATTTTTTTTGGTTGGTATCATATTTTGGATAAAACCATCTACTCATTTGGAACTGAGCGAGGAAGTATTGGTCCAAAGGAGCATTCGTTTTTTATAACGTTTTTATTTCATGGAGTAAATCTTTGGACGGCATTAAGCTATTTACTAGCAAAGTATTTTAGTGTTGACGTTCCTTTATATATAGGCTTATCTCTCGGTGTTGCAGTCTTTGCGGTAGGATATCTAAGGTTCTTCAGAAAAAGAGCGAGTGAAATTCTTACTCATGATGTGAAAAATGTGAAGGCAATTTTATTTGTGATAGTTGCGTTGGCTTACGTAGTGATTTCAGTCTATCTTATGTTTAAAGTTGGTAATTACGTAAGGGATGCAGTACTGTTACAGAAAAATTGAACAGAGTAATAACACGAGATAAAAAAGCCCGACTTATCATCGGGCTTTTGGTTTAATCAGCGTAAGCTGTTTTCGTTTTACGATCTCGGATAAAGCATGATCAGTAAAACTTGCAGAAGGGTTGGCCGTGTGTCGGGTGAGCGTGGGATTACACGAATCGTTTTCTTTTTTCAGTTGAAAAGAAAACCTATCTTGATCACTGAAAATGGGTTGTTTAAAACTGACATACGATTACCAGGAGCAAGGAGAAAAAAACGACTCTTTGAAATGGCGCGTATGGGTAAATCCTGACAGTGGTTCTTTTGGAGTAGTTGATCAACAAACGCAAGGGAGCCCCAGGCGATGGAAGAGATGACGGTGGATTTAGATTTCCTGATTTTTATACATTCAATATTTCAATAGCCATTCCGACTCCATGGACAGGAACTTTAATTGGATGGAATGGGACTGCTACATTAGATAGACACGGACAAATTTATTTATCCCCAATAGGTGTCAGTGTTGGTAAATCTGCCACCATTGCTTCTGCAAGTTTAACAGCTAATTATTTATTACAATCAAATAAGCCTACAGCCAATGAAACTTATAATTTTCTTTCTGGTCATGGAATAAGTATTGGAGGTGGTTATATCGGTGGTGTAAATTGGACAATCTCGCCTACAAATAGCGCCACTAATAACGCCTTAGGTTTTGGTTTATATATTCCACAAATCGGGGCGAGCTATAACTATACGCCAGAGAGTTTCATCTTTAATAAAAAGTAAGCCATGAAATCCATTATTTTTCTTGTTGCATCAATCCTATTGTTCGTATTGGGATACAACTTTGTTTTTAATACAACTGGAACAATTACGAAATACGTTTCGCTTTCTAAGTACAAGGTTCAAATATGTACAAACTATTGAAAAGTGATAGTAATATTGTTTGGGTGAAAGTTGCAGGAGTTTTGGTAATGATCTTTGCGTTGATTTTATTTATTAGTCTTATTATTACATTGCTTAATAGGCAGGTAAAATAAGACTCCTTCAACAAAATAACGGAAGTGGGCCAGGCAAGGATTTCATCTACGACAACAACAATGCGATCGGCCTTTGCATAGGGATATGGGAGCCAGCGTTCGGTGCAGCGTGGGACGCGGTGAGGGCGGCACCAGGAGCTTACACAAATGGAGCTAAGATTATTTCGAAAGTGGGTGGTGCTGGATTAGTTATTGCAAATGTGGGCTTGACCTCTTATACCTTATTAAACGAATATCAAAATGGCAGCTTTAACACGCATTCAATAGTTAATGGTGCTATTACTGTAATTGGTGTAGGCCTAACAATAACAGGTCTTGTGGTTTCAGCCCCGGTGGTAGCGATTGTGGGTGCGGGGTGCGGGTATTGGAATCGGTTATGGTATTGCCCAAGTTGCCGGTATAGACGGTTGGATTGATAGTAATTGGGGATTTAACAATAAGACACCAAAATGATAGTATTAGATTTTTTATTCAATATTTGTTTTGCTCCTTTTCAAAGGTGAAGACTAATGGTCGGTTAGCTGCATTGATATGGTTGACTCCGTCATTGGCCTTTACTTTTATGGGATCATTGATATGGTTAACTAATCTGTTACTTGGAGTAAGAATATTTTCACACATCACTGCATTGACTGCAGGTATTATTTCAGTCTTAATCGCTACTGCTATCTACCTGTTCCTGGATCGAACTTATTTGAAAGGAAATAGAGATGCTGGCGAGATAAGGTTTACTGTACTCTATGTCTTACTATTACCAATACTGGTAATCGGATCAATCGTATTTTTTTCCTTGGCCATTTACAAATTTGGATGAAGGTGATTGACATAGAATCAAAAAAGCCCGGGTCGTTCCGTGTTTTTGTTTTCACCTTTTGTACGGGTTGATGATCTTGAGCCCTTTGATATTTGCAAAGTCCTTTCCGTTGTTGGTGATGAGCGTGTGGCCGTGTGCAAGAGCCGTGGCGACAATGATGGCATCTGGCGTTTTTATTTTTTTGCCCTCGCGTATAGCCACACATTGGGCGATCACATCGGGGCCGATGTCCAGCACCACGCTATCGGCAATAAAACCTTTTACATTTTCCGTGGTGGTCTCATCAGTATTCCAGCACAGCAGTTCCCAAGTTTTAAGAGCATTGAAGCATATGATTCATTACGGATTAAAGAATGAGGGGCGAATTAGTAGAACAGTACAACCGCGAGTTGGATGAAGCAGAGGCGCGGGTGGAACGGGGAGAGTTTTTTACTCACGAAGAAGTAAAAAAGATGAAGGAATGGTGAAGAAAATGAAGCCTGTGATAGTATGGGACAAGCCAGCCTATACCTCATGTAATCGGTAAATAGCAATGCACCTCATTGCAACAAGTTATGGAAGGAGGGAATGCATCCGATAGAACTTTACACCAATAAGTTTAAGGAGCAAAAGGTGGAGTACATACACGAAAATCCTGTGGTGGCGGGTATTGTTTATGAGCCACAGCAGTATGTTTATAGTTCAGCAATAGATTATTATGATAACAGGAAAGGTGGTGTAACTATCACTTATCTTGAATAGAGTTTAGTTAATGTCACAAAATGCTTTTATTAATGCGAGGATTACAAATCCACCTACGTATGTAAGGTGTCCTCCGTAAGGATCGGGATTGCAACGACCAACTCTCCCCGCGATGCAACTGCAACAAACAATGAAGAGTTGTCAAGCGGTGACATATCCGGACCAGCTTGGTGGATCAGTTCCATTCTTTGGGCTAATGCAGCTAAAAAACGAATCAAAAAACAGACATGAAATCGTTAACTTTGGAAAGTAAAAATTTAAGATTTATGGATATTAAAGCCGAAAGGTCGCTGATCATTAAGGAGCTTCGACAGGTTGAAGACATCTCTCTTTTAAGAGCATTGAAGCACATGATTCACTATGGATTAAAGAATGAGGGGCGAATTAGTATAGAACAGTACAACCGCGAGTTGGATGAAGCAGAGGCGCGGGTGGAACGGGGAGAGTTTTTTACTCACGAAGAAGTAAAAAAGATGTCTAAGGAATGGTGAAGAAAATGAAGCCTGTGATAGTATGGGACAAGCTAGCCTATACCTCATTGCAACAAGCCTACAATTATATCAAAGAAGACTCTTACCGCAACGCAGAGAAAGTCCGGGAAGGGATTTTAAAGATCGCCGATAGTTTAGTGGATCATCCGGAGAAGCATCCACCTGACAAATACAAGAAGAATAATAAGGGGAGCTATCGGGCTTTTGAAAAATACTCTTATCGGGTAGCGTATAAAATCACAGCGAAAGAGATTATCATTCTTCGCGTTCGTCACGTGAAGCAGGAACCGAAAGAGTACTGATCCCATGGCTCGCCCCCCGTACAAACCTAAGCTACTTTACATAACGTGATCTTATAGAATTTCCGATAGGTGTGATGATGTGTGGTATAACTTAGGTGGTACTGGAAATCCTGGAGGAATGGGTGAAGGAGGAGGTTGGTCCGGTGATATGTGGGAATTAATCGATGCAAACCTCAAAACAGTTCCTGTATCATTCTTTACAACTGTGATGTATTCCAATATTATGTCAATGTTTAGAAGTGGAGC
>Ga0123338_10004114_pt1 | contig 12831 bp, 10 predicted proteins | sample grotaG_FD_89793 | JGI IMG/M metagenome (GOLD analysis project Ga0123338, IMG submission 89793) | Glacier valley bacterial and archeal communities from Borup Fiord, Nunavut, Canada, to study Microbial Dark Matter (Phase II) -... | ecosystem: Environmental > Aquatic > Freshwater > Ice > Glacier ... | reverse complement strand
GCGCAGGCTGGCTATCTCGGTGAATTGAACAGCAAGGCGTTCCCTTCCGGCATCTACGATATTGCGCTGTTCGTGATCGACCAGACCGGCAACTATCCGGTGCAGCCGTGCGTAGTGCGCGTGCGCTTCAATTGACATGAACCCGCTCGCGCACTAATAATCAACGGACGGTACTCTTGCCGTCCGAATCTCGGCGCGTGCTGACATGTGGGGACGCCAGGAATGGCGTCCGCTGCTCATCGGTATATTGACGGTATCACAATGCAGGTTCGCTTTGCAATCTTTAACGGAGCGTTGTCACAAAAGTATAATACTCGTTTGCAAATGATTGATTTTTAGTCTGTCTCAATACTATACTAGCAGCATAGACCCACTCAGGACAGCTATGCTCGCCAATTCTGCTCTCACGCCACATACCTACACAATTCTGGTTGTTGACGACGATGGACCGATTCGTCGCCTGATGCGGATGCAGCTTGAGCGCGAAGGGTACGCCGTTGTCGAAGCATTAAGCGGCGAGCAGGCGCTCACGGAGTTTGAGCGGCACGCGCCCGCGCTGGTGCTGCTCGACCTGATGCTCGGCGGGATGGATGGCTTCGAGACCTGCCAGCGCTTGATTGATCTGCCGAATGGGAATATTACGCCAGTCGTCGTCCTTACGGCAGCCTACGATCTTAAAAGCGTCGAACACGCATTTGCTTCTGGCGCGATTGATTTTGTGCGAAAGCCGATCCAATGGATGGAGCTGTCACAACGGATCAAGCGGCTGATCCAGTGGAAGTGTGCCGAAGAAGTCCTACGCGACCGCAAAGCCCATCTGGAAGGACTGATCGAGCAGCGCACCGCCGAATTAACGGCAACCAATCAGGCTTTGCAACAGGAAGTGCAGGTTCGTCGTCTCATGGAAGACGCACTCAAGGAACGTATCGATTTCGAGAACCTGATCACGATGATTTCAACACATTTTATCAATATCCACCCGCAAAAAGTGGACGAAAGCATCAACGAGGCGTTGAGCATGATCGGCCTGTTCACGCAGGTCGCACGCACTTCGATTTATCTTGTCGCCGAAAACCGCTCGGCAATGTGCCTGACTTACGAATGGCGCGCCAAAGGCAGCGCGCCCTGGAGCGCCGCGCAGCACACAATGCCCTTCAAAGCGTTTCCCTGGCTGATCGGCAAGCTGGCGCGTTTCGAGGATGTGATCATCGCGAATGTCGAACAACTCTCGCCGCAAGCACGCGCGGAAGCAGCGTTTTTCGGAGCGAGCGGCAGCCAGACGATCATCGCTATTCCGCTTGTCTACAACAACGTCTTTTCCGGGTTTCTGAGCCTCGACAGCGGTCCCGCTGAAAAGGTCTGGCCGGAGGATAGCGTGCCGCTGCTGCGCATGATTACCGCGATCTTCGCGAACACGCTCGAACATCGCCGGACCGGGCAGGCGTTGCACGACCGTGAGCAGCAGCTTCGCGAGATTACCGACGCGATGCTGGATGTGGTCGTCAAAACGACGCCGGAAGGCATCATCGATTTCGCCAGCCCGTCGTGCTGGGCCGTCCTGAGCCACACGCCCGAAAGCCTGATCGGGCAACCCTTTTTTGCCAACGTGCATCCCGAAGATGCAGAGGCCATGCAAGCACATATTCAGGCCGATGGTGTGGCCGAATACCGCTATATTCGCGAGGATGGCTCGTGCATCTGGCTGGAAGCGTTGAGCAATCTGCTACTTGCCGAAGATGGTACACTGCGCGGGATGGTCTTCGCTATTCGTGACATCACACAGCGCAAGCACGCCGAACACGAACTGCACACCTTGAACCGCCTCAAGACGGATTTTCTCTCGACAGCAGCGCACGAATTACGGACACCGCTGACCAGCATTCGCGGCTTCAGCGAGATTTTGATCATGCGTGAGCTGGAACCCGCGCGTGCGGCGCGCTACCTGCGCATGATCAACACGCAGGCCGAACAGCTTGGCAAAATTATCGACGACCTGCTCGATATTTCGCGCCTCGAAGCGAAGGGCAACCTGACACTTGAGAAAGAAGTGGTCGAACTTCTGAACATAATCGAAGATGCTGTCGCGATGTTCGCGGAAAATGCGCCGCGCCACCAGTTCCGCGTCGAGGCCGACAGCGCGTGCGCCCTGGTTAGCGCCGACCCGCTACGGATAGGCCAGGTGATGAAGAATCTGATCTCCAACGCGGTCAAATATTCGCCACAGGGCGGCGTGATCGTCCTCGCCTTGACCTGCCTCGCGGACACGTTACAAGTCGAAATTCGCGATCAGGGAATTGGCCTCACACCGGAACAGCAGCAGCACATCTTCGAGAAATTCTACCGAGCGGATGCCTCGAACATTGCGATCAGCGGGACTGGGCTGGGGCTTTCGATCAGTAAATTGATCGTGGACCTGCACGGCGGTCGGATGTGGCTCGAAAGCACCTGGCAAGCCGGGACTTCGTTCTATTTCACCCTGCCGCTTAATGCGCAGGCCACTGGAGAACCTTCATTTTGAAAACCATTCTGATCGTGGATGACCAGCCGGAAGTACGTGAACTGGTGAGCGTAACACTCGAAATCAGCGACTATCGAATACTTTCTGCCGAAAATGGCGATCAGGCGCTCGCCATCGCGCGCCGCGAACTGCCCGATTTGATGCTGCTCGATATTCAAATGCCGGGCGGTAGTGTGGACGGCATCCGGGTCTGCCAGCTTTTGAAGGCCGACCCGCGCACACGCGGTATTTACATCATCATGCTGACCGCGAAGGGGCAGGATTGGGACCGACAGCAAGGAATCGAGGCGGGCGTCGATGAATACTTCGTAAAGCCATTCAGTCCGCTCGATTTGCTGAACAAGGTCGAGCAGGTGCTATCGTGAGCGAGTTGGAAGCAACTGCGCTCGACCTGGCACAGCGTCAGGCGTTGGAATATGGCAAGGATTTGGCGCGCTTGTTTTCGCTCGAACAGGGCAAGCGGCACGAGATCGAAGCGCTCAACCACATGCTTGAAACGGTGTTGGAGAGCATCCCGCAGGGGCTGGTCGTCACGGATGCGGCTTTCGTGATCGAGCGCGGCAACCCGGCCTTCCGAAGGCTGTTCCCCGGCACGTCGGAAATTCGCGGTCAATTGCTCGCGGAACTCGTCGAAAATGCTGCGTTTAGCGCGCTTGTGACGCGCCTCGGCACTTCGGAAGGCGGGACAGTCGAATTCTTCCTGAAAGATCAGGAATATCGCGCACTGACGGCAACCTTCGCGGCGCTGCACGGAGCTTCCACGCGGCAGTGGGTCATCCTGTTTCAGGATCAAACCCACGCGCGGCGGCTTGAACGCCAGAAAACCGATTTCGTCAATCTACTGGCGAATGAACTGCGTGCGCCGCTGGCTTCGGTGGTCGAATATGCAGAGGGCATGGCAACCAACCCGGAAGATCAACAGCAACGCGCGGCCTTGCTGCGTGAAGGCGCACAGCGACTCGAACACCTGATCGTGGAATTGCTGCGTTTCTCCGAACTGGCGCAAAGCGATTATACGCCAGATGCATTTGTGGAAATCGATCTCGAAACGTACATCCGCAATCTACTTTCGACTTTTCACGCGCTGGCCGATGATAAGCTGGTGATCACGCAGCTCTTCGCACCAGAGCCAATCCGTCCGATACAAACCAATCCCGCACTGCTTACGACCGCGCTCACGCAGCTTATCCTGAACGCGCTCGACGGAATGAGCGCGGGCGGTGTGATGCGGCTGGATGTGCTGCCAGATGATACCGATGTGATCATTCGCGTGAGCGACAGCGGGTCGCAAATCCCGCTTGAAGAGCGCGAGACAATTTTTGCGCTATCGCCCCATCGCGGACCATTCGAGGCGGGTGACAAGCTGCGGATTGGGTTGCCGATTGCAAAGCGCGCGGTGGATCGGCTAGGCGGCGACCTCATCCTTGAGAAGTCAGGCACGGCGGGGACGACCTTTCAAATCCGGCTGCCTTATGAAGTCGCGAATGCGGCGGCGCTGAACGCCCATTTGCAGGAACAACTCGACGCGCGGCATCGCCAATCGATGCTCTACGCCAATGATCTCAAGCAGGTCTACAAGAAGCTGCAAGTGGTCAATAGCGAACTCCGGGCGACCAATACGCAACTTGAAGAGGCGAACCGCCTCAAATCGAACTTTCTGGGGCTGGTCAGCCACGAACTAAAAACGCCGATTGCCTCGCTTGAAACCGCATTGCACCTCTTCAAGCGCATGGGGACAGATAACCTGACGGCTGATCAGCAGGTGCTGCTCGCGCAAATCACGCAAAATCACGCGCAAACCCGCACGCTGATCGACCAGCTTGTGAAACATGCCGCGCTGGTCAGCAAGCAGGGGACGCTCACCCTTGCCGCTACCGATCTCGTGAGCGTCATGGCGGGCGTGATGCGTGCCAGTGAGCCGATAGCGCTCTCGCGCGGCCTGAACCTCAGCCTCGAAAGCACGGAGAGCAAGATCATCGTGCAGTGCGACGCCAAACTGATCGAGGAGGCGGTCTGGCAGCTTGTCCAGAACGCGATCAAGGCGACCCCCGCAGGTGGATCGATTATCGTTCGCGCGGCTTCTGACTACGACAATGTGACCGTGCAGGTGCATGATACCGGACGTGGCATCGCGCGCGACAAACAGGAAGCCATCTGGCATGAATTCACGCAGACATCCGATTTTCTACAGCGCGGCGTCGATGGCCTGGGGCTGGGGCTGGCGCTGGTCCGTTATGTCGCTACGGCGCATCACGGGCAGGTCACGCTGCAAAGTGAGATCGGCATCGGGAGCGTAGTCGGCTTCTGGCTGCCACGCACGCCGCCAGGCCCGGAGTAAACCTCACGAGTGCAGCGGTTCTACGCGGTCGCTGAATTCCTTCAATTCGCCCGTGACCAGATAGATCGCGCGCTCGCAGATGTTTTTCGCGCGGTCCCCGATGCGTTCCAGATTATGCGAGGTCCACAGCAGGTACGTCGCGCGTTCGATGGTTGCCGGGTCCTTCATCATATATTCGAGCAGGTCACGATAGATGCGCGTGTGCAGTTGATTGACCTGCACATCTGCCGCGACGACGCGCTCCGCAAGCGCGACATCCTGCTCAAGATAGGCGTTAACAGCGTCTTTTACCATTTTGCGCGCGATTTCTGCCATTTGTGGAATATCGACGAGTGGCTTGAGCAGCGCTTTGTCGCACATGCGCAGCGTCAGGCGCGCAATGCCCGCCGCATGATCGCCAATCCGTTCCAGATTGGTCGCGATGCTCGTGGCGGCGACAATATAGCGCAGGTCGTGTCCGGCGGGTTGCTGCGTAGCGAGCGCGGCATAGGCACGTTCTTCAAGCGCGAAGCGTACCGTATTCACCTGCTCGTCATTGCTTGCGACGCGCCGTGCCAGCTCGCAATCGCGCTCGCTGAGTGCCTTCACCGCGCCGCCAATCGCTATATCGACCATACTTGTCAGGCGCAAAATATCGTCCCGAATATCATCGAGCGTGCGGTCGAATAGAGGGCGTCCGGGCATGAGCGGTACATCTTTCGGGTAAATCGTTTTACGTTCCCACTATTGAACAGCGACTTTAAGGAATTGTAAACTAGTGTTGTGGTAATAGTTAAAACATCATAGCAGTTTAGCCCTAAAGCAGCAGTTTAGCGCGCATGTCGTATAATTTGCTCAAAGAAAAGCTGAAAGCGGGTTGCCTTCCAAGATGGCGAATCAACAAACTTTCGAGATGCTGTGGGACTGCCGGATGTGCGGCACGACCAAGTTGCTCGGCAAGCGCAACAAATTCTGCCCGAACTGCGGCGCACCGCAGGACCCGGCCTGGCGTTACTTCCCTGCCGAAACCGATCTGGTGTTCATCGAGAACCCGAAATACGATGGCGCGGATAAGATTTGTCCGGCGTGCAGCACGCCTAACGATGCCACCGCGCAATTCTGCCGGAACTGCGGCGCGGACCTCTCCGCCGCGAAGGAAGCAGCAGCGGTGGACAGCATCGAGACCGGCTTCGAGGGCGCGAAAGGCGTCCGCGACGATGTGGCGCTCAAGAAGTGGCAGCAGCAACAGGTCGCGATCAAGGCTGCCGACGCGAAGAAAGCGCGCGTTCTCGGCCTCTCACCAACGCTGCTGATCGTGATCGCGGTCGCTATTATCGGGATTGGCCTGTTTGCGTTCCTCGCGCTCAACCGCACGCCGGACCGCCTGCGCGTTGCGGATGCGGGCTGGAAGTATACGATCAACACGGAGAAATTCGCGCCCTACGATGTCGGTAGCTGGCTCTCCGGTGTGCCGGGTGATGCCTATAACCGCACCTGCGCGCAGAAGATCAAGGGCTACAACCAGGTCCCCGACGGGCAGGAACAGGTTTGCCGGAATATCACGGTGCAGGTCGCGTGCGGGTTTACCTACAAGGACAACAAGGACGGCAGCGGCAGCCGCACAACCAAATATTGCCCGGAACAGCAGCAGAAATGTTCAATGGAGACGCGCTATCGGCAGGTCCCCTACTTCGATACGTGGTGTCAATACACCGTGAACCGTTGGGGCGCGAGCGATCCGGTCATCGCGACGGGCGGCGCAAGCGCTCCCCCGACATGGCCGAACTTTATCAGCTCACAGGCCGCGAGCATCGGCGCGCAACGTGAGGCCAAACGCATCGAAGAATACAGCGTCAGCTTCATCGATAATGCGAAGAAGGCGTATCAATATGTGCCGACGACGCTGGCCGAATATCAGAAATTCGCCATAAACCAGCTTTATTCGGTGGACCGCAACCGCCTCGGCAACGTCTTCTGGGAAACGCTCAAGCAGGTTCGCGAATAGGCAAACAAAAAAGCGTGTGGATCGGGGTATCCCACACGCTCTTCTGAGTTGGTCGGGCTGCCGAGATTCGAACTCGGGACCTCTTCGACCCGAACGAAGCGCGCTAGCCAAGCTGCGCTACAGCCCGATGTGCTATGTAGGATAACAGACGCGCCGCCAATCAACAAGGGCTAACTTCGTGGCAACTTCGCAGCGGACTTTCTCGGATTGGTTGCGTGTGCGCTTTCAAGGCGTGACGACGCGCGCGGGTGCGTTTGGGGTGCGGCTCGGCCTCAGCCCGGATGTGGTGACGGTCGCGGGACTGCTGTTGGTCGTGCTTGCGGCGGGCTTTGTCGCGGCAGGGCAATTCCTTGTCGCGGGCATAATTCTCATTTTGGGGATGCCGCTCGATGCGTGGGATGGTGCGATTGCCCGCGCGCTGAACCGCCAGAGCCGCTTCGGGGCGCTGCTCGACTCGACGCTCGACCGTTACGCGGATGGGTTCATCCTGCTTGGCGTGATGGTCTGGTACAGCGGGCGTGGACAGCAGGCCGAATTGATCATTGCGGGGCTGGCGCTGATTGGCGGGTTCCTCGTGAGCTATGTACGGGCGCGTGCCGAAGGGCTGGGCATCGCCTGCAAGGATGGGCTGTTCAGCCGCATGGAGCGCACAATCGTCACGCTGATCATGCTCCTGACCGGGTGGGTCACGCTCGGCGCGCTGATCCTTGCGGTCGGGAGCAATTTCACAGCGGTGCAGCGGATCGCGCTGGTCTGGCGCGCGACGCGGAATGATCCGTAGTGCGAAATGCGGCTAAGGCTTTGCCGTTTTTGTCGGCACAGGCGTGCGCGTGGGCGGCTTGGTCCGTGTCGGCACGGGTGTTTTAGTTGGTGCTGGTGTTTTGGTCGGCACAGGCGTGCGCGTGGGAGCTTTCGTCGGCACGGCGGGTTTGGTATTGACCACCCGTACAAGCAAGAGGCGTACCGTTGTTATCCCATTGTTTGCGGAAACAATTAGCGACATCTGTTGATTGCCCTGCGTAAAATCCTGCCAGAGCAGAGTATCGCCTTTGGTGGGCGCGCCAAGCGGCTTCCAACCGAGATCAGTGAGGTTTTTCTGGTAAAACGCGCTTGCGTCGGCAAGGCTGCTGACCGTCTTGAATGAAAGGCTGGCTGGCCTGTTCCGCACGCTGGTCGCATCGGGCATCATGGTTGCATTGACCATCCCTGCCGGGCAGTCGGTGGGGAGGTTGAGCGCGGCAGGCTTGTTGGCATCGGTTAGCTCATAACTCACGGTCAACGTGCCTTCGCTGCCATCCCCGAAGTAATCCGCGCCTGCTTTGGTCGTCTGTATGTATTTGACAATGTAGCTGCCTTCGATAGCGACCCACATCTCACCCGTTGCTTTGGCAATCGACGGCAGGCCGAGGGCGCGCTCATCGAAGGTGTAATGTTTGGCAAGTACGCCGTTGATCGTTTCTTCACCCGCTTCTTCTGCGCCGATAACGCCCATCAGCAAGCGCGCGGGTTCCATCTGCGCGGCGAATGAATTGCCCTTATCGAGCGCGGTGGCTGTGCAGGCATTTTGCGCAAGCCGCTCGTAGGCCACGCCATCCGATACCGCTCTGAAGGACGCGGCGGCGGGTTCCCCGGCGTTCTGGATCGTCAACTGGCGGGCGGCGGGTTCTTTGGCGGCGAGCAGCACATGCGTCCGCGACCATTTATCGGCCTTATCGGACTGCGTGCCATCAAAGGCGATGTTCAGGTTGGCTTTGTAACCGGATAGCTCCGCAAGTCCCGCCGCCGGATCAGTGAAATTGAAAGCGCCGGGACCGAACACGAGGTTGGCCTGAATAGGCGTTGACGCGGCAGCAGGCGTGGCCTCTGGTGTGGCTTGCGCGACAATCCGCTTGTAAAGAGCGCTATCCTGACTGAAAGCGACTGCCCCCTCATCATCCGGGACAATATCGATGAACGCTGTACCGGATATGGTTTCGGGTCCGCGAAGCGCCTGAGATTGTGACGAAGCGCCACCATCGGAAGTTACAGCAAGTTTAAGAGAATCTGGCGTCAGTGATATTTTCGTACTTCCCGACGCATCACCACATTTCGCCGCAATGGTGTTTTGTGCCGACTGAAAGGTAAACGTCAGCTCAATCTCGTCATTTTGATTCATATCGCCCGTGATATTGACGGGGCTTGGTTCAACCGTACTCGTACCTGAGCAATTTTCGACCCCTCCCGCGTTAGAAGTCCAATTCACCTTCGCTGATCCAGTGAAATGGCCTTGCTCATCCCCGGTGACTTTTGCCTCGTTGACCTCTGCCACATAGGAGAGGTTGGCCTCACCGGGGATGCTCCATTTAGAGTTGACACTCACCTTGAACTTGCATTGTTTGACGGTAACTTTCACGAATTGCTTGTTGACCTTGTAGTCCTTGTCAAGCGTTTCTGTCGGTCCGTTCTTTCCAATCCAAAAAGTATTGATTACCGTCTTAAAAACGATGTCGGTCTCACCTTTCTTGATGGCGCGGAAGGTGAATATTGCGTTCGGACTATCCCCAGTCTTGAAATTCGTTTCTCTGGATGCCGGGCTAATCTTGCCAATCTTTGTATCAAGCACTTCACCCTCGACGTTTGCCGCTGTAACGTCGTCTTCCTTCGGTGTCGAAAATTTGGAACTCTTATACTCATCTATCGTTCTTTTTACACTTACGTAGAACTTCACCGATTCACCCACGCAGATTTTCAGGGGACCCTCAGGAGCAGCGTAGAGGCTAAAATTAACGAGCGTGAAATCTGCAAGCGGGATTGCCCTCACCAAAGAGAACTGGCTCATCACCAATGCGGCCAGCATAAGCATCGTGATCGGTCGCATCCAGCGGAGGGCGCGCCGCCTCTTGCTCGTGAATGTTTTGCTGATTTCGTAAGAACTTGCGGTGGTGTGGGGTTGGGTAGTCATGCGTAGTCTCCTATAGCGATCTGGTTCCGTCGATGCCGAACTTTGCGTTCCACTTTACGGGTTGGTTTGGCAAAGTGGAACGCGATGGATTAGCGTGTCGATCAGGGCGCGGGAGCAAACCAGTCTAGGCCGGTGAGATGAGGAAGAACAATATCCCTGCCCGCTTTTTTGATAAGCGTCACTTCTTTAGTCTCGATATTCACAGCCTGAATGGTAAAGTATGAAAGGCCGCCAGATGGCGGTTTTCCAATTCCGAAAAGGACATATTGCTCATCTGGCGACCAGACGGGCAGGACGAGGCAGAACTGACCCTCTGGAAATGTGACCAAATCGACCTTGCTCCCAGTCTCCATATCCAGAAGTGCCAGGATACCATCACCGCAGGATGTAAACTTGCCCTTCGGAGAACGTACAAAATCGTACATGCCCTCTGGTAGATTCACTTTGTACGCTGCACTGCTGCCAACCGTCACATTGTAGACTTTGGCATTCGCAAAAGGGTCGGGCGAACCATCGAGTTCAGTCGCGACGAACTGCGTACCCTCATCTATCCACCCTAATGTCCCTAGTACCCAGTCAACGTAGATATAATGGATACAAACTCGCGTTTTAAGCGTGAATTGTACAAATTATATCCATCAAAACTATACTGGCTGGGTACTAGACCGTTAGAGTCTACAGTTTTGCTGAGTTGTCTGGTCTGTTTCGTCGTTACATCGTAGGCAACCAGCAATTTTTCAAAGTCGTCTGACCGCTGTGCTAACATGAGGACCTTGCGATCAGGTGATTGAATGTAACCAAATAAGTTAGAAATCCCTAGTTTCTCTGGTGTCCGCCCTTTCAAGTCAGTCATATTTAGCTCATTCATAGTATCCTGAAAGATAATAGTGCTTGGATCACCCAGAAAACGAGGGTTCCCTATAGTGAATTGGGTTGTTTTTCCAGCACCAGAAAGTATATTCCGGTCGTTTTCGCCAGTTGCATTCATTGCCCACAAATTCCTACTATCGGTTGTATAAAGGATAGTTCCACCGCCGCCAAAATCTTTTGCACGAGTCGGGATTGAGACGAAGCCTACGGGAGTGATCGATGGGCGGGGCGTCAGGCTGGGTTTGGGTGTCACGGATGGCTTGGGCGTAGTGCTGGATCGGACAGTATTGGTCGGCTTCGGCGTTTTCGTCGGGTTGCCCTGCGCGGTGGCGGGCATGGTGAAGGCGGTCAAGAGCAGCATTGCTGTCAATAGAGCAAGCATGAAATGCGGGCGAATCCTGGACATGGTCTTTACTCCGAACTAGGGAAACCTCTACAATGAGCAGTGTAGTTGCTTTCAGAATTCGCGCGAATCGTGCGCCAATGATAGAGGTGCGGTGACTGTCCGAGTGAGCAGCAACTTCACCGCACCTGATTGAACTTCTGGTTTATGAGGCTTTGCGTAAACTACTACGGGGCGGCAGCAATCCAATCCAGACCCGAGAGCCTTGAAAGCCGGTCCTGGTCGTCATCCTTCTTGATGAGCGTCACTTCTTTGGTTTCGACGTTCACAACTTGTAACTTGTAGGGTTCGCGTGCAGGGATTTCGGTATATTTTCCAACGCCGAAGATCACGTAGTTTCCATCAGGCGACCACGCAGGTCCTTCCAAGCATTGCTCGCCCTCTGGAAACGCAAGCAGCTCCGTTTCTTTTCCATCTTTGACATCCAACAAGCCGATGAAGCCATCTCCGCAGAACGCGAACTTGCCATTCGGAGACCGCACAAAAGATCGACTCAACCCCGTCACTTCAAATGGTGAACTGCTGCCATCCGTGACGTTGTACACTTTTATATCTGTTGTATCAGTCGTCGGGTTTCCCGGTGTTTTGAATTCGCCTGCAACAAACTGCTTGCCTTCATCAATCCAACCCATCAGGAAGGGATATTTGTCGGGTAAAGCTTTGGCAAGCTCCTTCTGTTTTTTCGCTGCGATGTCGTAGGCAACCAGCGAGAAGTCTACACCGCTATCCGCCCTCGATACGAAGATGAACTTTGTGCGGTCGGGAGATAACAGATAAAAATAAGCTGTCTCAGAGTCCGGCAGCTTTTCGGGTTTCCGGCCTTTCAGGTTGGTCAGATAAAGGCCATCGACGTCCTTGAAGATAATGGTGTTGGCATCACCAAGAAATTTGGATTGGGAAGAACTAAAACTACCCGTGGAGAGAGCGACCCGGTCATTTTTGCCACTCGCGTCCATCACCCGTATGGCATTCGGATTCATGTACAGAATGGTCCCACCGCCGCCAAAGTCGTCCGCGCGTGCCGGGACTGGCACAAAACCAACGGGTGTGATCGATGGCTTCGGCGTCAGGCTGGGTTTGGGTGTTAAGGAGGGCTTTGGCGTTGCGCTGGGACGAACGGTGTTGGTTGGCTTCGGCGTTTTCGTCGGGTTGCCCTGCGCCATAGCGGGCATGACGAGGCTGGGGAAGAGCAACAGCGCGATGAGCAGCGTGAGGATGAAGGTGGGGCGAATCTTAGCCATAGTTTTACTCTCAACTAACGTTGATTTTACAAAGTTTATTGTATTCGCTTTCTATTTCCGCGCGAATCAATGCCGCTTAAATAGACTGGAAGCCGATGCATTCTCGACCATGATCGCGCGGTTCATTTACCACCGAGTGGGTCTTCGTGGCAGCTTTCTTGCACAATATGATACAAGTCGGGTTGATCTGATTGGTAATTCGCTGAATCTACGGAGCGGCAGCTAATTAATCGAGAGGCATAATCAACACCTTCGCCAAAATTTCAAGGAGAGGCTTGTGCGCCTGAGCAGCGAGTATTCTGACGAAGCGCAATATAATTAAAGTGCTGTGCGAAGCCTGACAAATTAGTTTTCAGGGTAATCAACGCCGCGCTTTTGATTGAGCAATGCCCGTTGCTATTACGCCCGTCAAAATTGGCGAGGGTGTTGACCCAGAGACAGCTTTAATTATTGATGCAGTAAGCAAACTTCCGAGTTCTTCACGACAAATGGCACTTAAATTCGTACGAAGCTTATCGGAGTGAATTACCCAAAAT
>Ga0123338_10004113_pt1 | contig 12834 bp, 11 predicted proteins | sample grotaG_FD_89793 | JGI IMG/M metagenome (GOLD analysis project Ga0123338, IMG submission 89793) | Glacier valley bacterial and archeal communities from Borup Fiord, Nunavut, Canada, to study Microbial Dark Matter (Phase II) -... | ecosystem: Environmental > Aquatic > Freshwater > Ice > Glacier ... | reverse complement strand
CACCTTGGCGTAAGTGGCCAAGCTGTTGATCAGGCCGATGTTCGGCCCCTCCGGCGTCTCGATGGGGCAGATGCGGCCGTAATGCGTGGGATGCACGTCGCGCACCTCGAACCCGGCGCGCTCCCGCGTCAGCCCGCCCGGCCCAAGCGCGGACAGGCGGCGCTTGTGCGTCACTTCCGACAGCGGGTTGGTCTGGTCCATGAACTGGCTGAGCTGGGAGGAGCCGAAGAACTCCCGCACCGCCGCCGCCGCCGGCTTGGCGTTGATCAGGTCGTGCGGCATGACGGTATCAATGTCCACGCTGCCCATGCGCTCGCGGATGGCGCGCTCCATGCGGAGCAGGCCGACGCGATACTGGTTCTCCATCAGCTCGCCGACCGAGCGGACGCGACGGTTGCCCAGGTTGTCGATGTCGTCAATCGTGCCGCGGCCGTCCTTCAGCTCGCACATGATCTTGACGGTCTTGAGGATGTCTTCCTTGCGGAGCACGCGCACGGTGTCCTCGGCGTCCACGCCCAGGCGCATGTTCATCTTCACGCGGCCGACGGCCGAGAGGTCGTAGCGGTCGGTGTCGAAGAACAGGCCGCGGAACAGGGCCTCCGCGGTCTCGGGCGTCGGCGGCTCGCCGGGGCGCATCACGCGGTAGATGTCCACCAGCGCGTCGTCGCGGTTGCTGTTCTTGTCCACGGCCAGAGTGTTGCGCAGCCACGGGCCGTTGGACTGGTCCACGGCGAGCGTCGGCAACCGGGTGATGCCGGCGTCCTCCAGCGCGGTCAGGCGGGCCTCGGCCAGCTCCTCACCGGCTTCGGCGAAGATCTCGCCGGTGTCCTCGTTCACCAGGTCCACGGCGACGTAGCGGCCCAGCAGGTCGGCGCGGCCGACCAGGACGGTGGCGGTCTTCTCGGCGATCTTCTTGGCGGTGCGGGCGGTCAGCTTGGTGGTGGCCTCAGCCACGACCTCGCCGGTGTCGGCGTCCACCAGGGCCTCGGCGAGCGTGATGCCGCGGTAGGCGTCGGCCTCGAACGGGCGTGCCCAGCCCTTGGGGGTGCGGGAGAACACGACCTGGGTGTAGAAGGCGCCCAGAATCTCCTCGGGGTCCATGCCGCGGATCTCGCCGATGTCCACGGTCTCCCCGGCCGCAACGCGCTCGGCGCGCAGCTTCTCGGTCGGCACGCCTTCCAGGGCGTACAGCAGCGTCGTCACCGGCAGCTTACGCTTGCGGTCAATGCGGACGTAAACCAGGTCCTTGCTGTCGAACTCGAAGTCCAGCCAGGAGCCGCGGTAGGGGATGACGCGGGCGGTGAACAGGTACTTGCCGCTGCTGTGGGTCTTGCCCTTGTCGTGGTCGAAGAACACGCCGGGGCTGCGGTGCATCTGGCTGACGATGACGCGCTCGGTCCCGTTGATGACGAAGGTGCCGTTCTCGGTCATGAGCGGCATGTCGCCCATGTAAACCGGCTGCTCCTTGATGTCGCGGATGCTGCGGGCACCGGTGTCCTCGTCCAGGTCCCAGACGATCAGGCGCAGGATCACCTTCAAGGGCGCGGCGAAGGTCATGCCGCGCTGGATGCACTCCTCGACGTCGTACTTCGGCTCCTCCAGCTCGTAGTGCACGAACTCTAGGCGACCGCGTCCGGCGAAGTCGTCAATCGGGAAGACGGACTTGAACACCTCCTGCAAGCCGGTCGGAGTCCGGCTGTCAGGGGCGACGTTCATCTGCAGGAACGCCTCGTAGCTGGAGCGCTGTACGTCAATCAGGTTGGGCATCGGCGCCACTTCGGGGATGCGCCCGAAGCTCTTGCGGATGCGCTTCTGCCCCGTGAACGTCTTCGTGATCGCGTTCATCGCACGTCCTTGATCCCAGTGTTTTGGCAGCCCGATACTGGCCGCCAACAGCGTCGGCACGTCATTGCGGTGGCGGCCCGGAAATCCCCGGCCTCCCAAATCGTTCTATCCCCGGCGACGGAAGGCCCGCTGCCATCCCTTGCCGTCTGGCAATAGGAAAGCGGACGGCAACCCGGCATGGTTCCCGCCCGCTTCCGGTATCAGTGGCCCGGCACCGCCGGGCCAGTTAGGTTACTTGATCTCGACAGTGGCGCCCTGCTCTTCAAGCTGCTTCTTCAGCTTCGCGGCCTCGTCCTTGTTCACGCCTTCCTTCACAGGCTTCGGCGCGGCTTCGACCAAGTCCTTGGCCTCCTTCAGCCCGAGGCCCGTGATCGTACGGACTTCCTTGATGACGTTGATCTTCTTGTCGCCGACCTTCGCCAGGATGACCGTGAACTCTGTCTGCTCTTCGACAACCGCCACGGGGGCAGCTGGGCCAGAGGGCGCTGCGGCGGCGGCAGGTGCCGCCGCAGACACGCCCCACTTCTCTTCAAGCATCTTGGACAGCTCGGCGGCCTCAAGCACCGTCAGAGCCGAAAGCTCCTCAACCAGTCTCGTCATATCAGCCATCGTCGTCTTCCTTACTTAACCCTTGGTTGGTTCCATGCAAGCCCAGGGCCATCCCCGGACATGCGGCGGTGGGCGGAGGCTGGGCCGTTAGGCCGCAGCCTCCCCTGGTGCCTCGTCTGGCGCCTCACCGGCATCCGCTTCGCCCTTCTTGGCATAGGCCCCGAAGACCCGGGCGAGTTGTCCGGCCGGCGCTTGCAATATGCCTGCGATCCGCGTGGCGGGGGTCTGTATCATCCCCACCAGGCGGGCGCGCAGCACGTCGAGCGACGGCAAGTCGGCCAGCGCCTTGATCCCATTTGCATCGAGCATCTGGGTACCGAGGGCGCCGCCGATCACGACGAACTTCTCGTTGGTCTTGGCGTAGTCGAGGGCGGCCTTTGCCACTGCCACCGGGTCCTTGGACCACGCAAGCGCGGTCGGCCCCTTCAGCATCGGCTTGATGCCCTCGAACCGGGTCCCCTCCAGGGCGAGTACGGCCAGCCGGTTCTTCGCGACTTTGTAGGTTGATCCCGACGCACGCATCTGGCGGCGCAGATTGGACACCTCGGCCACCGTCATCCCGTTGTTGCGGGTGACGACGACCATGGACGTCTCTGCGAACACCTGACCGAGCGTGGAGACGAACTCGCGCTTCTCCGTACGGTCCACGTTCACTCTCCTCGTGGCGCCGGCGCGTTTGGACCGCGCCGCCACCGGGTTGCCCCGGCATGGCCACCTGGCCATGCCGCGCCTGTCCGGAACCCCATGCGCTTGCGCGCCGCGGGACCTGCAGCCGGAACCGCCAGGGTGCCGGGCCGCGGCATGCGCCGGGTCCGGATCATCTTGGCTTCCCCGTCTATCGCGCGCGGGCCTTGGCCCTTTACTGCTTTCCGTTCCGAGGAATGGGAAAGCGACGTGCGGTTTCGGACAGGTTCGGGACGGCTTGCGCCGCCCCTAGCCACCAGCGCCCCCAGATAATCCGGGGGGCCGGCGAATTTCGTGCTCAGCCAGTCAGGGTCGCGATGTCCACGCTGATGCCCGGCCCCATCGTGCTGCTGAGGCTGGCCTTCTTCAGGTAGGTGCCCTTGGCGCCGGTCGGCTTGGCCTTCTGGATGGCGTCCACGAAGGCGCGGATGTTGCCCAGCAACTTGTCTTCGTCGAACGACGCCTTGCCGATGCCGGCATGGACGATGCCCGCCTTCTCCGCCCGGAACTCCACCTGGCCGGACTTGGCGGCCGACACGGCGCCACGCACGTCCATCGTGACGGTGCCGAGCTTCGGGTTGGGCATCAGGCCGCGCGGGCCGAGGATTTTGCCGAGCCGTCCGACGAGGGCCATCATGTCTGGCGTGGCGATGCAGCGGTCGAAGGCGAACTCGCCACCCTGCACCTTCTCAGCCAGGTCCTCGGCACCCACGATGTCGGCGCCGGCGGCGGTCGCCTCCTCCGCCTTGGCGCCGCGGGCGAACACCGCAACGCGCAGGGTCTTGCCAGTGCCGTTGGGCAGGCTGAGCAAGCCGCGGACCATCTGGTCGGCATGGCGCGGATCAATACCGAGGTTCATGCTCAGCTCGATGGTCTCGTCGAACTTGGCATTGGCGTTGGACTTCGCGAGCTTCACGGCCTCATCCAACGTATAGGACTTGGCACGGTCGAATGCGGCGTAGCCAGCCTTCAGGCGCTTGTCGTGTGCCATGGGATCAGCCCTCCACCACGGTAAGGCCCATCGAGCGGGCGCTGCCGGCCAACATCCGCACTGCGGCGTCGGCGTCGTTGGCGTTCATGTCCTTCATCTTGGTCGCCGCGATCTCGTGCAACTGCGCCATCGTGACCCGGCCCACGGCGGCACCCTTGCCGGGCGTGGTTGTGCCCTTGGTGATGCCGGCGGCCTTCTTCAGGAAATAGGTGTTGGGCGGGGTCTTGGTGATGAAGGTGAAGCTGCGGTCGGCGAAGGCTGTGATGACGACGGGGGTGGGCGTGCCCGGCTCCATGCCCTGCGTCGCGGCGTTGAACTCCTTGACGAAGGACATGATATTCAGGCCGCGCTGGCCGAGCGCCGGGCCGACGGGCGGGGACGGGTTTGCCTTCCCTGCCGGTATCTGCAACTTGATGTAGCCGACGATCTTCTTGGCCAAGGCCATGCCCCTGTGGTGCGGGGACCGCGGTAATGGCGATCGGGCCGCCGATGGGCAGCCCGGGATCTCCCGCGTTCCGATGAGTGAGGCCGCGCGTATAGCCGCCGCAACCCGGTGCGTCCAGCGATATTAAGCATAGGTTGCACCCACCGGGGCCGCAGACCAGTTTTACGGGGTCCGTGGAATGGGCTAGACCGGTCCCGTCCCGCTATCCCAGGAGCATCCCCGCATGGCCGTCAAGCCCGGTGCCGTCCCGCCGCCCAAGCAGACCCGCTTCAACCCGACTGCCCTTGCCATCGGCGGGTCGCTTATCATCGGCATCATCGGCGCCACCATCGTGGCCGGCAACCCGTTCCGCGCGACGCGGCTGGCCTACCTGGACTACAGCCACACGCCGGCTGGCGGGGCGGAGAAGGGGTCGCCAACGCGTGCGCCTCTGACGGCGAACCAGGCCGAGGAGAAGAAGTAGCCGCACCGGCGCAACCGCACCGGGATGCGCTGACCTGCCGCGGTCAGCGCCGGCCGGCCTTGCGGATGTTGCCGCGGGCCGCGGCGTTGCCCAGCTCCGCGACCTGGCGCCATAGCCGGACGGCCTGGTTCAGGTCGCGCACAAGTCCGCCGCGGCCCTCCGCATATATCTCGCCCAGGTTGTTCAGCCCGTTCGGCTCGTTGTCATCCGCCGCGAGCTGCATGAGGCGCACGGCCTCCCGGTCGTCACGCTGGACGCCGCGCCCGGTCGCGTAGAGCGCGCCGAGGTTTGCGCGGCTGATCTGGTAGCCCTGGTCGCTGGCGGCGCGGTAGAGCCGCACGGCCTCCCGCATGTCGCGCGGCACGCCCTGACCCCGTTCGTAGAGGGCGGCCAAGTTGTTCATCGCCACCGGGCTGCCTGCGTCCGCCCCGGCCTTATACAGCCGGGCAGCCTCGGCAAAGTTGCCGATCTTGTCCGCGGCCCGCCCGGCATAGGTGAGGAACCGCTTTTCTCCTGGGAATGCCTGCATGGCCTCGGCACACGCCACCACGGCCGCTTTCCCGCGCAGGCTGTCAAGGGCCACGCCGTCGGGGTAGCGTCCCAGTTTGAAAGGTGGAGGCGCCGGCCTCGGCATCCCAAGCGAAGCGCGGCGGTCCCAGGCCGTGCAGCGTGGTTTTGCCGCCCTGGATTACCACGGCGCCAAGCGGCGCCTCGCAATGACAATGAAGGGCTTGGACTTCAAACTGAGACACCACCGCCGTCGGTGATGGCTTGCTCGCCCATGACGTCGCGGGGCGGCTGGGCCAGGCGGTCGCAGTCTTGTTCTGGAACGCTGGTCACGGTGTCGCGCCGCAGGGCGGCGTGGGCGGGGGCGAGGGGGAGCAAAGTGAAAAAAGCGAGCAGTAGGAGTCGCGCACCAGCCGGAAAGCACGAAGCATGTGTCATGTGGGCCGTTGTCCATCCAGGGTTCCGCAATTTCCAAGCACGCAACGGCCCACGCGTCACGCCGGTTCTAGCACTACCCTGCCATGTTCAGAAAAATTATATAATAACAAGGGTTTGCTGGGCAGCCGGGAATGCCCGCCCCACCCCAACCCATTGATGCCCCAGGGACTGCGCTTCGCTCCTGGCAGAGTAGTGCTAGATCACCAACTCCACCACAAAAGGCCCACGTCCCGCGTTCGCCTGCGCGAACACGTCCGCAAACGCCTCCATCCCGTCCACCCGCGCCCCGTCCACGCCCATGCCGCGGGCCAACGCCACCCAGTCCAGGTCGGGGTTGCCCAGGTCCATCATGTCCATCGCCACCCGGCCGGGATTGGCGCCGACCCCGCGGTACTCCCCCATCAGGATCGCATACTTGCGGTTGGACAGGATCACGGTCGTCACATCCAGCCGCTCCCGCGCCTGGGTCCACAGGCCCTGCAAGGTGTACATCGCCGACCCGTCGGCCTGCAGCGTCACCACCCGGCGGCCCGGCGCGCCCACGGCAGCGCCCGTCGCCATCGGGATGCCGCCGCCGATGGCGCCACCGGTCAGTTGCAGCCAATCGTGCGGCGCGGCGCCGTGCGTGTCCGGATAGAAGGCGCGGCCGGCCGTGATGCTCTCGTCCACGACCACCGCACCCTCGGGCAGCAGCTTCGCCAGGGCTTGGGCCACGGCCTCGGACGACACGGCGCCGCGGGGCAGGTCCGGACGTGGCGGGGCAGCGGGCGGAGCGGCGGGCGGGGCGTTAAGGCTTCGGCCAGGCGGCGCAGGGCGTCGGGGCCGTCCTGCTCCGGTCGGGCCAGGACGTGGACCTGGCAGTCCGCGGGATACATGCGGCCGGGCTTGCCGGGGTAGGCGAAGAAGCCGACCGGCGGAACCGCGCCGACCAGGATCAGGTGGCGCACGCCGGCCAGGGCCGCCAGCGCCTGGTCCACCGGGTAAGGCACGCGGGCGATGGGGGTGCGCCCCGCGCCGCGCTCGATCCGGGCGTTGCTGGTCTGCGCCAACATGCGCGCGCCCGTGGCCGCCAGGATGCCGGCGGCGGCGGCCAGCGGACCCGCCCGCAGCGCCGGGCCGGACAGGAGCAGCAGGGCCGGCTCGCCGGAGCGCAGGATGCGGGCGGCAGCCTCGATGGCGTCCGGGGACGCCGTGGGCCAGGCGGGCACGGGCAAGGGCGCGCCGACGACGCCGCCCTCGTCCCAGCAGGTGTCGGATGGCAGGATGAGCGTCGCCGTGCCGCCCGGTGCGCCGCGCGCCGCCTGCACCGCCGCCGCGCAGTCCGCGCCCACGGTGGCTGCGTGCGATGCCGTGCGGACCCAGGCGGACACGCCGCGGGCAAAGCCCTCGGTGTCCGCCGTCAGCGGCGCGTCCAGCGGACGGTGGTGCGTGGCCTGGTCGCCGACCAGGTTGACGATGGGCGAGCGTGCCCGGCGCGCGTTGTGCAGGTTGGCCAGCCCGTTCGCCAGGCCCGGGCCGCAGTGCAGCAGGGTGGCGGCCGGGCGGTCCTGCATCCGGGCGTAGCCATCGGCGGCGCCGGTCACGACGCCCTCGAACAACCCCAGCACGCAGCGCATCCCGGGGATGCGGTCGAGCGCCGCGACGAAGTGCATCTCGGACGTGCCGGGGTTGCTGAAGCAGGTGTCCACCCCGCAGGCCAGCAAGGTGTGCACCAGGCTTTCCGCACCGTTCATCCACGCATACTCCCTATCCGGCGTGAGGACGATGCGCTGGGCGGGAAGGGCTGGCAACCACTGATGAGCGTCCTGGGTACATGGAGTGTAGTTCAGAACTACGGCGCAGATTGAGCATTGCAGAGCCGGGCTGAAGTCGCTTAGCTCTGGCATGTTGCAGGGGCACCATGGCTGAACCGACTCAAGAAATGCGTGATTGGATAGCCGAACTAAGGGCTTTGAGCGGCAAATCAGGCAAGCCGCCGGAAGGGCAGTCCACCGACGGAGACAGCACAGCACCCGCCACGCGATTGGGGCGGTTGGTCGGTCCAGCAGATGGGTCCTACGATGTAGACGGCACAGCTGTTCGAATAGGCGCATTGCCCATGCCGCCCCGTGTAGACTTGGGGGCGCTGGACGGCCCAGCAGACAACGCGAATGACTCGGGCCTGGTGTCAGTTCGGGTGGGTAGGTTAAACAGCCAGCCGGACATCGCTGCCAATCAGGATGGCACGTCTGTGAGCTTGGGCAATCCCCAGCTTCCAGCAGTGGAAAACGTCTCATTGCCGCAACGGGCCACGAATCCGCACGCCGGGCCTGTGACGTCGGACGGAGCCAACAACACAATCAACAGTGACTTCATCCGCAAGCAGGAAGGCTTCAAAACCGACGGTTACGTTCCAATGAACAGAGATGGAAGCGTCATTGGTCAAAGTGGCGTGACGGTTGGAAATGGAGTGGACATGGGCGCTCAAACAGCTGCAAGGCTCAAAGCATTGGGGGTTGACGATGAAACAATTAAGCTGCTCATGCCGTATTTTGGATGGAAAAGGGAAGTAGCAGCCGGTGTTCTAGCTGCTGAGCCACTATCCCTAACAAAAGGCCAGGCTGAAGACTTGAGCAACCGTCTCCTAAATACTTCAGCCGAGGAAGTTGCAGCAAGGTTCGATAAAGACTCTGCTTCGAAGCGGTTTGCCGACTTGCCCAGCAACACTAAAACTATGCTCACAAGCATCTACCACCAATATGGCCCTCAGCTATTCAGCTCCAGTTTCTGGCGGCAGGTGACTTCGGGCGATTGGGAGGGCGCCCGCAAGAACCTAATGGATTTTGGCGACAAGACCCCAACCAGACGGCGTACCGAAGCGGGGTTGCTTTCACAGGACATACAAAACGGCAGCCTTTCAGGACGCCAGCGCCAGAGTGATGCTCCCCAAGGCGAGGGCGAGCCGAACCGATGAAGCTCGCTCTTACGGTCTTTGTCCTAGGCTCAGCCACAGTGGTGTCCGCGCTTCCTTGCTGGGCGGCCAACTTGACTGCCGTTGACATCGCCAAGACGCTCGATATCACTTCGTTTCCCAACTCTGTCCGTCCCGGGCTGCAGCCGAGGACAAGAACTTTGGCCCAGAATGGCTTCACTGTGATTGTGCCCACTGCGCGTGACCTGAGCAGCGTTGAAGTACACCGCCCTGACCGGCAGTGGCTGTTTGAGATCAAGATACGCCGGAGTAGCAAAACCACTGCCGTCATTTGCGTACTGGACCAGGCATTGAACGGCGGCACGTATCGCACCCTAGACGGTTATGAGGTACGCCGAGGCAGGGATGGCCTGCTACACAACAGCGGTCGGGAGGTTCACGATCCTGCTTGCGAGATGGCATCTGCGCCATAGCAGGCTCTGGAGACCCTCCCAAAGCTTGAAGGGCACGCACCGATGACCACCATCCTGTATCCTGAGACCATGTATCCCGACGACGCCGAGGAGCACCGCATCTTCGGCCCCGGCGTCACCATCCTGCGCCGGGACACGAAGGTGCTGGACGACTTGACGGACGCGGACTGCGCCGCCGTGGACGGGCTGATGCTGTTCCGCCAGTTCTGCACCGACGCCGACCTGGCGCGCTTCCCCAGGTTGCGCGCCATCGTCCGCATGGGCGTCGGCTACGACCGGATAGACCGCGCCGCCGCCGCCGCCCGGGGCGTCACCGTCTGCAACGTCCCGGATTACGGCACGACGGAGGTCGCCGACCACGCGATGGCGCTGGTGCTGGCCCTGCGCCGGGGCATCGTGCTGCACCACGAGTGGCAGCGGCGCAGCCCGCCCGAACCCTGGCGCGGCGCCGACCACCCGCTGCTGCGGCGCGCCAGCACGCAGGGCTTCGGCATCCTTGGCATGGGCCGCATCGGCACGGCGGTGGCGCTACGGGCCAAGGCCTTCGGCTTCCGGGTCACGATCTACGACCCGCATCTGCCGAACGGGGCGGAGCTTGCGGTCGGCGTCGCGCGCGCGGCCACCTTGCACGACCTGATGCGGGTGTCGGACGTGCTGTCCGTCCACGTGCCGCTGACACCGGACACCACGGGGCTGGTGGACGCCGCGGCGCTGGCGCACCTGCCGCCCGGCGCCGTCGTGGTCAACACCGCCCGCGGCCCGGTGCTGGACGTGGCGGCGCTGGCGGACGCGCTGCGGGATGGCCGGGTGGCCGGCGCCGGGCTGGACGTGCTGCCGGTGGAGCCGCCGGTGGAGCCGCTGCCGGAGCTGCTGCGCGCCTACCGTGCGCGGGAGCCTTGGGTGGAGGGCCGGCTGATCATCACGCCGCACTCCGCCTACCTGACGCCGGAGGCGCACTGGGACATCCGCATCAAGTCGGCCGAGACGATGCGCGCGGCGCTGCTGACCAACCATCCGCAGAACGTGATCCTGCCCGGGCAGCCCTGAAAGAGCGCCGGTAGAACCGTGTCGAGCTGTTGGTGCCGTACGCCGGCTAGGAATTCTGATGGGCGTCCGAGGCCCGGCTCTACAAGTTTGCGCGGGCATTGACGCCTGAGCACCCTGGCGCGGCGCGGGACTGCCGGAAGGACGGCAGCGTGACAAGGCGGGCAAGGCTGCACCGGAACGGGCGGCCCAGTGTTTTAACCAGCAATTCAGAATTTTCCCCACATCCTGCACCTGCACGTACGCTGCGTCCCGGGCACGGTCCGGGCCGGCGCGCGCAAGACGGGTCGGCTACCGGCGCGGTGCGCTGGACCTTTGGGGGGCTGGGCATGGATGGTTTGCTGACGCTGGACGGTGCCAAGCGCTCCTGTGCAGGGGCGTCCCGCGGCATTCCCCGCCCACGCCGGGGCAGGGTCAGTGCGGGGGCCGTGCTGGACACGGCGGCACAGGGTTACCTGGTGTTCGATGCCCGGTTGCGCGTAGTGCTGTGCAACCCGCAGGCGGCGCGTCTGCTGGGCGTGGCGCGGCAAGCCGGGCGCGGGTCGCTGTCCCGGATGCTGCAGGAGTCGTCCACCCTGGGCGCCGGGGCACAGCTTGCGCTGATGCAGGCGGCCCAGGCGGCGCGGCGCGGCGACGGTCCGCTGGACGCCCAGGAGATTGGCGGCCTGCAGGCACACGTGCGCCCCCTGTCCGCGCCGGCGGACGACGCGCCGGCAACACCCGGCGCGTCCCTGGCGGACGGCGCGTTCTGGCTGATCAGCCTGAACCAGGCGCCTGCGGCCACGGGCGCGGCGCAATCCGACGCCCTGACGGGCGTCGCCGACCGCGGCACGTTCCTGACCGCACTGGGCGCCTTGTTGACGGACCCGCCAGGGACGGACGGCGTGACCGTGCTACTGGTGGACCTGAACGGGTTCCGCACGGTCAACGAGACGCTGGGCGCATCGTCCGGGGACGAGTTGCTGCGCGTGGTGGCGCAGCGCCTGCGCTCGGCGCTGCGCACCGGAGACCTGATCGGCCGGGCCGGGGGGGACCAGTTCGCAGTGGCGGCCGGGGGCTTCCCGCGGCCGGACACCTTGGCGGCCCGCTTGGTCGAGTTGCTGGGCCGCCCGTATCTGATCGAGGGCCAGGTGGTCCACGCCAGCGCCAGCGTAGGCATTGCGACTGCGGCCTCCGATGGCGGACCGGCTCCGGCGCGCGCCCAGGCCGACCGCCTGCTGCACGCCGCCGGCATGGCGCTGCGCCAGGCGAAGGCGGAGGGGCGCCGGACCATCTGCGTCTATCATCCCGCCATGCAGGCCGATGCCCAGGCCGGGCGCCAACTGGAAGCCGACCTGCGAGCCGGGCTGGCGTTGCAGCAGTTCGAGCTGTTCTACCAACCGCAGACCGCGTTGGACACCGGCGCGTTGATCGGGTTCGAGGCGCTGCTGCGCTGGCGCCACCCTGAACGCGGACTGGTGCCGCCGGACGCCTTCATCCCGACGCTGGAAGCCATCGGCCTGATCGTCCAGGTCGGGGAGTGGGTGCTGCGCACCGCCTGCTGCGCCGCCGCGGGCTGGCCGGGCCGGCTGGCCGTGGCGGTCAACGTCTCCGCGGTGCAGTTGATGAGCCAGGACCGGTTGCCGCGGGCCGTCGCCTCCGCCCTGGCCGAAAGCGGCCTGGCGGCGGACCGGCTGGAGCTGGAGATCACCGAAAGCGCCCTGGCCCACCACGCCGAGATCGCATTGCAGGCGTTGCAGGCGGTGCGGTCGCAGGGCGTCAGCGTCTCCATGGACGATTTCGGTATCGGCTACTCGTCACTTAGCCAGCTTCGGCGTTTTCCGTTCGACAAGATCAAGATTGACCGCTCGTTCGTGCGGGACCTGGTGGCGGACCGGGGCACCGGCACGGCGGAGGCTGTGGCTGTCGTGCGCGCCATCGCGGCACTGGGTGCCAGCCTGGGCCTGACGACGACGGCAGAAGGCGTGGAGACCCTGGAGCAGCAGCGCCTGGTGCGTGCGGAGGGCTGCACGAACATGCAGGGCTACCTGGTCAGCCGTCCGGTCCCGTCCGGGGACGTAGCTACGCTGATCGCCACGATGACCCAGGCCCACCACTGAGGCCTGGGTTGGTCTAGGCCGTGTTCGGTGCGGATAGACGCACCGAACACGGCCTAGCCTTTGTTTTTACGAGTATATTTATCAGAACGTGTAGAAGTTTGATCCGATGATGCTCTAGCCGACCAATCGCCGCAGGGCCGCTGCGCAGGGCCGGGCGGGACCATACCGGCGCCGCTGCATCGGGTGATGGAGCGGGACGCTGGCCGGACGGTCGGTTGGGCAGCGATGCCTGGTTGACACCCTCTGCCGCCCCGCCCACCCTTGATGAAAGCCAATTCAGGGAAACGCCCATGCCACCCGACGCAACAACTGGCACCCGTCGGCT
>Ga0123338_10004109_pt1 | contig 12842 bp, 15 predicted proteins | sample grotaG_FD_89793 | JGI IMG/M metagenome (GOLD analysis project Ga0123338, IMG submission 89793) | Glacier valley bacterial and archeal communities from Borup Fiord, Nunavut, Canada, to study Microbial Dark Matter (Phase II) -... | ecosystem: Environmental > Aquatic > Freshwater > Ice > Glacier ... | reverse complement strand
GCTGCGGATGCAATTCTTCGCTAAGTGAACGGCATTGTCGCTAATGCAGGGCGCAGTGGCCAGCGACGCAGTCGGCCTTTTTTCCGCAGCTCGGGTCGTTGGACATCATCGTCGCGCACATCGTCCCTTTGCAGCGCGCTTTCAGCTCCTTGTCGAGCTTGGCGACCTCGCCCTTGCCGACTACTTTCTGCGCACCGCCGTTGTTGCAGTCACAACAGTCGGCCTTGATCGCCACACAATCCGCCGCCACTTTGCAGGCCGCTCCCGTCGCTGTTGGCTTGGTGGCGCCGGCGTCGGCTGGCGGCACGACCTTTTGCGCCGTGCCGGCATCGATTTTGACCGAAGCAGTCACCGACCCGGCCAGATCGTTGGGCTCGAACTTGATGACGATGCTCGGCTCCTCATGACATCCAAACAGCAAACACATCCCGATGGCCATTCCGAGCGCTAGCGCCTTCATTGGGTGGTCCTTTCCGTCGCTGTGAGCTGCCGAAGCGTGTCCTTCAGCTCTGCGTGTTTGGGATCGAGTCGAAGGCCCTCTTTGGCGACGAGGATGCCACGCGGGATCCACAGCTTGTTCTTGAAACAAAACCAGGCGTAGTCGTTGTGCCGATCGGCGTCGTTGGGCCCTGCTAGAAGCCAGCCATCGAGCTCGACGCGGGCCGCGGCCACCTTGCCGCCAGCGACGAGCGCAGTGGCAAGCTGATACGGCGCTTCCTCCGCCTCGGCACTACCCGGATACCGACGTCGCAATTCTTCCAGCACTTCGACGGCGTGGGCGGAGTCGTGCTTGCCGCGCAGAAAATAATATTTACCGAGCACCAGGAGAGCCGAAGAGGCGCGCTTCGCCTGGTTTGACGGATCGTGGTCGACCACCTGGCGTAGCTCGGTGGGTGCCGTCGGATCACCACGCATGGCATGGCGGCGCGCGACCTCAGCCCGTAATGCTTCGTCGCTGGGTGTGCTTCGCAGCCGCGTCTCCAGCGCCTGCAACGTGCCTTCACCGCGACGAAAACCGGCCAGGCTGGCCACGAGGCGACTGGCCTCGACGAAGCCCATCAGACGATCGATCTCCACGCCGTTTTCGTCGAGCACCAGCAGCGTCGGAAAGCCGACCGTGTGGTAACGCTCGACCAGCGTCAGACCCTCGTCTTTTTCACCGTCGCGTCGGAGCGCCACGAAGCCGCCGAGCGCCTTTTGCACCTCGGGCTGCGGGTAGACCTGGTCGTCCATCTCATGGCATGGCCCACACCAGGTGGCGTAGATGTCGACGAGGATCCAGCGATGGGTCGCTCTGGCCTTGTGCATCGCCTGCGCCAACGTGCCCGACTCCCACGTCGCTGCTGAAGCCAACGCCGGACCGAGTAGCGTGAGGAGCAGAGCGACGAGCCGCACGCGCGCATGCTACACCATGCGGTGCTAGACTTGGATCGTGACTCGGCGGCTTCGCTGCTCGGATTGTGGGACGGCATTCGAGCTCGCCATTGGCGAGGAGCGCTTCTTTGCCGCGCGCGGTTTTCAAGAAGCGCCCCGTCGCTGTCCGTCCTGCCGCAAGGCACGCAAGGCGGCTCGTCGCAATCGACACGAGCCCGACGGCCCGCAAGCAGCCGACCTCAGCTACACACCGCTGCCCACGCCGTCTGCCACCGCGACCCGCGCCCCCGTCTATGACACGGTCTACGACGCCGTCTGCGCCTGTTGCGGTGCCAGCGCACGCGTTCGATTTCGCCCTGCCAGTGGCCGACCCGTCTACTGCGACGAGTGCTATACTGCGAGACAAGGCCACGGTTCCGGCCTGGGAGGGCTCTGATGGTCGCGGAGTGGGTCGAGCGGATACTCGACAAGGTCAAAGAGCTGTTGGCACCGCCGCCGGTTTTGGTGCCGATTCCTGTCACACCTCCGCGGACCCGTCCGCGACGCTGAGCGCCCCTTGCCACGGCTGAAGCTCCACCTCGTCGACAAAGCAGACTTTGCGCGCTATCAGGATGCCTCATCGGGCTCGCAGGGCTTGTTCGTACCGGGGACCGATTCTCCGACGGTGGGTGAGACTGTCACGGTCGAAGTGGTCTTCCAGGGCGGGCCGCGCATGATCTTGCGCGGGCGGGTGACCTGGCGACGCACCACCGGCGACGCGCGGGCGCGGGCAGGTGTGGGCGTGGTCATCGACGGCGCCGAAAAACCCAAGCTCGAGTACATCCAGGGTTATGTACGCGGCGGGCTCATGGACATGCGCGAAAGGCGGCGCATCCCGGTTCGCCTGCGTGTGGCCTACTCGTCGCCGCGTGGACGGCGCATCAACTTCACGCGGGATATCAACGAAGAAGGCGCCTTCGTACGCGCCGCCGAGCTGCTCGACATCGGCAGCCGCACCCAGCTCGTGATCACGCCGCCCGGCGAGAAATATCGGCCGCTCGAGATCCAGGCCAGCGTCACCCGCCAGCAAGCCGACGGCGCCGACCGCGGCATGGGCGTGCGGTTCTTGTTTGCCACCGACGAGGAGCGCGAGCGGCTCAACGCGTTCGTGCAGCGCCTCGAATCGGACTACCTCGACGGTGGCTTGCCCGACGAGGCGCTGATCTAGTGGGCGAGCTGTTCGATCGCTGGAAGCGACGGGCACTCGACGAGTGCGTGCCGCTCAACGTGACGCTCGAGTTGACGCTGCGCTGCAACCTGCGCTGCGTGCATTGCTACAACTTCGATCGCGATGAGCCGTATTTGCCGTCGCGGTCGCCGAAAGAGGAGCTCAGCGACGAGGAGATCTTGCGGATCCTCGACGAGGTCCGTGCCGAGGGCTGTCTCTATCTGGCGCTGTCGGGCGGCGAAGCGCTGTCTCATCCCAGCCTGGATAGTTTTGTCACCCATGCGGCGCGGGCCGGCATGATGGTCACCGTCAAGAGCAATGGCACCATGCTCGACGAGACACGGGCGCAGCGCTTGGTGGATGCGGGTGCGGCCGCGGTCGAGATCAGCCTGTATGGGTCGACAGCGACGACGCATGACGCCTTCGTCAAGATGCCGGGCGCGTTCGATCGCACCGTGCGTGGGATCGTTGCGGCGCGCACGACGGGTCTGCGGCCCAAGCTGTCGTTCGTGCTGGTCGAGGCCAATGCGGCAGAAGTGCCGGGGATGATGGCGTTGGCCGATTCCCTGGAGGTCACCTACGGCATCGATCCACAAATCACCGCACGCTACGATGGCACCCGCGATCCGCTCAGGCTTCCGCTCGAGCGCCCGTCGCTGGCGCAGCTTTATCGTGGGCCGCTGGAGCATCTGGTGCCGCCGGTCATCGACCATCCGACATCGGTGCAGTGCGCCTGCGCGCGCTCGGTGTGTGGGATTTCGGCGTTCGGCGAGGTCTATCCGTGCATCGGTGCGCCGGTGCCGTCGGGCAACTTGCGGCAAAAAAACTTTCACCAGATCTGGACCGATTCTCCGACGCTAAACTGGATCCGCAAGCTCGAGCTGAGCGATTTTTCGGCGTGCAAGACCTGCGATCATCTGGCGCATTGTCGTCGCAGCTCGGGCGTCATCTACGCCAACACCGGCGACTACACCGGACCGCCACGCTTCGGCGACGACTGGACCTGCATGGAGGCCGAAGTGCTGCACGAGCTGCACGACGAACAACGAGCCGAGGGGCGGCCGGTCGCGGCTGCCGTCGGTGGCTCCCTGCGACGTCACTCGATCGATTGAGGATCGATTGATGCGTCTGGGTCTGTTGGGTCTGTTGAGTCTGTTGGCCGCCGGCTGTCCGATGCCGCCAGTGGAGCGCCCGTATGCGGCGCCGACGGCCGAGGCGCTGGCCGCGCATCTACGTGGCCGGGCCGGTGCTCTCAAGTCACTGCGGGCCGAAACGCGGGTCGACTACATGGCCGAAAATGGCGATCGGCTCAAGGTCACCATGGAGCTCCTCGTCGCTGCCGGCGGAAAGTTGCGGCTGTCGGTGGAGGCGCCGATTGGCGGCGGCACGCTGGCAGCGCTGGCTTCCGACGGTGTGCAGTTTCAGCTCCACGACGCGCGCAACAACCGCTTCTATGCTGGGCCCGCCTCGGCCTGCGCTGTCGGGCGGCTGTTGCGCATCGAGCTGCCGCCGGCGGATGTGGTCGCGGTCTTGACCGGCGGTGCGCCACTCGACGGAGAAGTGGCCGGCTCGTCGTGGGATCCCAAGGATGGCGGGCGTGAGGTCCTCGAGCTGAGGACCAGCGACGGGGGCAAAGAGCGGATTCGTCTCGACGCCCGCGAGCATCGCTGGGATGTCGTCGACGCGGTCCGCACCGACGCCAAGGGCAACGTGTTGTGGCGGGTGGCGCACGAAGACTTCACCGACCGGGGCGGCGTGCGCTTGCCCACGCGTACCACCGTCGAGGAACCGCCGCTCAAGGCCGACGCCAAGATCCGTTTCCGTGACGTCGAGCTCAATGTCGCGCTCAAAGACGGCGTGTTCACGCTGACGGCCCCGACTGGCCTTGCGACGTTGCCGCTCGACTGCCACTGACTGGAAGATCAGCGCGCGCCCAGGCGGCCGCGTTCCAACAGCAGCAGTTGTTCCTCCACCAGGTGGCGCATGCTGACCGACGGGCGGGCTTGTAGCGCGCGTTTGTAGGCGTCTACTGCGCGGGCGCGATCGGCGCGTTGGGTGTAGAGAGCGCCCAGGTGGTTGAGGATGGTGGCCGTCGCTGGGGCGAGGCGATCAGCGCGTTCCAGAAAGGCTACGGCGTCGTCGAAACGGCCCTGGCGGAAGGCGAGCCAGCCTAGGCTGTCGGCGATTTGACCGTCGCTGGGGCGGAGGCGGAGGGCCTTTTCCAGGAGGCGTCGGGCGTCGACCAAGCGAACGTTGTGCTCGGCTAGTAGCGCGCCCATCTGGTTGAGAACGGCGGCGGAGCTTGGGCGTTTGGCGAGGAGACGCTGCGCTTCGTCGACGGCGCGCTCCCAGTGGCCCTGGCGCGACCAGACCGCGACCAGCGCCGACGAGACGCGCTCGGAATCGGGCCAGCGGAGCGTGGCGGCGCGCAGACGGGCGACGGCGGCGTCGACTTCGCCTGACTCTTCGAGGAGCAGGGCCGACGCCTCTTCGAGCTCGATCGGTTCGGTTTTTTTGGAGAGGGCCGCGGCGCGGGCGAGAAGCTCGACGCCTTCTTTTCCGCGACCAGCGACGGCAAGCAAGTGAGCCGCGACACGCTGGGAGTCGAGATAGTCGGGTGCGGACGGCGACATCCGACCGAGCTCGGTGACTGCTTCCATCTCGCGACCGAGCGCTGCCAGGGCGTCGCCCAAGAGACGCCGGCCCGAGACGCCAGCGCGCTCGGCGAGACGGCGGGCTTCTTCGGGCTGGCCGGCCAGCACACGGAGCCGGCCGATCCACAGACGGCGACTTTGATCTACACCGACGACCTCGTCGAGACGATCAAGGCGGGCACGGGCCTCGGCGAGCTGACCGTCACCGACGAGCCAACGGACCGCCAGGTCCTCGGCACGCGGCTCGGACGGCGTCGACGCCAGCCGATCGAAGAGAGCCAGCGCCTCTTTGGTGCGTCCTTCGCCGCGGAACAAGGTGGCCAGCTCGAAGCGGGCGGCGTCGCGGCTGGGATCGAGCTCGAGCGCGCGACGCAGGTGTTGCTCGGCCACGCGGGTATCGGCGCGACCGAGCGCAGCCCGACCGAGCGCGAGATGCCCGGTCGCCGACGCTGGCACCTGCCGCACCAGCTCACGCCAGACCTCGAGAGCGCGCGCTTCGGCACCGGTCCGCTCCAGATAACCGGCCAGCTCTTCGTAGGCTTCCGAGCACGAACGGTCGACGGTGATGGCCCGCTCGAGCTGAGCCTGAAAGCCGGCTGCGTCGCCGAGCCGCAGCCGAATGCGGCCCAGCAACAGATGTCCCTCTGGAAACTCGGGATCGAGGCGCAGCGACAGCTCGACCTCATCGCGCGCCTCGTCGAGATGACCCAGGCCGAGCAGCTCCTCGGCAAGCGCGTCACGGAGATAGGCCGCGGTGGGATCGGCGGCGATGGCCTGGCGCAGCTCTTCGACCGCCTCGGTGGCGCGGCCGCTCTGAGCGTGCAGTCTGGAGAGGAGGTAATGCTGGTAGGCCGTCGACGACACATACGACCCTGGGATGACCGTGCCGTGGAACAAGCGGGTCATGGTGGGCTGCGGCGCAGTCACCAAAGGCTCCGCACATCCCCCGGTGAGGATCGTCGTCGCCAAGCCGATGGCCCAAAATCGGAGCATGACCCGCCTAGGATAGCAGGGTTGTCGTCAGCTTGCGCGCGGCTGGCGGGTGCAGTTGAAGGTCGAGCCGGGAACGATCTTGCCGCAGGCGAGCGCCAGGACTTCGAAGAGCTCTTCACTCTCGAGGCGGGGGGCTTCGTAAGGCTCACGAACGTCGGACGAGATCTGAGTCGACGCAGACGTTGGGGTGGGTGGGGCGGATGGCGGCTTCGTCATGAGGTCTCCTAGTCTACTGCTGTGCTTGGCGAATTGCCCAATACTTGAAGGCGATGGCGGGCCTCGACGCGGGCCTTGGCCACTTGTTTGCCCGACAGATCGCAGCCCGCCACATCCTGGCCGCGCTGCATGGCGATGCCGGGGCAGCGCGAGCACGAGCCAGCGACGCCACACGACGTGCAGGCGGTGAGGTCGGCGGCGGTGATCTTGCGCAGGCGGGCCAAAAACGGATCGTCTGCCCACAGCTCGGCAAACGGGCGTTGACGCAGATTGCCGACGACGACCGGCATCATGATGCAGGGCATGACGTCGCCGGTGGGACCGATGGCGGCATAACCACGACCGGCGTTGCACGGCTCGGGGCCAGGCCCGTTGCCGTCGCTGCCGTTGAGGAGCTCGGCCCACGGCGCCTGGGTCAACATGTCGACGAGCTGCTTTTGGTGCAGTGCCAGCGCCATCGGGCCGGGGTCGCCGTTGTTCTTGGGCGTGATGGTCATGTCGAAGCTGCACGGCATGTTCTGGATCTGACCGAGATCGTAGACGCCTTTGGCCATTTCGCCGTTGAGCGCCAGCATCGGCGTTTTCATGATCACGTGGAGCCCTGCCGCGCGCATGCGGCGGATGCCGGCCATGGTGCGCTCGTAGCTGCCGGGCATCTCGGTGACTGCGTCGTGGATGGCGGGGTCGGTGCCATAGACGCTGACCGAGACCTCGAGGACGTTGGCGCGGACCAACGCCGCTGTCACCTCGTCGGTGATCATGGTCGCGTTGGTGAGAATCTTGATGGCGAAGCCGCGCTCGACAGCCGCGTCGACGATCTGCAGAAAGTCGGAGCGCGAGGTGACCTCACCACCGGTGAGCGTCAGAAAGACCGTGCCGGCCGCGGCCAGCTGGTCGAGCACGCCGCGGATTTCCTCGAGGCTGAGCTCGCCGTGATCGGCGTGATCGGGCAAGTAGCAGTGGGTGCAAGGCAGGTTGCACCGATGGGTGATCTCGAACAGCACCTCGAGTGGCACGTGTGCCGCTCGGCCGCGCTCGGCAATGTGCGTGAGAACGTCGCCCTGAATGGCCATCAAGCCGTCTCGGCGAGGCCTGCTTCGAGGAGCTGGTTCACGAAGACATCGACGTCGGCGCGGGCGCGCACAGAGTCGACCTCGAAGCGGCGGACCACGGCCGCTACCATCTCCGCCACCGTCGCTGAGAGCTCGACTTGTGACCACACTTCGCCGCCGACTGGGTTCATGAGGAACACCTTGCGGCGACGCGGGTCGACGACGACGGTCTCACCCGCGAGCTGTCGCCCGGGGAGCTTGTTCGCCGGTCGGAGCCGCGTGTCGTCTGAGATAATCATCGATCAGCCTCGGGACCACAGTGGTCCGGTTGAAGTCTAAAGTATACGTCCGGCCCCGCCCGATGCGAAGCGCCAGATCGAGCAGCCGACCGGCCAGCTCCTCGTCGCGGCAAAAGAACAGCAGGCACGACAACAGCGCGCGGCCGGCCTGGCCCGGGCCGAGCGGCGAGAGCTGTTCACCGTCGGCCTGACGGAGCCGCACCAACGCCACAGCGTCGCCTTCGCCGGGCGCGGTCAGCGACAGATCGCCGTGAAACGGCGTTCCGGCGGCGCGCACTTCGCCATCAGCGTCGAGAAAGATGAGCATCATCTCGTCGCACAGCACGTCGTTGGGCGGGACGCCACGCGCCACGGTGGTCTTGCCTACGCCCGACGGGCCAAAGCAGACCAAAATGCGACCTGAGCCGCGGCCGCCGAGCCACACGCCGGAGCCATGCAGCAAGAACGCGTCACGCTCGAGCGCCATGAGCGTCATGGTGATGCGCAACAGCGAGTCGACCTGGTAGATCGTCGGCAAGAGCGTGGCCTGACCGACGGCATTGGCCAGATCGAGCTCGGCAGACAACGCGCCGTACTCGATGGTGTAGCGACGCGGGGCCACGCGCTCGACGAGCGGCATCTCGCCCGGCTGATGCGTAACCGCCGGCGCGAGGCCAATGGTCATCTGCAGGGCGCCGTCGGTTTCTGCGACGAGAAAGCGGGCATAGCGACTGCGCACGGCCACGCTCATGGGCAGATCGAGGCCATGCAGGGTCACGCGCAACGGCCCGATGGCGACGGTGAGGGGCTCCACTGTCTGTGTGTTGCCGCTCACGTCCGGGATATTCACAGCGGGGGGTTGCCGTGTTTTTTGGGCGGGTTGGACTGGCGCTTGTTGGCCAGCATGCGGAGGGCCTGGGCCAGGCGGATGCGGGTCTCGCGCGGCCGGATGACCTCGTCGATGTAGCCGAGCGCGGCGGCGGCATACGGGTTGGCGAATTTCTCTTTGTAGTCGGCGATGAAGGCGCGCCGCGCTTCGTCGGGATTGGCGGCCTTTTCGAGCTCGGCGCGGTGGACGATGTTGACCGCTCCCTCGGCGCCCATGACGGCGATTTCTGCCGTCGGGTAGGCCAGGTTCACGTCGGCGCGGACGTGCTTGGAGGCCATGACGTCATAGGCGCCGCCGTAGGCTTTGCGGGTGATCAGAGTGACCTTGGGGACGGTGGCCTCGGCGTAAGCGTAGAGCAGCTTGGCGCCGTGCTTGATGATGCCGCCGTACTCCTGCGAGGTGCCCGGCAGAAAGCCCGGCACGTCGACGAGGGTGATGATGGGGATGTTGAAGCAGTCGCAGAAGCGCACGAAGCGGGCCGCTTTGACCGAGGCGTTGATGTCGAGAACGCCGGCCAGATGTTGCGGCTGATTGGCCACCACGCCGACGCTGCGGCCATCGATGCGGCCGAGGCCAATGACGATGTTGGGCGCGTATTCGGGCATGAGCTCGAAGAAGCGACTGTCGTCGACGATGCGAGTGATGAGCTGCTTGATGTCGTAGGGCTTCGACGGGTCGGCCGGGATCAAGGTGTCGAGAGCAACGTCTTCGCGGTCGGCGCGATCGCCGTTCTGCGACGCCTTGATCGGCGGATTCTCGGCGTTGTTTTGCGGCAGGTAAGAGAGCAGCTCGCGAATGCCATCGAGGCAGGCCTGCTCGTCGGAAAAGGCCAAGGTGGCCACGCCGGAACGGGCGGCGTGGGTGTGTGCGCCGCCGAGCTCTTCCTTCGAGACTTCCTCGTGGGTGACGGTCTTGATGACGTCGGGCCCGGTAATGAACATGTAGCTCGTGCGATCGACCATGAAGATGAAGTCGGTCATGGCCGGCGAGTAGACGGCACCGCCGGCGCACGGGCCCATGATGGCCGAGATCTGCGGCACGACGCCCGAGGCCAAGACGTTGCGGGTGAAGATCTCGCCATAGCCGCCGAGCGACTCGACGCCTTCCTGGATGCGCGCGCCGCCGGAGTCGTTGAGGCCGACGACGGGGGCGCCGACGCGCATGGCCAGATCCATCACCTTGCAGATCTTGGCGGCGAAGGCACCGGAGAGTGAGCCGCCGAAGACGGTGAAATCTTGAGCGAATACGAACGTTTGCCGGCCGTGGACCGTGCCGTATCCGGTGACTACGCCGTCGCCGAGGATCTTTTGCTCGGCCATGCCGAAGTCGGTGCAGCGGTGGGTCACGAGCTTGTCCATCTCGACGAACGAGCCCGGATCCAAGAGCAGCTCGATGCGCTCACGCGCGCTGAGCTTGCCGGCGGCGTGCTGCTTGGCGATGCGTTCTTCGCCGCCGCCGCGACGGGCTTCGGCTTCGAGGGCTTCCAGGCGCTGCAATGCTGCGTTCGGTGCGTCGCTCATCAGACGATTCCCAGCCTCTCTGTCACATAGTCTTCGATACGCGCTCGACCGGTTTCGTCGAGATCGAGGAACTCTAGCTCGCGCCGCTCAGCGACGGTAAACTCGCGATCGCCGTCGTTGCGCGTCAATAGCACTTCGTGGATCCGACCGCGGCAGGTGATGGGCACCGCGTCGCCCGGCAAGTGAAAAAAGATCCCGATCGGCGTCGAGCCACTCAGCTCGTCGGGCGCCGCGGCCCCGAGCAACAGCCCATCCTGGCCGACGTCTTCCGACGGCCGAAACCAGCGCCCGTCGCCAGAGAGCTGGACCGGCATTCGGATGGGTGCGCGCAGCGCCATGAGGGCCCAGAAGCTACCACAGCCGCTACCAGAGGCGGCTGATGGCGTCGTGCAGCTGCGGGCGGAAGGTCTTGATGCGATTGTTGGCGCGGCTCGGGTGGACACGGTTGGACAGAAAGACGACGCCGCGGCCGTGTTTGGGATCGAGCCAGAGGGAGCAGCCGGTGAAGCCGAGATGGCCGACGCCGTCGCGGGGCCAGGCGGCGCCGGCGGACGAGCCAACTGCCGAAGGTCGATCCCAGCCGAGGCACCAGGTGGAATTGGGGACGGTCGACGGGGTCCAAAAGCGCCGCAACGTCGACGGGGCGACGAGGCCATTGTCCTTGCCGGCCCAGATGGCCAGGAGCTCCGCGGCGTAGATGGCGACGTCGCGTGCCGTCGAGAAGAGGCCTGCGTGGCCGGCCACGCCGTCCATGGCGCGGCAGTTGTCGTCGTCCGCCTGGCCGCGGCGGGTGCCTTCGGTGGGCGCGCACTGTGACGGATCTGGCGGCAGAAAGCGCATGCCGAGGCCGAGAGGCTCGGCTACCTCGACGTCGAACAGGGTGTCGAGACGCGCACCGAATTGAGTCTCGAGATGATCCCCGAGGAGGATGAAGCCGAGATCGCTGTAGCGGGCGACCTCGCCGGGGGCGGATTCGAGGGGCTCTCGGCGGGCGCGCTCGACGACCTCTTCCCGGCTGCGAGCGCCGACGCCGAGCGGCCGCCATGCCGGTAGACCCGTGGCGTGCGAGAGCAACAGCTCGACGGTGGAGGTGGGTCGGGGCTGTTGATCGAGGCGCAAGAGTTTGCGCTCGAAGGCGCGCATGGTGAGGCTCACCGTCGACAAAGGCTTGGTCAAGGAGGCGATGTCGAAGAGCGTCTCCGGCTCGGCGTCGCCGACGGTCGTCTCCCAGACTGGGCTGCCACCGTCGAGGATGACGACCTGCGCCGCCGGGAAGACATCGTAGGCGGCAGCGCGGAGCAGCCGTTCTATATCGCCAAACCGAGGGTTCACGCTCGCAGCGTAGTACGGCAGGCGGGCGCTTGACAGGTCGGGCCACGCGGCCGAGCATGCGCCGATGCAACACCGGCTGACTTTGTGTGCTTTGGGCCTCTGTGGTCTGGTCTTCGCCCACTGCAACGCCGGCCCGCCCGGTGTCGAGCCCAGCGACGGTGGCACGGTCGATCTTGCCAGTGGTCAGATGCAGATGCAGACGCCGCCGGATCTGTTGCCGATGGTGCCCTACCCCATCGTGCTCGCCCACGGCCTCGACGGCTTCAAGAATATCGGGCCCCTGACCTACTTCTACGGCGTCTCCGACATGCTCAAGAAAGAGGGCCACGACGTCTACACCTCCGTCGTCGACCCATACAACAGCTCGGAAGTCCGCGGCGCCCAGCTCAAGACCTTCGTCGACGGTGTCCTGGCCTCGACCCACGCGCAAAAAGTCATCCTGATCTGTCACTCGCAGGGCGGCCTCGACTGTCGCTATGTGGCGTCGACCATGGGCGACAAAGTCCACTCGGTCACCAGCATCTCCACTCCGCACCGCGGCACGCCCGTCGCTGACATCGCCGTCGGCGATCTGCCGGGCCCGCTGCAGAGCGCGGTCACCGCCATCATGAACGCCATCGGCTTCACGCTGACTGGCGGCTCGGGCGACATGAACGCCAAAGCGGCGCTCGCCACGCTGACCCTGGCCGGCACGACGGCCTTCACCGCCCGGCACCCCGACGATCCGCGCGTGCAGTACTACTCCATTGCCGGCCGCTCCAACTCGGCCAAGGGCGACTACTCCTGTTCGTCGTCGACGTCGGCGCCGTTCGTGACCCGCTGGGACACCTATGTCGACCCGGTCAACCCGCTCTTGTCGCTGACCGGGACGATCCTCACCAACAACGTCAGCCCGCCACCGGCCAACGATGGCCTCGTGCCAGTCGGCTCGGCGCGCTGGGGCACGTTTCTCGGCTGCATCCCCGCCGACCATCTCGACGAGGTCTGCCAGATTGCCGGCGCAAGCCCAGGCCCGGGCAACCCGTTCGACTGCCTCACCTTCTATCGCCAGCTCGCCGAATTTCTCACCACCCACTAGTACCACTTGGTCACTTGCTTCCGTCGCCGTGTGGGGATTGAACCCACGCCTGGCCGTCGCGAGGCTGTGATAAAAATGTGATCCAAGAAGAAACCGATCGGGCGCGCCCTGCATCGGATAGGAGGCACAATGAGCCAACCGGACTCTCCCGATCTCAGACGCTTCGGTGCGGCCCAGACCTTGGACTCGCGCGGGACCGGCGCTGTGCTCGACGGGCGTTATCGGTTGGAGCACCCGATCGGGTCGGGC
>Ga0123338_10004108_pt1 | contig 12843 bp, 14 predicted proteins | sample grotaG_FD_89793 | JGI IMG/M metagenome (GOLD analysis project Ga0123338, IMG submission 89793) | Glacier valley bacterial and archeal communities from Borup Fiord, Nunavut, Canada, to study Microbial Dark Matter (Phase II) -... | ecosystem: Environmental > Aquatic > Freshwater > Ice > Glacier ... | reverse complement strand
GGATCGAGCGGAAGTTCTTGATCCGCTCCTCCCACAGGAACCAGGTGCGGTAGGTGCCGCCCGGGTCGTCCCGCCAGCGGAGGATGAGCTGGCGCATCAGGTCGTCGTGATCCGTCATGCCCGGACTTTGCAGCGGCGCGGCCGTCCGGGCCAGGGGCCTTGACCTTCCCCCATGGGAGACCCGACCTGCCGATCTGGAAACCAGGAGTCTTCGTCATGGAACAGCAGTTCACGGTATCGGGCATGTCCTGCGGCCATTGCGTCCGCGCCGTGACGGCAGCGGTGAAGGAAGTTGACCCCGCTGCCGGCGTCCAGGTGGACCTCGGCCACAAGTCGGTCGTCGTGCAAAGCGCCGTGGACCGCGTCAAGTTCGGCGACGCGATCACGGCAGCTGGCTACGAGGTCGCCTAAACGGGGATCATGGCCCGGGACGGACGGGCGGGGTGCGACGCGATTGGGTCCTAGATGTCGTCGCAAGGGGCCAGCCTACGCACCTCGTCCGGCGTGTCGGCCTCTTGTTGGAGTACGGCAAGCTGCGCGGCGAACTCCGCCACTGACCGGGTCAGGAGTTCCTCGACGAGATCACGTAGCTGGTTGTCTCCTGCTCCGGGCGGAGACGGCTGGCTATGGACGTAGCGGTCGACCTCTGGCCCGAGCTTCGTCGGCAGTTCAGCCGCGAAACGGTGCAGCGCCCGGCTCGCGATGGCGGCGTGGCGTTCATAGTGGGCGGTTGCCGCCCGGAGGCGGCATGGACTGCTGTGGAGTTCGCTCGCGATGGCGATTTGACGGTCCACGGCGACCACTTCCGATTTGATCTCCAGGTGCGGGCACGTTGCCCCAAGATCCGCGCGGGACGATGTCCTGGCCAGCACCCCAATGTCAGGAGCTGTGAAGCCGACACTTCCGGCGTAGAAGCCCAGGATCGCGTGGACCGAACGATGCCGGGCCTGCTTGGACAGCTCGTTCAGCCTCGCCAGGCCGAGGTCACGCCTGATGGTAAGAGGCTGCTCCCTTACGCCGATGTCGAGGGTGGTCGGCGCCAGTCCATCGCAGCTGGCGACGCTCACGGAAGGTGCCGGCGGCACGCTCCTGAGTTTTGCGGCCTTCGCTGGAAACGAACCTACTAGACCCGGCATCGCGGTCCCGAAGCGTGCTGCCGCAGTCAAAAAGACCGTCACCAAAGAAAGCCGCAGAAGCCTGGACACGGTCTTGATCCTCCATCGGGTCTCAAGCGCCCGGGCCAGGCTGCGGGCAGGCTGCCGCGTGCCTGCCCGCCTTTCGGGCACCGCCCGTCAGTTGCTGCGAAACGGCGCTTGCCGGCTACGAGCGCGAGTTCAGGCCACGGGGCGCCCCCTCGTTGGACCGCGGGATCAGCCTGGCCGGTGACGTCACGTCGGAATGTGGCTGGGCCTCCCCGATCGGCCGTGTCGCACCCGGCAGGGAGTTGGGCGGCTGGATGCCCTGGGCAGAGCCGACGACTGGTGTCTGGCCACTGGGGGCGACGAGGTGGCCCTCGTTGACCCAGGTGTGCGGCGGTCCGCCGCCAGGCAGTGCGTTGGGCACGATCTCACCCTGGGCGGACCCGGCTACGGGCACCCGGGAGTCATCGGCCCGGGCGACGCCGGACTGCGTCGCGACGCCCACAAGGATCGCCGCCGCAAGAACACGTGAAAGAATGGACATGGCGTCAAGTCTCCGTTGAGCCTCCGGCAGGCTTGGCGCCGGGGCTGCAACCGAGATGAGGCCCGGACATTGCCACTGTGTCCTTGCCCGGTGACAAACTGTGTCGGGCCGGCGCGTGAACCGGCAGGAACACCTCCGCGCTCAGCCCCCCTTGCTGCCGGTTGCTGAGGCGGACCGAGCCGCCTTCGTTCTCGATGGCCTGGCGGGCAATCGCCAGCCCGAGGCCGACCCCGCCGGTTCCGCGGTTGCGCGAGTGCTCCAGCCGCTGGAACGGCTCGAACACACGGTCCAGGTCGCCCTCCGGGATGCCGGGTCCCGTGTCCTCCACCCTGACAAGCACGCCTGCGCCTGATCGTGCGGCGGTCACCTGCGCGCTCCCGCCGTAAGCCACGGCGTTGTTCACCAGGTTGGCGAAGGCGCGCCTGACCGCCGACGGGTGCAGCGGGATGGCGATGTGGTTCGGCCCCGCGTAGGTCGCCGTGCCGCCGGCGTCGCAGACGTCGTCGGTCAGGGTGGACAGCAGGGCCGCGAGGTCGGTCACCTGCTTCGGCTCGGTCTCGGCCTCTCCGCGCAGGTAGGCGAGGGTCGCTTCGATCATGCCCTCCATCTCCTCCAGGTCGGCGTCGATGGCGGCCTGCATCTCGGGATCGGCCACGAAGCCGGCGCGCAGCCGCAGCCGGGTGATCGGCGTCCGCAGGTCGTGCGACACCGCGGCGAGCGCCTGGGTGCGGTCCCGCATCAGCCGGTGGATGCGCGCCTGCATGCCGTTGAACGCCTGCGCGACGTGCCGCACCTCCTCCGGCCCGGTCTCGGCCACCGCCACCTCCGGCCCCCGGCCGATCTCGTCCGCAGCCGCGGCGAGGCGCCGCAGCGGCCGGATCAGGCTACGCAGCAGCAGGGACGCCACCGCGACGACTCCGACCGCCATCAGCGTGGTCGAGAGCAGGGTGGAATGCACCGGCCCGGGCGGCACGCTCCCGGCCAGCGTCGAGGTGAAGTTGAGGAACGTGCCATCGGCCAACCGGACGGAGCCGCCGAGCATCGCCTGTGCGCCCATGGCGCCGGCCAGGCCGTACTGGACGGAGACATCGCCCAGGCCGGGAGCCAGGTCCCGCAGGCGGCGGCGGAAATTGGGTAGCGCGGCGGCATTGGCGGGCGCCTCGATTGCCGCATGGTCCCCCCAGTGCAGGACCAGGTCTGGCAGCGACAGGAGGTGGGCGCGTCCGTCGCGCTCCGGCCGTGCGGTTTCCGTCATCGCCTGTGCCGCCGTCGCCAGGCGGCTTGCGACCTGGTCTGCGAACACGGCATCCGCCTGGTCCGCGGCACCGTCGTGATACAGCAGCACCGTGCTCAAGTGGACCAGGACGACCGCTGCCGACAGAACCAGGATCGTCCGCCCGCCAAGGCCATTGGGCCAAAACAGGCGGAGGGCATGCGCCCTGAGCCGGGGCCAGAAGCCGGTCATTCCCGGCTCACGTCGGCGGCGAACAGGTAGCCGGCGCCGCGCACGGTCTTGATGAGTTCGCTTGCCTCCTCCGGCGCGCCCAGCTTGCGGCGCAGGCGGCTGACCAGCACGTCCACGCTGCGGTCGAACACCTCGCCGATGCGGTTGCGCGAGAGTTCGAGGACGCGGTCGCGGGTCAGCACGCGCTGCGGGTGCTCCAGGAAGGCGAGCAGCACGGCATACTCCGCGCCCGAAATCTCCACGACGGCGCCGTCCGGCGCCTTCAACTCGTGACGTGCGGTGTCCAGCACCCAGGAGGCGAACCGCAGCCGCCGGACACGCGCGCTGGACGGCTCCTCGACGATGCCCCGGCCGCGCCGCAGCACGGCGCGTATGCGCGCCAGCAGCTCCGCCCGGCTGAACGGCTTCGGCACGTAGTCGTCGGCGCCCAGTTCCAGGCCCAGCACGCGGTCGGTTTCCGCGCCCCGCGCGGTCACCATGATGATCGGCACGGCGCTGGTGCGCCGGATCGTCCGGCACAAATCAAGCCCCGATGTGCCGGGCAGCATGACGTCCATCAGGACGAGGTCGATGGCGGTGCCTTCCAGCGCCTCCCACATCTCGGCGCCGTTGCGGGCGCCCGTGGCGCGGAAGCCATTCTCGCCGAGGAAGCGGGCCAGCAGGGTCCTTGTCCCCGTGTCGTCCTCGACGACGAGGATGTGCGGCGCCCCGCCTGTCGCGCTGCTGTCCATGGTGTTCGCCTGCTTCCCCATTGCTGGCCGCAGTATGCCGCATGCCGGGGCCGGGCTGCCGGGGCTGACATACTTTGACATGAGCGGTTCACACGCCCGAACCCTAGATGGGAGACAAGCGCCGGGTCGGTGACCAGGAGAGTCCATGAGCCAGTCCGCCTTTCATGCCGCAGCGTTCGCGTTGGCTGCGTGTCTGCCCGTGCTGGCGCACGGGGCCGAACCTCTGACCGGCACCTACGCGCTGCCGGACGGGCAGCCGAAGGTTGACGCGACGCTGGTCGCCACGCCGGGACGGGGCGGCGCCGAGACGTTCGACATCGCCATGACCGCATTGGGCCAACAACGCCCGTCGACGCGGTACGAGACCGAGCTGTCCAAGCAGTTGCACGTCATCGCCGTCAGCATCGACTTCCGCACCTTCGTGCACGAGCACGCGGACCGGCCAGCGGCCAACGAACACTTCCGGGTCGCGATGCGCCTGCCGCGCCCGGACCGCTACCATGTCTATGCGGATGCGGCGCCGTCCGGCATCGGGCAGCAGGTCATGCGCTTCGAGCTGGACGCAGGCGGCGCTCCGGCGCAGCAGCCTGCCGAGCCGGTGCCGTCGCCGCTGGAGGCGGCGGACGGGCGCTACGCAGCCCGGTTCGACCGGTTCGAACTGCGCGCCGGGCAGGAAAGCCAGCTCGGCTTGCGCCTGTTGCGAGACGGCAAGCCTGCCCCGGATGTGACGCCGTTCCTCGGCGTCGCCGCCCATGCGGTGTTCATCAACTCTGCCGACCTGACCTATGTCCACGTCCACGCCACCCCGGCCGCTGCGCCGGGCACGGGCGGCACGGGCGCGCCGATGCAGCGCGACTTTGCCGGGACCACGACAGCGCCGACGGTCGGACATCAAGGCATGGCGGGCATGGAGATGCCGGACGGCGGCGCCATGCCGCCTCCGCTACGGCTGGGCGCCCGGGTGCCACCCGATCTGACGCTGCACGTACTCGCCCCCAAGGCGGGGACCTACCTTCTCTGGATACAGTTCACGGCGGGCGGCAAGGTGCGGACGATGCCCTTCGTCGTGGCTGTCTCGTGAAGGCCCGGCTCCTTGGGCTGGCCCTGCTGCCCCTTCTGAGTCTGGATGTGCGCGCCCAGTCTGCGTCGCCGCTCCTGGGACCTGGCTCCAGCACCCTGGGGACGCCACGGGGCGGCAGGGCGCCGGTCGCGGTGCCATCGCTGCCCAGTGCCGGACCGCGCCCGGCTCCGTTGCAGCCGCTGCCGGGCACCGGCGGCCCGAGTCTGACGGAGTTGGACGTGACGTCCCAGGCCGGCGCCCAGCCGCGAGGCAACCGGGTCACGGCGGCACGTGCGCCGGCGCGCGTGGCAGCTCCCCGCCTGCTGGAGCCGGCGGAAGCTGTCCGTGTCCTACAGGCAGCCGTGGAAGCTGCGGTGTCCCGCAACGCCGGGCTGCAAGGCGCAGCGGCCCGCAAGGCGCTGATCGCGGCCAAGCAGCGTTCGGCCGGCGCGTTCCTGCCAGGGGCGCCGACGTTCGGTGCGGCCTACGTGACCGACCAGGTGATCCGCAACCGCAACGCGCGCGATGCCGAGCTGTCGCTCGGCACCCAGGTCTGGCTTCCGGGGGAGGGCACCGCGTCGGTCCGTGCCGCCGACGCCGACATGTCCCGGCTGGAAGCCGAAGGCGTGCGGCAGGTGCTGGAGGTCGCCGGCCAGGTCCGCGAGGCCCTGGCTGCGGTCGCCGCAGCGGAAGCCGACCAGCGGGCCAGCCAGGCACGGCTGCGCGACGCGCGTGCGCTGGAAGCCGACCTGGCCCGCCGGGTCCGCGGCCGGGATGCCGCGGAGGCCGAGCTGCTGGTGGCGCAGGCGGACCGGATCGAGGCGGAGGCCACCTTGTCCGAGCGGACGGCAACCCTCGACTCGGCCCGGGTGGACTACCGCACCCTAACCGGCCTGGACCCGGTCACCGCCGCCCTGAACGAGCCTGCTGCACCCGCGGCCCAGGCGCGGCCAGTCGACCCTCGCATCATCGAGGCGCAGCGCGCCGTCGAGGTGGCCCGGGCCAACCGGGAGCTTGCGGCCATCCAGACACGGGACAGCCCCGAGGTCGGGCTTGTGGGCCGGCGGACGCGCGACATCGGCGGCAACGTTTATGACCATTCGCTCGGCTTACAGGTTCGCATCCCGTTTGCGACCGAGACGCGCAACGCGCCGCGGCGCGCGGCAGCCGAAGTGGAGTACACCGACGCCGTTGCGGCGCTGGCGAAGGTCGAGCGTGAGCTTGGCGGTAGCGAAAGCCGCGCCCGCATCGAGTTGGCCGGCGCCTTGGCCGCGCGCGACCTGGCCGCCAAGCGTGCAACCGTGTTCGAGCGGCAGCGTAGCCTGTTCGAGCGGTCGTTCGCCGAGGGCAACACGGCGCTGGCGGACCTGATCCGTGCCCGCACCCTGGCGTTCCAGGCCGATGCCGCGCGTGAGCGCGCCGACGTGGGAGCGCGCCAGGCCCGCGGGCGGTTGAACCAGGCCCTCGGCCTGATGCCATGAGGATGACCACCATGCGGCTCCGATCGCTGACGGGCCTGGCTTTTGCGCTGCTCCTGTCAACGCAGGCTCCGGTGTCCGCCCATGCCGGGCACGATGACGAGGCGCCCGCCGCGGCGTCTCCGGCCGGGGCCGCGCCGCGGGCGGAGGCGGCGTCCGCCGAGTTCGAACTGGTCGGTGTCGTGAAGGGCCAGGCCCTGATCATCACCCTGGACCGCTTCGCTACCAACGAGCCGGTCACGGACGGTGCCATCGAGGTAGCGGAGGGCGACAGCACGGTGACGGCGAAGGTCCAGGAAGATGGCACCTACCTGCTGTCTGCGCCCTGGGTCGGACGTCCCGGCAAGCATGACCTGACGTTCACCGTGACCGCCGGCGACACGGCCGACCTGCTGACTGCCACGCTCGACGTGCCCGAGGCGCCTCATACTGCGGCGGTGGCGGGCGGCACGCCCCTGAGCGGGCTGGTGGACGGCTTGCTGGGCGCCCGGCGCGGCGCCGTGACGGCCGCGCTGGCGTTCGTTCTCGGGATGCTGACGGTCGTTGCCCTGCGCGCGCAGGGGCGGTGGCGCGCGGTATCGGGCACGGCCGTGCTGGTCGTCGGCCTCGTGGCGGCCGGCGCCGCCTTCGCCCATGGCGGTGAGGACCATGGCGCTGCCCCAACCCCGGTTGCGCCGGCCACCGATACGCCGCACCGCCTGCCCGACGGCAGCGTCGCCATGCCGAAGGACGCCCAGCGGCTGCTGGCGATCCGGACTGTCCTGGCCGCACGGACGCAGTCTGCCCGGACGGTGCAGCTGATCGGCCAGGTCATCGCCGACCCGGCGACGGCCGGACGGGTCCAGAGCACCCAGAGCGGCCGGGTTCAGCCTGCCGGGACCGACCTCGCGCACGTCGGCCAGGCCGTGCAGAATGGGGACGCGCTGGCCGTGGTCGTCCCCGTCATCACCGGCGTAGAGCGGGGCGGTCTGCAGGCGCAGATCGCGGAACTCGACTCCCAAATCCGCATTGCCCAGCAGAAGGTGACCCGCCTGAACGCGCTGGCCGGCAGCGTCGCCGGCAAGGAGATCGACGATGCCCGGTCCGAGCTGGCAGGCGCGCAGGCCCGGCGCGCAGCCCTGTCTCCTACGCTGGTCCAGGGCGAGGTGCTGCGTGCCCCGGTGTCCGGCGTCGTGTCGGTTGCCAACGTCACCACAGGCCAGGTCGTCGAGAGCAAGGACGTGCTGTTCGAGATCGTCGATCCCAAGCGGCTGTGGATTGAGGCCCTCGCCTTCGACCCGGCCGTCGCCAGCCAGATGACCAGCGCATCCGCCAAGGCGACCGACGGCACCCCGATCAAGGTGGGCTTCGTCGGGCGCGGGCTGTCGCTGCGGCAGGGCGCGGTGCCCCTGCAGTTCCGTATCGAGAACCCGCCCGCGAGCCTGTCGGTTGGCTCGCCCGTCACCCTGATCGCCAACGTGGCCACGCAGGAAACCGGCTTCGCGCTGCCGCGGACGGCGGTGGTGCGTATGCCGAACGGCGGCGCGGCGGTGTGGGATCACGTGACCGCAGAACGCTTCGTGGCCCGCCCAGTGCGGCTACAGCCGCTGGACGGCAGCAACGTGCTGGTGCTGGCGGGCGTGAAGGCCGAGCAGCGCATCGTCGTCCAGGGTGCCGACCTGCTGAACCAGGTCCGCTGATGGGCGCGCTGTTCAACGCGCTGGTCACGGCGAGCCTCAAGAACCGCGTCTTCGTGCTGGTGGTGGCTGTGGTGCTGGTCGGCTACGGCGGCTGGACCATGACCCGGCTGCCGGTGGACGTGTTCCCCGACTTGAACCGCCCCATGGTCACGCTGATGACCGAGGCCGAGGGCATGGCGCCGGAGGAAGTGGAGCAGCTCGTCACATACCCGCTGGAAACCGCGATGAACGGGATGCCGGGCGTGACCCGCGTGCGCTCCGTGTCCGGCGTCGGCCTGTCCATCATCTACGTCGAGTTCGACTTCGGCACGGAGCTGCTGACCAACAGGCAGCAGGTGGCGGAGCGCCTGGCGTCGGTGCGGGAGCAGATGCCGGCGGGCGTCGTGCCGCAGATGGGGCCGATCACCTCCATCATGGGCGAGATCATGCTGGTCGCCATGTCGGGCGACGCCCCACCCATGCTGATCCGCGAGCTGGCGGACTTCACCGTGCGCCCGCGCCTGCTGTCCATCCCGGGCGTCGCGCAGGTCATCCCCATCGCCGGTAGAAGCCATGTCATTCCCGGCCGGCCGGTCACGGCTGCTCCACCCGGCCCAGGTTCGGCCAGCCGCGGCGCCAGGCCAGCCGGGTCAGGCGGTGCATCAGGGCATTGTGCCCCCGCAGTGCCGCACGCACCGGCCCCAGGGCATGCTGCATCCGGCGCAGCCGGGTGGCATGACGGGCCAGCGTGGCGGAGGCGGGGTGCCAGGCAGAGGCTTGGGCGGCCAGCGTGCCCGCCTCGGCCAGCCGGCCGTGGCGTTGCAGGAACAGGCTGAGCCGGAACAGCAAGGCTGGGTCGTCCGGTGCCAGGGCCAGGGCGTGGCGGTGCCAGTGCTCGGCCTCCGTGTCCTCCCCCGCGCGATACAGCATCCCGGCCAGGCGGCTGGGATACAGCGTCATCAGGGGGGCCGCCTCCATCGCCGCCCGCAGCAGCCGCATGGCCAGGCGCCGGCGCCAGGGCGGCTGCGCGCCGGCCAGCATGGCGAGGTAGTGGCCGGACTGCCGCCGCCGCGCCCGCGCCGCACGCAGCAGCGCCGGACGGTCGAACCGACCCGCCAGGATGTCGAGCACCGCCGGGCCAAGCAGCCCGGCTTGCAGCAGGAACATGCCCGCGGGGTGCCCGGCATGGGGCAGCGGCACCAGCGCCACCGGCCGTTCCGCCGCCCACAGCCCGGCGTGCGCCCCGTCCGGGCCGCACGGGTCATAGAAGATCACGGCACCAGGCGGGTCCGGGTCGGGCCACGGCAGGAAGCGCAGCCGCGCCGCCTCCCGCCGCCACCGCCGCTCGGACGGCACGACACGGCGGTCGAGGCTGTATTGCGGCGAGATCGCGATGGCCCCCTCCGCCCCCAATGCGCCGGCGAAGCGGATTGCGGCATAGCCGCCCATGCTGGACCCATAGGTGAACAGGCGCCGCCCCCCAGCCGCGGCCCGGATCGCCGCCAGCGCCTCCGGCATCTCCGGATACTGGAACCAGTCGTTGCCGTTGCCGGCCACATGGATCGCGTCGATGCGCTGGCCATCCAGGAACGCCTCGCCGAATCCTGGCACATCCTGCACGGGGTCGGACGGGCTATCGCGGTAGTTGGCGAACGTCACCACGCACACTTCGGACGGGTGACTCACCCGCCAGGCGCGCAGGCACGGCGATTCCAGCAAAGGTATGGCGGGCAGAGGAGGTCCGCTAGTCCGCCCGAACGCGGCTTTGGCGCAGCAGATAGATGGACAGCACCATGACCAGGATCAGCCCACCCAGAACCCCAAGCTCGATCATCGCGGCCTGGAACACGTTCTCATGGCCCGGGTCGACCGTCTTGCCGGGCATGTTCTGCGACGTCTCCAGCGTGATCACCAGGACGCGGCGGATGGAGGCGATCAGGCCGACGATCAGGAACGGTTCGCACGTCAGCGCGCCGGACCGGATGGACACGCGGACAGTATGCAGGATCTCCACCACCATCAGCACGAACAGCAGGCGGTCCACAACGAGGAGCAGGCCTTTCGCGCCGCTCGACGCAAGCAGCCCCTCCCACATCTGCATCAAGGCCCCGCCCAGGGCCAGCAGCGCCGTGAGCGACAGCACGACGCCGAGCGCCATCATGATCCCGTGCTCGACCGTCAGGAACACGCCGGATGACACCCGCACGCCGCGGCCGACCTCGTCGCTGACGTCCCTGATCGCCTCCGGCACGCTGGTGTCCACGTTTATTCCTTCACTGCGCCCGTCAGCGAGCTGACGTAATATTCCACGAAGAACGAATACAGCAGCGCCACCGGGATGGACCCGAACAGCGCCCCGGCCATCAGCGCGCCCCACTGGTAGTCGTCGCCCTGCACCAACTGCGTCAGCACGGCGACGGGCACCGTCTTCTTCTCCGACGATTGGATGAACGCAAGCGCGTAGATGAACTCGTTCCACGACAGCGTGAAGGCGAAGATGCCCGCCGAGATCAGGCCCGGCACCGCCAGCGGCAGGGTGATGCGGCGGAGGATCTGCAGCCGGGTCGCCCCGTCGATCAGCGCGCACTCCTCCAGTTCATAGGGGATCGACTTGAAGTAGCCGATCAGCAGCCAGGTGCAGAACGGGATCAGGAAGGTTGGATACGTCAGGATCAAGGCCCAGGGCGTGTCGAACAGGCCGAGCTTGAACACCATCGTCGCCAACGGGATGAACAGGATGCTGGGCGGCACGAGGTAGGCGAGGTAGATGCCCAGGCCCACCCAGTTGCTGCCGCGGAACCGCAGCCGCTGGATGGCATAGGCCGCGAGCACGCTGGCGAAGATGCTGATGCAGGTCGCCGCGGCGGCAATGCCCATCGTGGTCATCAGCCATTGCGGGTAGTCCGTATCGAACAGCAGCTTCTTCACGTTCTGCAACGTCGGGCTGTGGACCCAGAGCGGGTTGAAGTCCTTGTAGTTGTACAGCTCGTTGTTGGGTTTGAACGTCGTGACCGCCATCCAGTAGAACGGGAACAGCAGGATGACGATGAACAGCACCAACGGCACATAAACCGTGACAACCCGGCGCGGCACGCTGTCCCACGACAGTGCGCCCTGCCGCTCGATGGGCGGCTTCACTGGTGCCACGGTGTCAATCATTGCTCTCTCCCTGCTGCCACTTGCGCCGGGCCAGGCCGAAATAGCTGAACAAGGTGGCCGCCACCAGGAACGGGATCATGGCGACGGCGATGGCGGCACCCTCCCCCAGCTGCCCGCCGGGGATGCCGCGCTGGAACGCCAGCGTCGCCATCAGGTGCGTCGCGTTCACCGGGCCGCCTCGGGTGATGGCATACACAAGCTGGAAGTCGGTGAAGGTGAACAGCACGCTGAACGTCAGCACGACGGACAGCACCGGCATCAGCATCGGCAGCGTCACGTTGGTGAACCGCTGCCACGGCGTCGCCCCGTCCAGCATCGCAGCCTCATACAACGAGGGCGAGATCGTTTGCAGCCCGGCGAGCAGGCTGATGGCAACGAACGGGATACCGCGCCAGATGTTGGCCGCCACCAGGCTGATGCGCGCGTGCCAGGGGGTGCCAAGGAAGTCGATGTTGGTGTCGATCAGCCCGGTGCCCTTCAGCACGTAGGAAATGATCGAGAACTGCGGGTCGTAGATCCACCAGAACGCGATGGCCGACAGCACCGTGGGCACGATCCACGGCACCAGCACGATGGCGCGTATCAGCGACTTGAACGGGATATTGTTGTTCAGCAGCAGCGCCAGCCACAGCCCCAGCCCGAACTTCCCGACCGTCGCGGCGCCCGTGTAGAACAGGGTGTTGGTGACCGACAGCCAGAAGATGCGGTCGTCCCACAGGCTCTCGAAGTTCTCCAGCCCCACCCAGACGCCGGCGCGGCCGATGCGCGTGTCGGTGAAGGCGAGCCACATCCCAAGCCCGAGCGGGTAGGTCAGGAACACCAGCAGCAGGGACAGCGCCGGGAACAGGCACAGCGCCGCCAGGAACGGGCGGTTGTCGAACAGGCGGATCAGCCAGGTGTTGCGCGGCGGGGACCAGCGCCAGGGATGCATCGCAGTTGGGGCTGGGGCCGGGGCCAGCCGGTCGGCCACTTGCTCGCTCATCGCCGCCTCCCCCATTCGTTGGATGCACTATGCCGGGTTCCGCCGCCGGCAGCCAGGGCGTATGCGGGGCCATGCGCCCCACGCTGCTGGCCGTCTGCACGCTGCCGCCCTGGCCGGTCCGGGACGGCTACTCGCTGCGCGTGGCGAACCTGGTGCGGGAGTTGGCGGCGGGCTGGGCCATCACCCTGGCTTGCCCCGGCGACCCGCCGCCCGGCACGGCGCGGCATGTGCCGGTGGCGCTGCACGGCGCCGGGCTGACCTACCCCTGGCGGTTCGATCCTGCCCCGCTGCGCGCCGCCTTGCTGGCCGCCGGCCCGCACAACCGTGGCCTGGTGTGGCCCGGCGCCGAAGCCGCCTGGCCCGGCACCACGCCCGCCGTCATGGACATGATCGACTGCAACCCGCTGGAGCTGTGGCGCACCCTGGCCTCCCCTGGCGACTGGCGCACCCGCGCCCGTGCGGCGCGTGAGCTGCCGGCCAGCCTACGCTGGGCACGCCGGGCCGTCCGGGACTTCGCGGCCACGGCGTGCGTCGGCGCGGACGATGCGCGGTGGATGGCCCGCATCAGCGGACGGCCCGTGCCCGTCATCGCCAACGGCGTGGACCTGCCCGCGCCGGGCGTGCGAG
>Ga0123338_10004105_pt1 | contig 12851 bp, 11 predicted proteins | sample grotaG_FD_89793 | JGI IMG/M metagenome (GOLD analysis project Ga0123338, IMG submission 89793) | Glacier valley bacterial and archeal communities from Borup Fiord, Nunavut, Canada, to study Microbial Dark Matter (Phase II) -... | ecosystem: Environmental > Aquatic > Freshwater > Ice > Glacier ... | reverse complement strand
CTCTGCGACTACCAGAGCTGCCGGTACGGCACAGGTGTCTGAACGCTCGACGGTCGCTTCAAACGACTCATGGGTAATCATGTCGACCGAGCGGAGTGGCGAGTAGAGGGTAGGAATCGGCTTCATGGCGGCCCGTACTATAATCGGCTCACCATTTGACATTCCCCCTTCAATACCACCGGCATTATTGCTATCGCGTCGATAGCCGTCCTTGTAGAAAATTTCATCATGCACTCGAGAGCCGGGTCTGCGGGCAGCATCAAAGCCGATTCCAACCTCGACCCCCTTGATGGCCTGTATGCTCATCAGCGCCATAGCAAGGCGCGCATCCAGCTTGCGATCCCACTGCACATAGCTCCCCAGGCCGGGAGGAACGCCGATCACCTGTACTTCAACAACGCCCCCCAACGTATCGCCGCCAGACTGAGCCGCATCGATGCCCCTCTTCATATCGACTTCCGCAGACGGATCACAGCAGAACGTTTCTGAAGTTGCAGCGCGCTGCCACAGAATTTCCAGCGGTTCCTGCGGAGTGACGGCGCAGACCCCCCCCAGTTCAGTCACGAAACCGCCCACCTTGATGCCAAACTCGGCCAGCAGCGCCTTTGCTACACTGCCTACAGCTACGCGAACCGCTGTTTCACGCGCACTGGAGCGTTCCAGCACGTTACGCACATCGTTCTGGTGGTACTTTAATACGCCTGAAAGATCAGCATGACCGGGGCGCGGACGGGTCACTGCACTGGAGTCATCGCGATGTTCCGAAAGCGGCGACATCTTTTCGGACCAGTTCTCCCAGTCGCGATTCTTCACCACTATAGTCACCGGAGATCCGATCGTCTCTCCCCAACGAACACCAGAAAGGAGTTCGGCGGTATCCTTCTCGATTTTCATCCGGTCACCGCGACCATAACCTTGCTGCCTCCGTGCCAGATCACAATTCAGCGTCTCTACCGAGAGAAGTATCCCGGCCGGGAGCCCTTCAATAATTGCACTCAACTGAGGCCCATGCGATTCACCGGCCGTCAGGTAACGAAACACACTCACAAAAAAACCTCCGTAGATGATTCAAAGCGGAGGCAAAATAGCATTTATGATGCGATTACGGCAAGATAAAAGAGGTTACATCAATAATACTCTTCCTGATATGACGGCACTTCATCCAGAAAACCGTTCCGTAGTCCGGCATGCTTAAGAGCTAAATCTACATCGGCGATCAAACGTTCCCGGTCCTTGGGATAGCTGCCGGCCAGGTCGAGAAAATTGGAGACATGATTCGAACGAAGAATGGTTTTGGCAGGATGCAGATGCAGCAACATTTCACGTGCCTCCTGCATCAGTTCACGACGGGTACATTGCTGGAGAGTGCCAACAAAGTCATCATTATGGCGGTTAAACAACGTCAACAGCGAGAAGTATTCCGGATTTACGCGGTTGACCCACTCAGCGGTCGCCACCGCATGATGCAGGCTGCGCCCACGCCCTGCCAAACCGAGGATTGCAGTTACTGAAAGTTTCATGCCGGCTTCACGAGCCACCTGCGCCAGTTCTGCCATTCTCCCGGAGTCAAAGCCTTTCTTGACATCCAGCAGGGTAACGTCATCACCAGACTCCAAACCGAAGTAGAGAATCTTTAGCCGCCTGGCGCGCAGCAGGGCCAACTGCTCTGCGTTCTTTGTTGTGAGGCTATTGGGAGAGGCATAGGATGAGACCCGCGTCAAACCGGGAAACGTTGCCCCCAGTGCGTCAAGAATAGCACAGAGGTCATCGAAAGGGTAAACCAGCGCATCGCCGTCAGCCAAGAAAACCCGGTCGATACGAGGATGGTAGCCTGCTGGAATCCCGGTTATTTCATCGAGAACATCCTGAAGCGGACGGATACGAAAGTTCTTTCCCTTATACATTCCGCAAAAACGGCATTGATTCTGGGAACAGCCGACCGTAATCTGAAATATCAGGCTGTTTGCTTCGCTGGGTGGACGAAAGAGTGGTTCAATGTAGCGCGGCATGGAGAATATCCTTATCACAAATATTCAGAATTTGATATCCAGCCCGATACCGAGGGATTGCGGAGTTGTTCTGGAGTCACCACGCAGCTGTTCAGGCGATAATGAGAGATATTTGTAGTCCAGCTTTAAAGTAGAGTTTGTACCGAGGAGATAGTTGAAACCAAGCTGGGCGGCAACTCCAGTTTTAATATTTGTGATATCGCCTGTCTTCATGTCTGATTGATAAGTGTATGCCAGCCCGGTACCTACATACGGCATTAAATCCCTGGCGATTCTAAAGCCGTATTTAGCTGTTACAACACCAGGTTCGGGGGCTTTAGCATCAGAGGGAGCCATGGTCAGAGTCTCCCCACCCAGCGATATTTTTCGCAAAAGCTCCTCGGCAGAGCCCGGGGATGCAGGCAGTAGCATGACTAAACAAAGAAACAGAGCTACTTTAATGTATTTTTGCAGTTGCTTCATTTTGATAGTAAAGACACCCTTTCATACATAAGCTTCAACTATTCAGGACAGTTACGGATTCCTTGCCAAAGTGCGTTCGTGTAAAATCCTGGCATAGTCGATTTCACGCATGACCCCTTTCACATCAGCCGGACTATCGCTCTGCACGAATAATCCGGTCAGCTCGGAATTTGTGCTAAGTGCGCCGCTCGCATACAGCTTCCAGATTTCCCTCCCATAATCAGTGGAGGTCAGCTCCGGAGCAAAACGGCTAAAATAGGACGTTATGTTTCCAACATCACGCTCAAGCATACTGCGGGCATTGTTATTACCGGAAGCATTGACAGCCTGCGGCAGATCGATAATTACCAGGCCGTCACGACCTACAAGTACATTATATTCCGACAGGTCACCATGAATAATCCCGGCACAGAGCATGAGAACAATCTCTTTTATCAACTCGCGATGATATTCACGGGCCTTGGCAGCAGTCAACCGGAGATCATTGAGCCGGGGAGCCGCAGCCCCGTCGGCGTCAACCACGTATTCCATCAGCAGAATTCCGTCTGCATATTCATAAACCTGTGGGACACGCACTCCAGCCTCTGCCAATGTTCTGAGGGCGTCGACCTCGGCATTTTTCCAGGCATCTTCAGTTTCCTTGCGCCCGTATTTGGAATTCTTCAGCATGGCCCGAGCCTGACGGCTATTACGCCCCTTGCGCCCTTCCTGATACTGAGCCAACTGGCTAAAACTACGCGTACGGGCATCTTTATAAACCTTGGCGCAACAAAGCTCTCCTTTTGACTGAACGACATACACGTCCGCTTCCTTGCCACTCATCAGCCGTAATACGACCTCATCGACCAGACCGTTTCGGACCAGATTTTCAAAACATTCGGGAGTTTTCATATGTGAACGACCGTAACTGTTGTAATGCACTCAAACTGATACATTTACGATTCCTTTATATAGGGGGCTCTGTGATATTCTTGAACGAACATTTATTGTTTCGTAGCTTACCTTACTACACAGATAACGGCAAGAACGATGAGTACTAATCATCAAAGCAACGCATAAACACGAAAGGCCCGGTGCATGGACATCGGGCCTTTCGTGTTACAGTTTACTTACTATCGGATTCTAGGCGCTGGCTGCCAGAGCCTTTTCATAACCGATACTGAACGCCTTCCTGTTAAGCTCAATAAATGCCTCTGGGACACTTGAAAGAACCGCTTTTTCGGCGTTTTCACGACTTACCTGACCGGTCAATGCAACCATTGCCCCGAGGGCAACGATGTTGGCAACGATCTCACGACCGACTTCGGTTTTGGCTGTATTTATGATCGGGAAAGAGATGATTTTAAAATTCCCTTTCGGTAGGTTTGTGACGAGGTCAGAATCCACCAACAGGATCCCGCCATCTTTCAGGTCGTGCGTATACTTGTCGCACGCTAACTGTGTCATGGCCAACAATGCATCTACGGTAGTGGCTTTCGGATAATCGATCGGGCCGTCTGAAATAATAACTTCTGATTTTGATGCACCACCACGCGCTTCCGGGCCGTAACTCTGCGACTGTACAGCCTGCTTTCCTTCATAGATCGAAGCGGCTTTGGCCATGATGATCCCGGCGGTGATCAGACCCTGTCCACCTGCACCGGAAAATCTGAGTTCATATCTTGACATGAATATATCGCTCCTTTTCCTGTAATTGTTACTTGCCAGCCTTGGCACGCTCGATAACTTTGGCGTACTCGGCAGTATACTCAGGCTTTGTTTCATCCTTGTAAAGAACACCAGTCAGGACTTTGCCCTGAAGCTGTTCGGCGGTCATCTTTTCCGCCGCCTTGACCGGTACGGCAACCTCTTTCAGGCGGTTCATCATTTCGATGACCGACTTGTACTTGTTACGGCGACCGTAGGTAGTTGGGCAGTCATCAAGGATCTCAACTACCGAGAACCCCTTATGCTGAATTGCTTCAACGATCAGTTTGTCGATCTGGTTGGCGTGGAAAGCGGTACCACGGGCAACAAATGTAGCACCGGCACCGATCGCCAGTTTGGCGATATCAAAGCCGGGATCAGGGTTGCCGTAAGGAGTAGTTGACGCCTTGGCACCGGTAGGAGTACAGGGAGAAAACTGTCCCCCGGTCATTCCGTAGATATAGTTGTTCATGATGATGTAGGTCATGTCGATGTTACGACGGCAGGCATGAATGAAATGATTACCGCCGATTGCGGTCCCATCACCGTCACCACCGACCAGAATAACATTCATTTCCGGCTTGGCCATCTTAACACCGGTAGCAAATGCAGCGGCGCGTCCATGGGCTGTGTGGAGAGTACAGCAATCGATATAACCGGGAAGACGTGAAGCACAGCCGATACCGGATACAACAGCAGTTTCTTCTTTTTTGAGTTTCAGCGTATCCATGGCACGTATCAGACCCTTCATGACGATGCCGTGGCCGCAGCCTGGACACCAGATGTGGGGTAATTTGCCGGGACGAAGATATTTTTCATAGTCAAAAGCCATGGTTATTTAACCTCCTTGATCTTATCGAGGATCTGGTCGGGATTGATCGGCTCACCGTCAACACGGAAGATTCCGACAACCGGAACCTTGCCTTGCGCACAGCGCTCAAGTTCAAGTGAGCACATCCCCAGATTCATCTCTGGAATGACGATGGCTTTGACCTTGCCGGCCAACGCCTTGATCTGCTTATCCGGGAAAGGCCAGAAGGTCTTGATACGGAACATACCGGCTTTGATCCCCTGTTCACGAGCGACGTTGACAGCATAACGCGCCGAACGGGAGGTAGAGCCATAGGCTACGACTAGCACTTCGGCGTCATCCAGCAGGTACTCTTCGAACGTGACAATATCGTCAACGTTTGCTTCAACTTTCCGCACCTGCCGCTCTTCTTCAGCCTGGACGAGATCGGCCTTGGTTGTCGGGAAACCATCTGCCGCCTTGTTAAGGCCGGTAACATGGAATTTGTATCCGGAACCGAAAGCAGCCAGCGGCGGAACATCACCGAAGCTGGTGTCGTACGGTTTATACTGTTCAGGTGGAACTGTCGGGGATTTACGAGGAGTAACCTCAATTTCACCTGGTTCTGGAAAGACGATGCGCTCACGCATGTGTGCAACGATCTCGTCTGGCATAACCATGACCGGGGTACGGTATTTTTCGGCCAGGTTGAAGGCGCGAATTACCTCTTCATATGTTTCCTGCACAGAGGCTGGAGTAAGACAGATGGCGGGATGGTCACCATGGGTTCCCCACTTGGCGCACATGACGTCTGACTGCGAAGGGCCGGTCGGCATACCGGTTGAAGGGCCACCACGCATGACGTTATAAATAACGCAGGGGATTTCGGCGATGCAGCCGTAGCCGATCAGCTCCTGCTTAAGGGAAAGACCGGGACCTGATGTGGAGGTCAGTACCTTGGCTCCCGCAAGAGATGCACCGAGAATGGCAGCCATGGCGCCAATTTCGTCTTCCATCTGCAAGAATTTTCCGCCGGTTTTGGGCAGTTCGGCAGACAGCACTTCAGAAACCTCTGTCGAGGGGGTGATAGGGTAGCCTGCAAAGAAGTCGCAGCCGGCATATAAAGCACCGTGTGCGGCAGCTTCGTTACCCTGAAGAAACGCTACTTTTTTGGACACTGTTCATTTCCTCCTGTAGATTTATTCGGTTATGACTTTGATAGCGAAGTCAGGACAACGCAATTCGCACTGCATGCAACTGATACAGGCTTCAAGATTTTTCACAGAGGCGTAAAAGCCCTTCATCTCAAGTACGTCTTTAGGGCAAAACTCTACACAAATATGACACCCTTTGCAGTACTTCTCGATAATCTCAATTTTTGGTAATTTTTTTTCCATCTTAGAAAGACTCCTTTTCCGTATTAAAAGGTGATAAATTCAGGCTCCAGAAAGAAGCAAAAGAAGGGCGAGAACTCCACCCTTCTTTCACGACTTCCAGATACCTGGAATCAAACACTACTTCATGCTGCCAACCAGTTCCTTAACAGCAGCAACCGATTTGTCCATCATAGCTTGCTCTGTTGCATCCAGTTTGAATTGGATGATGCTTTCAACGCCTTTTTCGCCCAGCACAGCCGGTACGCCGACGTAGAAACCGTTAACACCGAACTCACCCTGCAGGTAGCAGCAAGTCGGCAGAACGCGTTTCTGGTCCTTAAGGATCGACTCTGCCATAGAAATTGCGGCAGAAGCCGGTGAATAAAAGGCTGACCCGGTTTTAAGCAGGGCGACAACTTCGCCGCCGGCACCACGGGTGCGTTTTACCATGGCTTCCATAACTTCTTTGCCCTTCTCGGCACCGTATTTCTGCTCGAGAAGTTCAGTTACCGGGATACCGTTAACGCTCGCATAACGAACCAGAGGCACCATATCGTCACCGTGGCCGCCGAGAGTCATGGCAGTTACATCCTTAACAGACACACCGAGTTCCCAGGCTATAAAGCTGGCGAAACGAGCAGAGTCGAGTACGCCGGCCTGGCCGATAACACGGTTGTAAGGGAAACCGGTAATTTTCTGGCAGAGGGTAACCATGGCGTCAAGCGGATTGGAGATAACGATAATGATCGATTCCGGAGCGTATGCTTTGATACCTTCTGCAACCGAAGTCATGATCTTTGAGTTGACTTCGATCAGGTCATCACGGCTCATGCCCGGTTTGCGCGGTAGGCCTGCAGTAACGATAACAACATCGGAACCTTTGATGTCTTCGTAGCTGTTGGTGCCTTTAAGGTTAACGTCGTAACGATCAACCGGGCCAACTTCGGCGATGTCGAGCATCTTGCCCTGGGGAAGACCTTCAACAATGTCAAAAAGAACAACATCACCGAGTTCACGCAATGCACAAAGTTGAGCGAGAACGCCGCCGATCTGTCCGCCACCGATAAGTGAAATCTTTTTACGAGCCATACTTTTCCTCCTCTTTCGTTTTTTTGTAAAATAAGGCAGGGTTATATCCCCAGCCCCTGCTGACTACCACGTGTTACGTGCTACATATTTTCAATCAAAGCATCGGCAAAACCTGAGCAGGAAAGCAACGTAGCGCCCTGCATCATCCGTTCAAAATCGTATGTTACACGTTTCTGGCCAATAGTTCTGTCAAGCGTTTTGACAATAAGATCTGCCGCTTCCTGCCACCCAAGATATTCAAGCATCATTACACCAGAAAGGATGACAGAGCCGGGATTTACTTTGTTCAGATTAGCGTACTTTGGCGCTGTGCCGTGAGTAGCCTCGAAGATGGCATGACCGGTTACATAATTTATGTTGGCGCCAGGGGCTATACCGATCCCGCCAACCTGAGCAGCCAAAGCACCAGAGAGAAGATCCCCTTCAAGGTTCATCGCGGCGACTACATCAAACTCCTTGGCACGGGTCAGAACCTGCTGCAGAGCTATATCAGCAATAGTGTCCTTAATCATCAGCAATTTTTTCAACTGGCCGTTTCCGTGCGTCGGTAACAACGTAAGAGCAACTTCAACCTCATTACGCATCTCCTGCTGCTGCTGAGCCGACATCATATGATAGCCGGGTTCGATCATCTTGGCATTTTCTTCAACAGATAGGTGTGGATTACGATCCTGATTGTTGATAATCCATGATTCTCGTTCGGTTACAACCTTAGAGCGAAACTCGGTAGTTGCCAAAGTATAGCCCCAATCCTTGAACGCACCCTCGGTGAACTTCATGATATTGCCCTTGTGGACAATAGTCACAGACTTGCGCTTATGATCAAGTGCATACTGAATAGCGGCCCGAATAAGCCGCTCTGAGCCACTACGAGAAATCGACTTAATACCGATGGAAGAGCTTTCAGGGAAACGGATTTTACTGACCCCCATCTCATTGATCAAAAAACGTATGATCTTTTCGCATTCAGCAGTACCGGTCATCCATTCAATACCGGCATAAATGTCTTCACAATTTTCGCGGAAGATAACCATATCAACATCTTCCGGTTTTTTTACAGGAGTAGGAACACCCTGGAAATAACGAATCGGGCGAAGACAGGTATAGAGGTCGAGGATTTGCCTGAGAGCAACATTCAATGAACGAATGCCGCCACCTATCGGATTTGACAATGGCCCTTTAATTCCGACCATAAACTCCTTGAATGCCTGAACAGTTTCATCAGGCAACCAGGCTTTGTCACCCATTTCGTTGCGGAAACGGTTAAAGGGCTTTTCGCCGGCAAAAACTTCCATCCAGCTAATCTTCTTTGAGCCGCCGTAGGACTTTCCTACGGCGGCGTCAAAAACACGAACCGACGCTTTCCAGATATCTACACCGGTACCGTCACCTTCAATATAGGGAATGATCGGGTTATCAGGCACCTTCAGCATGCCGTCACTGCCCATAGTGATCTTTTCCCCTGAGGGGACTGTAACGTATGTATATTCCATCTAGCTCACTTCGCGCTGTACTGAATAAGTTATAAAAGAGCTATGAAGCGCACAACTATCAAGCGATAGCGTCAATAATTGCGTTTAATGTTGCACTTGGGCGCATCGCCTTCGATGTTTTATCAAAATTGGGATGGTAATAGCCGCCCATATCGACAGGTTTTCCCTGAGCTGCGATCAGCTCTTCATTGATCTTGGCCTCATTTTCTTCAAGCTGCTTGGCAACCTTGGTAAATTGAGCCTGCAGATCTTTATTTTTTGTCTGCGCAGCTAAAGCCTCTGCCCAGTATAGTGCGATGTAGAAATGGCTACCCCTGTTATCGATCTGACCAACTTTACGAGCCGGGTTCCTGTTGTTATCCAAGAATTTGGCAGTTGCCTGATCAAGTGTATCCGCTAAAAGCTGCGCTTTTTCATTTTTGAAGGTATTAGCCAGATGCTCCAATGACACGGTCAGCGCCAGAAACTCACCAAGCGAATCCCATCTCAAGTACCCTTCCTGCTGGAACTGCTGAACATGCTTGGGAGCTGAACCACCTGCACCTGTCTCGAAAAGTCCACCTCCAGCCAGAAGCGGTACGATTGAGAGCATTTTTGAACTTGTTCCCAGCTCAAGAATCGGGAAAAGGTCGGTGATATAATCCCTCAAAGCATTTCCGGTTACGGAAATCGTATCTAAACCGGCTTTTGCTCTTGGGAGTGTGAAGCGCATTGCTTCAACAGGTGACATAATCTGAATATCGAGACCATTGGTATCGTGATCTTTCAGGTACTGGTTCACTTTCAGAACCATCTGGGCATCATGTGCCCTGTTTTTATCCAACCAGAATATTGCCGGTGCGCCAGTGGCTCGTGCCCTGTTTACTGCAAGCTTGACCCAGTCCTGAATCGGAAGATCTTTTGCCTGACAACCACGCCAGATGTCGCCTTCTTCTACGGTGTGCTGGAACAGCACCTCTCCCGCAGCATCGACGACACGCACAGTGCCATTTCCCGAAACTTTGAAGGTTTTGTCATGAGAACCATACTCCTCGGCCTTTTGTGCCATAAGGCCGACGTTGGAGGTGCAACCCATGGTCGAGGGATCGAAGGCACCGTTTTTCTGGCAGAAAGCAATGCACTCCTGATACCACTCGGAATAGCTGGTGTCTGGAATGACGCACTTGGTATCGTGCAGTTTGCCGTCCGGGCCCCACATCATCCCCGAGTCACGGACTACAACGGGCATGGATGCGTCGATGATGATATCGTTACTAGCATGAAGATTGGTGATTCCCTTAGCAGAGTCAACCATCGCCAGCTCAGGTCTTTTCTTATAAACTGCCTGGATATCCGCTTCTATCTCTGCCTGTTTGTCTGCCGACAAATTCTTTATTTTCAGGTAAAGGTCGCCCATACCAAGATCCGGATTGACACCCAGCTCTTTAAAAGTAGCAGCATGCTTTTCAAAAACATCTTGGTAGAAGACGGAGACGAAATGACCGAACATGATAGGATCGGAGATTTTCATCATTGTTGCTTTGAGGTGTACTGAGAACAACACACCTTTTGCTTTTGCGTCATCGATCTGCTCGGCAATGAATGTGCGCAGAGCACGAACATTCATAAATGCCCCGTCAAGAACTTCACCTTCCAACAGAGGCAGTTTTTCTTTAAGAACGGTGACTTTTCCGGCTTGATCTACAAATTCGATTTTTACAGTGCCAGCCTTTTTCATCGTAGTAGATTTTTCACTATGGTAAAAATCTCCAGCTGCCATATGTGATACATGCGTCTTCGATTCTGGACTCCAGGCGCCCAGTTTAACCGGATGTTTTTTTGCATACTGTTTTACTGAAGCGGCCACCCTTCTATCAGAGTTTCCTTCGCGCAGAACGGGGTTAACGGCACTTCCCAGAACTTTGCTGTATCTAGCATGAAGCTCTTTTTCTGCGGCGTCTTTTGGATCTTCAGGATAATCAGGCAGTTTATACCCCTGAGCCTGAAGTTCTTTGATAGCAGCAATCAGCTGTGGTATCGAAGCGCTGACATTAGGCAGCTTGATAATATTGGCTTCTGGTTTCTGTGTGAGATCGCCAAGGTATGCAAGCTCGTCCGGCTGTTTCTGACTCTCCGTCAGATAGTCGGGGAAATTTGCTATAATTCTGCCGGCAAGAGAGATATCTCTTGTTTCAACAACAACACCTGCTGCCTTCGTGAAGGCGTTGACGATAGGAAGAAGTGAGTATGTTGCCAGTGCGGGTGCTTCATCAATTCCTGTCCAGATAATTTTTGCTGTTTCCGTTGTCATGTATCTCTCCTTAGATTTAATACCAGATAGCCAATGGCTCTATAAAAGCAGTGCTGCGAATGCAACCGGACCGCCTAAATCGGGTGCCCTTAACTCGACGCTTTTTAATAAAACTATATGAATATAACGATGCTTTACAGCCACGGTAAAAATTTTGTATACAGTATACAATACCCCTATGACTGTCAAGAAAAAATCGGTTTAAGCCATAGGACTCGGGCTATTGCGAACAGGCCTTGGCATTAGTTTTTTTTATCAGAATAACGGCGCGCTTCATCGGCTTCATCACGACTGATATTCCGGGGTATGACTAATACCTGGCCGGGCCAGAGCCGTTTTGGGTCACGGATCTGGTCGCGGTTGGCGCGATAGATAATCGGCCAGAGGGTCGAATCATTATAAATTTCAGTTCGTGCGGCAATTTGCGGCAACGTTTCGCCACGGCGGACAGTATAGGAAGTCGGTAACGGTTGTGTGGGTTCTTTGTTTTTTTTCCGTGCCGATCGTGCCGTCTCAGCTGACCTGGTCTGCTGTTGGGCCCTCAGGCGCAGCTCTGCTTCTGCGGCGGCACGTATCAGCTTTTCTTCTTCAGCCTTCGCAGCGAGCTCAGCGGCAAGACGCAGCTTTTCGTCAGCAAGTCGCTTCTTTGCCCGCTGAACCTCTGACTGCAGCAGCTCTGCCTTCTGAAAGGCAAGCTGATAATAGAGGTCTGCGCCCTTGTCATCTTCACGGACGTGATAAAGCGCTTCACCATGCTCAAACGTTTCCAGCAGACTCCGGAACTCCTGTGGAAACAGTTCCGGAGCTTCCCTGCGACTAAGATCTTCAACCAGGGGAGCTGCCTTGCTCCTCCAGGAAGGAATCGGCGCAGAACAGGCCGCCAGGGCCGCCCACAACATCAGTATACAAACAGCCTGGCGACACGCTACAAACACGATCAAGCCTGCTTTTCGGCCAGACGGATACCCAATTCACGGAGCTGCTTGATGTCAACCGACGAAGGAGCCTCAGACATCATACAGGTGCCCTTCTGGGTTTTGGGGAAGGCGATAACGTCTCGGATTGAGTCGCTGCCGGTCAGCAACATTATTAACCGGTCCATACCAAATGCAATCCCGCCATGCGGTGGTGTTCCGAACTCGAGAGCATCCAGCAGAAAGCCGAACTTGCTGCGGGCATCCTCGACTGTCATCCCGAGGAGCTTGAACATCAAAGACTGGACATGCTCCTGATGAATCCTGATTGAACCGCCACCGATCTCGCTACCATTCAGCACTAGGTCATACGCCTTGGCGCGGCAGCGCCCCGGGTCCGATTCAATAAAGTCCAGATCCTCATCCATCGGTGCGGTGAAAGGATGGTGAACCGCACACCACCGCTTATCATCCTCATCCCACTCCAGCAGTGGAAATTCGGTTATCCATACGAAGCGATAATCATCCTTGCTGGTCAACTTGAGGAGGTTCGCCAGGTGGTTACGCAGCCTGCCAAGTGAATCGTTAACAACCTTGGGCTTATCAGCCACGAAGAAGAGCAGATCCCCCTCTTCGGCAGCAAAGGAACTGTTCATCGTGGCGATCTCTTCCGCTGTAAAGAACTTTGCAATCGGGGAATGCCATTCACCCTTTTCGATCTTGACATAGGCCAATCCCTTTG
>Ga0123338_10004104_pt1 | contig 12856 bp, 10 predicted proteins | sample grotaG_FD_89793 | JGI IMG/M metagenome (GOLD analysis project Ga0123338, IMG submission 89793) | Glacier valley bacterial and archeal communities from Borup Fiord, Nunavut, Canada, to study Microbial Dark Matter (Phase II) -... | ecosystem: Environmental > Aquatic > Freshwater > Ice > Glacier ... | reverse complement strand
CTTAACGCACACGGCAACACCCTGGCGTACCGGAATTTTCTGATCGGCGGTTTTTTCCTCAATCTTATTCTTGATCCATGGTTTATGTACGGCGGAGCCGGACTCCCGGCACTTGGACTCGCAGGGATCGCCCTTGCAACAGTTTTAATTCAGTTCGTGGGTGTACTTTACCTCTTCAGCCAACTATCTAAAACCGGCAGCATGCCATACTTTCGCCTTGCCGACCTTAAGCCCCGTTGGATTTATTTCCGCGAGCTTTTCAGGATGGGGTTTCCGTCAGCCATGAACATGATGACAGTGTCTCTCGGCATCTTCATAATCACCTGGTACGCAGGACGCTTTGGCGAACAGGCTGTCGCTGCCTATGGTATCGGTACGCGCATCGAACAAATTGCGTTGCTGCCGGTCATGGGACTTAATATTTCCACCCTGGCCCTGACCGCACAGAATTTCGGTGCCAACAGAATCGACCGCATCCGCGAAACTGTCAGGGTGTCGCTCCGTTACGGAGTCCTGTTTGCCATGTTCGGAGCTGCCGCCGCACTGCTGTACCGCCACCAGTTAATGGCATTCTTCACCAACGATGCCACCGTCATTGGTGCCGGAACCGGATTTCTTGCAATAGAGGCACTTGTAATGCCGGCTTACGTTCTGCTCTACATCAATGTATCAGTTATGCAAGGCATAAGAAGGCCTCTTTTCGGCCTCACTATCGGCCTCTTTCGGCAAATTGCCGGACCGTTATTCGTGTTCCCCCTGTTCACGACGATCATGGGATTGGGACTGGTCGGCGTCTGGTGGGGGATCTTCGGCATCACGTGGTCGGCGGCACTGGTAGTTGTAACCTACGTCAGCAAAACTATTGCAAAACTTGAAAAGGATCTCACACCAACATGAAACGAGTAGCCATAAGCACACTGGGATGTAAAACAAATCAATTTGAATCGGCCGCCATGATTGAACAGCTGAAAGCCGCCGGGTACCTTGTCGTCCCCTTTACAGAACCGTCTGACATTTATATTGTCAACTCCTGCACGGTTACCGCCCGAACAGATGCGGAAACCCGCCGTCTGATCCGACGCGCCCGCCGCCTGAACCCGGGGGCACGTATTATCGCCACCGGCTGTTATGCCCAGGTTTCTCCCGGTGAGCTGGAAAAAATGCCGGAACTGGACTCCGTACTCGGTAACCAGGAAAAACAGCACATCTCCACCCTTCTCGAATCAACAGATCATTCCGTATCCGACATCTCGACCATCAGCCAGGCCGAGCCTCTCAAGTTGACCAGCTTTGCCGAGCACACCCGCGCTTTTCTCCAGATCCAGAACGGCTGCAACTCGTTCTGCGCGTACTGCATCGTCCCCTATGCCCGCGGCCGCAGTCGCAGCGTCCATCCTGACGATATTCTGCGTGGCGTGCGGGACCTCACTGATAATGGTTTCAAGGAGATCGTACTGACCGGCATCCATCTAGGTGCCTATGGCCTCGACCTATCGCCTGCTATTTCACTGACATCTCTGGTAAGGGAGATAGATAAAGCCGCTATTGTGCCCCGGCTGCGGATCGGCTCTATTGAACCCAATGAGGTCAGTGATGAACTTCTGCAGCTGATGTCCACATCGCAGAGAATTTGCCCGCACCTGCACCTGCCGCTGCAGAGCGGCAGCAATTCGGTATTAAGTCGTATGGGGAGACCTTATACATCGGATATTTTCCGCGACTTGGCGGCACGGATTTATACTGCCATGCCGGATGCCTTTATCGGAGCCGACGTGATTGCCGGATTTCCGGGTGAGACAGAGATCGAATTTGAAGAGACCGTCAGACTGTGTGAGGAGCTGCCATTTTCCGACCTGCACGTTTTCCCCTATTCCAAACGCCCCGGCACCAGAGCGGCCGGCATGGCGGATCACGTTCCGGCTCAGATTGTTACCGAGCGGGCAGCCCGTTTGCGGGGTATCGCCACATTAAAAAAAGCGGCTTTTCTGAAACGTTTTACCGGCAGGGAGCTGGATATACTGGTTCAGGGGTACAATGAAAAATCAGGGCAGTGCAGAGGGCTGTCACGCAACTATATCGCAGCTTCATTTCCCGGAGAGAAATCTAGTGTGAACGAAGAGGTGGCGGTCTTGATAAGAAGCTGCAGTGGAGACGTTTGCGCGGGAGAATCGAGAAGCAAGTTCAGGGCATCATAACCTGATCAGGTCTTCATGCTCTTCATCATGCGGATTGATGTGGATCATGACGTCTCCGACGCCGGGATAGCGATCGAAGATGAGTTTTTTGACACTGGTTGCGACATCATGGGATTGTTTGACCGTCATGTCCGGGTCCATTTCGAGTTTCAGATCAACAATCATGTACTGTCCGGAGCGTCGGGCGCGCATTTCATGCACATGCTCCACATGCTCGACACTTTCCGCCAGCTCTTGCAGTGCATCAATAAAATCAGCCGGAGCGGTCCCGTCCATCAGATCATGTACAGTTTCACGAAATGTCTGGTAACCGATATGCAGGATAAAGAAGGATGTAAGACCGGCCGCCAGCGGGTCCATGATCCCGAAACTGAAAAAAGCACCGATGACGCCAATCAATGTTGCAACAGAGGTGACGGCGTCTTTGCGGTGATCCTTGGCGATCGCCAGCAGCGCGGGACTTTCAAGCTTTTTGCCGGTATTGGTTGAGAAGCGGTAAAGCCACTCTTTGGTAGCGATCGTGACGGCTGCAGCGACAACCGCAACCCAACCTGGTGTTGTGAAGCTCCCCGTTAAGACCGTAACAACCGCTTCATAGAGGATCCAGCCGCCGGTAGCGCATATCACCAGCGAGACAAGAAGCGCGGCCAGACTTTCGGCACGGCCATGACCGTAGGGATGGTTGGCGTCAAAAGGCTGGCGACCCAACCTGAGCGCCATCATGGTGGCAAATATCGCAACGAAATCGCAGGCACTCTCGATACCATCCGCGAAAACGGCCCCCGAATGCCCCCAGTATCCTGCTGACAGCTTCATAACCATCAGAAATGCGTTAACCCAGAAACCGATTTTTATGATCCGGTCGGCACTATCAAAACGTTCATTCCGTTGCATTACACTTCCATCTTCCGGATCGCTTTAATCCGTAACTGTAGGGTGGTGGTGTTATTCCAGACATTAAGTTCCGGAAAAAAGGCGATGTCAAGCATCCCGTCCGTGGGAGATTCTGCCTGCCGGAATGCTATGGCGCTGAATACCTGTCCAGCTCCCGCCACGCGCAGCTTCAGGTGACCGTCCCCGACAATCCGGCGTTCCACAACAGTAACTCCGCGCAACATCAGGGTCGGCTCCGGATTTCCGGCACCGAACGGCTCCAAACGCTTCAACTCATGAACAAGCGCTTCATCAACATCGGCCGGACAGACATCACAATCAACATCAAGAGTGGGCACAAGCTCGGAATCGCCAAGAATCCGGCCAGCGGCAACTTCAAAAGCGGCAGCAAAAGTATCAATGGCCTCCGCCTGCAAACCGACGCCAGCCGCATAACGGTGCCCACCGAAACGTCCAAGATGATCAGAACAGGCTGTCAGCGCTTCCAGCAGGTGGAATCCGGGGATACTGCGCCCAGAACCTTTCGCGTTTCCTTGTTCATCAATTGCGATCATGATTGTCGGGCGGTGATAGCGCTCGACAAGGCGGGATGCTACTATGCCGACAACCCCTTGATGCCAGGCGCGCGACGCCAGCACGATACTTTTACAGGCGGGATAATTACCGCCGCCATCAACCAGCGCGACCGCCTCATCGATAATAGTACGCTCCACAGTCTGGCGCTCAGCATTTGCAGTATCAAGCTCGTCAGCAATAAGGGAGCACTCTCCCTCATCCGCACCGAGCAGCAGCTCAACCCCAGGGACCGCACTTTCCATGCGCCCGGCGGCATTCAGGCGTGGTGCGAGACGAAATCCGACCTGACCGCAGCTAACTGCGTCCGTGACCCCGGCAACCTTTTTAAGCGCTGCGATGCCTGGTCTGCTGGTATTGGTAAGTTTTTGCAAACCGAAGAAAGCATAAGTACGGTTTTGTCCAACGAGCGGAACCACATCGGCAATTGTCCCGAGTGCAACCAGATCAAGCCATTCCCGCAGATCAGGCTCTTCACCTTCCCCGAACAGCTGCTCCTGTCTCATGCGGCTGCGCAGCGCCACCAGCAGATTAAAGGCGACACCGACTCCCGCCAGCATCTTAAACGGATAGTAACAACCAGGCTGCAGCGGGTTTACCACAGCGGCAGCATCCGGAATGCTCTCCCCGGGAGTATGATGATCCAGTATGATCAGTTCGACACCGGCCTGGCGGCAGAAGGCGGCTTCCGCTAAAGAGGTAATACCGCAATCAACGGATATGATCAGCGTAGCACCGGAATCGATGATGCGCTGGAGAGCCTCTATATTCAGACCGTAACCATCATCAAAACGATTCGGTATGAAATAGTTGCATATCAAGCCCACACGCCGCAGGAAAGAGACCAGCAGAGCCGTACCGCTTATGCCGTCGACGTCGTAGTCGCCGTAGATGGAGACGTTTTCACCGGCTTTACGGGCTCGCATCACTCGCTCCACCGCCGCCTGCATCCCCTTCAGAAGAAATGGATCGGACATGGATGAAAGTGCAGGAGTTAGAAACTGTCTGCCAGCTTCAACATTGTCAATCCCCCTGCCGACCAAAATCCGGGCGGTGGCGGAGCATACACCGAGAGCTCCTGCAAGATCCCCGTCCTTCTCTCCTCCCGTAGTTTTGACATTCCATTTTTTCTGCATAGCCTACAGTACCCTGTTATAACTTTTAAGAAAAAAAATCCCCCGGCAAGCGGGGGATCTGTCTTGTTTATTTCATTGCCGGAGCAATGTTGTTGGCCGGTTGTGCCATCATGCTTTTTATCTGCATAGCGGTCTGGCTGCTTGAGTCCAGCTGAAGATACCTTCGCCAGTAGCTGATCGCTTTTTCAGGCTGTTTCAGGTCAGTGGCATAAACGAGGCCGATATTATACAGGCTTTGCAGATGGTTAGGGTCGATCTTGCCGGCCTTTTCAAAATTGGCAAGCGCCTTGTCATACCACCCAACACTGCGGAACATAATCCCTTGGTCCGTCAGGATATTGGGGTTGTTTGGCTCAATCTCCAGCGCCTTGCCATAGGCATTGATCGACTTCTGCGGTTGCTGCATATCAAAATAATCGTTACCCAGTGATATCCAGGCATTGAGGTTCTTTGGATCCTGCGCAACCACCTTTTCTGCCTGGGAGATACGCTGTGAGTAATCTGCTGGTGATCCGGAACCGGTCTGGATTGTGCTATTCTGCTGTTGACCCTTACCGGAATTACTGATGCTGAAGATCAGATATCCACCGAACAAACCGATGATGGTAGCAACGACGGCAATCAGAATTGAATCTTTATTCACAGAACACCTCCCCGAACAGCGGATCAACCATCTCAGGCTGTTTTAACGTTTTTTGCCAAGGCACGGTTTTCAAGTATAACGACGATCGGGCTGGCAACAAATACAGATGAATACGTGGCAACACCGATTCCTATCAACAGCGCCAGTGAGAAGTCGTGTATGACCTCACCGCCGAATAAAAACAGTGCCAGAGCAGCCATAAAGGTTGTCATAGATGTCACTATGGTACGGGAGAGAGTCTCGTTGATGCTACTGTTAAATATATTATGCAGAGCACCCTTAAGGTTCTTATGCAGGTTTTCCCGGATTCGGTCAAAGATGACAACCGTATCGGTAAGTGAATAACCGGCAATCGTCAGTACAGCGGTGATAAATAGCAGGTTGATCTCTTTGTTGAACAGGTAGAAGACGGCGACCATTGCCAGTACATCATGCATGGTGGCAATGGTTGCCCCGATGCCGAATTTCAAATCAAATCGCCAGGCGATATAGATAATAATGCCCAACAATGAGAGTGCAACAGCAATAAGCGTATCTTTACGCAGTTTATCACCAACAGAGGGCCCTATTTCTGTTGAGCTTTCAACGGAAAAGGGGTTGTCGGCAAACTCGGTTTTGAAAGCAGTCTGTACCATTTCCGATTGTTTGCCGACGGCAGCACCGGCCATTTTGACCAAAAGCATGTTGCCATCTTTGATCTCCTGCAGATCGGCCTTGGCAATGCCGTGCTTGTGCAGCGCGGCTCTGGCATCAGCAATGGAGAACGGCTTGCTGAATTTCAGCTGCATGGCGGTGCCGCCGGAAAAATCTATCCCCATGTTGGCGGCGCCGCGGCCAATCTGAATGATGCCGATAATGCCGATGATCGCGACAACTGCCGAAATGATAAACGCAATATTCCGTTTACCGATAAAATCTATGTTGGTCTTGCCAAGAATTTCCATGAACGGTACTCCCCCTATATGCTCATTTTTTTGACTGATCCCTTGTGCAGAAAGATGTCAAATATCACCCTGGTGCCGACCAGTGAGGTGAACAAGTTGATGATAACCCCCAGACTCAGGGAAACGGCAAACCCCTTGACCGGACCGGTACCGAACTGAAACAGAACCGCTGCCGTAATCAAGGTTGTGATATGAGAGTCCATAATCGTCAGGAAAGCCTTGTCGTAGCCTGCATCAAGAGCAGATTTGGGCGCTTTGCCCAACTTGAGCTCTTCGCGGATACGCTCGAATATAATGACATTGGAGTCAACCGACATACCGACCAGCAGCACGATGGCGGCAATACCAGGCAGAGTAAGCGTTGCCCCCAGTGCAGCCAGGGCTCCCATCAGGAAGAGTATGTTTAAAAGCATACCAAGGTCGGCTACCATTCCGGACAGCTTGTAATAAATCGCCATAAAAACAACGACCAGCAGCACTCCGATCAGACCGGCATACAACCCTTTGTTGATGGAGTCCTGTCCCAAAGAGGGACCAACGGTCACATTCTGGACAATTTTCACCGGTGCCGGCAGTGCTCCGGCCCGCAGTACAATCGCAAGGTCTGCTGCGGTTTTCTCGGTAAAGTTACCCGATATCTGGGCGCTGCCGCCTGAAATCCTCTCACGTATGACCGGAGCGGAATGAATATTGTTGTCAAGAACGATGGCAAAACGTTTGCCGACATTTGCCGCCGTCACCTGATCGAACAGTTTGGCGCCCAGTGAATTGAATTCAATTCCGACATACGGCTGGTTAAACTGTGAATCGATCCTGACCTGAGCGTCCGTCAGCAGGTCGCCGGTTATCATCGATTTTTTCTGCACGACAATCGGGATTTCCGTGACTGCCCCGGTTGCGGCATCAACTATTTTTTCCTTGAGCAGTTCAGCGTCATCAGGAATAGTTCCCGATGTTGGCGAGATATCCTCGCGCACCATTTTAAAATCGAGCCGGGCGGTGCGGCCGATAAGCTCTATCGCCCGCTGCGGATCTTTGATGCCCGGCAGCTGGACAACAATATTGCTGGTACCTTCACGCTGGATAGTCGGCTCAGAAACACCAAACTGGTCAATCCTGTTGCGGATCGTTTCAAGGGCCTGCTGAACAGCCTTATCCTTGCGATCCTGCGCATCCTTCTCGCTTACCCTCAACGTCAGAGCAACAAAGCCACCTTCATCAAAAGTAGGACTCTGTTCATAGGAGGGGTATTTATCCTTGATCAGCTTCTGTACGGTGTCGGCAGTACCCTTCTCGTACAGCACGACGGATACCTTGTCAGACCCATCTCTGGAAATTCGTTTAAAATGCAGGTTCTTGCTGTTCAACGTATCTTCAAGATCCGTGGCGACAAGGTCCAAAGACCCTTCAACCGCTTTCTGGGTATCGACCTCCATCACCAGGTGTGTTCCACCCTGCAGGTCAAGCCCAAGATGAATCTTGTCCTTTGGCAAAAAGCTGCCCCACCATGACGGCAACTTGGTTGCCAGGGTCGGAGTCAGATACAGAAACGAAAAAGCAACAAAAACAGCTATCAGGCTTATACGCCAGCCAGTTCCTTTTGGCATGAGGCTTGTTCTCCCTTCCGGATTTTGAACTAGTCCTTCTTGATTGCTGCGATATAGCTCTTGGTGATTTTAATATTTACACTGTTTGCAATCTCAAGAGTGACGATGTCGTTTTCTACGGCACTAACTTTACCATGGACTCCGCCTGCAGTAATGACATTGTCACCCTTTTTCATCGCCTCAAGCAGCGCTTTGTGCTCTTTGGCCTTCTTCTGCTGCGGGCGAATAAGTAAAAAGTAAAAAATAGCGAACATGAACACCAGCGGTATTATCTGCTGAAACGCCGCCATTCCGCCGCCTGCCCCACCTGCTGCTCCCCCTGGTGCACTTCCCATCGCAAAAGCCAATCCAAACATGTTGTCATCCTCCCTTTTAATTTTTTACTTCTGTTGCAGTGCCGATTTGAATTGCCTGCGAAACTCGTCAAAAGCATTATTCCGGATTGCTTCCCGGATTCTCCGCATAAGATCCAGATAAAAGTGTAGATTGTGATAGGTATTCAACTGTGATGACAGAATTTCGCCAGACCGGTACAGGTGCCTCAGATAGGCCCGCGAATAATTCTTGCAGACTTTGCAACTGCAAGCCGGATCGAGTGGCCCTGCATCCTCTTCATAGATTTTGGCCTTGATGTTGATCCGCCCCTGACTGGTGAAAAGCATGCCGTTGCGGGCATTTCTGGTCGGCATGACGCAATCGAACATATCATACCCGTGCCAAACGGCCTCAACCAGATCTTCAGGGGATCCGATCCCCATTATGTATCGCGGTGAGTCCTGCGGCAGTAGGGTGGAACAACATTCCATCACCCCGTACATCTGTTCCTTTTCTTCACCGACGGACAAGCCGCCCAGTGCGTAGCCGTCAAAGCCGATCGAACAGAGGTCGTTCACGCTGCGAGCTCTCAGATCGTAATGCATGCCTCCCTGGACAATTCCGAACAACTGCTGGCCGACGCGCGTATGGGCATCCTTGCAACGCCTCGCCCAACGAGCCGTTAATTCAAGAGAGCGGCTGACATATTCGTAATCCGCTGTAGCAGGGGGACATTCGTCAAAGCACATTATGACATCGGCACCCAATGCTTCCTGGATGTGGGTTGCCAGCTCAGGGGTCAACATGTGATAGGAGCCGTCCAGATGCGATTGGAACTTGACCCCTTCTTCGCTGATTTTACGTAGTTCCCCGAGGCTGAACACTTGAAAACCGCCACTGTCAGTCAGAATAGGCTTATCCCAATTCATGAACTTATGCAGCCCCCCCATCTGTTCTATAAGGCGGTGCCCCGGCCTCAGGTAAAGATGGTAGGTGTTCGCCAGGATGATCTGCGCCTTGACGGCCAGAAGGTCTTCCGGCGTCATCGCTTTAACGGTGGCGTTGGTACCCACCGGCATAAATATAGGTGTCTCAACCTCGCCGTGGGGAGTTTTCAGAGAGCCGAGGCGCGCTTTACTGGATGAATCACGATGAATTATAGAAAATGTTTCAGCTGAAAAAGTTTCTGGCACACGACCCCTCAAGAGATAAACATAGCATCGCCGTAACTGTAAAACCTGAATCCACGCGATACCGCTTCACGATACGCTTCAAGCACCGCTTCGCGGCCGGCAAGAGCGGAGACCAGCATCAGGAGTGTAGATTCCGGCAGGTGGAAATTAGTGACAAGGGCATCGACAACTTTAAAAGTGTAACCGGGGTAGATAAAAATGTCAGCTTCTCCACTGCCAGCTTCAACGCGTCCCTTTTGCTGCGCTGAATATTCCAGTGTTCTGGCAGATGTCGTCCCGACCGCGATAACCCTGCCACCCGCGGCTTTCGTCCGACTGACCGCCTCAGCCGTTTCATGCGGAATGACAAAACGTTCCGTATGTATCAGATGTTCCTCGACATGCGTGGCGCGCACCGGCTGGAAAGTGCCCAGGCCGGTATGCAGCGTAAGAAAGGCAGTCTCAATTCCGCTTGAAGCCAGCTGATCCAGCAGTTCGCGGGTAAAATGCAATCCGGCGGTCGGTGCGGCAACGGCGCCCGGCTCCCGTGCAACTACTGTCTGGTAGCGCTCGCGGTCAATCTGGCTATCCTCACGCTGCAGGTAAGGCGGCAAAGGGATGTGCCCTTCACGATCAAGCCAGACATTGAACGACTCTTCGCCCCTGAATTCGATCAGCCAGTTTTCAGAATCGCAGCGGGACCGTACAACAGCGGTCATACCGGACTCAAGAAGAACTTCCTGCCCTTCCCGAAATTTCTTGGACGATCTGAGTAAACATTCCCATAACTCTTCAGCGCCCAGAAGGCGGCGCAGGAGAAAAATTTCAACCTTGCCGCCGGTCGGCTTGCTGCCAAACAACCTGGCCGGTATGACGCGCGTGTCGTTCATAACCAGCAGATCACCAGGGCGCAGATACTTCTGAAGGTTACAAAATGTGTCCTCGGCAATTGATCCCGACGACCGGCCGAGCAGCATCAAACGGGAGCTGTCCCTTGCTGCCAGTGGATGACGGGCAATCAGTTCTTGCGGAAGATCAAAGGTAAAGTCCTTAACGAGCATTTAGTCCCTGTACCTAATCCTGTTGCAAACGAATATCAGAGAGCTTTTTCAACTCCGTACCGGGGTAGTAGTAAGACAATATTTCTCCGCTGTCAAAGCCTTCAAGTGCGCGCTGCTTTGCGCCCCATTGGCATAAACCGACACCATGCCCATTGCCGCTTCCAGTGAAGCTGATTTCGTCCTTGTAGTTCTTCATGGTAAAACGGGTACTCTTTATGAGGCCATAGCCGATAGCCTTGCGAAATTGATCACCACTGATCGCACCGCCCCCCCTTGATGCCAGTATGACAAGCTGTTTAAGCCGTCCGCGTGAATTTACCACTCCCGCCTTCACATCATAAAGACCTGACACGTTATGCCCGGCTGCACGCAGCCGTTCTTCAATCTCTTTCAGGGAGAGCTTGTACTCCCAGGTTGTACCGGTAGGAGAAGAGAGACAATACTGGCATTCGACACCCTTCAGATACGGCAAAGAAGCCCCCCAGACATTCTCTGAGGCCTCGGTGCGCCCGCCGCAACTGGAGTGGTAAAAAGCCTGGATGATGCCGCCGCCGGACGTCAGCACCTCCCCCTCAGTTTCCAGAACCGCACGACGAGCACGGCTGTCTTCTGTCAGGCTCCCCTCGTATACCTGGTCAAGCACAGAGGACTCCAGATGATAAGGTGAAGCCATGCGAGCCCTCTTTCTGCTCAAGGCATAGGTCCTGGCAATTATTGCCTGGGCTTTTACGGCCTCAATCGGCCACGCAGAAGATATTTCACAATTTATAAGTCCAACCAGATACTCTTCAAGAGGCAACTGGTTCACGACCAGAATTCCCTTGTCCGCCAGGGACAACTCCGCAAGTCCACGGTATGGTTTGTTATTAATATAAACCGCAGCGGGGGCAGAAAATGTCAGGCGCTGGAACAGCTTCCCCCCCACGAGCAAACCACCCTTAGCAGCCTTCACTGTTGCCGGAAGTGGTATAACAAGGGGATATCCGGACTCATTAGTCACAAGTAGCCCGTCACCAGCCACCGTCACTTCGGGAGATGATTTAACGATTGCAATCCGGATGCTTTCATCCAGAACTGCAGCGTTTATCCTGTTTATCCCGAACAATGACAAAACGGTCATCGACAGAGACAGGAGGATAATTATGCACGTACGATACAATGGCCGCAAAACCTGAGAATAGAAACACATAAAGCGGCATTGTGTCAATTTTTTTGATCGTATGTTTTTTCTGATTTCATTGGACAATGATCTCCATTGGACAATTTGTCACCCATACTATATATTCACACCGTTCAACCCAAAACTAATTAGTACCAACCAATATAGTTTGATTTCAGTTAAATCTGCCCGACAGATGTTCCAGCTTTGGCACGTATAACTGTGACACCAAACTACACAAATGATTTTTCCGGAAGCTCTCGTGATTTTCAATTCTCTCAAAATCAAAATAGTCGGCATGGTTGCGCTCATCGTCATAGCTGTAATTTCTTTCGTGTCTTGGTACCACTATCGTGAGCAGAAAGAGGTGATTGAGAATATTATCGAGAGCAGCTCCGTAGTGCTGATAAAAAGTATCGTCGCCAACATCCAGAGCTCCATGAACGCTGGGCACACATCGACAATAAATACTATTTTGATCGACGCAAAAGTTCATGACAACATCAAAGAGTTGCGCATTATCAGCAATGACGGCAAGATTATCCATTCAACTGCAAGAAATGAAGTCGGCAAGAGCATCTCAAAAGAAGAACTCAAAAATATTTTGGGTTCAAAGCAGGATTATTTTTATTTCACCAATAAAGAAAACAACCTCGACTCATACACCCGCATACAGAACTCCAGTGACTGCCATGGCTGCCATGATGCACGCAAGCCATTAATTGCCATCATTGAAACCGAAATATCCCTGGACGTCTTAACGAGACACATGCTCCTTGAAAAAAGACACGCCATCATCTCTTCTCTCCTGATGATCGTGTTGATAATAGGGGCCCTTTTTGCCTTTCTGACATTCTATGTCGACCGACCGGTCCGCTCCCTGATTGCAGATATGCGTCAGATCGAACGCGGAAATTTCACGGCAGGCAGTTCCATGCAAAGTTCAAATGAAATGAGCACCCTGTCGCTGCACTTCAATCTGATGACAACCAAGTTACAGGGACTCATGCAGAGCACGGTTGTAAAGGAACGTGAACTGGCACGGGCAGAAGAGAAGCTGTCCCATCACCATGATACTGAGCTGATGAATCGTAGACTTGAAGACCAGCTAAGAGAAATTGAAAATTTGAATATTATACTGGAAGAAAGAATAGAGG
>Ga0123338_10004102_pt1 | contig 12858 bp, 5 predicted proteins | sample grotaG_FD_89793 | JGI IMG/M metagenome (GOLD analysis project Ga0123338, IMG submission 89793) | Glacier valley bacterial and archeal communities from Borup Fiord, Nunavut, Canada, to study Microbial Dark Matter (Phase II) -... | ecosystem: Environmental > Aquatic > Freshwater > Ice > Glacier ... | reverse complement strand
CATGACGAATAAGGATATAGAGCGGGTAGGGGAGCTCCTGTATGAATCGTTCAATACGGTCGCTTTGAAATATGGATATGCTCAAAAAATGAAACGAGCAGAGTCCGGCGCGTCCTGGGCGTGGGCCTTGCTCCACCACGGTTCCAATGAACTTCTGATTGCCGAGGTGGAAAATCGCATTGCCGGAATATGCTGCTTAAACCCGCGGGGCACTATAGGAGGTGTCGGCCCGGTTGCCGTTGATCCATCGTTTCAGGGGTATGGCATCGGAATCCAGCTGATGCAAGCTCTGCTGCAGAGGGCAGAAAACCTGCAGAGTCTGAGACTTATTCAGGAGGCTTTCAATCCCGCATCTTTTTATTTTTATTACACGTTCAATTTTTTGCCTGTGGAGACCCTGTTGGATCTATTTCTGGAAAAAGGGGTGGAACCGCGTTCGGACCTAAACGCCAATGTAAGCGAATTAACGGCACAAGATGTTGAAGCCGTTAATGCGTACGACAGTCCAAGAAGCAAATCGGATCGTCGGGCAGATATTGCATATTTTGTCAAGTGGGGCAAAGTTTTTTGCTATCGGGATCAATCGGAAATCCGCGGATATCTGGTATGTCTCCCCGGTTCAGAAACGGTGCAGCTCGGACCCCTGCTTACAGAGGGAGAGCAGGAAGCGCGATGTCTGTTCCAGCATGCAGCCGCTGTTTACAAAAACAGGCGCTGCCAAACGCGCGTTATGGCCAGGAATAATGTACTTGTCAAATCCCTTATTGAGTTGGGTTTCAAAATCTATTGTATCGATACGCTCATGGTACGTGGAACATGGCGTCCAAATAACTACGTTGAAGCATTGGGAATATTTCCGGAGGGGGTTTGAATACCTGCATCAATCGAAGAAACAAGGTCTGCTCCTGAAAGAACTGTTCGAAAACAGCTTCTAACTTACTAAGAGGAGGTGTGTTCCGATGAGTATTCTTAAAAACATTGAAAGAGTATTGCTCACAGAAATAGCCGTAGGTCTCGATAAAAAGGCACTGGATCCTGACGAAGATCTTCTTGAGCAGGGAATTATCGATTCGCTTGGGCTCATGAGGCTGATTGCGTTCATGGAGGAGAAATTCAACATAAAAATAATGGATGATGAAATTGTCCCTGAGAATTTTCAAAGCCTTAATAGCATGGTTACGCTTGTCGAAAAGCAGATGCAGAATGCCTAGTTTACGTTGATAGCTCACATTATTGTACTCATTGCTCGGATACGTACTTCAAGAAAAAGAGCTTACTCTCTGGAGCATTGATACCTTTTAGGGAGGAGAAAAAATGATACCCAATGATATTCCAATGGTTGCCAACAGAAAGGCTTCCTTGCCAAGAGTTTATGGTGATACCCCCTCTTTTCTGGGAACGACGGTGCTCAATTCAAAGGCGCTTGAAAGTGGGTATGATGTCATAGTCGCCGGCGTACCCTGGGAAGGGACCGTTACGTGGGGCTCATTTAGTGGCTGCGAAATGTCCCCGAAGACGATACGGCATGCCTCTGCGCGCTATGGAGGTTTCTTGCCTGAATATGGGTTGGATCTGTTTGATTACCTGAAGATAGGTGACATCGGAGATGTCTCGGTGCATCCGAATGATGAGCTGGAGACGATGAAAAACGTGTATGAGGTGATGGGAAAAGTATATGCAAACCATAGCATCCCGTTCGTGCTGGGCGGAGATCACTCCTTTACCCCTGAGATAATCAAGGCCTTGAGCGATAACATCGATGGGAATATCGGACTGATACATTTTGACGCCCACTTGGATAATTCAAAGTCGTTTGGTGGTGATAAATGCCCACGGTGCGGCCCAATTCACCGGATTTCCCAAATTGAAAAGGTAAGAAACAAGAGCATCGTACATATCGGGATCAGAGGCCCGAGGAACTCCGCTTCCCAGTTCGAGTATGCCAAAGAAATGGGCGCAAGGATGTTTGCCATAAATGAGATCAGAAAGCGCGGCATTGATGATGTTATCAGTGAGGCGATCGACATTGCCCATAAGGACACAAAGTATGTCTTTGTTACCATATGCAGCGACTGTATCGACGCAGGCTTCAACCCGGGTGGCCCTGCCGATTTCAACGGATTAATGCCGTATGAACTGCTTCCCTCCCTTTACCGGATCGGAGCATCCGGTATCGCCGGCCTTGATTATGTTGAAGTTTATCCCGGTCAGGATCCCCATGGTTTTTCTTCACACCTTGCCTCATGGGCATTTATATATGCCCTCTCGGGTATGGCATCAGTAAAGAAAGGATAAAGGACCATGGATTTTTCATTAACGGAAGATCAGATTACTTTTAAAAAATCGACTATCGAATTCGCCGAAAAGGTCCTCAATAAGGGGGCTAAAGAACGAGAAAAAAAAGGTGAATTTAATCAGGATGGTTGGGAAAAATGTGCTGAATTCGGAATTCAGAGGTTGCCCATACCGGAAGAGTATGGTGGCCTTGGAATGGATATTATGACATGCGTTGCCACTATGGAAGGGCTTGGTTATGGTTGCCGGGACAGTGGTCTTTTGTTTGCAATCAACTCCCATATCTGGACGTGCGAGTCACCGATTCTGAAATTCGGCTCTGATTATCAGAAAGATAAATATCTGCCGGGACTTTGTAACGGTTCACTCAAGGGCGGCCATGCCATGACAGAGCCGGATTCCGGTTCAGATGCTTTCAGCATGAAGTGCAGGGCTGAAAAAAAAGGCGATCGCTATATCATCAACGGCTCGAAGATGTTTATTACAAATGCACCGATAGCAGATCTCCTCCTGGTGTTTGCGGTTACGGATCCGAAAAAAGGGTTTGCCGGGATCTCGGTTTTTATCGTTGAAAAAGGCTTTACAGGATTTTCAGTCGGAAAACCACTTGATATGATGGGATTGAAAACCTGCCCGCTGGGTGAGGTTGCTCTCCAGGATTGTGAAGTTCCTGAAGAAAACAGGCTGGGTAAGGAGGGGGCAGGCGCGGCCATCTTCAATTCAGAAATGGAATGGGAGCGAAGTTGTTTGTTTGCTACCCATGTCGGGGCCATGGAAAGGGATCTTGAAGAATGTGTCCGCTACGTAAATGAGAGGCGGCAGTTTGAAAAGCCTATTGGCAAGTACCAGGGCATCTCCCATAAAATTGCGGATATGCGTGTCAGGCTCGAACTTTCCCGGCTTGTCCTGTACAAGGTTGCCTGGTTGAAGGCGCAGGGTAAAAGGGCGCCTCTTGAGTCTGCCATATCCAAATTGTTTGTCAGTGAAAGTTATGTGGAAAATTGCATGGAGGCCCTGCATATACACGGAGCCTACGGTTATTCAACTGAAATGGATTTTGAAAGAAGCCTGAGGGATTCAATTGCAGGGAAGATATATTCAGGAACATCCGAAATACAAAAAAACATTATTGCAAGCCTGCTCGGCCTTTGAACTGCTTTCGCGACCAGGGAGATATGTGATGCGTGATCATTTACTTCACCATTTACTGGAACAGAGCGCACACATTTATCCTGATAACGTGGCGATCGTCTTCAAGGACAAATCCGTAACCTATTCCGAGTTGGAAAGGCAGAGCAGCGAACTGGCTCTCAAACTTTTGCGCCTGGGAGTCAAAAAAGGTGACCGTGTCGGGATCACGCTGGCGAAATCCATTGAGTCGATCGTCTCGCTCTTCGGGATACTGAAGACAGGTGCGATCTATGTGCCGATCGATCCTGCAGCGCCGGTCTCCAGGGTTGCCTATATTATCAAGCATTGCGGTATCGAGTGCCTGATCGCCTCATCCCGGAATCTGGATATGCTCTTGTCGGGTTCAACAGATACCGCGACTATCAATAAAGCGATCATAACCGGGAAAGAAGGCGAACAACCAAACCATAAACATCTCCTCGCGGAATGTCTGTCGTTTGCAGGGGAAACCTGTGGAGATCTCGCCGAATTCCAAACTGTCGATTTACCGGATTGCAGCCCGGCCTATATCCTTCATACCTCCGGTTCTACCGGGAATCCAAAAGGCGTGGCGATATCTCATCTGAATGCGCTCACGTTCATCAACATGGCGGCAGATTTCTTTGAAATACATACGAATGACAGGTTCTGTAACCATGCGCCTCTGCATTTCGACCTCTCCGTGTTCGATATCTTTGTTGCAATAAAATGCGGTGCGACCGTTGTGCTTCTCCCCGAACTGCTTTCGACGTTCCCCGTGAAATTGGCTGAATATGTCAGTAAGGAAAAAATCACTATCTGGAATTCGGTCTCTTCGGTTTTGACGATGCTTGCAGACAAGGGGATGATGGAACTGCACAGCTTCGATTCTCTGCGTGTTGTCCATTTTTCCGGCGACATCATGCCTGTCAAATATCTCCGTGTATTGTCCAGATATTTGAGCAATGCATCATTCTATAATATCTACGGCCAGACCGAGGCGAATTCATCCCTGTATTATCCCGTACAGCAGATACCGGACTCAGAGTCATGGAGAATACCTATCGGGAGACCATTTCCGAACTTTGAGGTTTTCGCCTTGAATGATGCCCAGGCAATTATCGGCAGGGAGGGCGAGGAAGGGGAGTTGTATATCAGCAGCTCCACTGTTGCTCTGGGGTACTGGAATAACGAAGGGATGACGGATGAAAAGTTTGTGCCTGATCCGCGTCAAGACTGCTTCGATAATATCGTATACCGGACGGGAGACCGGGTTCGGATCGATGAAAATGGCGATTATCTGTTTGCCGGACGAAAAGATCATATGGTTAAAAGCAGGGGCTACCGCATCGAGCTTGAAGAGATAGAAATCGTACTGTCAGGCCATCCTGAAATCATGGCTGCCGTCGTGGTCCCGATCCCTGATGAGCTGGTTGGTAACAGAATTGCCGCCGTAATCGTCCCCATCCATGGTCATACCCTTGCAACCGCCGAAGTTGTCAGGTATTGCGCGCCGCTATTACCCAAGTACATGATCCCCGAGATTATGGAATTTCGTGAATCTTTCCCGACAACATCTTCGGGAAAGGTTGATAGAAAACGCTTGGCGGCAGTAGTGGCCGCTCCAAATGTCAGCGACGGCATCACCGGCGTAGGATGGTAACCTTTCATCGACGTCCGTTGTTGCCTCCCCACCTGTTTAAATTTTTTAGCGCCTCTGGTTCACCCCCCAACCGTCGTTCCCCGTTTCCATAATCCCGCAGTGATGCCGCAGGTTTCCCTGTCCGGCCGCAAAGTGTAAAGAGTTGGGCCCTCTGTGTCGAATAAATTTGCACGAAATCAGGCTGATCAGGAGTCTGCTGCCGGATACTGCTCGTAATATCAGTATGTTAGTGATTGGCATGATCAATGCTAAATTTTTAATGGCTGCCACACTTTTAACATTTACGGTCTCTGCTCACGAAGGAGAAAATATCGGAATCCTGGTAAAACATGATAAGCGCGTTATCGAAGTAATTTTCTACCCATAAGCGTAGAAAATCCCTTCTAACTTACTAGCCCCGATAAATCGGGATAACTGCATTAACTAAATATTTTCTGCACAAAATGCGAGAGAATATTTCCAACTTATTAAAGGGGAGGATTACGCCATGGCATACATAACATCTCGTCCGCATTCAGGTTTGGTCCAGGTAATCATGGTAATGCTCTGCTTGCTTATCCCGGATTTTACGGTAGGTACGCACCATGCGCTTGCCCTGGAGGTTTTAACACCACCCGAGCCGTTCGTGGCTATCCATGTATCGGAGCTGACCCAGGCGCTCGAAACAATTCCAGCGACTTCGCCGACACCTACTGGGAGCGGATTCTCCGGCTTTCAGTGGTGGTATACGTCTTGGCACTATTTTGTTGCCCATGAATCTCTGAAAGAGGCGTTGCATTCTGACGGCACACCATTTGTCGTGGTGAGCGACAACGACATTGCGACCGGAAGGTTACGCTACCCGGATGGTTCGCCGCGTTATCCAATCCTGATCAGCCTGGCTTCTGAAGCGATTGCCGATAATGCGATCGCTCCGCTCCGTGAGTATGTCGGCGCGGGAGGATTTCTGTTCGCCGGTTCATCGGCCTTTACACGTCGCCCGGATGGCACTCAGCGCGGGAATTTTGCCCTGGCAGCCGAGATGGGGTTGCGCATGGCCAACTCCACCCTTCTGGAATCCAATAACTGGAACTGGTATGAAAACAGGCATCTCAGCAAAACTATCAGTCATCGTCTTACCAGTCATATCCCAAGCGGCACATTGGTTTGGAATTCGCCCCTGACTTCCGAAGAGATCCCCTGGGGTGTCTCCCCGGCCCACACGATTCATAACGCGCACTATGTATGGAAGGTCGTCGCCAACGGTGCCACGGTAATCGCAAACGGCGATTCAGGTCCGATCCTGGCAGTCAGAAATTACGGACAAGGTCAGTTTGTCTACCATGGCGCAATTCAACCGCTGATCGGTCATGGAATGATCGATCCGAGCATGTATTCCTATATTGTCTACCGTCGGGCCATCGAATGGGCGTTCGAATCTTTCAACATTCCGATCGTAAAACTCAGTCCGTGGAAATATCCCTACGATGCGGCTCTGGTCGTTCGTCACGATTTTGAAGAGTATATCGATCTGATAAAACAGATTAAAACTTCGGCAGCATTTGAGTCCTCGCTAGGGGTGACTGGTGATTATTATTTCTGTACCGGTGCGCTTCGTACATACACGGGGGGTGATAAAGCCGCAATAATATCGAACCTTCGTGACGCTGTATTAATGTACAGGTCTACTATCGGATCACATAATGGGGGTCTTAAAAATCCGGGAAATCTTTCCCTGTCGTTAGCGGATCATGATTACTGGCACTGGGGGCCGGATGAAGCGCTGGATCTGAAGCCGACCGGATATGCCAGCGGCGCTGCCTATGCCTCGGCTTCCATTTTGAAGTCGTATCAGGATATCGAAGGCTGGCTGCAGGGGCTCGACAACGGCCGCAGCGGCTGCGGTGCAAGCGGGTCATGTCCAAGAACCTGGGCTGCTCCTTACTTCAACTCCACCCGTGAACAGTCGTACGATGTTCTGGACCAGTTGGGATCAACGATCATGGGCGAACAAAAAGTCGGTCCCTTTCCGCATTTTACGGTGTCATACCAGAAACCGGGCGCACGTAACTTTTCCCATGTGTCTCAGCCGACAAGTGACTGGTTTGTCGGTACGGAAATCCCCCAGGCGCTTGAATGGGGTCATACCGTGGAATCGCTACGGGCAGCGGTGGATTTTTATTATAATATCGGCGGCTTATTACTCAATTACTACGGACACGTGCCATCCTCGATTAATGGGGAGTTGGTGCAGGAATATGTGAAGTACAGCATGACGAAGCCGAGAATATGGCCTACCAACGGCATCGGGATTCATGATTGGTGGCAAGATCGCGCCGCTGCTACCGTAACGCCGGCTTTCACCAGATCCGGAAGTATGGCCGTAGCGACCGCATCAATATCCGGCAGTATTGATGCGGAAACTGCGATTGAACTGGTTCTGCCCGTGAAATCACCTGCTGTTTTCGAGAACCTGCAGGTGTACCTCGATGGGACACGTGCAGATTCTTCGGCTTACAGGACCACCGGCGATGGTGTAAAGGTCCGTGTAGGCTCAACGGTCAGGGCGGTGCAGGTACAGTATCCCATCTCGGCGGCGTCCCCTGTTGTGCCGGTACTCAGCACGGTTGCTGTTATTCCAGCCAGCGTCGTCGGTGGGTCGAGCGCACAAGGCACGGTAACGTTGAGCGCTCCTGCGCCGAGCGGTGGTGTGATTGTGTCATTGAGCGACAATTCGTCGTCAGCCAGCGTGCCTTCCACCGTAACGATAGCGGCCGGCAAAACCAGTGCCGCATTCACGATCAGCACTACTCCGGTGACCAGTTCCAGAACCGTCACAATTTCCGCCGCTTATGGCGGGGTTACTAAGACGGCCACATTGGCGCTAACAGTGGCGGTCATAAAACCGTCCCTGAGTTCGCTTTCGGTCAGCCCGACCAGTGTCACGGGCGGATCGACCTCCAGAGGCACGGTCAGGTTAAGTGCTCCTGCGCCGTCCGGCGGTATCGTCGTATCGTTAAGCGATAATTCGTTCGCGGCTGCAGTGCCCGCCAGCGTGACGGTAGCGAGTGGCAGCAGCAGCGCTCAATTTACGATTACAACTACCCGGGTGACCAGATCCCGATCGGTCACCATATCCGCTGTTTATAGCGGGGTAACAAAAACGGCCACGCTGACGGTCAATCGCTGACCGGCGTACTCGTCTTGGCGCCGGTTATAGGCCTGCCCGGATATGATCGGCACCATCCGTCGCATCAAAGCGAAGAGCAATTCAGCTGGCACCGAGTGTAATGAAAGCATGCAAGGCTGTTCCGTAACAACAGGTCGAGATACCTGGAAAAGGGGGACCGGACTATGAAAACAGGGCTGTTTTATCCCCAGAAAACATTGTTGCTTCTCATGCTATGCCTTCTCCTCATGGTTGTTGCTGTAGCGCCGCCGTGGGCGATGGCGCTACAGCAACCAGAGCCGCTCGTGGCCATCCATATATCCGAGCTGACCCAGGCACTGGAATCAATGCCCGCTGTCCCGCCGACACCTGCAGAGGCCTGGACCACCGGCAACCAGTGGTGGTATACGTCATGGCGCTATTTCGTAGCCCATGAATCCCTCAAGGAGGCGCTTCGATCTGATGGCACGCCATTTGTCGAGCTGAGCGACAGCGATATCGCGGCCGGCAAATTGCGCAACCAGGATGGCTCGCCGCGCTACCCGATCCTGATCAGCCTGGCCACTGAGGCGATCGCCGATAACGAAATCGCTCCGCTTCGAGATTATGTCGGCGCGGGAGGCTTCCTGTTCGCCACTTCGTCGGCCTTTACCCGCCGTCCGGATGGTACGCAGCGCGGAGATTTCGCTCTTGCCGCCGAAATGGGACTGCATATGGCCAATGCCACTCTGGCTGAATCCAATAACTGGAACTGGTATGATAATCAGCATTTCACCAAGAGTATCGATCATCGGCTGACCAGCCACATCCCAAGCGGCACACTGCTATGGAATGCCCCCCTGACTTCCGAACAGGTCCCTTATCCATGGGATAAAGTTACTCCCGATTCCCACGTCGGCCACAGCCTGCACTTTGCATGGCAAGTCACCAGCGGTGGCGCAACGGTCATTGCGAATGGCGATGCCGGTCCGCTGCTGACGGTTCACAATCATGGGTTGGGACAGGTCATGTACCATGGCGTCATGCAGCCGCTCATCGGCCATGGAGGATATGATACCTCAATATATGCCTATCTTATCTATCGCCGGGCCATTGAGTGGGCCTTCGACTCTTTCACCCTTCCGATCGTCAGGGTGAGCCCCTGGCCGTACCAATATGATGCCGCATTTAACTACCGTCATGATTTTGAAAATATCCCGACCTTTATCCAGTCGATCGAATCTTCTGCCCAATACGACCAATCCAAAGGCGTCAAGGGTGATTATTACTTCTGTTCCGGTGCCCTGCGTGAAGATTTGGGAGGAGATACCGCAACTGTTGCTGGTCTGAGACGTGCTGTCTCAAGCTATGGCGCCACGATCGGTTCACACAATGGCGGCCTGAAGAATCCCCAACAATTATCCCTGCTCCCGGCGAATGCCGATTACTGGCACTGGGGACCGGATGAAGCGCTGGATACCGCCCCGCAAGGTTATACAAGCGGAAAGGCCTACGCCTCAGCTTCAATCCTCTCCTCCTTTCACGATAACGATGGGTGGCTGGCGGGGCTCGACAATGGCCGACCCGGTTGCGGCGCATCCGGAAACTGCCCCCGCATCTGGGTCGCCCCCCATTACAATGCAACCCGGGAAGACTCCCGGGATCTCGTGGCTCAATTGGGTGTTGTCACTTCGGGCGAACAGAAAATTTCTCCTTTCCCGAGCAGGGTTCTCTCTTACAATACAGCCGGTAAATACTTTTCAACCATTTCACTGCCTGCGAGCGACTGGTACATCGGCAGCGGCCTCGTCCAAAACACCGATACCTCTCACACCCTGGAAACCATCAGGGCGGCAATCGATTTTTACTTTGACCTCGGCGCATTGATCAATTTCTACGGGCATAGGCCATCTAACTTCGGGAGTGTACAGAAGGAGTATATTTCCTACAGCATGTCAAAACCCAGGTTGTGGTCGACCAATGCCGCAGGAATCAGTGACTGGTGGCGTTCGCGCTCGAACGCCGCTGTGACAGCAGCGGTCGCTACATCGGATGCTATCTACACGATTACGGCGTCAGTTTCCGGGGCGACCCATCCTGATACTGCAATAGAAATAGCCCTTCCCCGAAGCTACAACGGCGACTTGAGTCTGCTTCTTGACGGAATCCCGGCGAGCCTGTCCGATTATCGGACCACCAGCAATGGTGTGAAAATAAGGGTAGGGTCATCAGTTGCAAACCTTCAGCTGCACTACCCGATACAAGTCCTCAACTCTCCCCCCGTAGCGGTGAACGACAGCTACGCAGCCACGTCAAACAGGGGCCTGGATCAGGCCGCTCCAGGCGTGCTGAGTAACGATGCTGATCCGGAGGGGACGACCCTGACGGCGCAACTGGTAAGCGCCCCATCCCATGGCGCCCTCACACTTGCCGGCAACGGTTCATTTACCTATACACCGGTTGCGAACTACGTGGGGAGCGACAGCTTTACCTACCGGGCGAACGACGGAAATACGAACAGTAACGTCGCCACCGTGACCATCACGGTCGCATCGACCACCAATGTGCTCTTCGGGGATGACTTTACACGGGATCCTGCTGCAGTGTCACCGCTCTCTCCGTGGGTCGTCAAGCTGGGGACGTGGACGGTATCAGACGGTATACTGCACGGATCGGGTCCGCTTTCGTCGTATAGCAGCCTCTATCTTGCCACCACGCCTCTCTGGAGTAATTACACGCTGGAGGGACGTGTCAGGTTTCCGGCCGGTGCACTTGGCGGCGGTCTCGGGGGGCGTGTGAATCCGGCAACCGGCGCCCGCTATGGCGCATGGGTCTACCCGGACGGTTCCGCCGGCGGTTCCAATATCTTGACGCTGGTGAAGTTTAGTAACTGGACAACCTGGAGTTGGGTGCCGATGAAGGAGGTCAGCCTGCCCGCTGTCGGGACGGGGTGGCATGCGCTCAAGATGGTCTTTAACGGCAGCCGGATCCAGGTGTATTACGATGGGACCAAGATGGTAGATGTGACAGACAACAACTTTGATTCCCGTGCACCGTATTCAAGCGGAGGAATCAGTGCAGAAATGTTTACCTACACGAGTTCGTACGTAATGGAACTCGACAACATAGTCGTGCGGACCTTGACCAGCACCGTGCCGCTCGTGGCGGTGAACGACACCTACAGCACCAACGCCAATACGACCCTGACCCAGGCCGTGCCGGGTGTGCTGGCCAACGATACCGCCCCCGAAGGAGCCGCCCTGGCACAACTGGTAAGCGGGCCATCGCATGGCAGCCTCACGCTCAACAGCAATGGCTCATTCAGCTATACACCGGCCGTGAACTATGCGGGGAGCGACAGCTTCAGCTATAAAGCCACCGATGGGGCCACCGGCAGTAATACCGCAACGGCCGCCATTACGGTTGTATCAACACTCTCGTCACTGGATTTGAACCCGACCACTGTCACGGGCGGGGGCACATCGCAGGGCACGGTGACCTTGAACGGCCCTGCCCCGACCGGCGGTGCGGTGCTGCAACTCGGCAGCGCCACCACGGCGGCCGGCGTCCCGTCCAGCGTGACGATAGCGGCCGGCACCAGCAGCGCCGCCTTCACGATTACCACCACTCCGGTCAGCAGCTCGACTGCGGTCACCATCTCCGCCGCTTATGGCGGAGTGACCAGAACCGCATCACTCATAATAGCTCCGCCGTCAATGAGCACCCTTGAGTTGAACCCGGCCACTGTCACAGGCGGGGGCACATCACAGGGCACGGTAACCTTGAGCGGTGCTGCCCCGACCGGCGGTGCGGCGGTGACGTTGAGCGACAATTCGTCTAAAACCACCCTTCCGAGCAGCGTGACGGTAGCGGCCGGCACCAGCAGCGCCGCCTTCACGATTACCACCACCCCGGTCAGCAGCTCGACTGCGGTCACCATCTCCGCCGCTTATGGGGGAGTGACCACGACCGCATCGCTCACAATAACGCCGCCGTCACTGAGCACCGTTGCGTTGAGCCCGGCCACTGTCACGGGCGGTGCGACATCACAGGGCACGGTGACCTTGAGCGGTCCGGCCCCGACCGGCGGCGCTCTGCTGCAACTTGGCAGCGACAACGTGGCGGCCACCCTTCCGGGAAGCGTGACGGTAGCGGCCGGCTCCAGCAGTGCAAGCTTCACGATTACCACCACCCCGGTCAGCAGTTCCACTCTGGTCACCATCACCGCCGTTTACGGCGCGGTCACCACGACCGCTTCTCTCACAATAACTCCGCCGTCACTGGGCACCCTTTCGTTGAGCCCGGCCACTGTCGCGGGCGGGGCGACATCGGAGGGGAGGGTGACCTTGAGCGGTCCTGCCCTTGGTGACGGGGTCGTGGTGTCGCTGAGCGCCAATTCATCGGATGTCACGCTCCCGGCCGATGTAACGCTCCCGGCCGGTACCAGCAGTGCAACATTCACGATTACCACCACTCCGGTCAGCAGCTCCACGGCTGTCACGGTCACCGCCGTTTACGGCGCGGTGACCACGACCGCTCAGCTTACAATAACTCCGCTGATGTTGAGTACCCTTTCGTTAAGCCCTGCCACTGTCACGGGTGGGGTCACATCACAGGGCACGGT
>Ga0123338_10004101_pt1 | contig 12859 bp, 13 predicted proteins | sample grotaG_FD_89793 | JGI IMG/M metagenome (GOLD analysis project Ga0123338, IMG submission 89793) | Glacier valley bacterial and archeal communities from Borup Fiord, Nunavut, Canada, to study Microbial Dark Matter (Phase II) -... | ecosystem: Environmental > Aquatic > Freshwater > Ice > Glacier ... | reverse complement strand
GAGGAGACGCGGTAGACCTCGTAGTTGAGGCCGAGCATACTGTCCTCATCGCTGTAGCGCACAACGTCCAGGCTGGCACTACGGTTGGGTGCATCGCCACCTGCGCTGGGACGGCTGATGTTGGTTGTGGGCTGGTCGATGGTGAGGGCTTGCGCTGCTGCGGATGTGGGAACAGCAGGCCGCTGGGTGGCGAGTAGGCCACCCAACGCGATGCTGAGAACGGTGACGATGCTGAGGATGGTGAGGGTTGATCTGGTTTGCAGTTTCACTTGCTTCTCCTGCGGCTGTTCCCTGAGCTTGGCGGGTGAGGGGAGCAGTCGGTTTATGGGTTGATAATCAGCTTGGGCTTAACAGTGTAGCGGTTGCTAATCACCTCCTTTCGTTGGAGAAACAAAAAGCGTCAGCAGCCGAGCAGGGGAGATGTGTACTCTCCCTTGCTGGGTCTGCTGACGCTCATCGAGCTAAAGGCTGCGGCAAGCAAGAGCTTGCATGGGCCTGTCAGTCTTTATGTTGTTGTCAGGTTGCAGCCACGTGGTTGCATTGTGGTAAACTCAAGCAGTCGCTTGACTACTTGCATTGACGAGTACGCGCAGCCGCTTGCGACAGCGGAAGCACTCAGTCTCCAGCATCTTCGGTGGTAGCTTCACCCACAGTGTCGCTAGCACCGGCTCAATGCTGAACAGCAACGTGATACCTTCTATCCAACCTTGTGAGTTGCGAGTCTTGATGCCAACCACATAGTCACAGCCGGGGCTACTGCATCGCCACGTGTCGCGGTCGTCAGCAGCTTTGATCACTTCCTCCACCTGTGCTTTGGTTAGCATCTTTGGCTGGGTACTGCCCTGCTGTGCTTGTTCCATGTCCCCTCATCATTCTATGGCTTTGACTTGGATATGCTTCGTCGCACCTCATGGAATATATTCTACACCATTGGATGAAAATATGCAAGGGCTACATGGTACTTTCTGGGCTGTTTTCCTCTAAACCATTGACTATTTTCACCCACTTGCTGTAAGATTATGCTGTGGGGGAAGCATAAGTGGATGAGCGCAGTGCTGGGCAGGTTATCGTCGCCAATATGACACCTATCCGGCAACAGCTAGGTTATAGCGAGGCCGAGCTTGCTGCTGCGTTGGGTAAGGACAAGAGCTACTTTAACAAGGTGAGACAAGGGTCAGTGCCTGCATGGGATGTTGTGCAACGATTGGCCGACCTGCTGGGGGTGAGCATCGAGACGCTGACCAGAGGTGCGAACAGCAATCCAGCGTTGCCGCTCCCCAGCGTCTACTTCCAGCGGCAGTACAACATCCAGCGGCCTGACTACCTGCAATTCCTTGATGCCGTTGCGCGTCAGGTCAGAGCCGTTGAGGTCAAGGGATCGGGGGAAGCTGCTCCGCCTGCCAGCGAGGAGCAGCAACGCAGTGGACGTACCCCGCTGGCCCAGTTGATGCGCCTGTTTGGGCCGGTGGTAGAGCGAGCCGCTGAGGAGATCGGTGGCTATCAAAGCGGGGTCGCGCAGAACCTACCAGACCCCGAACTTAACCGGCTGATCCGCAACTGGCCGAAGCTGAGTGCCGGGCGCAAGCAACTGATCAGCGGCTTGATCGACCAGCTTGCCAGCCAGACCGATGAGACCTAGCCACGCAAAGCCCGTTGCCGTTGCACTTCTGCTTCCGCTTCTTGCGCCACAGCCTGCCAGTGATCATGGGCGATGCGGGTCGGCTTGGCCGCGAAGTAGACCACGCTGGTTAGCCAACTCCCCACATAGAGCAGCACCGCAAGTATCTGGCCGCGCATCTCTGCGGGGCTGGGTAGCACCGGCGCGGGCCAGTAGCCAACGCTGCTCAGGTATGTGCCCATAGCCAGCAACAGCAGCAGCCATGCTGTCACCAGAAAGAAGCCTCGCCGGTTCAGGAACAAGGTCGCGGTGACGTAGTAGATCGCTAGTACCGCTGTGCTTGGTGAGATCATCCAGCCGCTCGTGGCTGAAGTTGTGTAGAGGGTGGCCGCCATACCCAGCAGCGACGTAACCACGATGAACAGGGTGTAGTCTTGCTTGGATCGTAGCAAGGCCCACATGACGCTGGCCGTCGTCAGCACCAGCAGCGGCGTGTAGTTTAGCGTGAAGTTGTGCAGCTTTGCATCAGCACCGCTGGCAAGTGCTACGAAGTAGCTGAAAAGCGTGACCAGCCAGTTGGCTAGCGCACCCCAAAGCAGCAACTCCGACGAGTAGATGCTGTATGAAGGTAGCCAACGAGCCAGCGGGCCGTCATAGTGTGGCGGCAGGGGGCGACCTGTCGGTTCGGGCAGCGGAGGCAGGTCTAGCTCTGCTCTTGCCTCTTGCGCCCGCGTGCGCCAGTTCGCCAGCGAGCGGGCGAGTGCCTGCACGGTGACGTAGCAGGTCAACACCACCCACAGCGGCACGATCAGGGTGTGGTTGAAGGTGTCCAACTGCACGGCTTCAAGGTGCAGGGCGGCAGGCGACGGCCAAAGGCCGACTGCTTGCAGCCAGCTACCAACCAAAAACAAGCCGGTCAGCCACACTACGATCCAGACCAGCCCGCGCCAGTCGAAGAACAACACCGCGCCGACAGGATAGATGACCATTGCCACTGCCACCACCGACAGCAGCCAGCCGGAACTACTCGCCGCCAGATAGAGGGTGACGGCTGAGGCGGCAAGGCAGGCCGACATAATAATTGCCACGTAGTCCTGCTCAATGCGGTATCTGACCCACAAGACCCAAGCAAGCGGACTGGCGATCATCAGCAGGCTGGCAAGCCAGAAGTTAGGCTCCTGATACTTACCTTGCCAGCCAAAGATGATAATTTGTACTATCGAGGCGATTAGGGCCAGAACGATGCCCTGCTGCATGACCGATGGTACAAAGATGCCTCGGCGTGGCACGATGTTTGACCAAATCCGCGCGAGTAGCGGTTTGTTGGAGTACTTTTGCCGTATTGTGTTTGCCAAGTTTTCCCCCTTTTAAGGTTTTTGATAGCCCCTCATTCTACCAATGTGTATAGCAACTGGTCAAGTTTCGCAGGCTAAAAACGGGCAGTCACTGTGGGCAGTTTGTTATAATAACTCGTCGAAGACGAAAGGAGTTCCTAAATTGGCGACTACAAAGACGATTCCGACGATGCACGAACTACCCCTTATTGGCAGCAGCTTTGCTTTCTTGCGCGACATACTTGGCTTCCGGCTGCGGGTGGCGGCGGAGCGACCGGGCGCGGCGATGTACAATGTCGGGCCATATAAGGTAGTCAGCTTTAGCAGCCCGGAGCTTGTACATGAAGTGCTGGTAGACAAAGCCAGCCAGTTTGAGCGGCTGAACAGCTTCCGTTGGCTAACCGAGCCGCTGCTGGGCAACGGCATCCTGACCATAGACAACGCTGGACACCGCCCAGAGAGACGGTTGGTGCAACCAGCCTTCAACCACAAACGAGTTGGCAGCTACGCTGACATCATGGCGACGATTGTAGAAGATAGGGTGGTAGCGTGGCAACCGGGCAGCGTTATAGACGTGCGGCAAGAGATGCTCAACCTGACGATGAGCATCATTGGCAAGGTGCTGTTCGATCTCGACCTACGGGCGCAGGTTGGAGGCATTAGCGAGGCGATCAGCATTGCGCTAACCTACGCCACCAACGCCATGCTGCTACCGATCCCGCTCTCGGTGCCAACCCCTGGCAATCGACGGGTGCTACGAGCGATTGACCAGCTAAACACGACCATAGCTAGCATCATCGCTGAGCGCAGGGCTAGCGGCGAAGATCGCGGTGACATCCTCTCGATGCTGCTTGCCAGTCGGGGTGAGGATGGTGAGCAGATGACTGACCGGCAGTTGCGGGATGAGGTAATGACTCTCTTTATTGCTGGGCATGAGACAACCGCATCCGCTCTGGCCTGGAGCTTCTACCTGCTCGGTCAGTACCCTGGCTATCAAGCCCGCTTGCAGCAAGAAGCGACGAGTACTCTGGCTGGCCGCACGCCGACGCTGGCTGACTTGCCTGCGCTGCCATTCGCCCAGCAGGTGTTCAAGGAGACGATCCGCCTCTACCCGCCGGTACACGTGCTGCCGCGCAACGCCAACACTGAGGTTGAGGTAGGTGGCTACTACATTCCACCGGGAGCGATTGTGGTGCTGGACACCTATGCAATGCAACGGTCAGCCAGCTACTTCCCGCAGCCGCTGCAGTTCAACCCTGACCGCTTCAGTGCAGAGAACGAGCGCACAATCCCGAAGGGCGCGTACCTGCCGTTCGGCTTGGGGCCACGTGGCTGCATCGGTCAGCAGTTTGCCATGCTAGAAGCGCATATGGTGCTGGTGGCGGTCAGCCAACGGGTGGAGCTAAGGCTGCTGCCCGGCCAGCGGGTGCAGCCACAAGCATTGCTGTCGCTAAGACCGAGTAGGGCTATCAGGATGCGGGTAGAAAGGTAGTTGGGTATAGGCTTGTAAGTGACTACTGATCATCACCTTCAGCATAAGTTGGCTCCGGTGTAGGGCTGGGGAAAACCCGTAGTGGCTCCAACTGGCCCAAGTCGGTGTAGCGATTAAAGTCGCTGTAGCTGATGCCACCATTATCCCCGTCATCTTTGTAGTCAATATCCAATTTGTGGATCAGCGGACCGTTAGCCTCATTGCCTACCCAGAAGTGGCATGTCTGCCCAAGACCCTCCTTAAGCTCGTAGTGGCTGACCGTTGTGCTACCCTCCAAACTGCTGTCGAGCAGTACAGGATCGGGAGACGTGGCATTGCTTAGAACCGACTGGTACGTGGAGTTCGCAGCAAAGTAAATGATGTACCCACCGTCATCTACCCGTGTCCATGGCTCACCCGTCCGGCGGATATAACGTTTGCCCGCAAAGAAGGCAAGGTCAGCTTCGCTGATGGGGTTGGCTCCATAGGTGTCTCCGAGGTTGATGTGGTAGCTGCTCAGTTTGTCCATGTTGGCGAACGCTTGCTTGAGTAGCTTCCGCGCTTGCGCTCCCGGTGAGTCGGGTGGGTACGGCAGCGTACGGGTGGTGGTTGGGCCGGGAATGATAGGCAGCAACGCCACTGGGGTACCAGTTGCAGTTTGTGTGGACGAGCCATACAACAAGCCCATGGAGCTGTCTATTGCCAAGCCCTGTCCAGCATCGTCCATGCTCACCCGCCACAGGTTTACGCCCATAGAACCGGTTCCACGTTTGTGGAGTAGGCCGGTCTCTGCTTGCCACTGCTGACCGTTGTAGCGTAGCACAAGTGGATAGTCTATGCAGTCAATTGGACGGTTGGGCAGATTGCATTGGCCCCCCACCAACAATCCATGCTGTGGGTCAGTAAAAGCCAGCACATTGTAGTAGGTTCTGCTGGCTTGCTGGTTGGGTAGAGTGCCTAGCAGAGTTGCAGGCAGAACCTCCTGCCACTTGTTGTCCTTGAAGTGGAGTAGATATGGCCGCAGATCGATGTAGCGGTTAGGGTCGCTCTGGTAGTAGCCAACAGCCCATGCTTCGCCCGGTGCAACTACCTTGATGTCGTTGAGGGCTGCATGGCAGAGAATACCGTTGGGACAGGCGGTATCAGGCCACAGCGACCACTTGCCTTGCTGGTAGCGGTAGAGGGCTGGTTGGGCTGGCTCCTGTCTGCCACTGTTAGTACCTAGCACCGCCCAGCCGTCATCAGCCATGATGCTGAGGTTAGTAATGCCGGAACTGCCGTTAATGCCTTGCTCCTCATGCCAGCTACCCGCCTCATAGCGGAGCAGGGACGGATAGCGAGAACAGCAGTTGCTCTGCCTAACCAGAACTTCTCCCGCTACCCATGCTGTTTGCCCATCAGCCGACAGTTGGAGGGCTGTGGGGATGATGTCGGTAACGGGCAGATCACTGCTGTGCCAACCATCATTGTCTTTGTGGTTAAGCTGATTCTGGCCTGTCAGCAACCACACATTATTGTCGCTGGTTGCTGCCATGCCTGCCACCCCTTCACTGAACTGCTGGGTGCTAGTGGTCTGCCACTTACCGTCAACTAGCTCAAGGCGTTTGACCCAGCCAGGCACTTTATTAAGCGAAGTGGGTTGGCCTGCAACCCATGCAGCATGATCGTTGAGCATGACCACGTGCTGTAGTCCGCTGTATGGCTCAATGTCGTTCTGCACCTCAGACCAGACAGAAGCCTGATCCGAGGTAACAGGTAGTTGATCTGGTTGCTGGTTCGAGTTGCAGCCAGCGAGCGTCACGAGCAGCAAAGCCCAAAACATCGTTCTACGCAAGTAGCTCACCTCCATCTTCAGATTAGCTCTAACAATGTAACGAATGGTTCAGAAACAGGTTGCACCCTTTAAGCTTACAACGTTACAGCCTGATTCTCAAGTTAGACTGTGAAGCCCAATCGCACCACCTGCCCGTAAATACCCGCCAGCACCGCTGCAATCCGCCCACCCCACCGCTCGGCCAGCACCAACGGCACGCTGCCGCACGGTTGGCGCAGCAGCCATGTGTTGTCGTCACGACCAATCAGACGCACCTGCGCCAGCCAGCTATGCCAGAGATGGTCGCCAACCAGTTTCCGCAAGTCGTCGGCAGCGGCTAGCCACACGCTCTGCATCCACGGTGTTACTGGCTCATGTGCTGGTGGCTCGCTGACTGATTTTAGCATAGCTGGCTGCTCATCCGCTGGAGCGTTGGCAGCATCGGCGAAGTTGATCGGCTCGTCACCGGGACGCGGGTGTTCAAAGTGCAGACTGAGGTCTGCACCCATGTGGATGAGCAGCAGTTCGCGTAGCAGCGACTCGTAGCAGGCGGCCTGTTCAAGCGCGACGCGGCTAGGTATCACCAACAACGCGGTATGTGCATCAGGACAGGCTAGGAACGCATCCTTGAAGCACAGGTAGTACGCTTCGTCGTGGTCAGTCTCCAACCGGTCACACACGGCTAGCCAGAGTTCCAGCGTCGGCTGGTCTACGCCGTAGCGAGCCAACAAACGCATAGCTTCTTCCTCTTGCCGCTTGCGTTCGACAGCCGCGTACTCTGCCAGCCAGCCTTGCGCGACCGGCTGGCTAGAGCGGGGCGGCTCGTCACCAGCCCGCAACTTCGCCAGTACGAACCCAGCAGGGCTGGTTATCCCCTTCGCGGTGTGGGTATACGTGATCCACCCAGTTACGGCTGCTGGGCTGCACTTGAGCGCAAGCTCCTCTGCTACCCTGCGCTGTACGCCGAGACCGATAAGCTGGTGGGCGGTAGCCTGCTGCTCGTTGGACAGGGTAGTTGTCGGTTGAGGGATTTGTGTGCTGGGTACTGGCCCCAAGCGTGACTGCTCGTTCGTCACATCAGCAGAGTCAGAACCAACAGGCCCAACACCAACAGCCTGTTTGTTTGATTCTTTAATTCTTGAATCATCTCTTTGTATTTGGGTGGCGTGGGTGCCACCCCTGCCGCTTGGGTTAGCCCCGACGTTGGCCGGTTGAGGGGTGGCACCCACGCCACCCCTCCTCTTGGTGGGTATGGCTTCAGGGGTGGCACCCACGCCACCCCTGCTCTGACCTGCGCCGTCAGCTAGCGGCATGGTGTCTGCGCTCAGCCTAGCGTGGCGGTTGGCATCAACCACGATCAGCAGGATATAGGTGTTCGGCTCGTATTGCCCGTGACCTTCCTCGATTTTGAGCAGACCGACGTGGGCGAACTCGCGCACGTAACGATGTATGGTGTCAGCGGAGTAGCCCGCTACCTTGCCGATGTGGGCGTTGCTAGCTTTGACGCGGCTGGGGGTAAACTGGTCGGCGGCGATCTCAGTTAGGGCGACATAGATTGAGCGAGCGGTGCCGAGGCAGAGACCGCTCTTGGTTGGAAAGTGGGTAGGCAGCAGGCGCATGGCGAGGCGTTGCTGCCAATTGAACCCGCCGTTGTCGGCAGCAGTCTTCGTGCTACGCTCCTGGGTGGAGCAGACAAGTTCGCGGATGGTTGTTGTTCGACAAGGTGCTGTGGTGCTAGCGGCTGGCGCGGCGTGTGGTTGGGTGAGCATCGAAAATGGCCCTTTCGTGCTAGCAGCCCGTGCCAATTTAAGGCATAGAGCTACCATACCCCTTGCTTTTACGATCCAGCCGTGCTATAATTGCCCTATTGAAAAGCGCAATAGCAACTCTGAACGCATCCGCAAGGAGCGTCTGTTATGAGGACGAGGAACCACTGAACTTGCTTGGCGGCGGGCAGTGGTTTTTTCGTGTGGCTGGGGGACTGGCCGCCCCCACTGGTCGTTTGGCGCGTTCTCGCGCATTCATTTTATGATGTCTATCATACCCTGTTTGCACCTGACTCTGCAAGAGAAAATGCAACGTTTAGGGTGAAAATATTCTCCTTTATCGTGATCTGCGTTCTCGGCAACGGTGGTTATGTGTGAGGCAGCTCTCATGTGACGGCTAGTTAGCCTCTACCCCTGCATCTACAATGACGAGTAGCCGCTAGCACTAAGCTGGCGGCTGCAACTATAAGAGTCAGCGTGGGGTATGGTGGCAGCGAGTTGCGCCGCGAGGCAATGCTGATTGCAACAAGTTAGTTTATTGCAAATTGCAATAAAGGCAGTCGCCTGTGGGCAAGTTTGCTCTGCCAGTACGACCATATCGGTCGGGGTGTGCATCAGAAATGACCTCTCTGTGCAGGATTCCGCCTGTTTTTAGGCGAAAGCCATATTAAACCCCTTGCGCTGCGAGTCCCAAGTGTGCTATAATGCCCTTGTCAAGAGCAAAAACACTTTTGGACACACCCGCACGGAGTGTCGGTAAGAAGGACGATCTACCCACTGAACGCTGCCAGGCTAAGCCAGTGGGTTTTCGTTTGTCACATCTGCCAGTTTCTCATGGCAGCAGTTGGTGCGTTGTTGGCACCGTAAGTGGTTAGTCTCCTATTGTGTGTTCCTGAATTACGTAACCAGTCTAGTGGCCGTCTGTAAGATCGCGCAGGGTTGCACGCTTCATAGTCTCGAACAGTTCGGTGGAGATGGCAACAAAACCAGGCCGCCCCTTGATCGTGATGACCACTGGCTGCTGGGTGTTCTTTAGCTGGTCGGCGACACCTTCGACGTTGGCGCGAAGCTCGGACGAGGTGATCATCCCCTGCGTCGTGCTGATGTCAAGGTTGGGCCTGCTCTGGCTACTTTCCATGTCTGTCCCCTAAACTAGTCCGTAAACGATCCGGCAGAGTCTCCTACGAGTCTCTAATGCATTATAGGGGCAGTTCGCTGCTTTGTCAATAGGTTTATCCACAATTTTGCCAAGAAAACGCAAAATTGAACCATGTTAGTTGAGAACAGTTACATCGGTGTAAGATGAGAGCTAACGCACTACTCAGGTGGTTATTGCAACTTGCAATAACCTATTGGTGGGGGTGCTGGGTTGCTTGCTCAACTACTTCTCTCAGCCATCGTTAGTCGCTGAACAGTGCATGGTAAATCAGAAGGCTTACAGCCTCTATTACTGTCTCTGCATCTGGTAGCTCTGTCTCAGCCAGCCGCCAGAATAGTAGGCTCAACACCCAAGCCAGCGTATCAATCTCAGGCAACAGCCGTGCGCCTGGTGCTTTTAGCAATATCCGCAGGATGATGGCTAGCTCACCTGCCGTCCAATGCTCAACTTCTTGGTGTAGCCTTCCCAGCGTACTATCTAGCACTGCCGCCTCGTGCCAAGCACGTGACGCTCCAGCATAAGCCCAATCAACTTGCAAGCCTTGCCGCACCAGTTGCTTAATTGCCGTCTCAACCGTGCCGAGATTAGCATTGCCAGCTGTCCTAGTCAGGCTTGCTGCCTCTGCCAGCATTCGCTCCATCAGTACGAGCAAGACCTGTCGCTTCGAGGCGAAGTGTTGATAGAAGCTGCCAACCGCAACTGCTGAGCGTTGAGCAATGTCCTCAATAGAGGTTGCCTCGTAGCCGTGCTGGGCGAACAATTCCAGGGCTGCTTGTAGCAAAGCATCGCGCTTCTGCCGACTACGCTCCTGACGGGCTGGTGGGGGTAGCTGCTCCCCCGCCAGCAAGTTCGGACGCTGAACAGCGGCCTTGTCCTGCGCCTCATGTTCAGTCGGCATCAAGAAACTCCTTAATGTGTTGGGCTAGCACATGGGGCTGATCTTGTGGTACAAAGGCACGTGAACCAGCTACCCACTTCAAGCTCGCCTGTGGGAATGCCTGTTGCAAGCGGCGCGCAAGACTACCTGAGAAGAACAGGTCATCTTTGCCCCAGACAATCAACACTAGCCGGTGGAAGTGGGCGAAGGTAGCGGCGGCGGCCAGCGTATAGCGGTTTGAGACGCTGGCGAGGAAGCGAGCTATGTCTCGTCGCACACCCTTGTCGGTAAGGAAGGATGAGAAGTACGCAGCTAGCAATTCGTTACTCGCAGGCCGGTTAGACACTACCGCCAACAACAAGCGTTGAGCAGAACGCCAGCGGAGAATACGAGCTAGAGCAGCAGTGAAGCGTGTACCCAGCAAGGCCGCCCCCGTGTGTAGTGGCTGGATTAGCCAGGGGAAGAACTGTTCAAAGGCATCGCAGTTGGTCAGTACCAGACGGCTAATGCGTTCAGGGTAGTTGGCTACTACCAGTTGGCAGATCGCGCCACCAGTGTTGTTGCCGACAAGCACGACATCGTGCAAGTCGAGGGTAACCATTATATCGGCAACCAGTTGGGCCACAAAAGGTGGTGTACAGGCGGCAGTTGGTGGCAGCGGAATTGAGTGTGCGCCGAGCGGAAGTTCAGGAACGATGCAGCGAAAATGGGGTGCAAGAGATGGAACCACGTCGCGCCAGAGTGTGCTGCTGGCGAACACACCATGAACAAACAGCAGCGTTGGGCCGCTACCTTGCTCGTAGTAGCGGATGGTGCCTTGTGGGAGGACGATGTGCTGAGGTGAGCCAAGTGGTTGGCTAGTGTTCATGTCGAAGCTCCTTATCGTGAATGCGAATACGGATTCAAATATACTATTATCGGTCTGGGTTGTCAAGGCTGCCGAGTGAGGCTGCCTGGGTTGCTGGCTTGTGCTGCTGCAACGTTGCAGGCAAGTACGTTGCCTGAGCGCGAAGTTTCCACCATTTTATTGCAACTTGCAATAAACCTGCGCCTGAGCATTTAGTTAGCTTGTGCGTTGAGCATTTTGTTGCAACTTGCAATAACCAGCCGCCTCCTGTTCGTTTTGTGTCGCTGGCAAGTTGCTGGGTTTTGTGATAGAATTACTTAGTAGAAATGAACACAGCAGGATGTTTTATGCCATTTTATGCAGAATTGTTGCTTTCTCTGCGCTTTTCATGTATAATAGCAACAGCCCCCGACGAGGAGGTTTCGATGCCGGAGGAGAACAGACAGGCTGATGACCGGCGCACCACTGTCAGCGCAAGCGGCAGGGTGATTAAAGCTCTGGACGGCCCACTAGCCAGTGAGTACGAGCGGCGCATCGGGTCGCCGCCCAATACCAGAACGCCGGTACTTGATTTGATGATGACTCTCGCGTTGGAGCGACTGGCTCAAATCGAGCGCGAGCAGGAAGACCGGAAGGAGTAGCACGTGACGATGCTCAAACAATCTGAACCGCCGGTCTACACCACCACTGGCAAGGCTGTATCTGCCCGCAGAATCGCCATTGCTAGTACAAAGGGTGGCGTGGGTAAGACGACCACGACGATCAATCTGGCGATGGCACTGGCCGCCCAGCAGCAGCGCGTACTAGTCGTGGACAATGACCCGCAGGCCAGTGCGACGTTGCTCTACAACCTGCTGCTCGTGCCAGAGAACGGCAAGCTGATGCTGCTTGACCCCTCGGCCAGTATGTACGAAGTATACAACCGGCAGGCTGAGGAGATGCAGGGCCGTGTGTTGCACGTGGTAGCGACGATCAGCGAACGCTGGCGTGATGAGAGTGGGCAGCGCGTTGAACTTAGTGTTGACTTCGCACCGTCGCACATCGCATTGGCTAATCTTGACCTCAAGCTAGGCGGCGCGACCGAGCGGGAGCGGATGCTGCTCCGCGCCTTGCCTGACGAAGACTTGCAGGACTACGACTACGTACTGTTTGACTGTCGCCCCGATCTTGGCCTATTGACGATCAACGCTTTCGCTGCCGCCGATTACGTGCTGATCCCCACCATCCCCGATGTGGCGGCACTGGCGGCCATGACCTACACGGTGGACGCGATTAGTAAGGTGCAGGCTAGCCTCAACAAGCGGCTGCGGCTGCTGGGTTGGCTGGCGACTCACTGGCATGGTCAGGCTGACGAACAGGGCGCAGTGGACGACTACATTGCCATGCGCCCGCAGCTTGCCGACTACTTCTTTGCCAACAAGCTATGGGATCATGCTAGCCTCTACAAGCGGGCGCAGGGTTCGCTGCCGCTAAATCTGCCCAGCCGCACTATGTTTGGCTACAGCCAGGCGGCGAAGGTGCGTGAGGTGCAGGAGGAGTATCTGGCGGTAGCAGACGAAGTACAGGAACGCGTCGTCGCCTTTGAGCGCAGCCGTCAGGAAGCGCGGGCGCAAAGGAGGAACTACTGATGCCAAGCAGAGCGGAGTTGAAGCGAAGGGATCGGGCTAGCGCGGGTAGTCTGGCAAATACGGTTAGTGCAGGCCTGCTCGACATCTCCGAAGCGGCCAGTGATGCTGGTAAACCGCTGGATGTGCCGGTGGCGCAAATACACCCCGACCCTGACCAGCCGCGCCGCAGCGAGGCCGACTTCAATAACGAGTCGCTGGCTGGTTTGGCCGTCAGCATCAACGAACATGGTTTGCTGCAACCAATCGTCGTCTGGCAGGCTGGTGAGGGTGACTACCGACTGGTGGCGGGGGAGCGGCGGTTGCGGGCAGTGCGGGATGTGCTGAGGCAGCCAACAATCCCGGTGCT
>Ga0123338_10004100_pt1 | contig 12863 bp, 10 predicted proteins | sample grotaG_FD_89793 | JGI IMG/M metagenome (GOLD analysis project Ga0123338, IMG submission 89793) | Glacier valley bacterial and archeal communities from Borup Fiord, Nunavut, Canada, to study Microbial Dark Matter (Phase II) -... | ecosystem: Environmental > Aquatic > Freshwater > Ice > Glacier ... | reverse complement strand
TGGCGTTGCACCGTGTCCCAGCGCGCGGTGGGGCCGGCGCGCCGTTCGAGGGCCACCCCCGCCACCCAGGTGTCTGCCGGCTCGTCACTGTCCGGGTCAACATCTGGGTCGGGCGCGCTCTGGCCGCGTGCCCAGTGGTAGAGGACGCGCACCGCGCCGCGCAACTCCCAGCGGACCACGCGCATCTCGCCGCCCTCCGGTCCCCACCCGAGGGCCACCACGCGCAATTCGCCCTCGCCGCCGAAGCGCAAGCGGGCGGGTGGGCCGGGTTGCCGCTCCCAGTCGGGCGACTCGTCTGGGCTCACTTGCCGGGTGCGGGGCCGGGTGGCCGGTGCGCGTCGGCTTTTTCATCCAGCCAGAGCGCGGCCATCGCCGCGAGGTCAGCCCCCTCGCGGGCGGCGGCGGCGCGCAGCCGGGCGGCGGTGGCGGGCCGCACCTGCACCTGGATCGTCACCAGCGCGTCGTTCGCCGGCGGCGTAGTGGCTGCCGGCGAGGCTCCCGCGCTGCCGCCCGTGCCCGTCGCGGCTTCGGCGAGGGGGTGGACCAGGGGGGCGGGCGCTTCCGGCTCGTGCGGCGCAACGTGGGGATCGGCCGCTTCGGCCAACGGATGCGCGTTCGCCGGATCCTGCGGGTCGTGGGAATGGGTCATCGTCTAACCTCCTTCAGCTACTTGGCCCCGACTTCGCGCAAGCGGGCGGCGGGCACCCAGAACGGGGCCGTCGCCGCAGCCTCGACCGGGCGCACCGCGATCTCGACCTGATCACCGTTCAGGCGGGCAGCGGCGAACGTCACCTGACCGCCGCCGTCCAGACGGATGGCGAGTCCGCGCAAGTAGTAATCGTCCAGCCAGCCGCGTTGCTGCGGCGGGGCGATTGTCTCAATGTGTTGCCAAGTGCCGCGCGTTGCCAGCACGCGGGCATAGCTGCCGTCGCGCACGCGCGCCAGCGGGGTGACGCTGTTGGGCGCGTCATACAGCGTCACCTGCGGATTGGCAAGCAAACCGTGGTCGTCGCGCCCACTGACCAGCACGATAGCGCTAGTAGCGGCGGGCGCGACGCGCGGCACGCCGGCGATCTGGGCCAGCAGCGCGCCGAGTAAGACCGGCAGGAGGGCCGTGCCGCCTAGCCACAGCCGTGCTTGGCCCATTATGGGCAGGTGGTGCCGTTGGCCGTGCCCTTGGTCAGGCTCGACGAAACGGTGGCACACCACGCGCCGCCGTTGCCCTGGCGATGGAAGCCCTGGTCGTAGCGCGTGCTACTCAGGTTGTAGCTCGTGCTGTCGTAGACCGTCTCTACGCCACCGACGATTTGCAGATAGCGCACGCTTTCCGCGCCGGTGTTGTTCAGGAAGCCGCTAGGAATGTCCATCACATAGTAGCCATGCGCGGCAATGGTGGTGCCCGCCGGGATCTGACGCGGCGCGCCACCGCCGCCGGCCACATCATCTAGATAGAGGCCGCCGATGGTGATGGTGGACGCGGTCGGGTTGTATAGCTCGATCCACTCGGTCGTGTAGACCGTCTGTGGGGCGGGCATATACTCGTTGATCACCACTTGCGCCGGCCCCGCCGGGATGGGCGTGGCGGTGGGCGTGGCGGTGGGCGTGGCGGTGGGAGTCCGCGTCGCTGTGGCGGTGGGCGTGGGCGTGGCGACTCCACCACTGCCGTAGGCGGTGTACGCTTTCGTGCCCACATCGTAGGTGATCGTGTAGGTGCTACCGGTCCCGGCGGTATGCAGGGCTACGTCGCCGCCGTGGTTGAACGTGCCGGCGTAATTCGTCGCCGTGGTGCCGTCGGCCTGAGTCGGATCGCAGGGATTGTTCGCCAGGAAGATGTCGGCCCCGGTGCCGCGGTCGTTGACCACCGTGCGAAGCTGGTCCAGCATCCGGTTGCCGGGGTGGCCGTAGTTGTTGCTACCGCAGGAGATAAACACGCTCTCTGGTTTCAACGTGTTGACATAATTCGCAGAGGACGAATGATCGCTGCCGTGGTGATTGGCGCGCATGGTGTCTACGTCGCCGTAGAGCGGGGCCAGCTTGGCCTCGATGTTGTTGTAGGTGTAGCTGTTCGCGCTGGTGTTGTACTCGCCGTCCGAGTCGCCGGCGGTGGCATAGGACCACTTGCCATAGCCGACTTTGAGGGCAACCGAGTAGTCGTTCTCCGACGGCGGGCCGCTGCCGCCCTGCGCGGTGTGGTTGCCGCTGACGGGGGTGATGCCATCCACTTGCAGGGTGTCTTTGCCGTTGGCGTTCAGGATCGTCGCCGTCACGCCGGCGCCCAGGTTGAGCGCGGGCCACGCGCCGGCGTTGGTCAGCGTGGTCACATGACCCGCGATGGCGGCGCGGTCGGCCTGCCCGGCGGGACCGTAGAGCCAGCAGATAAAGCGCGCCGATGAAGTGGAGGTGGTGCCGGCGTTGTGCCACGCGATCTCGGTGCTGGGCGCGGTGGACGTGCCGGGGTCGCATACGCCGTTGCCGTTGGTGTCGGTCCAGGTGCCGCCGTCATGGTCCAGGAAGGTGCCGACGGTGAAGCCCAAGCCGGCCGGGTTCAGCAATTGGTAAATGCCGTTGCCGTAGGCGGTGCCGGTATCGGTCGGGTTGCCGGAGTAGCCGATGTGGTCCAAATGGTGGTGCGAAGCCATCACATAGTCGAGCGCGACGGGCGCGGAGCCGCTGCCGCAAATGGCGCGGATCTTGCCCGCGACGGCGGTGGCGTTGGTGGCGCTGCCGGTGGTGTTAAAGCTGGTCTCGCCCACATCAATCAGCAGCGTCTTGCCCGTCGGCCCGACCAGGAACTGACTATCGCCCTGGCCCACATTGAACCAGTAGACGTTCATTTCGCCCTGCGTCCAGGTGCCTGCCGTGCAGGGTACGGCCGCCACGGCGGCGGCCGGCCGCGCTTGGCTGCCCGCGCCCGCCAGCAGGGCCAGCGTGATGATGCCAATCGCCACCCAGCGGGCGATGCCGGTGCGTCCCAGCCGAATCGAGAAGTTTGCCATCTGCTGCTTCTACTCCTTGCTGCGATCCCGCTGCGATTCTGTCTAGCGGGGCGTTCCACTAGGCCACTTCTTTGCGGCCTTCTCCATTATACACCATCCAACGCCTGCCGTTGGTAGTTACCGGGCGGCGCAAGCCGCGTCTACCGCTCTGCCGCCTGCCTTCGCAGGCTGACGGGGAGGGTGGGGCAGCCCGCAGCGCAGCTACCGCCCGACCAAGCGCATCCACCATGCTGCCCTGAGCCAACTGAACAGTTACCAGCGCGAGCCGCTGCTAGTTTCTGGTCTGTAGTTGGGTTATCTTGTAGCCCAACAACTGCGGACAGCTGGGCAGCATTCGGGCACGCTTTGTGCTTGACGCGCTCTACTGAGTCACCAGGGGTGTAGGCAACCGGTGTACAACCCCTCGTGTGAAAGGCATCCGCAATGGCGCGACCGTCTTTCGTAGCTAACTTTGCCGTTTCCTCGGTCACGCACGGCCCGCCATCGGCTCTACCTCGTTCGGGCCTCACCCTATCACGTTATCCGCGTCCCTCTGGCTTTTGTACCAAGAAGGGAGGTGAGACTCGCGACGATTAGCGCTTGCGCTGCTCTGGCGCAGCAGAGTATGGGCGAAACTCTACCCGATGCGCCATTCATCTGATTGGTATCCGCACCCAAAGGAGGATCATTTAATGTTGAGTCGATCACAAGTTATCAATGGCGTGTCGTCGCTGACCGTCATGAGTATGCTGACGGTCATGCTGGCCGCGTGCGGCGGCACCGACACCGCTGCCACGCCGACCACCGGCGCGATGGCCGGGGCGATTAGCACGACCGGTACGATGGCGGGTGGCACGGCGACTACCGGCATGGCGGGTGGTGCCACGATGACCACCGGCATGGCGGGCGGCACGGCGACCACCGGCGGCGCGGCCATGACCCTACCTGCGAACTGCTCGAACGTGCAAATCAGCTTCTGGAACTCGTTCAGCGGCCCTGACGGCGCATTCATGACCAACATCGTCAACAAGTTTAATACCGCCAACCCCAACATCAAAGTCACTCAGAACATCATCCAGGGGGCGCAGTATGCCACTAAACTGGGCACGGCGCAGGCCGCCGACCAACTACCCGACGTGGTGCAGGTGAATGAGGATCAGATCGCCACTCAGGCGTTCAATCATGTTACCCGCCAGATGGACGACATCATGGGCCAGATGGGTCTGAGCGAAAAGGACTTCCCCAGCGTGGCCTGGAAGACCGGCCAAGTGGGCGGTCATGCCTACGGCATCCCGTTGAGCTTCGTGCTGATGACCATGTACTACAACGACGACCTGCTTAAAAAAGCCGGCATCACCGCGCCGCCTGCCACCGCCGAGGACTTCGCCAAAGCGGCTGCGGCGACGACCTCCGGCCCGAACCACGGCTTTATGATCACCACCGGCTTCCCGGTGCAACAAATCTTCCAACAGTTGCTGCACCAGTATGGTGGCGCTGAGTTCAGCGCCGACGGCAAGACCGCGACTTGGAACAGCGATGCCGGCGTGAAAGCGCTGACCTGGATGAAAGATGCCCAGACCAAATATTCGGCACCCAAATTGGCCGTGGATGCCGACCTCAACGCCTTCAAGGCCGGCCAGACCGGCATGATCTGGAACGGCATCTGGCAGTTGTCCAGCCTGACCGGATCGAGCGTTGAGTTCGCCGGCAAGGCCACTGCGCCGCCGCAAATCGGTCCCAACCCCGCCACCTGGGGTGGCGCGGCCTACCTAGCGCTGGGCCAGCACAAGCAGGCGGCCGGCCAGTGCCGCGACGCGGCGGCCGCCATGCTGATCCGCTACATCTCCGACAACTCTATCGAATGGGCCAAAGGCGGCAACATCCCCGCCAATAACAAGGTCCGCGCCAGCGCCGAGTTCAAGGCGATGCCGCAGGGCGTATTGGCTTCGGCTGCCGAGAACCCCGTCTTCCCGCCGGCCATCCCCGGCATTGGCGATGCCTTCACCCCGCTGGGCGATGCCGTCGGCTCGATCATGTCGGGCACCTCGACCGACATCAAGGGCGCGCTTGACAAGGCTGCCGACCGCTCGAACCAAGTGTTGAAGCAGAACCACGACAAGTACGGCGACGCGCCGACCAACCCGTAATACCGATGATCCGGCGGATGGGCGTAGTACCCCATCCTCTGCTGGGGCGGTCGGCGCGCCCGACCGCCCCGCTCTGAATCGCAGCGTGCCCCGCAAGGCAGCGCTACCGGGGGTAGAAAGGCGGTTTCTTTTATGGCAACAACCGTCCAACCGCGCGAGGGCACCGCTGTGGTAGCGCAGGGTGTCGCTCACCGACGCAGCTTCACTTGGACTCCCTACCTGTTTATCTTGCCGCATCTCCTCTTTTTCATCGTCTTTCTGGCCTACCCGTTTTTCAACGCCATCGCCATCAGTTTCCAGGACTACAGCTATCTGCGCCCCGAAGCGACCCGCTTCCTCGGCATACAGAACTACATCAACATCTTCACGCCCGACACGCCGCAGTTTCAGACGTTTTGGAACGCGCTAGGCAACACCGTGCAGTTCGTGTTCTACAGCGTGCCCCTGCTAGTGATTATCCCGCTGGGGCTGGCGGTGCTGCTGAACACCAAAACGCCGGGTCGCAACTTTTTCCGTGCGATCTATTTTATGCCCTGGGTACTCTCGGTCGCCGTGGTCGGCCTGCTCTGGTGGTGGATCTTCCAGGACCAGGGCGGTCTGATCAACTACTACTTGTCCTACGCCGGTTTTGAGCCGCCGCAATGGCTCTCGACCTTACCGTGGGCCTGGGTCTCGATTGTGGTGGCGACTGTCTGGTGGACCATCGGCTTCAACACGATCATCCTGTTGGCCGGCTTGCAGGACATTCCCGACTACCTCTATGAAGCGGCCTCGCTTGATGGGGCGACCGGCATCCGCGCCTTCTGGAACATCACGGTGCCGATGTTGCGTGCGGTGCTGCTGTTCATCATCATCACTTCCATCATTGCCTCGTTTAACCTGTTCGGTCAGCCGTTCATCATGACCGGCGGCGGCCCCTCGCAGGCGGGTGGCGGCGGCGCGACCGAGCCGGTCATGGTCCGCATCTATAACGAGGGCTTTGTCCGCAACTTTCAGGGCAGCGCGGCGGCCATGTCGGTGATCGTCGCCGCGATCATGATCGCCGTGTCCTACATCAACTTCCGCTTCTTCCGTGTGCGCGACTAAAGGAGGCTCCGATGGCTGTTACAACAACGCCGCGCCCGGTGCCGGCCGCAGCGGAGGTCAACAATCGCACCCGCCGTCTGCTGGGTTTGACCGCGATCTACGCGGTGCTGGTGTTTATTGGGCTGATTTTTGTGGTGCCACTGGGCTGGATGTTATCCACCTCGCTCAAGCCCAAATCGCAATGGTTCAGCGCCGAGATCCACTGGATCCCCAAAACGATCACCTTCGCTAACTACCAGTCGCTGCTTGACAACCCTGCGACCCCCATCGTGCGCTGGTTCACCAACAGCCTGCTGGTCGGCGCGCTCGTGACGGTGCTGATCCTGGTGATCGACTCGCTGGCCGCCTACGCTTATGCGCGCATGGAGTTCAGGGGCCGCAATGCGCTGTTCGCCCTGCTGTTGGCGACGCTGTTCTTGCCCGGCATGATGTTTCTGGTACCCAACTTTCTGACGATTTTCAACCTGCACCTGCTCAACAACTACGCTGGGGTGATCTTGCCGGGGCTGGCTGGGGTATTTGGCGTGTTTTTCCTGCGCCAGTTTTTCGAGACCATCCCCAAAGAGTTGGAAGAGGCTGCCGTGTTAGATGGGGCGAACGCCTTCCAGACGTTCTGGCGCGTGGCCTTGCCATTGGCCCGCCCGGCCCTCGCCACCCTGGCCGTGATCACCTTCCTCGCCAGTTGGAACGACTTCCTGTGGCCGCTGCTGATCCTGCAACAGGCAGATCTGCTCACACTGCCGCCGGGGCTGGCGACGCTGCAAGGCGCGTACACCTCGGAATACGGCCAGATGATGGCTGGGGCGATGGTCGCGGCGGTGCCGGTGCTGATCCTCTATGTCGCGCTCCAGCGGTTCATCGTTCAGAGCGTGGCGACCACCGGGCTGAAATAGCGCAAGGGAGACCCTACCCTATGGACCCTATTCGCACGTTGGACGTAGGACTGCCAACCGACATACCCCGGCGGCTCTGCGGCCTGCTGGGAGCGGCGTTGTTGGGCTGGACGCTCGCCGGCTGCGATAGCGCCAGTCCCACGCTCACGCCTGCCCCGACGGTTGCGCCGACCCTCGCGCCAACGGTAGCTGCTACTGCGATGGTTTCCGCCCCCGCAGCCGCCACCGCGATCCCGCCGCCGGCCACGGCGACCCTGCTGCCGGCCACCGCCACAGTCGCGGCGGTGGTTAACCCGACTGGGGCGGCCACGACAACCGGCGGCGCGCCCACTACAGCGGGTGGGGCGGGCACTTTCCAGAACCCGGTCTTGCAGGATGATTTCGCTGATCCGTTTGTGCTGCACGTCGGCCCAACGTACTATGCCTATGCGACCAACGGATCGGGCAAAAACATCCAACGGGCCAAGTCGCCCGACTTGGTGCATTGGGAGTTGCTGAATGATGCCCTGCCCGCGCTGCCGGCTTGGGCGCAGTTGGGCGGCTCCTATGTTTGGGCACCCGAAGTGCTGCCGGTGGGTGACCACTACGTGATGTACTACACCGCCCGCGATCAGCAATCGGATAAACAGTGCATCGGCGTGGCGGTGGGCGCTACTCCTGATGGGCGGTTCAAGGACAGCAATGACCACCCCTTTATCTGTGAACCGGACCAGGGCGGCGACATTGATCCCGACGCTTTCCGCGACGGCGATAAGCAATATCTCTACTGGAAAAATGACGGCAACTGCTGTGGCTTGACCACGCACATCTATGGGCAGGAGTTGAGCGCCGACGGCCTGCGCTTGGTCGGTGATAAGCCAACCGCGCTGGTCGAGAACGACCAACTTTGGGAAGGGCGCGTGGTGGAAGCCCCGACAATGGTTAAACACGGCACGGGCTATTACCTGTTCTTTTCGGGCAATGATTATGCGGGCATCCCTTACGCGGTCGGCTATGCCCTCTGCAAGACCGCGTTGGGACCCTGCCAGGAGGCCGCCGATAACCCTGTACTGAAAAGCCGGGTGCAAGCGCCGCCGGTGATCGGGCCGGGCCACCAAACCGTGGTGCAGGTGGGCGACCAGACTTGGCTCGTCTATCATGCCTGGGAGATGGTCGGCGGCTTACGTGGCGACCGGCGCTTCCTCTGGCTTGACCGCGTGACTTGGGAGGGCGACAAGCCGCACGTCCACGGTCCTACGGTGGATGCCCAACCCATGCCGTAACACGCCGCCGGCCGACGCGCCGGGGGGCAGGGGCTGCTCCGGCGCGCCACCCAAGTACAGGCGGGCATCCGCAGGATGGCCGCCCTTTGCTTTTGCTGAGGAGACCTGATCATGCGCGATGTACATTCGCTGGCCGGCGATTGGCAGTTTCAGATCGATCCCGACGGTAGCCTGACCCTCGACACGCTGCAACCCGACCGCACGATTCCCGTGCCCTTGCCCTGGCAGGCCGCCTTTCCCGCTTTGCAACAGTACAGTGGCTATGCTTGGTATCGCACAACGTTTGCTGTGTCGGCTGCGGCCCCAGCGGGCGAACTGTTGCTGCATTTCGGTGCGGTGGACTACTGGTGCCAAATATTCGTCAATGGACAACTGGCGGGCGAACACGAGGGCGGCTATATGCCGATCACCCTGCCGATCCGCCGCTATGTGCAGGCCGGGCCGAATACGCTGGTGGTGCGGGTGTACGACTCGGTGCAGCGCGGCATCGAAACCCCGCGCTGGCCGGCCTACCCCGCGATGAGCAGCCCGCCGGGGCCACCGTTCGATGCGAATCATATCCCCCACGGCAAGCAGGAGTGGTACATCAACGTCGGCGGCATCTGGCAAGATGTGACTCTCACCGTCGTCCCGCTCACCTATGTGGACCATGTGGGCGTGACCCCCGACATCCACAGCGGTGAAGCGCATATTATAGTGGAGTTGGCCGGCGAACAGAGCGCTATCGGCACCCTGCACATCCGTGTCACCGATGACTATGACGCGGCAGAGCTGACATTGCTTCTGACCGGCGCAGGCCGCTATGAGGCGGCATTGCGGCTGGAGTCGCCGCACCGCTGGAGTCCCGACGATCCGCATCTCTATACGGCCACCGTGCGCGTGCAAACGGCAGCAGGCGAGGATAGCGCGGCGGTACGCTTCGGCTACCGCGCCATCCGCACTGCGGCGGGCCACCTGCTGCTCAACGACGCGCCGTTGTTCCTGTTGTGCGCGTTGGATCAGGATCTCTACCCGGAGACGATTTACACCGTGCCATCGGTCGCGTTCTTGCGTGATGAGTTCGCCAAAGCCAAAGCGCTCGGCCTCAACTGCTTGCGCTGCCACATCAAGCCGCCTGACCCGCGTTATCTGGATCTGGCCGACGAGATGGGCCTGCTGATTTGGACCGAAATCCCATCGTGGCGCACGTTTTATCCCAAAGGCACCGTCCACGCGAACCTGTTGAATCTCGATGATACGATCAAAGCGCGGGCAGAGCAGTTGTTGGCCGCGATGATCCGGCGTGACGGCAACCATCCCGCGATCATCATCTGGACGCTGGTCAACGAAGACTGGGGCACGGCTCTGCCCCTCAGCGCGGCAGACCGCGTCTGGATGCGGATGCTATATGAGCGCTGTAAGGTGCTTGACCCGACGCGGCTGGTGGTAGATAATTCGGCCTGCCCGCATCCGTGGGGGCCGAACATCCATGTCGTGAGCGACCTAGACGATTTTCACCTCTACGCCAATATCCCCGACCAAGCGCAAAGCTTTACGCACGCCATTGAGCAGTTTGCCTTGCGCCCGCTGTGGACCTATTCCAGCCACGGCGACAGCCGGCGCAGTGGGCAAGAACCGCTGATCTTGTCGGAGTTCGGCAACTGGGGCTTGCCCACGCTCGGCCCGTTGCGCGCCGCCGGCGGGCACGACCCCGCTTGGTTCAACCTCGGCCCCTGGTGGTCGCCGTGGGAGGGCGAACCCGGTTGGCCGCAGGGGGTGGAAGACCGCTTCCACGCGCTGGGACTGGACCGCCTGTGGCCCGACTACGACAGCTTTGCCCGCGCCACGCAATGGCACCAGTTCCACGCCATGCAGTTCGAGATCGCGACCATACGCCGCCAACCCACCCTGGCCGGTTATGTGATCACCGAGTTTACCGATGCCTATTGGGAGAGCAACGGGCTGCTAGACTTCACGCGCGGCCCGAAAGTCTATCATGCGCGGTTCCACGAGATCAACGCGCCCGATGTGATCCTGGCCGCGCCGCAATGCTATGCCGCTTGGGATGATCAACCACTGCGGATCACGCTGCACACCGCCCACTACAGCGCAGCGAGCTGGGCCGGGGCGCAGCTACAGTGGCAGGTGGGAGACAACACGACCGCCGGAGAGATCTTGCCGGTCGCGGCCCTGCCGCCGGGTGGAGTGCAAAGGCTGGGCAGCATCAGCGTGGCCCTGCCCCGTCTGGCCGCCGCGCAAACGGTGCCGATCCGCTTGGTCTTAGCCGGAGCGAATGGACAATCGCTCGCCCAGAGCCAGATCGATGTGTTGGTGTTGCCCGCTGCCGCCCGCACGCCGCGTTACACCGCACTGCTGACCGTGATCGCCACGGAGGGCGCTGCGGACGATGGCTTGGATCCCCCGGCGCTAGCGGCTGGGGCGGTGACGGAGCCGGGCGGAGCTGTGCCGCCGGCCGCGCTCACCGCTGACCCTGCTGCCGCCGACAGCCGCGTTTCCTCGTTGGTGCGCCGACTGCAACGGCTGGGCTACCGCACGACGCACCGCCTCTCGGCCGATGGCGGGCTGGCGGTCAGCAACTATCCCACGGCGGAGCTGCTGGCCTGGGTGCGGGCGGGCGGCGACCTGCTGTTCCTCAGCCAGGGGGCCAGTCCCTTCTACTGGGTGCAGGGGCGGGGCGGCACCTATGGCGGCAGTTGGATGACCAGTTTCAGTTGGCTGCGCCCAGCGCCGTATGCCCGCCTAGCGGTGGTGAACCCCCTCAGCCTACCCTATGACGGGGTGATGCCACAACGGACGATCCTCGGCCTGCCGGTCACCGATCCGGCGGTGCAGAACGATTTCTTGGCCGGCCAGGTGTCGGGCTGGGTCAACCACCCGGCGATCCATACGGTGCAATTCCGTTACGGCGCAGGCCGAGTGATCATGACCACTTTCCTGCTCGAAAAAGCGCCGGCCGCCGACCCGGTGGGCATCGCCATGCTGCACGATCTGATCGAGTATCTGCACTCGGACCGTTGCCGCCCCGTGCTGACGGCGAATTATTAGCCGCCAGGGATGTGCCGGCGCGGCGCGATTCTTACGTGATTCTTTGCCTTCTCGGATAGGCTTCTTAAACAAGCGTCGTACAATAGGGAGGATTGCTGCACCTAGCCAAGTCTCTGTAGCCATAAGAGGAGCGTAGTCTTATGAATCCGATCAATCCTGCGGTGAAACGGCGCTCCGCCCAGGCGCAGGGCGCGAAGACCCTGATCACGGTGGCGGCGGTGGCGGTCACGTTGGCGGGCTGGGCCGCTCTTAGCACGGCGGCGACCCCGATGGCAGCGCACACGCCCGCTACGGTGGGGGTGGTCACTCTGCCGACCCCGTTGCCGTTCGGGCGGTCACCAAGCGGGCAGCGCACGCGGCGTGGTGGCGTGCCCGCCGCCGGTGCGCCATCTACAGGCCAATCGCCCGCGCCTAGCGCCCGCACCCGTTCGTCGCGCTGAGGGCTCTGATGCACGAGTTGGCGTTTCGGGCGATGGGATCGGAGATGCGCGTGCTATTGGACGGCACCGCGTCGCTTGGCAATCCGTTGGCGCAGGTGCCCGTTTGGTTCGCTGCCTGGGAAGCCACTCTGAGCCGCTTTCAGCCCGGCAGTGAGTTGAGCCGGCTCAATGCCCGTGCGGGCCGGGTGGTGCGCGTGAGCCGCACCTTATGGGCTGTGTTGCAGGCGGCGCTGCTGGCGGCCCGGCGCACCGGCGGCTTGGTCACACCGACCGGTCTGCGCGCGCTGGAAGCCGCCGGGTATACACGCAGTTTTACCGCTGGGGTGGGGAGCGGCGCGAGTATGGCTCCCGGCGGACCGCTGCCGCGCTGGCAGTCCATTCGCTGCCGGCCGCACGTCCGCAGCGTGCGCGTGCCGGCGGGGGTGCGGCTTGACTTCGGCGGCATCGCCAAAGGCTGGGCTGCGGACCGCACCGCGCACGCGCTGGCCGCCGTGGGGCCGGCCCTGGTGGATGCCGGCGGCGATATTCGCGTCAGCGGGCCGTGCGCCGATGGTCGCCCCTGGCCGATTGGCGTGGCCGACCCGCATGATCCCGACCGTGATGTGGCGCTTTTGGCGTTGCGGCGCGGCGCGGTCGCCACCTCTGGGCGCGACTATCGGCGTTGGCAGCAGGGCGGGGTCTGGCAGCACCACATCCTCGATCCGCGCACCGGCCGCCCAGCGACTACCGATGTAATGAGTGCGACCGTGATCGCGCCGACAGCGGTCTACGCCGAAGCCGCCGCTAAAGCCTTGCTGATCCTGGGCAGCCGGGCCGGCCTAGCGTGGCTTGACCGCCGCCCGGCGCTGGCCGGCCTCGTCGTGCTGGATGATGGGCAAGTGTCTGTTAGCCGCCGTCTGCCGGCCTATTATTGGAGTTAAGCCATGGCCCTCCCCCGCCGCCGCGCCTAGTCCTGGCGGCAGATAGCGTGCTCGTCTCGGCCCCAGCGCCTATACGCTGCACGAACGCAAAAGGA
>Ga0123338_10004099_pt1 | contig 12864 bp, 13 predicted proteins | sample grotaG_FD_89793 | JGI IMG/M metagenome (GOLD analysis project Ga0123338, IMG submission 89793) | Glacier valley bacterial and archeal communities from Borup Fiord, Nunavut, Canada, to study Microbial Dark Matter (Phase II) -... | ecosystem: Environmental > Aquatic > Freshwater > Ice > Glacier ... | reverse complement strand
TACAGTACAAAAAAGCATCTATATATACAGGATGTTTTTTGCAATTTATATATGTTTCTAATATTTCAATCACTATCTAGATGTTTACTTTGACAAACAAGAACTTACCTTGTCAATTGACCTCCCGTAATCAGATTCATTATTTTCGTAATCAGATTAATTGTCTTCGTTTCCGGATACATTACCATCGTCATCTTCGTTATCTCCAGTTAGATTGTCATCATTGTTATCATTCCTGTCTTCCTCAGATTGATTACGTGTGTCAATGTAATCGTTATTATCCTCATCCTCTGAATTGTAATCAACGAAAATGTCGTTGTCACCATCATTGTTACTTTCAGTATTTTCACCGCTGTCATACATACTATCTTCGTTATTATCGCCATCTTCGCTATTATCAGTATCTGTATTACTATTACTATCTTCGTTATTATCAGTATCTGTGTTACTATTACTATCTTCGTTATTATCTTCGTTACTTTCATTTCTGACATTACTACTAGGCTCTTCTTTATTGTCTTCCTGATTATTCTGATTCAGCGTTTCTTCATCATACTCATTACTATTATTCTTGTCTCCATCATCGTCGTTACCGCTATCCTGGTCGTCATCCTCATCTTGGTCATCATTATTTTCTATACTGCTGTTTTCCGACTGATGGGAATCCTCGCCCTTCTCTTCTGCATCGGATTCACTTTCGTCCTTATCTTCGTCTGAATCTTCCTCATAGTGAGCGTTATCTTCCTCATATGGCTGATCTTCATTTCCATTATTTTCATCATCATCCGTTTCAACTCCATATCCAAGGAGATTGCGAAGATCAATCGAGTTTTCCTCAGCTAATTCCACCAGTGCTTCAATCGACATCGGGGTCAGCATATCCAAAGTATATTGATCCAAAGAAGCAAGAATGCCCTGGATTAATTTCATTTTCCCTTCCGATATGTGGTACTTCTTTGCTAATTCGATGTTTTCCTTCTCCTTGGGAATCACCTGCTTTAATATAGCAGGCGTGATATTTTGTGATACAAGACTTTCTTTAATTGTCTCATCGAGCGATGATAAAATGGCATCTGCTTTTTTCGAATCTTTATTCTTTATAGAAAGCAGGATGGACCTCTTATCAGAGGCAAGATATCCATTGGATATTAATGAGGAAATCAATGCATTTACCGTATCCTTAAGCTTTGCGTCTTTGTAATCAATTCCCCTAGTAATATCCCGGGCGTCTTCGTTCAGTGCTATCAGCGATATTACCTTATCCTTTTTGTTGGTCACAATCTCAATACTCGGATTAACATCCATGGTAATCGTGCTATCGGATACTCTGTTTTGTACGAACCATCCGGAAACGAAAATCATAACAAGGAAACAGCAAGCGGTAGCAAATGCAATCTGCTTAATGTGGGCAGGAAATTTTATTTCTTCCTGTTTGGTAATAAAATCATGTTCGGCCATTTTAACATACGGTAGATTAGCCAATTCATCAAAGGAAAGCTGTGGTGCTGCATTGACAGCTCTATTGATTGATTTTTCAATTTGTATTCTGTTCATTCCTGCACCCCCAATTCCTTTAAATGCTTTCTAAGCTTTCCTAACCCTCGCTGATACTTTGATAATACAGTAGCTAGCGGCAGGCCTAAGCTATTGGCAATTTCTCTATGTTTAAAGCCTGATATGGCATGTAATAATATGATTTCTCTTTCCTCTATGTTCAAAATACTTAAAGCCGCCTGCAATATTAGTTTATCTTCATTATCCGAGACATAGGAAAAGGAAAGGTCATTTTCCATATCCTCTACTTGCATATTTTCCGTTTTGTTTCTTAGTCTCAGCTTGCTCATGGCTAAATTTCTTGCAATCGTGAATATCCACGCCATAGGCTTTCCCATTGGTTTGTATAGATGAGCTGCTCCACGTATTTTCAAATAGGTTTCCTGTAGCACATCCATCGCATCCTCATGATTTTTCAGAATGGACAAGGCATAGGCATACACACTGCGCTCGGTCAAATGATATAATTTTTCAAAGGCAGCCATATCATTTTCTGCAATCTTTTTAAAGATTGATTCCTCAATCTTTATTTCTTTATATTTGTGTTTCGTGGGATCTGGCTGATCCATGACGCTGCAGAAAAGTATCATTCGGTTTCGTCCCTTCTACTTATATAACGAATTGGTTTCTCATTTTATTGCACAATTTTAAAATATTATGTTAATCAATCTTTCGCTGCAAATTGGCTGTTATAAAGCTGCGAATAGAAGCCTCCCTTTTTGAGTAGCACCTCATGATTTCCCTGTTCAATAATTTTGCCGTTATTCATTACCAAAATGAGATCGGATTCCTTAATTGTTGATAAGCGGTGTGCTACGATAAAACTGGTACGCCCCTCCATTAATACTGCAAAGGCTTTCTGAATTCGGATTTCCGTCATTGTATCGATATTACTGGTAGCCTCGTCAAGGATTAACACCTGGGGCTTCGTCAACATAACTCTGGCAATACAAAGTAGCTGCTTCTGACCCTGCGAAATGTTGCCGCCGTCTTCTGAGATTATGGTATCGTAACCCTTGGGAAGGCGATTGATGAAACTATGGGCATACGCGCTTTTCGCTGCAGCTAAGACTTCCTCATCTGATGCATTTTCCTTACCATAGGCGATATTATCACGAACTGTACCATGAAACAGCCACGTGTCCTGCAATACCATCCCATACATACGGCGAAGGGTTTTGCGCTTCATCTTCTTAATATCCACTCCGCTAATCTTAATCTCTCCCGCAGTTGTATCATAAAATCGCATTAATAGGTTAATGAGAGTTGTCTTTCCACAACCGGTCGGACCGACGATTGCGATTCTTTGTCCCGGCTGCACCGAAAGGTTTAGGTCCTCAATGAAAGGAACCTGCTTTTCATAGGAGAAATCCACATCCTTCATCTTAACACTTTTGTTGCCGTCCACGGTTTCTATAAGCCCTTCATCAGAGATTTCTGGCTCCTCATCAATTAACGCAAATACTCTTTCTGCGCAGGCTATCGCCGCTTGGAGCTCCGTAATTACTCCTGAAATTTCGTTAAATGGCTTTGTGTATTGATTGGCATAGGCTAGAAAACTCGATAATTGTCCAATTGTGATTCTTCCTTTCATTGCAGACAAGGCACCTAAAATACCTACGACCGCATATACGATTCCATTAACAAACCGAGTACTGGGGTTTGTTAGTGAGGAATAAAATTGTGCCCGTACACCGCACTTGTGAAGTCTTGTGTTGATTTCTTCAAACTTTTCTATTGACCTGTCCTCATAATTGAAGGTTTTAATAATCTTTTGATTTCCTAGCATTTCTTCAATCAATCCGCTCATCTCACCTCTGATTTCGGATTGTTCCTTAAATTTCTTATACGTATGCCTTGAGATAAATGCTGCAACAAATAAAGACAAGGGTGTTAAAATAATTACGGTCAGCCCGATGCTTACATTGATGGAAAGCATAAAAATGATAGTACCAATTATAGTTACCACCCCGGTAAATAATTGAGCAAAGCCCTGCAGGAGTCCATCAGAAATGGTATCGATATCATTTACCACGCTGTTAATGATATTTCCATGAGAATTACTGTCGATATATTTTAAGGGAACCGCATTTAATTTTTGATAAGCCTGGGTTCGTAAATCCTTTACGGTATGAAAGGTAATCCGATTCGTAAAGTAGGACATCTGCCATTGAAACAGAGCACTTCCACCAATTGCAAAGGTAAGAAGGATAATAACTTTACCTATTTTTTCTAAATTTACTTGTCCCGGTTCAACGATATAATCAACGGCATTTCCAATCAAAATCGGTGTCAGCAGGGAAAGTGTCACGCTGACTACGGCACAGAATAAGGCTGCCGTCATATATAAGCGGTATGGCCGTGTATACGTAAAAAGTCTTTTTAAAACAGAGGTTCTCTTCTTGTCCATCCTCATTAGCGATTTACCTCCTCACTGCTTAACTGCGATAAACAGATTTCTTTATAGACCTCACAGGTATTCATCAGCTCGCTGTGTTTTCCGATACCGACAACACGTCCGTCCTCCAGAACGATAATCTTATCTGCATGCTTGATCGTACCTGCTCTTTGCGATACCGTGAAAATGGTCATCCCTTTACAGTTGTCCACAAGCGCTTTACGTAGCCTAGCTTCCGTAGCATAATCAAGGGCACTGGCACTGTCATCCAGAATAAGGACCTGTGGTTTTCCTACCAAGGCTCTGGCAATGGTAAGCCGCTGCCTTTGTCCACCGGATAAATTTTTGCCCCCCTGCAAAAGGATCGTATCATATCTTTTTGGAAGCTTTTCTACAAATTCCTCTGCCTGAGCGATATTAATTGCCCTCTTGATCTCTTCTTTTGATGCGTCTGCCTTTGTCCAACGCATATTGTCCCATATACTTCCGTATAATAATACTGCATTTTGCGGAACAATTCCAAACTTCTTGCGTAAGGCTTCAAAGGAATAGTCATGAAGTGGTAATCCATTCATAAGAATCTCTCCCTTTGTCACATCATAAAACCTAGGCAAGAGGTTAACTAAGGTTGATTTACCGGAACCGGTACCGCCTATGATACCAATCGTTTCACCCCCCATGATATCCAAGTTGATATCCTCCAGAGCGAATTCCTTTGAACCTGGGTAAGCAAAGGAAACCTGCTTAAGCGAAAACTTAGGAGCTAACGAGTCACTTTTTATCCCATCTAATTGGCTGGTGCCTTCCACTAATGAAGTTTTTATATCAAATACCTGGTTGATTCTTGCTGCAGATGCGCTCGCCTTCGTAAAGATAATAACCAAATTGGCAGCCACCACTAATGCTAAGGAAATCTGTGTCATATAATTGATAAAGGCAATTATCTCTCCTTGGGTAAGGCTTCCGGTATTCACTCTCATTCCTCCGAACCATATGATTGCAATAATTGCCGCATTCATAATCGTAAAGGTTGCCGGGTTTAAAAATGCAGTTATTTTTCCTACTCGGATTGCAATTTGAGCCACCGCTCCATTTGCCTCTTCAAACCGCTTTTCTTCCTCTTCCTGTTTTGAAAATGCCCGGATTACTCTGGCTCCCATAAGGTTCTCTCTCGTAATCAGGGATACCCTGTCAAGAGCTTTTTGACGACTTTTATAAAATGGAATCGAATTTTTCATGATAACATACAATACTACGGACACTAGGGGTATTACGATAAAAAATACAAAAGAAAGCTTTACATCAAGAATAGTTGCCATAACTGCTGCTCCGATAATTAATAAAGGTACCCTGACAACAAGGCGAATTAGCATAGCTACTGCAAGTTGCATCTGGTTGATATCATTCGTAATGACAGTAATTAAAAAATTGGTGCCCAACTGATCCAGTTCTCCATGAGAAAGGGTGTTGATATGGGAAAATAAATCATTTCTCACCTTCGTTCCAAAACCCTGAGAGGCCCTTGCCGCACTGTATTGACAGATAAGTGCAAAAATAAGACCCATTGCACCCAGCAAAAGGATGATTCCACCCCTTTGAAGAACATAAGCCTTATCTCCATTCTTAATTCCGACATCAATGATAGAGGCCATCACTAGTGGTACAATTAATTCAAATATAGCCTCCAATAACTTAAAAAATGGTCCAATAATAACTTCTCGTTTGAAATATTTTAAATAACCCGCCAATCGTATCATAGAATTCCTCTCAGAAATCGTCTTTTGTTCTACGTATGTAGTATGCGATTCATGTTCATTTCCTCCGGATTTGTTTCTTTTTCTCTTGTAATCATTTTAATTGTAATCTTTCCTAAGATAACTATATTCAAATCATTGATAGTCAGGCTTGTTCTACAGCCATCTTACAAAGTTTGTAAAATGCAGCAGTAAATTGAGCATCATCTGCTGCCGTACGCTTTTTATTATGCCCACCTATTCGTTCTCCACCTCTGTGAAGCTTCTTTGCAATATCTCGCTCAAACAGCAATTGGTCAATATTCTTATCGGTATATATCTTACCGCTCTGGTGGATCGGATAAGCCCCTCTTCCCAGAGCCATGGCAGCCACGCCATAATCCTGTGACACAACGATATCTCCTCTACTGGTACGATTAATTAAAGCGAAATCCACCGCATCGGGAGCTTTGCTTACCATAACTATTTCACTGTAATCCGAGTATAAGATATGGCTTGTATCTATAAACATAAGGACCGGTATCTTAAGCTCAATCGCTACTTTTTCAATTATTTCTTTTACCGGGCATGCGTCCGCGTCCACCAATATTTTCATGATTTTTCTCCACTCAACTAATATTTATGAGAAATCAGGCAGGTTCTTGTACTTGTATTAATCCACCTACACTAACTTTTTCCTATCTTCCTATGATATCATATCAAAGGAAATCCAACAATGGATTATCCTTTGGAATTATTTTCGCACTATTATTATAAAATGCAAGTACTTATCTTGGAATAATTTCAATATATTTAATTGTAATATGATGCCCAACCCGATATAATAGTATTGGAGGAGAGATGTTATGAACCGAAAAACCAAACAGATTATGGGCCGTGTCGTCGTAATTATCCTTCTGGCCGTGTTCTCTCTAATTATTAATCAGTCTGTATTAACCCCTAAGGAAGAAACTATTCCTGCCCAATCAGACCTAACAAATATTATCGAAGTACATATTATTGATGTCGGTCAGGGCGATTCTATTTTAATTGAAACAAAAGACCACAGTATGCTGATTGATGCAGGTGAAAATAACAAAGGTGCTACCGTTCTTGATTATCTGGAAAGTCAAAATATTGAGAAATTGGATTATATCATCGGCACACATCCACATAGTGATCATATCGGCGGTCTTGACACAGTAATACGTTCCATACCGGTTAGCAAGGTGATTATGCCTAATGTCACTCATACAACTAAGACTTTTGAAGACGTCTTGGATGCACTAAAAGAGAAGAAGCTAACGATTACAAAAGCAGTTGTAGGTGATCAATATACCTTAGGTCCGGCATCCTTTCAGATTATATCTCCAAATTCCGAGTGCTATGATGAATTAAACAATTACAGCGTCGGGATTAAGCTGACCTTTGCTGATAACTCCTTTCTATTCGCCGGGGACGCCGAAAAACTTTCTGAGGATGAAATGCGAAAGAACGGGATTGACCTATCCTGTGACGTAATGAAATTGGGTCATCATGGTTCCACCTCCAGTAGCAGCAGTGATTTTTTAGACGCCGTAAATCTTACGAAAGCAATAATCAGTGTGGGTGCAGATAATGAATATGGACACCCTCATGAAGAAATTTTGCAGGCTATGAAAGATCGAAACATCGAAGTATATCGAACTGATCAACAGGGCACCCTAGTGTTTACCTCGGACGGCAAGACCATTTCGGTAGCTGCAGATGAATATAAAACAAAATGAACTGGCAATGAATTAACTAGTTACGAATGACAGAATGCGACTGATAGAACAAGTAAAGTGGGTGATAATATGAACAAATTAATTATTGATCGATTTGAGGGGAGTTATGCCGTTTGCGAGTGGAATGATAAATCCTTGGTTACTATTCCCAAGTATAAGTTACCCCTTAATTGTAAAGAGGGCGATTTCCTGATATTAGACTCACAAGGGATGTATCAGAAAGACACCGAAACGACTCAGGTTAGCGAAAGCCGAATCAAAGAAAAGATGAACCGATTATTTGAATAATGTAAATTGGATAAATCTTTAACCCCATATGATTAAAATTAAAAATTCACTAAGATTTACTACTCTTTATTGTAGTAATGCTAGGTTAGGAGAAACAACATGCAAGAAATAGATTCAATGTATCCCGAAGATAAATACGAATGCTACAGCTTACTCCAATCCCAGTTAAAGGCCTTGTTAGAGGACGAAACTTATGTGCTTTCAAACTTAAGTAACGCTTGCGCCCTGTTAAATTTGGCACTGAAAGATATTAACTGGGTAGGCTTTTATCTGTTACATAATAACGAATTGTTATTAGGTCCGTTCCAAGGGAAACCAGCTTGTATCCATATCCAAATAGGAAAAGGGGTATGTGGTTCTGCAGTTTCTGAGGAAAAGACCCAACTTGTACAAGATGTTCATACTTTCCCAGGACATATCGCTTGCGATAGCGCTTCCCGCTCTGAAATTGTGATTCCTATCCGTAGTGGCAACCAAATTGTTGGAGTCCTTGATATTGACAGTCCCAGCACTGGAAGGTTTGATCTTGCTGACCAGAAAGGCCTCGAGGAAGTAGTACGAATTCTAGAAAATGGATGTGACTGGACAGGGTATTCGCTACATCTATTCAACTAAATATTTTCTACATGTAATGCTCGAAAGGAATTAATAACTGCAAGGACGGTTACACCAACATCAGCAAATACTGCTGCCCACATACTTGCATATCCCAGCGCACTTAATATAAGAACAATCACTTTAATACCAATCGCAAATACAGTATTTTGAGATGCAATTTTGAGTGTCTTTTTGGCAATCTTCATTGCCATTGCAATTTTAGAAGGCTCGTCGGTCATAATAACGATATCAGCAGCTTCAATCGCTGCATCCGAACCCAAACCACCCATGGCAATGCCAATGTCAGCGAGAGCTAATACCGGAGCATCATTAATTCCATCCCCCACGTAGGCAAGTTTCCCTTTTTTCGACTTCTGCGAAAATAATTCTTCCATTATCTTAACTTTGTCCGCTGGTAGCAATTCAGCATATACTTGATCTAAGCCTAACTCATCTGCTACCTTAACTCCGACATTTCTGGAATCACCGGTTAACATAATAATCTGCTTGATATTTGCTGCTTTCAAATCTCTGATTGCCTGAGCAGAATCTTCTTTTACCTCATCCGCAATGACAATGTAACCGACATACTGATTTTCAATAGCGACATGGACAACCGTACCGATTAGTTCTCCTTTATAATACGCAATATTCATTTTCTCCATGAGTTTACTATTACCTGCAAGAACTTTTCTTCCATCAACGGCAGCACTTACACCGTGCCCCGCTATCTCTTCAACCTTGGTTATGCGTTGATTGTCAATGTCTTTGCCAAATGCACGTTTGAGAGAAATTGAAATAGGATGATTGGAAAAGCTTTCGGCGTAGGCTGTTACTTCTAATAACTCTTCCTTTGAAATTCCCTCTGGATGTATTTCCTGTACATTAAAGACACCCTTCGTTAAGGTTCCCGTTTTATCGAACACAATGATTTCAGCCTGTGCTAATGCTTCCATATAGTTGCTACCTTTTACTAATATACCTTTTCTTGAAGCACCTCCGATACCGCCAAAGAAGCTTAGTGGGATAGAGATAACGAGCGCACAGGGGCAGGAAACAACAAGAAATGTGAGTGCCCGATGGATCCAATCACTAAAAATTGCTCCGGGTATTACCAGAGGCGGAATAATGGCAAGAATAGCTGCAATGATAACCACGATGGGGGTATAATATCTTGCAAATTTAGTAATAAATTGTTCTGATTTAGATTTCTTACTGCTTGCATTTTCCACCAAGTCAAGAATCTTACTTACCGTGGATTCACCAAATTCCTTCATGACCTCCGCTGTTATGACACCATTGATATTGATGCATCCACTAAGAAGATCACTTCCAACCTCGATTTCGCGAGGAATAGATTCACCCGTCAGAGCTGAAGTATCAATCGTGGAATTGCCTTCGATAACCTTACTGTCAAGGGGAATTCTCTCGCCAGCCTTGATTACTATGATATCCCCGACCTGTACCTCATCAGGATCCATACGAACGAGTTCTTCCCCTTTTTTCACATTTGCATAATCCGGGCGTATGTCCATCAGGTCAGCGATTGATTTTCTGGACTGTGCAACTGCATAGCTTTGAAATAATTCTCCCACCTGATAGAATACCATTACGGCAACACCTTCTGGAAATTCACCAATTAAAAATGCTCCGATTGTTGCTATGCTCATTAAGAAATTCTCGTCAAAAACATTTCCCCTGATTATGTTTTTGACAGCTCTTATTACCACATCGCTGCCCACAATAATGTAGCTGATAAGAAATAGTGTGACTTTTAACCAAGTAATATTTATGGGATTAACAATAGCGACTGCAAAAACTATGCCGCCTATTATGATTTTCCAAAGACGTTTTTTCATATATGTCATATTGTGTGCTCCTCGCTATGCCTTTTTTATAGTAACGTCTGGTTCAATTTTCTTAATAATCTTTTCTGATGCAGCTATAATTTCTGTCATCTTCTCGTCCTCTGCTTCAATGACCATCTTTGTTGTCATGAAATTAACCGTAGCTTCCTTGACTCCGTCTAACTCATTTATTGCTTTCTCCATCTTAGCTGCACAATTTGCACAACCTAAACCTTCCAAACGAAATGATTTTTTCATATAATCCTCCTAATATATTAATCTTTTATAGTAAGTAAATAGGAGGATTTGCCTCCTTATATATATTAATCTTTTATAGTAAGTAAATAGGAGGATTTGCCTCCCCTTCGCCACTATTCTCTAATATGTTCCAAACCTTTTTCAAAAATAGCTTTTACATGGTCATCTGTGAGAGAATAAAATACAACCTTACCCTCTTTTCTGTATTTCACGAGATTTGCCTGCCTCAGGCAGTGGAGCTGGTGGGAAATTGCAGACTTTGTCATATTCAAAAGCACTGCTAAATCGCAGACACACATTTCACTTTCATCTAATGCCCACATGATCTTAATCCTTGTGCTATCACCCAACACCTTAAAAAAATCAGATAAATCATAGAGTTCATCTTCCTCCGGCATTTTCGTTTTTACAGAATCAACAATATCTGCGTGGATAACCTCACAATCACAAATCAATTCACTTTTCATCAAATATATCACCTTCCCCACTTCTAATTTTCTAATTCTCTAATTCTCCAATTCTTTAATTTTTAATCTTTTAATCTTTTAATCTTTGGCTCTGTTAGACAAAAGTATTGATATAGTGCTATATAAAGGATGGTAGTTTAATTTCCCCTTTACTATGCAATAGTGAAAAAAGGCGAAGTAACTCACATTAATATTATGCTTACTTACAATGTATGATAAAATAAAATAATATCTTCATATACACCGTCTTTCATCAAAAAGCCTTCAGGAACGACACCGAGTTTGATAAAACCGAGTTTATCGTACAAATGAACGGCACTGTAATTTGTTTTGACAACAGCATTAAACTGTAAAATACGAAACCCCAACTCTCGTCCCTTTTCAAGGCAGTGTTTAACCAATTTCTCACCAATGTGTAACCCTCTCGCGGATGATTTCACTGCATAACTTGCATTGGATAGATGTCCGCAACGCCCTACATTATTAGGATGTAAAATATATAATCCAACAATTTCATTGTCATTCTCTGCAACAGCCGAAAAACTTTGATTTGCAAAAAATGTTTTGGCTTCCTCTATTGTCAAAGGTTCGATTTGCGGAAAAGCTATGCCTTCATTTACTACCTCATTCCAAATATGTTGCATTGAAATAATATCACTTTCTTTACATTCTCTAATTATTATGCTCATTTTATCTCCACGCTTCCGAATAAATTAATTAACCTTATCTCGCATTATGTAACAATTCCGACTCAACTGTACTTATATTTTAAGGCAGATATATTTTAATCACTATCACTTCTTTAAAATAATTATTATGTGTCCAGATAGTGCAATCCGAACTACATCGAAAATCAACACTATTGTCTAGCAAAGCCTAATCTTTTTATCTTTTTATCTTTTTATCTATACTGATCTGTTAACCTTTGTATGATTGTACAACTGTTCAACTGTTTAGTACCATTATAGTTGAACAGTTGCTCAATTGTCAATAACTATTTACTAAATTTCTATAATATAAATTTATAATTATTTGTATCTTTTTACTTTAAAGCAATACCAATATCACCAATATTTTTTATTATTCACTTCCCTGGCGATTTTTTCCATCAGCTCTTCCATTCCGAGTCCTTCACCATCAATAACGATATGGGCATACCTTTCATATAGGGGGCACCTTTCCTTATATAAATCTTCTAAAGTCTGACCGTCTTGAAACACTACCCCTCTTTGACGTATATTTTCCAGACGGTTATCAATCGTTTCACAGCTTAATTTGATATAAACAACAGTCCCAATTTCTCTTAAATGCTCCATAGCCTCAGTACAATAAACAACACTTCCGCCCGTCGCTATGACTGTATTAGAAGTAATAATATCACGATTCACCTGATTTTCTACCGTAATCAAGCCCTCTTGACTGTTCCTATCTATGATATCCTTAAGCAAACAGCCTTCCTGCTCTTGAATAAGTAAATCCGAATCAATAAAACGAAATCCTAAGACCTTAGCTAGGATGACTCCAACGGTACTTTTTCCGGCGCCCGGCATTCCAATTAGTACTATATTCTTCATAATATCCTTTCCTATCGAATGAGTAAACAGATGAATTAGCAGAAACTTATAGGTGAATTAAAAAACAATTCACTTGTCATGAATTATAACACCCTTCCCTCTTCTCTCCAAGTAGTTTATCTATAATTTTTTCTTCTTTTTTTCTATCCATCATGCTAGCAAGTGTCAATGTTGTACTGAATTTGTCTTCCCTTGTTTTACTTTTATCATAGTTAAACGGAATGTGGGGCAATCCCACCCCATCTGTTCATGTAACTATTTACTTAGAGTATAATTAGTGTTGGCAAAAAACTAAATAAATAAAAGAAGTGGGCGAGCCCACTTCCTATCGTACAGATAAAACCTTATAATTAAGTTGCTGAGACCTAAATAAGGGGGCTGT
>Ga0123338_10004094_pt1 | contig 12872 bp, 9 predicted proteins | sample grotaG_FD_89793 | JGI IMG/M metagenome (GOLD analysis project Ga0123338, IMG submission 89793) | Glacier valley bacterial and archeal communities from Borup Fiord, Nunavut, Canada, to study Microbial Dark Matter (Phase II) -... | ecosystem: Environmental > Aquatic > Freshwater > Ice > Glacier ... | reverse complement strand
GTGGGCAGGGCATAACGGGCGCTACGCCGCGCTCGAGGTCATCAAGCTCATCGCCCGCCACAAGCTGACGATCGTCTTCGTCAACACCCGCGCCGTCGCCGAGCTAATCTTCCGCGACCTGTGGGCGGAGAACGACGACGCCTTTCCGATCGGCATCCACCACGGCTCGCTCAGTGCCGAAGCGCGGCGCAAGGTCGAGAACGCGATGGCGACGGGCCGCCTGCGCGCGATCGTCGCGACCGCGAGCCTCGACCTCGGCATCGACTGGGGCGACGTCGACCTCGTCGTGCAGATGGGCGCGCCGAAGGGCTCGTCGCGGCTGCTCCAGCGGATCGGGCGCGCCAACCACCGGATGGACGAGGTGTCGGAAGCCGTCGTCGTCCCCGGCAACCGCTTCGAATATCTCGAAAGCCTCGCCGCGCGCGACGCGGTCGAGGCGCACGAGCTCGACGTCGACTTGTTCCGCCCCGGCGGGATCGACGTCCTTGCGCAGCACGTGATGGCGTGCGCGTGCGCGGCCCCGTTCGAGGCGGACGCGATGTACGCCGAGGTCCGCTCGTCAGCGCCTTATGCCGGGCTGCCGCGCGCCGAGTTCGACCGGACGCTCGGCTTTATCGAATCGGGCGGCTACTCGCTGCGCGCCTACGAGCGGTACAAGCGGCTGACGCGCGGCCCCGACGGGCTGTACCGCGTCAGCCACCCGCGGATGGCGGCGCAGCACCGGTTGAACGCCGGCACGATCGTCGAGGCGGCGGCGCTCAACGTCGTGTTCGGCAGGCGCGGCCGCAGTTTCGGCAAGGTCGAGGAGTGGTTCGCCAGCCAGCTCCGCGTCGGCGACAGCTTCATGTTCGCGGGGCAGGTGCTCGAGGTGACCGGCTTCGACGGCCCCGACCTGTTCGTCAAGATGAGCAAGGGCGACCCGCGCGTGCCCACCTACGTCGGCGGGCGGATGCCGTTGTCGACCAATCTCGCACGGCGCGTGCGCGGGCTGTTCAACGCGCCCGAGCGCTGGGCCGAGATGCCCGCCGACGTCCACGAATGGCTCGACTACCAGCAGCTGCGCTCGTCGCTGCCGGGGATGGATGATTTGCTCGTCGAGACCTTCCCGGCGGACGGGCGCAACTACATGGTCGCGTACGGCTTCGAGGGACGCAACGCGCACCAGACGCTCGGCATGCTGCTGACGCAGCGGATGGAAAAGGCGGGGCTGCAGCCGATGGGGTTCGTCGGCAGCGACTATATGGTCGCGACGTGGAGCCTGCTGCCGGTCACTGACCCCAAACCGCTGTTTTCCCCCGACGTCTTCGAGGACGAGCTCGCCGAATGGATCGCCGGGTCGCCGTTCCTGCGCCGCGCGTTCCGCGAGGTGGCCGTGATCGCCGGGCTGATCGACCGGGTCCATCCGGGGCAGCACAAGACCGGCAAGCAGGTCACCTTTTCGTCCGATCTGATCTACGACGTGCTTCGGCGGCACGAGCCCGACCACCTGCTGTTGAGCGCGGCCTGGACCGACGCGCGGTCGAAGATCACCGACATCGGGCGATTGGCGGCGCTGCTCGAACGATCGCAGACGCATCTCGTCCACCGCGTCCTCGACCGCGTGTCGCCGCTCGCGGTGCCGGTGCTGCTCGAGGCCGGCAAGGAACGCGTGTTCGGCGCCGCCGACGAGGCATTGCTGGTCGAGGCCGACGCGCTCGCCGAGGCGGCGATGCGGCTCGATTGACGCTGGATGGGGCGGCTAAGCGATCAGCGGACGGCGGGGGTCACCAGGAACTGTTCGTACCGCCCGCGATCGCCCGGCTCGGCATAGGTGCTGACCGACAGCGTCTGCCCGGCAAAGGTCACGCGGTACGAGCGGTTGACGAAGCCGCCGCGCAGCCGCGTTCGCCCGGTCTGGACGAACGACGTCGGCGTATCGAGCGTGGCGAGGCTCGCCTTATAGTCACCTAGTACCGTCGCATCGAAATAAGCGTTGGCGTTGTCGGTCAACGCGGCGCGGTTGGGCGTGCCGGTGCGCAGCGCCGCGAATACCGCCTTGGCGCGTTCGGTCGCGGCGGTGTCGGCGGCATCGGCGGCAGGCGGCGGCAGGACCGCCTTGACGATGCCCTGCGCGATGACCTGAAACGCCTCGCTCGACCAGGTGTTGGTGAACACCACGACTGCAACCTTCTCATCGGGAAAGACGATGTTTTCGGACAGGAAGCCGACCGCTTCGCCACTGTGTTCGATCGTCCGCCGCCCGTTCGTCGTGGCGACCTGCACGCCGAGGCCGTAGCCGGTGCTGCTGCCGTCGGCGAGCTTGACCGGGGTTTCCTGCACGGCCCAATCCGCCGGGGTCAGCACCGCGCGGTTCATCCGGGCGATATCCCACTTCGCGAGGTCGCGCGCGCTCATCGACAGTTCTCCGGCCGCGAACAGCCAGCCGTGCGCCGCCGGGACGACGGGGCGAACCGGGCCCATCGCGGCGCGGCCATAGCCCTGCGGATAGCGCGGCCCGATCGCGAGATCCTGGTCCATCGCCTTGATCCCGAGCGGCTTGAAGACCTTGGCCTCGAGATAATCGAGCAGCGACCGGCCCGACACCTTCTCGACGATCAGCCCAGCGACGACATAGCCGGTATTGCTATACTGCCACTGCGTACCGGGGGCGAAGTCGAGCGGCTTCTTTGCCCATCGGTCGACGATGCCCTGCGGCTCGACCGGCGTCGCCATGTCCTTGAAGCTGTAGTCCTGCGGCCAGTAATCCTGCAGGCCGGCGGTGTGGCTGAGCAGCTGGCGGATCGTGATCGTGTCGCCGCCGGTGACGCCTGGGACAAACTTCGCGACCGTGTCGTCGAGGCCGAGCTTGCCCTCATCGGCGAGCAGCAGGATCGCGGCGGCGGTGAACTGCTTCGAGATCGAGGCGATCTGGTACGGCGCATCGGCGTCGGGCGCGGCGTTCGCTTCGGACTGCTTGCCGTATGCCTTGGCGAACACGATGCCGCCGCCGCGCACGATCGCCACCGACACCGACGGCACGCCGCCGACCCCAAGCGTGTCGGTGACGATCTTGTCGACCTGCGCGGTTTCCGCCGGGGTCAGCGCCTGCGCGAAGGCGGCGCTCGCGTTGAGCATCACGGCGGCGATACAGCAGCGTACGATCATGATTTGGCCCGGCGTCCCCCGCATAATCTCGGCATATTTGCCGATCGCCGCCCGCCGCGCCAGTCCGACAATTTCCGATGGCGGAAATTCCACCGTGGCTGCGATTGCGTCTCGTCGAATCGAGATCGCGAACCTATTCGCAGCCGATGCGCCTCGTCATCCCCTGCCTGATCTGCCTCGCGACCCCGGCCGCCGCGCTCGCCGCCGATCCCGAGGGCGCTTCGCTGCACGGATCGGTGCGGCTGCGGATCGAGACGATCGACGGGCAGGCGCGTGCCGCGACGCCGCCGGGGGAGACGCTCCTCGTGACGCGCTCGATCGTCCAGGCGCGCTACCGGGTCGGACGCATCACCTTCGGCGGCGACCTGATCGACAGCCGGGCGATCGCGCCGATGGCGCGCACGGCCGCGACGACGACCGACGTCAACGCGTTCGAGCAGGTGCAACTGTTCGTCGCGGCCGACCTCGGCGACCCGAAGGCGAAGACGCTCCACGGGCGACTGACGATCGGGCGTCAGGTCGCCGATGTCGCCTCGCGCCGCCTGCTCGCCAACGACGATTACCGCAACACGACCAACGGCTTCACTGGCGCGCGGCTCGATCTGGCGGGGATGGCGGATGCGACCGCCACGCTGTTCTATTTGCTGCCGCAGCAACGCCTGCCCGACGACCTCGACGGGGTCCGCGCCGCGCGGGTCCGGCTCGATCGGGAGGGGTTCGACACGCGGATCTGGGGCGCGACGCTCGCCCGCCCGGTCGGCGGGCGGGTCGCACTCGACGTCGGCGCGGTCCGGTTCGAGGAGCGCGACCGGCCCGGCCGCGCCACCCGCGACCGGCAGTTGACCACGCTGACGGCGCGGATCACCGCCTCCGTCGCGCCGGGCCACCTCGACACCGAAATCGAGGTCATGCGCCAGACCGGCAGCATCGCGGCGTCGATCGCGCCGGGGGCCGCACGGAAGCCGGTCGCGGCGTGGTTCGGCCATGCCACCATCGGCTATCAATGGCCGACCGGCTGGAAGCCGCATGTTGCCGTCGACGCCGATTACGCGAGCGGCGACCGCCGCACGGGGACGTATGAGCGGTTCGATTCGCTGTTCGGGTTTCGCCGCGCCGATTACGCGCCGTCGGGCCTGTACAATGCGGTCCAGCGCGACAACCTGATCGCGGTCGGGCCGCGCCTGCAGACGATGCCGTCGAAGCGGCTCGATACGCTGCTGACGGTCAAGAAGCTTTGGCTGGCTTCGCCGGTCGACGGTTTCGCGACGACCGGGGTGGTCGACGCCAACGGCCGGTCGGGGCGCGATGCGGGCTGGCAGGTCGACAGCCGGTTACGCTTCTTCACCGTACCGCGACGCTTCATGGTCGAAGCCGATGGCGTCTGGCTCGCCAAGGGACGCTTCCTGCGGACCGCGCCGAACCGCGCCAGCAGGCGCGATACGGTCTATGCCGCCCTTGCCGCGACGGCGTTTTTCTAGGCGGCGGCTGGCGATGAACGGTTCGACGGCGTATGCTTCCGCCGACGGGGCCACAGGTCCCAGTCAGTAACCTGTTAAGGTCAAGCGTCTATCGTTGTGCTTCATAATCGGGGGAGGCAGGGATGTCGTTGCTGTCGATCGTGGTCAAGGCGCTCGAGGTGCTCGATCTCGACGACGATGTGAACCGCCTCGTGATCGACCGGGCGGTCAACGTCGCGCGCAACCGCCCGCATCCGTGGACGACGAAGCACGATTATATCTCGTGGACCGGGCTGACCGACCGGACCTATACCGCACGGCTGCTGCCGGCAAAGCCGTATCCGGCGGTCGAGAAGACCGGGACGCGCCGCCCGCCGATCGCCGATGTCGCGGCGCTGTTCGTGCGGCGCGACGGGGTGGCACAGCGGCTGTGCGGCAAGTCGACCGGGCTGTTCCCGGCGTTCGCGCAATATCTGACCGACGGTTTCATCCGCACGCAATTGAGCAACGACAAGGCGCTCGAGGACCGCAGGCGGACGACGTCGAACCACGAGATCGACCTGAGCCCGCTTTATGGGCGGACCCAGGCGCAGACGCGGACCTTGCGGCGGATGAGCGAGGCCGCCGGCGCGCGCGGGCGGCTGAAGAGCCAGACGATCGCCGGGTCCGAATTTCCGCCGTTCCTCTTCGCCGCCGACGGGACGGTCGCCGCCGGTTTCGCCGATGCCGCGGGGACGTCGCTGCTCGACCTGCCGCTCGGGCTGAAGAACGCCTCCCCCGCCGGGCGCGCGACGCTGTTCGCGGTCGGCGGCGACCGGGTCAACGCCGCACCGCAAACGGCGATGATGAACACGTTGTGGCTGCGCGAGCACAACCGGCTCGCGGCGCTGCTCGAGGCCAAGCATCCCGACTGGGACGACGAACGGGTATTCGAAACGGCGCGCAACGTCGTCATCGCGATGTTCATCAAGATCGTCGTCGAGGAATATATCAACCACATCAACACTACCGAATTTCCGCTGAAGGCCGACCCAAGGGCAGCGTGGGGCGCGAAGTGGAACCGGCCGAACTGGATGACGGTCGAGTTTAGCCTGCTCTACCGCTGGCACGGGCTGGTAAAGCAGACCGTGACGTGGGGCGGGGTCGAGCGCGACGGCGGCACGATGCTGCTCGACAACCGGGCGCTGCTCGACAACGGACTCGCCGCCGCCTTCGTCGAGGTGTCGGCCAACCGGACGTCGGCGCTCGGCCTCGAGAATTCGGCGTCGTTCATGACGGGAGCGGAGACGAGCGCGATCGGCCAGGCCCGGCTCAACAATATCGCAGGCTACAACGATTATCGCATCGCGCTGGGGATGGAGCCGGCGCGCAACTTCGCGACCATCGTCGGGGCGAGCGACGACCCGGTCGAGGCGGCGCGGCTGGCGGCGCTCGCGGCGCGGCAGCAGGCGCTGTACGGCGACGTCGACAACGTCGAATTCTATGTCGGGCTGTTCGCCGAGCGGGTCGAGAAGAACGGGCCGCTGCCCGAACTCGTTTCGGCGATGGTGGCGATGGATGCGTTCTCGCAGGCGCTGACCAACCCGCTGCTGAGCGAGCATGTCTGGGGCAACCCGAACAACCGGCGGCTGGCGTTCACCGACGAGGGGCTGGCGGCGATCGACGCGACCGCGACGCTGAAGGACGTGCTGCGGCGCAATTCGCAGCTGTCGCCGAACATGTTCGTCGGCATGACCCGGCGGGAATGGGCGCGGGCGTGAACGGTGCGTAAGCGCGATCGCGAACACCGCACTTGCATGCCGCCCCCGGTGTGCCGCATAGCGCGGAGATGCCTGCCGTTTCCCTTTCGTTCGCCGGCGAAGCATTCGTGCCGCAGCCGTGTGGGGCCCTGTTCTGGCCGGCGCGCGATGCATTGCTCGTCGCAGATCTGCATCTCGAGAAGGCGAGCTTCTACGGCGTACACGGGCAGTTCCTGCCGCCGTACGACAGTTTCGATACACTCGCCTGCCTGATCGACACGCTCGAGGCGACCAAGGCGACGCGGCTGTGGTGCCTCGGCGACAGTTTACACGACACCGGCGGCGCTGCGCGACTGCCCGATGCGGCACGCGACACGCTGCGACGGCTGACCCGCGACCTCGACTGGGTGTGGATCACCGGCAACCACGACGACGCCAGCGCGGGCGTGCTCGGCGGGCGGGTGACGGTCGAGGCACTGGTCGACGGCATCGCGCTGCGCCACGAGGCAACGCGCGACCCCGCCCCGGAGATTTCGGGGCACTATCATCCGAAGCTGCGGATCACGCTGCGCGGGCGGCGGATCGTCCGGCGGTGCTTCGCGGTGACGCCGTCGAAAATCGTCCTGCCGGCGTACGGGGCGCTGACCGGGGGGTTGGACGTTACGGACCCGGCGTTCGCGCGGGCGATCGGCGGGCCGCTGTCGGCGCTGGTGGCGACGCGCGAGAAACTGCTGCGGTTTGCGGTGGCGGCTTAAAGTGCCGGCAGCGCCCCGAGCGTCGCCGCATCCCCGACCGCAAGGAAGGCGCCGTTCATATACCCCGGCTTGCCGTAGCCGAAATTGGCCCCTCCCGGTGCCTGCATCGCCCCGCCCGCGGCGAGCAACACCGCATGGCCGGCGGCGGTGTCCCATTCGCAGGTCGGGCCGTAGCGCGGGTAGACGTCGGCCGACCCTTCGGCGAGGCGGCAGAACTTGAGGCTCGATCCGGCGGGTTCGAGCGCGACCATGCCGAGCCGCGAGAGATACGCGCGGGTGTCGTCGTCCATGTGGCTGTGGCTGACGACGACGACCGGGGGCACCGCGCAGGGGCGCGTCGTGATCCATTCGCGCCCCTCGCCGGGGTTCTGGCGGAACGCGCCGTGCCCCGCCGCCCCGGCCCAGAGGACGCCGTCGCGCGGGGACAGCACGAGCCCGAGCACCGGGCGGCCGTCCTCGATCAGCCCGATGTTGACCGAATAGGCCGCACGCCCGGCGACGAAGTCGCGCGTGCCGTCGAGCGGGTCGATCAGCCAGAAGCGGCCGCACGGCGGCGGGCGGTGGCCGGCGGCGTGCGCCTCCTCCCCCACGATCGGCGTGTCGGGGTCGGCCGCGACGAGCGCGGCGGTGATCAGCAGCTCGGCGCGCTCGTCGGCCTCGGTGACAGGCGAGGCGTCGGACTTTCCCCGCGTTTCGAACCCCGCTTCGCGCACCGCCTCGATCAACCGCCCCGCCGCGCGCATGACGGGGCTGAGAATGTCGATCAGGTCGGGGTGGTCTAAGATGGCCCCCTCCCCTCCCGGCGCAGCCGGAGAGTGGGGAGGGTTGGGGTGGGGGTTACGCCACGCGCACTTGCCTCAGCCGGGAGACCGAGCCCCCACCCCGACCCTCCCCACTCTCCGCTTCGCGGGGGGGGAGGGGGCAGAAAGAAGCGCCTCACGCCTCGTGCGCGGCGAACAGGTCCGCCGCCGACAGGCCGAGTCGGTCGATCCGGCGGCGGATGCGCGGCCAGTCGGTCGCCATGAACGCCGCGCGTTCGGACGCGAGCAGCGCCGCCGCCGCGCCGGGTTCGATATACAGGCCGACGCCCTTGCGCGCCGCGACGAGCCCGGCCGAGCGGAGTTCCTGATACGCCTTGGCAACGGTCAGCGGGTTGACGTCGAGCTCGGTCGCGAGCGCGCGGACCGACGGCAGCGGAGCCTGGGTGCCGGTCTCGCTGTCGATGATCCGCGCGATGATGAGGTCGCGGATCTGAAGGTAGATGGGTCGGTCGCCCTGCCACATGACTGTGGTATCGCGCTAGAACACCGTAGCGTCAAGCAGCGAGCGCGGCCACGCGCAGCGAGCACGACGCAGGCGCGCGGAGCAGCGCGCGGACTCCCGCGACGTCAGCCGGCGGGCAACGCCCGACCGACGACGCGGCTTTGCCGCGGCGCCCCCGCGCGAATTCACCACGCCCGAACGATCTCTCCCATCTCCGGCCGCGGCCGCTCCTTCAGCTCGCGCGCGGGCGACCCGATGAAGAAGAACCCCGCGATCCGGTCGCCCGCCTGCCCGACGCAGAGCGTCACCGCGTCCGAATACGCCGCCCACCCGGTCAGCCACCCCGAAACGAACCCGCTCGCGGTCGCCGCCGCCTCGAGCAGCGCGCACGCCGCCCCCGCCGACAGTTCCTGTTCCCACGCCGGGATCTTGCTCGCGGCGGCGATCCGTGACAGCACGACGACGAGCGCCGGGGCCTGACGCGCAAAGCTGCGGATTTCTTCGAGCTCGGCCGGCCGCGCCTCGGGTCGCTCGGCGAGATACGCCGCGACGAGCATCTCGCCGAACGCCCCGCGCCGGTCGGCGGCGACGGTGACGAAGCGCCAGGGCGCGAGCTTGCCGTGATCGGGCACCCGCGCCGCGACCTGCAGAATCGCCGACAGCTGCGCCGCATCGGGCCCCGGCGCCACCATATCGCGCGGCTTCCCCGACCGGCGCGTGGCGAGGAGGGCAAGGGCGGTGGAGCGGTCGTTGAGCATGCCGTGGAGCTAGGGTGTCGGGGCGGTCCGGGCAAGCCGTGCGCTACCCGCCGCCGGTCAGCGGCGGGAGATTTCCTGATATCGCCTGACCCCCGGGCAGAGCGACCCCCTTGCCCGCCCGGCGCACCCCGCTACTGTGCGCGCCAACGGCCACCATCCGAGCGGTCGACGTCAAGGGAGCTTCATGGCCACCATTCCTGCCGCCGGGCCGCTTTGGTTCGGCCATCCCCGGCAACTGGCGCGGCTCTTCACCACCGAGGCGATGGAGCGCTTCGGGTATTACGGCATGCGGGCGCTGCTGACGCTCTACCTCGCCGATCATTTCCTGTTCAGCGATTCGACGACGACGAGCCTGTACGGCGGCTTCACCGCGCTCGTGTATCTGACCCCGCTCGTCGGCGGGCTGATCGCCGACCGCTACCTCGGCTCGAAACGGTCGGTAAAATTCGGTGCGATCGTCATGGCGTGCGGGTATCTGACGCTGTGCTTCGGCGGCGACGCGGCCAAGCCGTTCGCGACGATCGACGGCACGCGGTACGAGGTCGTCGTCGACCGGACCACCGGCACCAAGCAGCAGTTCGTCATCGATCACGACCGCAAGCTGGCGATCAAGGGCAACGACGACGGCTCGGTGATGCTGACCGCGGCCGACGGCACGCCCGCGCGGACGATCGCCAAGGGCGGCTTCATCGCCGGGGGCGACCGCGACCCGCTGTACACGATGATCATGCTGATCGGCCTGTCGGCGGTGACGGTCGGCAACGGCTTTTTCAAGCCCAATATCTCGACGATGGTCGGCACGCTGTACGAAACCGGCGACCGACGGCGCGATGCTGGGTTCACCATCTTCTACATGGGGATCAACCTCGGCTCGCTGTTCTCGCAATTGCTGTGCCCGCTGCTTGCGGTCGGCATTCCGGGCGTTTGGGACGGGCTCGGCTGGTGGGCGGGGTTCGGGCTCGCCGCGGTCGGCATGATCGTTTCGTGGGCGCTGATGCAGTTCGCGGGCCCGAAGATGGCGGGGATCGGCGAGACGCCGGTACAGTCGACCGGCGGCAAGGATCGCGGGGTGCTGATCTACGCGCTCGCGTTGCTCGCGATCCCGCTGATCTGGTTCCTGTTTACCAACCTGATGAACGCCCCGCCGCCGATCAAGGGGCAGGGCATCGGCGGGTACATCCTCGGCCTCCCGCTTCTCGGCAAGGTACTGTTCTTCACCTTCCTGACCTCGGTGATCGGCATCCCGATCTGGGCGGCGCGGGTCGGCACGCGCGCCGAGTTCGAAATGATGGTCGCAGCCATCATCCTGATCGTCTTCAACGTCGTCTTCTGGACGCTGTTCGAACAGGCGGGGTCGTCGCTGACCCTGTTCGCCGACCGCAACACCGACATGCGGCTGTTTCCGGAGCTGCTGCCGAAATTCGCCATCACCGCCGGGCAGACGCAGTTCTTCAACGCCTTTTTCATCGTCGCGCTCGCGCCCGTGTTCGCGGCGATCTGGGCGGCGCTGGCGCGGCGCGGGGTCGAGCCCGGCATCCCGGTCAAGTTCGGCCTCGCGCTGATCGGGGTCGGCGCAGGGTTTCTGTTCCTCGTCCTGGGTACGAAATACGCCGGATCCGACTTCAAGGTCGGCATCTGGTGGTTGGCGGGGCTATATTTCATTCACTCCGCGGCCGAATTGTGCATCTCGCCGGTGGGCCTGAGCATGGTCACCAAGCTGTCGATCGCACGGATCGTCGGCATGATGATGGGGGTGTGGTTCCTGTCGATCAGTTGCGCGCAGTACGTCGCCGGGGTGGTCGCGCAGGTGGCGAGCGTCGAGACGGTCGGCGGGCAGGTGACCAACCTCAAGGTCAGCCTCGACACATACGCGGGGGTGTTCGAGACGATCGGGCTGGTCGCGGCGGGGATCGGCGTCGTGCTGCTGGCGCTCTCGTTCTTCCTCAAACGCCTGATGCATGGGGTCGATTGATGCGGCGGCTGCTACCCTTGGCGCTGCTCGCGGTCGCGGCGTGCGGCGCGACCCCGCACGCGAAGACCGCGAGCGACAAGCCCACCCCCCCGTCAGAGGTCGTGGCGATCCCGGTCGATCCGTTCCCGTCGACCTACCGCCCCTATCCCGGCGTCACGACGGTGATCCGCGGCGGCACGGTGTACGACGGGGCGGGGCGCAAGTTCGCGCCCGGCATGGTGCGATTGGAGAACGGCAAGGTCGCCGAGGTCGGGGCGACGGTCGCTGTTCCGGCGGGCGCGGTCGTGATCGAGGCGGCGGGCAAGTTCGTCACGCCGGGCATCATCGACATCCACAGCCACCTCGGCGACTATCCGTCGCCCGGGGTCCAGGCGAACAGCGACGGCAACGAGGGCACGCGGCCGAACACGTCCGACGTCTGGGCCGAACATTCGGTCTGGCCGCAGGACCCGGGGTTCACCCGCGCGCTCGCCGGCGGCGTGACGACGTTCCACATCCTGCCGGGTTCGGCGAACCTGTTCGGCGGGCGCGGGGTGACGGTCAAGAACGTCCTCGGGCGGACCGCGCAGGACATGAAGTTCCCCGGCGCGAAACCGAGCCTGAAGATGGCGTGCGGCGAAAACCCGAAGCGCGTCTACGGCAGCCGCAATATCTCGCCGGCGACGCGGATGGGCAATATCGCGGTCGACCGACAGGTCTGGTCCGACGCGGTGATCTACAAGCGTAAGTGGGACGACTATACCCGCAAGGCGAAGGCCGGGACGGCGAAGCCGTCCGACGCGCCGCGCCGCGAGCTCGGCAACGACACGCTGATGGGGGTGCTGAACGGCGAAATCCTCGTCCAGAACCACTGCTACCGCGCCGACGAGATGGCGAACGTCATCGCGATGTCGAAGGAATTCGGCTATCATGTAAGCGCGTTCCACCACGCGGTCGAAAGCTACAAGATCGCCGACCTGCTCCGCGCCGAGAATATCTGCGGGGCGATGTGGGCCGACTGGTGGGGCTTCAAGATGGAAAGCTACGACGGGATCCGCGAGAATATCGCGATGGTCCACAACGCCGGGGCATGCGCGATCGTCCATTCCGACGACCCGAACGGCATCCAGCGGTTGAACCAGGAGGCGGCGAAGGCGATGGCGGCGGGGCGGCGCGCGGGCATCGTCGTCGCGCCCGAAGTCGCGTTCGAATGGCTGTCGCTCAACCCGGCGAAGGGGCTCGGCATCGACAAGCAAACCGGCAGCCTCGAACCCGGCAAGATGGCGGATGTCGTGCTGTGGAACGGCGACCCGTTCAGCGTTTATTCGCGTGCCGTGAACGTCTGGATCGACGGCGCGATGGTGTACGACGCCGCCGACCCGAACCGGCGGCCGAAGACCGATTTCGAACTCGGCCAACCGGGCGCGGGAGACGTGAAGTGAGGCTCCTGCTCGCCTCCCTCCTCGCCGTCGTCGCCTTCCCCGCGTTCGCCACGCCCGTCGCCTTCACCGGCGCAACCGTCATGAACGGTGCGGGGGCGACGATCGAGAACGCGACCGTCGTCGTCGACAATGGCCGGATCGTCGCGGTCGGCAGCGGCGTCGCCGTCCCCGTGGGCGCGCAGGTGACCAACGCGCGCGGCAAGGTCATCACCCCGGGCCTCGTCGTCGGCATGTCCGACCTCGGCATCGACGAGATCGGCGGGGTCCGCGAGGCAAACGATACGCGCGCGGCGAAGTCGCCGTTCTCCGCCTCGCTCGACATCACCCCCGCGCTCAACGGGCGCGAGACCGGCATCGCCGTCG
>Ga0123338_10004093_pt1 | contig 12872 bp, 15 predicted proteins | sample grotaG_FD_89793 | JGI IMG/M metagenome (GOLD analysis project Ga0123338, IMG submission 89793) | Glacier valley bacterial and archeal communities from Borup Fiord, Nunavut, Canada, to study Microbial Dark Matter (Phase II) -... | ecosystem: Environmental > Aquatic > Freshwater > Ice > Glacier ... | reverse complement strand
GCCGAAGAGATCGACTACGACGCCATGGAGCGGCTCGCCCACGAGCACAAGCCCAAGCTGATCATCGCCGGCGCCTCGGCGTACAGCCTGCGCATCGACTTCGCCCGCTTCGCCAAGGTCGCGAAAGACATCGGCGCGGTCTTCATGGTCGACATGGCGCACTACGCCGGCCTGATCGCCGGCGGTGTCTACCCGAACCCGGTACCGCACGCCGACGTCGTCACCTCGACGACGCACAAGAGCCTGCGCGGCCCGCGCGGGGGCATCATCCTGATGAACGACGAGGCCATTGCGAAGAAGATCAACAGCGCCATCTTTCCGGGCATTCAGGGCGGACCGCTGATGCACGTGATCGCGGCCAAGGCGGTCGCCTTCAAGGAGGCGCTGGCGCCGGAGTTCAAGACCTACCAGCAGCAGGTCGCGAAGAACGCCGTGGTGCTCGCCGAGACGCTGATCGAGCGCGGCCTTCGCATCGTCAGCGGCCGCACCGAGAGCCACGTGATGCTGGTCGACCTGCGGCCGAAGAACCTGACCGGCAAGGAGGCCGAGACGGTGCTCCAGAGCGCGCACATGACCTGCAACAAGAACGGCATCCCCAACGACCCGCAAAAGCCGATGGTCACGAGCGGCGTGCGCCTCGGCACGCCGGCGCTGACGACGCGCGGCTTCAAGGAAGACCAGGCCCGCCAGACCGCGCACCTGATCGCCGACGTGCTCGACCATCCGCACGACGAAGCGAACATCGCCGCCGTCAAGGCGAAGGTGGCGACCCTGACCAGGGACTTCCCGGTCTACCGGTAATCGCTGATGCGCTGCCCCTTCTGCAGCCACGAAGACACTCAGGTCGTCGAGACGCGCGATTCCGACGAGGGCGACGTCGTTCGCCGGCGCCGCCGCTGCCAGAGCTGCGACAAGCGCTTCACGACCTATGAGCACGCCGAGATCGCGCTGCCATCGGTGGTGAAAAAGGACGGCACGCGCGCCGAGTTCGATCCGGCCAAGGTTCGTGCCTCGATGATCCTGGCGCTGCGAAAGCGCCCGGTCAGCGTCGAGCAGATCGACGCTGCGCTCGAGCGCATCCAGGAAAAGCTCCTCAACAGCGGCGCCAAGGAAGTGCTGTCGGCCAAGGTCGGCGAGCATGTGATGCGAGAGCTCAAGCGCATCGACAAGGTCGCCTACGTGCGCTTCGCGTCGGTCTATCGCAGCTTCGAGGATGTCGACGAATTCAGGCAGCTGATCCGGGACATCTGATCCCGATTTAACCGGGCTCCCCCGAACGGGCGAACCATTCGTCCTCCCCCGCATTTCCCCAGCGCTCGGGATCGCGAAACGGTTCGCGGATTTCTACAGTGCTTCGCATGGACACGAAGCACGCCGGCTCCCTTTTTTCGCAACGCGGCCTGACGCTCGTCGAGACCGCGATCGTCGTCGCGCTGACAGCCATCGTCGCGGCCACCGCGGCGCCGAGTCTCGCCGGCTTCATCGACGCTCGCCGCCTCGACGGCGCCGCCAGCCGCCTGGCCGCCGACATCCAGTTCGTGCGCAGCGAGGCGATCGCCCGCAACCGCGCGTTGCGGCTCAGCTTCCACACCACCGCGAACGCGTCGACCTGCTGGGTCATCCACACCGGGCCGGCCGCGCAATGCGAATGCAGCGACGACGGTGCGGCGGTCTGCAACGGCGGCGCCGCGGCGATCAAGGCCGCCGTGCTGCCGGCGGGCGAACGCGTCGCGCTGGCCGCCAACGTCGGCTCCATCGTCTTCGATCCGCTGCACGGCACGAGCACGCCGACCGGCACGCTGCGCCTGCTCGCGCCGGACGGCCGCGCCATCCATTACGTCGTCAACGTCGTCGGCCGCGTGCGCTCGTGCTCGCCGGGCGCCGCGGTGCTCGGCTATCGCGCCTGCTGATCCTCATCTTCACCACCGGAGCTCCCATGACTCGCATCGCCCCTTCGAACCGCCACGCCCGCGGCTTCACGCTGATCGAGACGATGGTCGTCGTCGCCATCACCGGCGTGCTGTCGAGCATCGCCTACCCGCCGCTCGAAGGCCACGTGCTGCGCGCCCGCCGCACCGACGCGCTGGTGACGCTGATGGACGCACAGCTCGCCCAGGAGCGCTACCGCGCCGACCACGCGCGCTACGGCAGCCTCGCCGAAGCGGGCATCCGCGCCACCTCGGCGGCCGGCCACTACGGCCTTCAGGTGGTGTCGAACGACGCCACCGGCTACGACGTCGTCGCCGTCGCAGCGGCGCGGCAGGCCCGCGACACGAACTGCCGGCACCTGCGTGTGCGCTCGCTCGGTGGCGAGGTCGTCTACGCCTCGGGCGCCGACGCGACGACCGCCAACGCCGCCGACGCCAATCGCAAGTGCTGGAGCCGCTGATGCGCACACACGCACGCCGCCGCGACGCCCGCGGCCTCTCGCTGATCGAGCTGATGGTCGGAACCGCCATCGGCCTGATCGTGGCGGCTGCGGCGGCCAGCGTCGTCAGCGCTCATCTGCGCGACAGCCGACGCGTCCAGCTCGAAGCGCGGCTGACGCAGGACCTGCGCAGCGCCGCCGACCTGGTCGCACGCGACCTGCGCCGGGCCGGCTACTGGGCAGCATCGGCATCGGGCGTGCGCGGCAGCGACGCTGCCGTTTCGCCGATCGTCAATCCGTATGGTCTCGAGCTCCCTACCGCCGACACCGTCCGCCTCAGCTTCGACCGCAGCGCTGCCGCCGACGCCGCCGTCGGCGACGACGAGCGCTTCGGCTTTCGCCTTCGCAACGGCGCCGTCGAGATGCAGCTCGGCGCCGGCAACTGGCAGGCACTGACCGATGCCGGCACGCTCGTCGTCACCGCCTTCACCGTCGTGCCTCGCCTCGACGAGATCAGCCTCGCCGGGTTCTGCGAGCGACCCTGCCCGGCGGCCAGCGCCACCTGCCCGCCGCGCCAGCAGGTGCGCTCGTTCGCGCTCACGCTGACGGCGCGCTCGGCCACCGATGCAGCCCTCACCCGCAGCCTGCACAGCAGCGTGCGAACCCGCAACGACGCCGTCGTCGGCAGCTGCGCGGGCTGAGGCGATGAACGCCATGAAGAGCCTGTCGAGCCCGCGCCATCAGCGCGGTGTCGCCGCCCTCCTCGTCACGACGCTTCTCTGCTTCGCGATGCTGCTCGTTGTCGCCTACGCCAGCCGCAACATCGTCGTCGAGGTGCAGGCCTCTGCCAATCAGGTCCGCTCGGCGCAGGCGCGCGAGGCCGCCGAGGCCGGCATCGAGTGGGCGCTGGCCCGACTCGGCGACGACGGCCGCGTCGGCCCCGACTGCCGGCCGAGCGGCGGCGCCGGGGCGCTGTCGTCGAGGCAACGCTGGCTTCGCTTCGTCGACGATGCCGGCCGCATCGCAACAGCGACGTGGAGCGACGCCGGCACGCCGACACCATTGCGTGCAGCGTGCGTGCTCACCGCCACGGGCTGGACCTGCAGTTGCCCGGCGAACGGCGCTCCGAGCCTGCCGGCGCCGATCGGGAATGTCGACGCGCCGGCCTTCACCGTCGAGTTCGCCGCGACGGCGACGCCGGGCATCGTCGGCATCGTCGCGACGAGTTGCGTGAACGGCAGCGGCTTCTGTGCCGCAGCAGCCGATGCACCGCATGAAGCGTCGATGCGAGTGCAGGCGAGCTTCGCCTTGCTGCCGGCCTTGCGGGCTGCGCCCGCCGCCGCGTTGACGGTGCGCGGCAACGTCGACGCCGGCACGGCAGCGCTCGGTGTCCGCAACGACGACGCCGCCTCCGCAGCACTCGTCATCGACGCCGGCGGCGCCATCGCAGCGAGCGGCTTGCGCGTGACGGTGCCGCCAGGCTCCTCTCAGGCCGACAGCCTCGTCGGCAACGACGCCAGCCTCGCCTCGCTCGACGCCAGCGCCTTCTTCGCCCGCTTCTTCGGCATGAGCATCGACGCCTGGTCGTCGCAGCCGGCGGTGACGAAGCTGGCGTGCGACGGCGACTGCACGAGCACGCTCGCCGCCGCGGTGGCTGCCGGTCACAGGCTCCTCTTCATCGACAGCGACCTCAGCCTCGCCGGCCCGGTGGTTTTGGGCACGGTCGATGATCCGGTCGTGATCGTCGTGCGCGGCGACCTGCGTCTGCGTGGTGCCGTGAACGTGGTCGGCCTGGTCCACGCGTCTTCGCTGTCCTGGGACGACGCCGATGCACCCGACGCTTCGTTGCGCGGCGCCGCCATCGTCGGTGGCTACGGCGGCAACGGCGCCGCCGACATCGCGCGCGACGACGCCGTCCTCTCTCACCTCAAGACCCGCCGCGGCAGCTTCGTCCGCGTCAACGGCAGCTGGAAGGATTTCTGACCATGAACCGCACCCCTCCGCACCGATCGATCGCGCGCGCGCAGCGTGGCGCCAGCCTGCTCGAATCGTTGATCGCATTCGTCGTCCTCGCCGCCAGCACGCTCGCAGTCGTTGCCCTGCAAGGGGGTCTGCGCCTCGACGGCGACCTGGCGCGGCAGCGCAGCGAGGCGCTCCGCATCGGCGAGGCCGAGATCGAGGGACTGCGCGCCTTCGCGACCATCGCGCCAGCGTCGGACCTGCTCTCGTACGACGCCATCGCCGACGCCGAATCGACGGTCTTAGCCACCAACGCCAGCTACCGCATCGTTCGCCGCGTCGATGCCGGTGCGGTGGCCGCGGCCAAGGCAGCGACGGTGCGCGTCGGCTGGACCGACCGCAGCGGCGCAGCACGCGAGATCGCGCTGGCCTCAGTCATCGCCGGCATCGATCCGGCCTACTCGGGCGCGCTCGCCCTGGGAGCCGGTGCCATCCCGGCGCCGTCGCGCGGCGCGTTCGGTCGCTCGCCCGTGGTGCCGGTCGGCGCCCGCGACCTCGGCGATGGCCGCAGCGCCTGGAAGCCCGCTGCGGCGGCGACGATCGCCGTCGTATTCGACAACGCCAGCGGCGCCATCGTCGCCACGTGCATCGTCGCCACGACGACGGCGGTACGCGACCTGTCGGCGGCCGATCTCGCGGGCTGCGTCGCGGGGCGGCGGCTGCTCGTCGGCGGCACGATTCGCTTCACGTCGGCAACGCCGCCGCAAGCCGCGAACGTGGCCGAGATCCCGCTCTCGGTCGCGGTTGCGTTGTCGCTCGCCGGCGGCCCGTACGCGCGGTCGCCCGTCTGCAGCAGCGAGGCGAAAAAGACCGTGCGCCACACCGCCGCCGGCAGCCTGCGCGTCGACGCCGTCGCCATCGACGCGACGCCGGCGTCGCTGGGCATCGCCTCGTGGGACGACACCGGCGACCGCTTCGTCGACTGGCACTGCATCGTCACGCCGCGCGCCGACGGCCGCTGGTCGGGTCGTACCTCGCTCGTTGCAGGTGGCGGCTGGACGATCGGCAGCACCCACGTCGATCGCCGCGTCTGCAGCTACGGCGCCGACACGGCGCGCGACTTCGTTGACGTGGGCACCCCATTCAAGGCGCAGAACTTCCTCGTCGTGCGCGGCGACAGCGCCTGCCCACTCTCTACCGTCGCGCATCAGCCATGAGCGATCATCGCGGCCGTATGGACGCAGCCGCCGCCGACTCCTTCATGCGCGAGGCGCTGGCGCTCGCCGAACTCGCGATCGGCGTCTCGGACCCGAATCCGCGCGTCGGTTGCGTGATCGTCGGCGCCGACGGCACGGTGCTCGGCCGTGGCACCACGCAGGCGGCCGGCCAGGCCCATGCCGAGGTGATGGCGCTGCGCGACGCGGCATCGAGTGGCGCCGACGTGCGCGGCGCGTCCGTGTTCGTGAGCCTCGAGCCATGCTCGCACCACGGCCGCACGCCGCCGTGCGCCGATACGCTGGTCGCGGCCGGCGTCGGCCGCGTCGTGATGGCGATGCGCGACCCCAACCCGCTCGTCACCGGCGCCGGTGCGGCCCGGCTCGAAACGGCGGGCATCGTCGTCGAGGCAGGCCTGCGGGCAGCCGAGGCGCATGAACTCAACATCGGCTTCGTCTCGCGCATGACCCGTGGGCGGCCCTGGCTGCGCATGAAGGTCGCGGTCTCGCTCGACGGCCGCACCGCGCTCGCCGACGGCCGCAGCCAGTGGATCACCGGCGAGGCGGCGCGCGCCGACGGCCACGCCTGGCGCAAGCGCGCCGGCGCGGTGCTGACCGGCGTGGGCACCGTTCGCGACGACGATCCGCGGCTCGACGTGCGCCATGTCAAGACGGCGCGACAACCGCTTCGTGTCGTCGTCGACTCGCGGCTGGAGACGCCGCCCGAAGCTCGCATCGTCGCGCCGCCGGGGCAGGTGTTGCTCTATGCCGCGATCGACGACTCGACGCGACGCCGTGCCCTCGAAGCGCGCGGCGTGGAAATCGCGTTGCTGCCGTCGCCGGCGGGCAAGGTCGACCTCGCCGCGATGCTGGCCGACCTCGGCGCGCGCGGCATCAACGAGCTGCACGTCGAGGCCGGCGAGAAGCTGAACGCGTCCCTGCTCGCCGCCGGCCTCGTCGACGAGCTGCTCGTCTATGTCGCGCCGAGCCTGATCGGCACCGGCCGCGGCCTCGCCGCGCTCGGCCCGATCGCCGGCCTCGACGACAAGCTGGCGTTCGAGTTCACGCACGTCGATCGCATTGGCGACGACCTCCGCCTGCAGCTTCGGCCGCGCCCGGCCCGCTGACGCATCGGCGACCCGTCGCGCCGCGGCCGGCGGCGACAATCGACCGATGTTCACAGGCATCGTCTCCGCCGTCGGCCGCATCGTCGAAGCGGCTCCGCTCGGCAGCGGCGCTGGCTTCGGCAAATCGCTCGCCATCGAAGCGCCGAGCGGCTACCTCGACGGCGTCGCCATCGGCGACAGCATCGCCCTCGCCGGCGCCTGCATGACCGTGATCTCGCTCGACCTCGACCGCAGCCGCTTCGCCGTCGAGATCTCCGCCGAGAGCCTGGCCCGCACTGCGGCTCTCGGCGATGCCGGCGACGTCAATCTCGAGAAGGCGCTGCGGGCCGGCGACCGGCTCGACGGCCATCTCGTCAGCGGCCATGTCGACGGCGTCGGCCGCGTCACGCGCTTCGAGCGCGTCGGCGAATCGTGGCTGCTGCGCGTCGAGGCGCCGAAGGCCCTGGCGCGTTTCCTCGCACTCAAGGGCTCGATCGCGGTCGACGGCGTCAGCCTCACCGTCAATGGTGTCGTCGATTCGGCGCAGGGCTGCGAATTCAGCGTCAACCTGATCCCGCACACCGTCGCCCAGACGACACTGCGCCGCCTCGCCGTCGGCAGCAGCGTCAATCTCGAAGTCGACACCATCGCCCGCTACGTCGAGCGCATGCTCGCCGCGGCGCCCTCGCCCGCCACCTAAAATGCCTGGCATGACGACCGCCCCGATCCCCGAGCTCGTCGCCGAGCTGGCCGCCGGCCGCATGGTCATCCTCGTCGACGAGGAAGACCGCGAGAACGAAGGCGACCTCGTGATGGCGGCCGACCACGTCACGCCCGAAGCGATCAACTTCATGGCCAAGTTCGGCCGCGGCCTGATCTGCCTCACGCTCACGCGCGAGCGCTGCGAACGCCTGCAGCTGCCGCTGATGGCGGTCAGGAACAACGCCCAGCACGGCACCGCCTTCACGGTCTCGATCGAGGCCGCCACCGGGGTCAGTACCGGCATCTCGGCGGCCGACCGGGCGCGCACCGTGCAGGCCGCGGTGCGCCGCGACGCCAAGGCGTCCGACCTGGTCCAGCCCGGCCACATCTTCCCGCTTCAGGCCCACGACGGCGGCGTCCTCATGCGCGCCGGCCACACCGAGGCGGGTTGCGATCTCGCAGCGATGGCCGGCCTGTCGCCCGCGTCGGTGATCTGCGAGGTGATGAACGACGATGGCACGATGGCCCGCCTGCCCGACCTCATGGCCTTCGGCCGCGAGCACGGCCTCAAGATCGGCACCATCGCCAGCCTCATCGAGCACCGCAGCCGCCACGAGACGCTGATCGAGCGCGCCGGCGGCCGCAAGATGCTGACGCAGCAGGGCGAGTTCGACTGCGCCGTCTACCGCGACCGCACCGGCGGCGTCCACCTCGCGCTCAGCCGCGGCCAGTGGACCGCGGCCGACGAAGTGATGGTGCGCGTGCACGAGCCGCTGTCGGTTCTCGACCTGCTCGACGCCGGCCCCGGCGATCACTCGTGGCCGCTGCCGCGGGCGCTCGCGGCGCTGCACGACAGCGAGCGCGGCGTCGCCGTGCTGCTGAACTGCGGCGAGGCCGCCGACGACCTGCTGCCGCAGGTGCTGGCGCGGCAGCGCGGCGCGGTGCTGCCGTCGCTGCCGATGGACCTGCGCACCTACGGCATCGGCGCCCAGATCCTGCGCGACCTCGGCGTCGCCCGCATGAAGCTGCTGGGCAGTCCGCGGCGCATGCCCAGCCTGCTCGGCTACGGCCTCGAGGTGACGGGCTTCGTCGCCGACGAGCCGGCAGCTGCGGCCGCCGTTGCCGCAGCACCCGCCGCCAGCGCCGATCGACCGCTCGATGCAAGACGCTGATCGCGGTGAGGCCGCGCGCCTCGACGGCCGCGACCTGCACATCGGCATCGTCCAGGCACGCTTCAACGCGGCCGTGACCGACCGGCTGGCCCGCGCCTGCAAGGACGAGCTGGTCGCGCTCGGCGTCGCCGCCGCCGACATTACCCACCTGAAGGTGCCCGGCGCGCTCGAGATCGGCGTCGTCCTCAACGCCCTGGCCGACGAAGACGAGCACGACGCGCTGATCGCGATCGGCTGCGTGATCCGCGGCGAGACCTATCACTTCGAGCTGGTGGCCAACGAGAGCTGCGCCGCCGTGACGCGGGTCGCGCTCGACCACGGCGTCGCCATCGCCAACGCCATCCTGACCTGCGAGAACGCGGCCCAGGCCGAAGCGCGCGCCGACGACAAGGGCCGCGAGGCGGCCCGCGCTGCCGTCGAGCTCGCCAACCTGCTGGACGAGCTGTCGTGAGCGAGACCGATCCGCTCGCCCCGGCCGCGAAGCGCTCCGGCAGCCGCCGCACACCACCGAAGTCGGCACGGCGGAAGGCGCGCGAATTCGCGCTGCAGGGCCTCTACGAATGGCTGCTCGGCGGCGCCGACGCCGGCGTCGTCGAGGCGCACGTGCGCGAGCAAGACGGTTTCGCCAAGTGCGATGTCGCGCACTTCGAGCTCGTGCTCCACGGCGCCATCCGCGAAGCCGCGGCGATCGACGCCGTGCTGGCACGCCACATCGACCGCCAGCTCGCGCGACTGTCGCCCGTCGAGCACGGCGTGCTCATGATCGGCAGCTACGAGCTCAAGCACTGCCTCGAGATTCCCTACCGCGTCGCCATCAACGAGGCGGTCGAGCTGGCCAAGAGCTTCGGCGGCACCGACGGCCACAAGTTCGTCAACGGCGTGCTCGACAAGGCGGCCGCAGAGCTGCGCAGCGTCGAGGTCGACGCGGCTCGGGCGGCCCGGGCCTGACTCCGGCCGCGGCTGCAGCGCCGCGGTCGCCGCGGCGAATGGTGAGCTTGTGTTACGGATGTCCGCAGCGACGCCTATTTCACACGTGACCCCCTGCCCGCTCACTTAAGCTGGCAGGCGTGAGCAGCTCGATCCCGCCGATCCTTCCTGCGGGCGATTCCGTGCCCGGCCATCCGCCGAGCGTTCCCGGCGTCGCCCTGTGGGGCGATTCCGATGTGCCGGCCAACGCGGATACGGCTGCCGGCCCGGTCGAAGCGGCGCGGCCGCCGGCCAAGGCAGCCGACCGGCCCCTGCCGACGATCGGCCACATCGGCCGCTACGCCCTCAAGTACCAGCTCGGCGAAGGCGGCCTCGGCACCGTGTTCGCGGCCCACGATCCGCTGTTGTCGCGCCTCATCGCCGTCAAGACGCTGAACGTCGAGCTGCCGGAAGAAAAGCGCGAGGCCTTCAACACGCTCTTCATCAACGAGGCGCGCGCCGCGGGCGGCCTCAGCCATCCGCACATCGTTACCGTCTTCGATGCCGGCATCAGCGACAAGCGCGCCTACATCGCGATGGAGCTGCTGAAGGGCCGCGACCTGCGCCAGCTGCGCCAGGAAGGCTGGCGGGCGACACCGGCGCAGGCCGCGCTGATCGTGCGCCGCGTTGCCGACGCGCTCGCCTTCGCGCACAGCAAGGGCGTGATCCACCGCGACATCAAGCCGGCCAACATCTTCATGGTCGGGCGCACGCAGCCGCGCGTGCTCGACTTCGGCATCGCTCGCGTCGCCCACCAGCAAGGCGGCGACGCCAACATCGGTGCCGGCTCGCCCTACTACATGGCGCCCGAGCAGATCCTGAAGCAGACCACCGCCGACCGCCGCGTCGACGTGTTCTCGCTCGGCGTCGTGCTCTACGAACTGCTCACCGACGAGAAGCCGTTTCGCGGCGAGTCGCTGAAGGACATCCGCCACGCCGTGCTGATGCTCGAGCCGCCGCTGGCGAGCGAGGTCGACCGCAGCGTGCCGAAGACGCTCGCGGAGATCGCGGCGCGGGCGATGGCGAAGGATCCCGAGCAGCGCATACGGTCGGCGCGCTCGTTCGCGCGCGAGCTGCGGCAGTGGCTCGACGCCAACCCGGCCGTGGGCGACGGCGACACGGTGCCGGCGTCGACCGCGGCGGCGGCACCGCGCAAGTCGTCGCGCCGTCGCGCCTGGATCGCTGCGCTTGCCGCGACGGCCACCGTCGCGGCAGTCGGCGCATTCAACCTGTGGCCGTCGGCATCGCCGCCGCCGGTTGCGCCAGTGCCGTTGCTCGCGGCAGCGCCGCCGCTGTCGTCGCCGCCGGCACCTGCCGCCACAACGGCGCCGGCGGTCGAGATGGCGGCTCCGGTCGTGGCGGCCGCGGCCTCCGCACCGCCGGCGCTGCCCGAAGCCACCAACCCGTTCGATCCTGGCGCCAGTGCCACGGCAGCACGCACGGTCGCGCTGTCGACGCCGGAAGCGCTGATGTCGGCGAGCCTCGGCCTCATCAATGCACCGGCATCGGCGGTGAAGGACAAGCACGTCGCCGACACCGCCGCCGTCGCGGCCGCAGCAGCGCGCGAATCGGCCAAGGAACGGCGCGGTCGCGAAGCTCGCGAGCGCGAGACCCGCGCGCGCGAGCTGCGCGCCGCCAACGCGGCGCCGGTGGCGCCTGCGACCGGCACCGTGCGCATCGCCATCAGCCCCTGGGGCCAGGTCGAGGTCGATGGCAATGCATCGGGCGTGGCGCCGCCGCTCACCGAGCTGACGCTCAGCGAAGGCCGCCATCAGATCGTCGTCCGCAACGGCGACTTCGCGCCCCTGATCACGTCGGTCAACGTCACTGCCGGACAGAGCGTCTCGCTGCGCCACAAGTTCGGCTCATGAAAGCACTCCACCTGACCGCGCTAGCATCAGCCGCATGCCTTCTCTCGGCCTGCATGCAGGTGCCGCCTGCGCCCATCGGCCTCATCGACATCAGCTCGCGGCCTGCCGAGAAGGCCCTGCTCGCCGGATTGCGGGCGTATGACGATGCCCAGTACGACACCGCCGAGCGCCAGTTCTCGCTCGCCCTCGCGACCGGCCTGGCCTCGCCGAAGGATCGAGCCGAAGCGCACAAGCGGCTCGCCTTCGTGCACTGCGCCGCCGGCAAGGTCGCCGAGTGCGAGACCGAGTTCCGGCGCGCCCGAGAGGCCGACCCGACCTTCGCGCTCGACAAGGCCGAGGCCGGCCATCCGGTCTGGGGGCCGGTCTACCGCAAGGTCGTGCCGCAGTAGCGCTCGCTCGCTCGCGGCGCCGGCATGACGGCGCCGTTCCGCTTCACGCTGCGCGTGTACTGGGAAGACACCGACGCTGCCGGCATCGTCTTCTACGCCAACTACCTGAAGTTCTTCGAGCGCGCCCGCAGCGAGTGGCTGCGCAGCCTCGGCTTCGAGCAGGAGCGGCTGCGTGCCGAGAGCGGCGTGGCCTTCGTCGTGACCGAGACCTCGGTGCGCTATCGTCGGCCGGCTCGGCTCGACGACGTCATCGCGGTGACCGTCGAGATCAGGCACCGCGGCCAAGCCAGCCTCGAGGTCGCGCAGGAAGCTTGGCGTGCCGACGAATTGCTCGCCGCCGGCACCATTCGCATCGGCTGCGTCGACCTCGGAACTTTCCGGCCGCGCCGCTTCCCCAACGACATCCTTCTTGGCCTTCGATGACCGCTCTCCGATGAATCAGGATTTCTCGATCGTCACGCTCGTTCTCCATGCCAGCCTGGTCGTGCAGCTGGTCATGGCGGGGTTGCTGATCGCATCGCTGGCGAGCTGGACGGTGATCTTCGGCAAGCTCTTCGGCCTTCGCAAGACACGCGCCGCCAACGACGACTTCGAGCGCGAGTTCTGGGCCGGCCGCAACCTCAACGACCTCTACGCCGACGCCACCAAGAAAGCGACCGGCTCGCCGATGGAGCGCATCTTCGCCTCGGGCATGCGCGAGTTCTTCAAGCTGCGCGAGAAGCGCGTGATGGACACCGGCGCCCTGCTCGACGGTGCCCGCCGCGCCATGCGCGCCAGCTTCCAGCGCGAGCTCGACGCCATCGAGTCGAACCTGTCGTTCCTCGCCTCGGTCGGGTCGGTGTCGCCCTACGTCGGCCTGTTCGGCATGGTGTGGGGAATCATGCATGCCTTCATCGGCCTGGCGAACATGACGCAGGTGACGCTCGCGACCGTGGCGCCCGGCATCGCCGAAGCGCTCGTCGCCACCGCCATCGGCCTGTTCGCTGCGATTCCCGCCGTCATCGCCTACAACCGCTTCGCGCGCGACATCGACCGCATCGCTGGCCAGCTCGAGAGCTTCATCGAGGAGTTCTCGAACATCCTGCAGCGCAATGCCGCGGCGATGCCCTGACCATGCCGGCCGTC
>Ga0123338_10004089_pt1 | contig 12875 bp, 12 predicted proteins | sample grotaG_FD_89793 | JGI IMG/M metagenome (GOLD analysis project Ga0123338, IMG submission 89793) | Glacier valley bacterial and archeal communities from Borup Fiord, Nunavut, Canada, to study Microbial Dark Matter (Phase II) -... | ecosystem: Environmental > Aquatic > Freshwater > Ice > Glacier ... | reverse complement strand
GCTCGTCATCATCGCGATCCCGATCGGGAGTCCCATCGCCGTCTGGCTCTTCACACGAACATCGAGCGCCGAGGTCCACGCACGCGCCGCCATGGCCGCCGAACAAGCAGCGCTCGCGCCCGCAGCCAAAGCCGTTGTTGAGCGCGGCCGTGCGGCCGTGGAGCGCTGCCAGGCCGCGCTGACCGCAGCAACGACAAATGCTCTCCCCATCACGTTTCGTCGCCCTCGATCAGTCCTGCGACGCGGCCCAATGCACCAGCGCCCTGGCGGTCATCAACCTCGACGGCTCCCTCTTCGCCGCCGCCCGCAAGCGAGCCCCGCCCGGCACAATCTCCGCCAGCCAACTCGAAATCGAAGCGCGCCGCTACTAGAAGATGCCGGCCTGGCACGTGGACGAGCAGAGGGAGCCGCCGTCGCATTGCTCGCCGAAGGATGACTCGACGATGCCGTCGCCGCAGTAGGGTGCCGTCTGGCAGGTGCTGGTGCATTTGTTCGGGCCATAGGCGTTTTGTGCGTTGGACGATCCCAGGTCGCACTGCTCCGAGCCATTGACTTTACCGTCGCCGCAATATGCTGCGAGGGTGCAGTCCGGCTTGCACGTGCCGTAGGCGCCGGAGTTGGTGCCGTTGTCGCATTGCTCGGTGCCGTTCTTGATGGCGTCGCCGCAGCGCGCCGCGAGGGTGCAGTTGGGATTGCAGCCGCCATAGCCGCCGAGGTTTTTGCCCGAGCCGGCGTCGCAGGCTTCGCCGGGGTCGAGGGTGCCGTTGCCGCACAAGAGCGTGCAACTCGACGAGCATTTGTCCCCGGGCTGGCCATTGTTGGCGCCGTCGTCGCACTGTTCCGTGCCGGTGATCATGCCGTCACCGCAGCGCGCGCGAAGCGTGCAGGTGGCGGTGCAAGGATCGGTGCCCACTCCATTCTTGTTGCCGTCGTCGCATTGCTCGGAGCCGGTCAAGATCCCGTCGCCGCAATAGGGCGCGATGATGCAGCCTGGCGCGCAGGCGTTGTTGTTGACGCCGCCATAGGTGGTGAGGTTGACGCCATCGTCGCACTGCTCGGGCGGCTTGTTCGGCGTCTTATCGCCGCAATATGGGCCGCGCACTTTGCAATCCGACGAGCAGCTTCCGTACGCGGTGCCGTTGCCGGTGTTGTTCGACACGCAGGTGCCGACGCCCGGTGTCGTGCATGGCTTGAGCGACACCGAGTCGGTGCTGCCGAGATCACACGCCTCGCCAGCGACGGTGACACCGTCGCCGCAGATGGACGCGCAGCTCGACACCTGATGCGTGAAGCCTTGCAGCGACAGCGTGTAGTTGGATCCGGTCACATGGCGCTCGGCCTGGAACACGTCAATCGAGTACCAGCCCCCGTTGCTGAGGCCGAGCGTGCCGGCATTGGCTGGGTTCAAGGTATAGGTGCCGGTCTTGGCGCCGTGGATGCCGCCGAGATCGGCGACGAGGTGGCCGTTGATGTACGCCCAGACATCGTCGTCGCCGGTAAAGGTGAACACCGGTGAGGCCGACGACGAATACGTGAAGATGTAGTGCAGCTCGCTGGTGAACGAGAAGTTGTGGCCGTTGGTGTCGGTCTGCGTGGTGGCCGCCTTGGCGTTCCAGCCGAGCCCGTCGACGGGGAAGAAGTTATTGCTCGTGTAGGTATAGACGCTGGTCCCCGTCGCTGGCAGGGTCGTCGTCAGCGTCAGCGTCGTCGGGTTGCCGCCCGTGTCCTGGTAGACGAGGCTGTCATACGGATTGGTCGAGGTGGAGCCGCTGCAGCCGGTCTCGTGGAACCACCAGCAGAACACCGTGCCTTGATCGCTGCCAGTCGTCGCGCCGGCGGAATCGAGCAGCACCGGATTGGTGGCGCTCCCTGTCGTCGACGCGAACACTGGCTTGCCGTCGCTGCCGAGAGTGCTGGAGACCATTCCGGTGACGGTCGGTGCGCCAGCGGCGAGGTTATCGGTGATCGTCGGGTTGTCGAAGTCGGGGTTCGCTGTCGTGCCCGACGGCGCCGACGAAACGCCGTTGTTGCCGTGGATCATGTCGCGATAGAGGACCGGCAGGGTCAGCGAATTCGGCGGCGCCTGCGTTGTGACGCTGCATTTCCAGCCCTTCTCGATCTGGCAGGTTGACGAACAACCGTCGCCGTCGACGACATTGCCGTCGTCGCAGGCCTCGCCGGGGAAGACCAGCCCGTCGCCGCACACCGCGGTGCACGTGCCGCCCGAGCACGTCGACTCTTTGGTACAGGTGGGCGAGCAGCCGTCATAAGGGATGGTATTGCCGTCGTCGCACTGTTCGGCGCCGTCGATCTTCTTGTTGCCGCATGTGCCCGTGGTGCAGACGGAGGTCATGCCGACGGTGGTGCAGCCGTAGTTTGCGTCGATCTTGCAACTGGTGCAGCCATCAGCGGCTTTGGCGTTGCCATCGTCGCACTGCTCGGAGCCAGCGACGACACCATCGCCGCACTTGGCGGCGACGCACGGCGAATTCGGATACGGGCAGCTCCAGCCGATCTCGAGCTTGCAGGCCGAGGAACAGCCGTCCAACGACTTGATGTTGCCGTCGTCGCATTGCTCCGAGCCGGTGACTTTGCCGTCGCCGCAGACCACCGTCGACTTGCACACCGACGGGACACCGTTGCAGACAAAGTTCTGCTCGGTCTGGCAGCTCGCCGAGCAGCCGTCGCCGGAGCCGGCGTTGCCGTCGTCGCATTGCTCGTTGAGCGAGAGGCTGATGATGCCGTCGCCGCACTTCAAGATGCGGTGACAGGGAGTGCCGGCGCCGGGGCAGGTCCAGCCCGACTCCACCTGGCAGCTAGTGGAGCAGCCGTCGCCGCCGCCCATGGTGCCGTCGTCGCACGCCTCGCCGGGGTCGATGATGCCGTTGCCACACAGGGCCGTCGCTTGCGAGCAAGGGCCGCCGGTGGGCGGGCAGGTCCAGCCGGGCTCGACGGTGGTGCAGTCGCTGGAGCAGCCGCCGAGACCGTTGGTGCTGCCGTTGTCGCAGGCCTCGCCGGGCTCGACGATGCTGTCGCCGCAGACGATGCTCGACACGCAAACCTCATGCGTCGGGTTCGGCGCCGGCGACGGCGTGGCGCAGGTGTAGTTGGGCTCGAGCTGGCAGGTGCCCGAGCAGCCGTCACCTGGTGTCGAGTTGCCGTCGTCGCAGGTCTCGGGCGACTCGACATACCCGTCGCCGCAATAGACCTGTCGCATACAGGCCATGCCGACGACTGGACACTGCCAGCCGATCTCGACCTGACAGCTCGACGAGCAGCCGTCACCGTCGGCGCTGTTGCTGTCGTCGCAAGTCTCGCCCGGGTCGATGACGGTGTTGCCGCAGGTGGGTTCGGCGAGATCTGGGGCGACACCGTCGTCAGCGGTGAGATCATCCGTGCCGCCGTCGTCGCTGCCGGTGCTGTTGCTACAGCCACCGACGAAAAGTCCGAGAAGAAGGAGGACACCCAAAGTACGAGCAGTCGTTGGCTTCATCCACTTCACCTTATCAAAAATTCGTACGCTACCGCACTGTATGAACTGACCTACATTTGGCCCCACCGACGCAGCCCGGCCTAGGCAAGCTGTGGGCGGTGTTGGCGCCAATCCGACGTGGATTGGCGTGCAGGTTCGTCGTGGTGCTCGCTAGCTTCTGCCCATGAGCGAAGACATGACGTTCAAGGGGAGCTTCCGGTTTGCCAACCATCACTTTGTCGAGGCTGCGCTCGACGCGTTTACCGAGCGCGAGCTGGAAATGGAGAGCGGCGCGTTGTGGTTTTGCGATCTCAACTGGGTCGCGCTCGAGATGCACGTTGCGTGGGACGGCTCAGCGCCAAGCTCCATGTTCGACGACACAGTCGGTACGCTGCGTGTGATTTCGGACTACGCGCAGAGCGGCGAGGTCATCTGCAAATACGGCAACACCGACACCGAGCGGGTCAACGCATACGGGGCTGTCGTCGCTGCCGATCTACCGCCGCAGCATCATCGCTGGAGAATTCGTGCCGCCGTCGAGTCCGGATCGATCGACGCCCTCGGGAAGCTGCAGGCCGAAGGCATCGACCTCTCCGTGGCCAGCGCATCTGCCACCGAGGACGAACAGTCGTGGCTGGAGCTCGCGCGCGAAGCGGGATCAGCGGACATGGTGCAATATCTGCTGTCGGCTGGTGTGGCGGAGCCGAGCACGCTGGAACCCTAGCGGCTTCGACGAGAGCCTACTGCTCGAAGCAGTAGATTCCGTCGAGATATCGGCAGCGCTCGCCGGTGCCCGCGGTCCAGTTGCCGTTGGTGGAGTCGGTGTTTCCCGATTCCGCTGTGGAGTTTCCGCTCGATACGGTCCAGTTGCTGCAGTTGCCGCCACTGATCGCGCCGCTGGTCCCGGTGCCGGTGAAGACGCCCGTGGAATGGCCGCCGCCGTACTCGTTCTTGTTGATGCCATGTTGGATCGTTCCGTCGGTGAGGTCGGTCCAGTCATCCGCGATGCGGGTGCCGTCGACGAGCACGTAGGGAACGGTGGCGTGGGTGAGGCGGCTGGCTGCGCTGGTCGTGCTGTCGCTCATCCAGGCCTTGAACGTCCCGGCAAGGCTGGCGTTCGTGGCCGCGTTCTGGCACAGCACATCGGCGCCCCCGAGGCTTCCAAAGCTGTTGGTATTGAATTGCAACCAGCAACCAGCACCAGCGCCAAGTACCAACGCGAATTTGTCATCCAAGCCGAGTCGGCCTGTCGACGAAAAAGTTGAGCCGAACGGGTAGTTTGACGCGCGTCGAGCTCAGCGGGTCGGTACACCGTCGGGCACGCGTCCGGCGCGGAACGCCGCGACGTGATCGGGACGGCCGAGATCCATTTCGAACGTCAGCCACTGTCCGTTGCCGTCGAGGACTGCCATCTGCCAGGGCTGCGAGCGCGGCTTGTCCGTGAACTGCCACAAGATATGGAAGTCTTCGTCATTGCTGAAGCCTTCCATATCGGCCTGCTTGACGCCGCCGAGCTCGAGCCAAATCCCGTGCTGCACCGCTCGAATCGCTGGCAAGCCACGATCGTCATCGATTGCAAACGTGTAGATGGCCTTGACGCGTGAAAGGTAGGCTTTCAGCCAAGTCACGGCGGAGGCCGGCTCGCCGTCTTCGATGTCTCCGAGAGCGGCTTCGATGTACGGCAGTCCATCTGGCGAATCGACGGTGACGCGGCACAGCGTTGCGAATGAGTCCTCTTCGCCATCGAAGCAGAAGGTGATCTCTCGCCAGTCGTCGTCGTCGCCTTTCTCGATGGAGTAGTCGGCATCGAAATCAGAGAACAGCGGCACCTCGATGGCGTCCACCGACGGACACCGCTCCGACAGCGAATACAGCGTCATGTAATAGCTCATCGGGCGTACCTAGCTTACCCTGAATGCCCGTGTCTCGCTTCGCCACGCATGGCTCACGACGACGACGACCTCCAGGCGCCGTTCCGCATCACGCTCACGTTGCGCGGTGTGAAGCCGCTCTATGTCGACGAGAATCTCTGCGCCTTGTTGCAGGTGCTCGAAGACAGCTGAGACTTGAAAACGTCATGAAACTCAACCAACGTATCGAAGCAGGCTGCCGAGCGTTCCTCACCCTCGGGAGGCTTGTTCGTCAAACCAGGGCGACGCCGACGGAATCGCGGTGCTACAGTGCCGCCCATGATTCGTGGCCCCATCTCCTCCGCTCTCGTCGCTGTGGCGTTCGCGCTCTCATCTGCCGCTCTGTTGGCGACGAGCGGATGTCGCACCCGGCCCTATGACGACAATGGCAACCCCGACGGTAACTCGACGACAGATCTTGGCCGGACCGACACGCCAGTCGACATTCTCATCGTCATGTCCTCGGAGGCCGGCACCACGTCGCTACGTCAGGGTCTGCGCCAGGTTGCTTCCAGCCTGTTTAGCGAGCTAGTCAAGTCGTCGAACTGGCACCTCGGCATCGTCTCGGCCGATCTCGGAGTCGGGCGTTTTTCGACCAACGGCTGCACCACCGACGGTGATCGCGCCAAGCTCAACCCCACCAACTCGCGATGCAAAATGACATTGCCATCGTTCCTGGCCGGATCGGGTTCGACGCCGACCAACTTCATTGGCGATCCGGCGCAGGTCTTCGGCGACTGCTACGTCGGCGACATGAACGACGGCTGCGAATACCAACAACCGTGGAACGCTGCAATCAAAGCGTTGTCACCGACGACAAATCCGGGATTCCTACGCGCCGGCAGCAACCTCGCCATCCTCTTTGTCGTCGACACCGAGGACTGTTCGGTGGCTCCCAACAGCGACCTCTTCTCCAACCAGAACATGTTGCCCGATGGAACCGCCCGCTGCTTTTCCGAAGGCACGATCTGCACGCCTGCCTACCATGGCGCGGGAAGCTATTCCGGCTGCGGCATCCCGCAAGAGAGCGGCCTGCTGCTCGGCTCCGACGACATTTATGCAGGCGTCACCGCAGCAGCACCAAGCGCACGCGAGATTCTGGTCGCCTTTCTCGACGGCAACACCACCGATGTCACCGTTCGCAACAACGGTCAGATCGATGCGGCTTGTCAAGAAGGCAACCAGAACGTCGCCACACCCACCATCCGACTCGACGCCTTCGAACAGCCAATCGGTCGACCCTTCATCTTTACCATCGGCAGCTCGGTGTGCGGGCCGTATGCGAGCGTGGTCGAAACACTGATAGTGTCGGCTCTGCCCTAGAAGCATCGGCTCCGAGCGAGGACCTCGTGCGGCGTCAGTGGCTGAGTCGGCGGGTGCGGTTGGCTCGGATGGCGGCATTGGTCGACGCGAGGTCGAAGAATTCGGGGTCGTAGCCGTCGCCAAGCCACTCGCGCAGGTCCGCGTTGCTCTTCGTCGGCTTCTTTAGCGCCTTGACGAGGTCCATGTAGCCGGGCGGTCCGCCGCAATCCTCGGGAGGACAAGCGCGCTCGCCCTCGAGGCAAAGCGGCTTGGGCTTGGTCTCACCGGGCAGCACCTTCTCGACGACGATGTCGTGTCTCCAGCCGTCGCCGAAGTCGTATTCGTAAACGAAGCGGCTTTTCTCCGCGGCGACGCTGGCCAGCTTGACCGTGTCCTCGTCCTCGAGCTCATCATCGGACGCATCGATATCCACCATACCGATGCGACGTTCACCGACGAGGAAGTGATGCAGATGCGAATTCTCCCAGCCGAGCGCGTCCTGCAAAACAAAGTGCAGCTTACCGAGCGTGATGTCGCCAGGTACCTGCAACCGGCGCCAGATCGCCGGCTTGATGTACTCGAGCGTCACCTTCAGTTGATAGACCGTCGCGGGCTTGGCCATGCGACGCTTTTACCACGCGCATATTCCTCCAGGCGAGGCCTGCGCGAAATCCTCAGAAGGGCTGAAAGGCATGACCGACATACGCAAAGTGGTGATCCACAAAGCCGGCTCCTACGACCGTCTGGTCCTCGAGCACGCAAGGCTACCGTCGCCAGGCGCAGACGAGGTCCGCATCGACGTCGCCGCCACCGGCGTGAACTACGCCGACGTCATCATCCGCATGGGCCTCTATGCGTCGGCCAAAGAGCTGGTCGGCTGGCCCATCACGCCGGGCTTCGAGGTGGCCGGCACCGTCAGCGCGGTCGGCAGCAACGTCACCGACTTACAGATCGGCGCACGCGTCTTCGCCGTCACATTATTCGGCGGTTACGCCTCGGCAGTAAACGTGCCACGCCATCAAGTCTTCGACCTACCCGACGGCCAAAGCTTCGTCGACGCCGCAGCACTCCCCGCAATCTTCATGACCGCACACTTCGCACTCCACCACCTGGCCCATCCACGCCGCGGAGACCAAGTCCTAATCCACTCAGCCGCAGGCGGAGTCGGCACGAGCCTCGTGCAACTAGCCAAACTATCCGGCTGTGTCGTCACCGGCGTAGTAGGCGGCTCGCACAAAATAGCGATCGCCAAACAACTAGGCTGCGATCACGTCATCGACAAATCCAAAGACGATCTCTGGAAACGCGCAGAAGCCATCGCACCCAAAGGCTTCGACCTCATCCTCGACGCCAACGGCATCGCCACCCTACAAGCCAGCTACGACCACCTAGCCGCCCCAGGCAAGCTCGTAGTCTACGGCTTCGCCACCATGATGCCCAAAACCGGCGGCCGTCCCAACTACCTCAAGCTCGCCCTCGACTACCTACGCACCCCACGCTTCAACCCCCTAGACATGACCAACCAAAGCCGCAGCGTCCTAGCCTTCAACCTAAGCTATCTATTCTCCCGCAAAGACATTCTATCCGAAGGCATGACCGACCTATCCCGCTGGCTAAAAGACGGCAAATTCGTAGCGCCACCGACGAAGACTTACCCACTAGCGTCGGTAGCAGAAGCCCACCGCGACATAGAATCAGGCAAAACAATCGGCAAACTGGTGCTCCTGCCCTGAGACAACTGACTACTGCTCGAAGCAGTAGATTCCGTCGAGGAAGCGGCAGCGCTTACCGACGCCGGCCGTCCAGTTGTTGCAGTTGCCGCCGGTGATCGAACCGTCGGTGCCGGTGCCGGTGAACACGCCGGTGAGTGGCCGCCGCCGTATTCGTTCTGGTTGATGCCGTGCTGGATGGAGCCGTCGGTGAGGTCGGCCCAGTTGTCAGCGATGCGGGTGCCGTCCACGAGCTCCTGATGAATCGATCAGCGCTGGAACAGGCCCCCGCCGACCTCGCTTATCATGCCGAAGGCACCGGGGTCCTGTTTGCCCGCAGCGCCTGGGACAAGTCTGCCTCGTGGATGGATACCGTCGCCGGAATCTACGACCAATCGCACGCCCACCACGATCAAGGGTCTTTCGCGTGGGTAGCGGCGAGCAACTGAATTACCCTGGGTTGGGTCTCTGGCATTGCCTCCTACCACATGTCGGACCTCACGAGGAATGGGTTTGTGACCCTCAGCGTACTAGCTCGTGACATGCGCTCACTCGTCTTGTTCGTCGTCGCACTCTCCCAAGTGGCGTCTGCGGATGTGACCGTGCCCGTGCCGGTAAGCGGGGGTCGCCTTCTGTGCTCGGTGCGGCAGACCTACTGCGTCAACGAGAGCTGCAGGTGGACGCAGATCACCATCGCTCTCGACGGGAAGACCACCATTGACGAAGGCGAAGACAAGTTCGAGCCCGAGCGCCGTAAGACACGCCTCAGCAGCAAGCAGTTGGCGCGCATACGCGCAGCCTTCAAGCGCGCTCGCTTCTTCTCGCTCGAGCCCGACTACCCAGTGAGCGTCGAGCCAGACGCCGAGACCAAGTCTGGCAGCGCCGTGATCGTATTTCACGATCGCGGCCGCTCGAAGACCGTATCCTTCGGCGTTTCGCCGAGCTACACCAACGAGTCTGGCGTCTTCATGACAGCGCCAGCGCGGCTGGGCGCACTGGCTGAAGAGCTCTCTGACCTCGTGCGGGCCGAGCTCGGACCAAACCCAGAGTGATTTGACGCGCGCCGCGAAAAAAGGTCCGAAGCAGAAATCGACAAAGCCACCCGTCCCTCGGTCGGGATCCTCTGGACCGAGCTCGGCGTATGATTCGTCATGAAACGCTTGCTGGTATTGGCGCTGCTGATGGGAATGGCAGATGGCGTGCGCGCCGACGCGACGGTTGGCACCAGCGACGGTAGAGTCCAGCCGGTGGACCTCGACGGTGATGGCGTGCCCGACTCGATCCGCCTCAGCGGGCATACGCTGTGGATCAACGATGTGATCGTGCTGAGCAACATCCCTGATTCAGAGGAGTACAGACGGGCATCGTTCGAGGTAACGGATCTCGACCCCACCGACGGTCGGCAGGAGGTCATCGTCGTCGCTCCAGGCCTCGAGGACGACGGCTTGGTGTGGGTGATTGGCTATCGAGACCACCAGGCCAAGGTGCTGCTACACGTGCTTGCCGAACCCATCGCCGAGCGATATGTGCGGCGCAAGGGTGTCCTCACCATTGAGGAATATGTCTGGCCCAACAAGCACGAGCACGGCTGCCGGCGTATCCGGAGTGGCTATCGGCTGATGGGTGGGGAAATGAAGCGGGTCAGGCACACCATAAGCAAGCCGACCGAGTGCGCTGGGTGACCAGCCAGCGTCACTAACGCGCCGCACCAGCCCCTCACCGATGGCAATTTCTTGTGCGGCAGCCGGACACTTGGACAAATGAACGGTCGACTCACCCTGGCTCGGCTACGGATTGTGGGTGGTATTGGTGGCGTAGAGAATGTTCGCCCAGTTCTGCCAGCCGGGCGTGCTGCTGTAGTACACTCCCTTCCAGTCGCCCTTGACCGGTGTAGTCGTGCCGACGTCACCATTGGTATCGCCGAGTGGCCCGTCATCCTTGATCGATGTGAGGACATTGCCGCTCCCCTGCACGAGGCTGGCGCCGACAGGCACGTCCAGCTCCCAGCCGGCTCCGAACTTGAGCACCACTGAGTTTGCCAGAGTGAGCGATGAGCCGCTTTTGATGTACATGATTCCCCGATTGACGACGTAAGGCACCTCGATGTTGGACCAAGTGATGTTCCCGGTGACGTCGCTGTAGTCGGAGTAGACGATGCAGTTGTAGGTGTTCTTTCGTGCAGTGTTCGCCGGATCGTGAAAGACATTGCTAGCGTCGATCGAGAATGTCCCGTCGACGCGTATCGGCAGACTGTTGCCGTAGAACGTATCGTTCGTAATTTTGGTTCCGGCGCCCGCGGTACCGGCATCCAGGACGCCATAACCGGAGCCGACCGTGCCGCCGTCGTTGTTGGCGAACAGGGAGTTGGTGATGATCGCGTTGTTGGATGATCCCAGCGACAGCGTCGGCCCGCTCCCGCCCCCATACAGAAACTCACAATGATCGAAGGCGACCGAGCCGGTACTGGAGACGTAGATCCGGTTCCAGTCCTTGGGCGCCGGGACGCTCGCAGTCGCGTCGCCGTTGGTGTCACCGACCTTGGAGTCGTCCTTGAGCGACGTGAACGTGATCTTGCTACCCAACGACGCCCGGGCGATCAGCGTCCCGGCTACGTCGAGCTCGACGCCCGGACCAAACTTCACGACCACGTTGCTAGCGAGCGTCAGCGAAGTGCTCGTGGGGATATTGAAGTAGGACCCTCGGTTGACGACATAAGGGACCTCAGTGTTGGACCAAGTAACGTTGCCGCTGACGTCGGAACTGTCAGAGTAAACAATGCAATTGTACGTGTTGCCCGATGCGGCGTTTGCAGGATCGTGGAACGTGTTGCTGTCGTCGAACGAGAAGTTGGCGTTGATGGTGACTGGTAGGCTGTTGGCGTAGAAGCTGTTCCCGGTGATAGTCGTTCCCGACCCGACCTCTCCAGCGTCGAGTGCGCCACGACCGGCGGCGACCGTGCCTCCGTTGTTGTGTGCGAAGACCGAGTTTTTCACCGTCGCGTTGTTGGCAACACCGAGATCCAAAGTTGAGCTCGTGTTTCCGCCATAGAAAAACTGGCAATGATCAAACGTCACGGAGCCGGAGCCTGACACATAGATTTGTTGCCAATCTCGCGGCGATGGCGAGCTGGCGTTGCCGTCGCTGTTGGTGTCACCGCCGTGGGCGTCATCCTTGATCGAGGTAAACACGATGGGGCCGGTGGCCGTGCCAATGGCATTTAGCGTTCCGCCTGCGTTCACGTCTAGACCTGCTCCTGCCAGGAACTTGACCACGGTGCCGGCCTCGATTGTCAGCGCAGACGAGATGCCAATCCGGCTATCGATGACGTAGGTGGTGGCGCTGCTCCATGTGGTGTTCGCGGCGATGTCGCCCGACACGTGTACGACGGCTGAAGCGGAGAGGTCGTTTGTCCCTCCGTCGCCGGGCATCGGTGGGTGGTGACAGTCTCCACCCAGTAGCACCGGAAAAGTCAGCAATAGACACGCGATAGCTCGAAACGATGGTCGCGCCATTCTCTCTCCCTCATAAAGATGCCAAGCACGCGCCGAACGCCTCGACACCGGAAACGGCAAACATCAAAGAAAGCCAATACTACGATAAACCGTCACGTTAGCAAAGAGCCTTAATGACAAAATCCAGCGTAATTTGACATGCGTCACAACCGACGGGATCGGAGTGAGGCACGCTACTTCTTGCAGGGACCAGCTGGTGACCATTTCGCAGTCCATGCCAATAGAAACCTCGCGATTTCGGCAACGACTTCCGGCAGCGTCGTCTCCGTGGACGCCCCTGTCTTCGACAGGAAGGCACGCCACTGCAGCGTTCCTCACGCAGGGTAATTTGACGCGCCCAAAATCACGCTGGATCGGGCTACTTTCTCCAGGGACCAGCCGGTGACCATTTCGCAGTCCACGCCGTATCTGAGCGTGCGGCCTCTATGACCTCCAACAGAAACGTCGCGATTTCGGCCACGACTTCCGGCAGCGTTGTCTCCGTCGACGCTCCTGTCTTCGAGAGGAAGGCACGCCACTGTGCCGCCTTGCCTCGGTCGTTCGCAAACTCGGCGCTCAGTGCCACCGGAACAGCGACGGGGATTGGAGTTTTCCGACGCCGGAAGGTTGCCTTCACCGCAGCCACCAAAACAGCGCCATCGAAAGGAAACTGGCGGGCCAGCACCGCAAGATCAAAGAAGTCCTTCATACGGCTATTGGCGAGTCCGAGCTGAACCATCGCGTCGAGCTTCTCCGCTACGACCGTCTCGCGTGGGTATACGCGCAGTATGGGCGTAGGGAAGTCGAGGAGCACTGGGATGTCGATCTCTTCAGCGGCAGGGGTGATCGCATCACCGAAACCAACGTCAATCTGAACGCGCACCCGTGCAGTTGCGACCCGTGCGGTGAGTGTGGCTCGGATCCCACCGTACGATTGGTCCTCTCGGATTGCGGCCACGGCAAGCGTCTGAGAGTCGAACTGGACGCCATC
>Ga0123338_10004084_pt1 | contig 12881 bp, 13 predicted proteins | sample grotaG_FD_89793 | JGI IMG/M metagenome (GOLD analysis project Ga0123338, IMG submission 89793) | Glacier valley bacterial and archeal communities from Borup Fiord, Nunavut, Canada, to study Microbial Dark Matter (Phase II) -... | ecosystem: Environmental > Aquatic > Freshwater > Ice > Glacier ... | reverse complement strand
CGCCCGCCTGATTGCATACCTGTTTTATAAATTGGCATAATATGGCTGATTACTCTGGTTTTTAGCTCTGCTTTCTGGTAAGAGAACACATTCTTTGATCAATTGTATTGCAGACAGGAGCGGCTATGACAGAGAACACCGAACCACGCAGGGAGCTCTGGATACTGGGTGTAAAGGCGGGAGACGGACGCGAAGAGATCCTTTCCTCATATCTGGAGGCTGGCGGGTATGTGTGCCGGGTTGAAGGTTATGACAACCTTGAGGCGGGGCGACCGTTGGGGATTGTGCTCGATATATCCCCTTTTTCAGAAGATGGGTGGGGGGAGTTGCTCAAGATAAAAAGCTCGCCTGTAACCCGCAATATCCCTGTGTTGCCAGTATATTTGAGTGAAAAGGGTAAGGTAGGTGGTGTGTTTCCGGTCGCCGGCTTTTTTACACTTCCGGTTGACGAACAGTATCTCCAGAATCGCCTGGCGGTCTATGGCTTGACCGAAGAGACTGAAACCTGGGATCTGCAATCGATGGTGGTATCACGGAGCGGAGAAGAGAAGCTTGCCAAGGCGATTGAGTCGGTAGGATTCGAAGTCGTCAAGGGGTACACCGGCAAAGAAGCTCTGGCTCTTGCTTCAATTCATCCTGTGTACCTGGTGTTCTGCAGTCAGATGTTGCCGGACATGTCGGCATTCGAGCTCCAGGAACGGCTTCGTCTGGTCCCGTACAGCAGCAATACACCCCTGTTTGTGCTGCTGAAGGATGCCATGAAAGAGGGAGAAAGAATGGCCTTGAGCAGGGACATAGCCCATCTGGTCAGAAAAAAACAGCTTTCCTGTGAAGAGTTTCTGGGGTATCTGCGCCGCAAGGAATAACTTCTGATAAAAATATCGGAACAAAAGAGCCGCTCCCCTGTCATGGGTGAGCGGCTCTTTTGTTTTTATTGTTAGGATGATCGCGGCGTTACAGCAAGCCATCCAGCTCTCTGATCTCGACACTCGCCTTGTCGCGCAGATCTTTGACCCACTGGCTGAAGCGCTCTTCCGATTTATTGCGGTAGAGAATCTCTTCAATCTCCGCTTTGACGCTTTCAAAGGGCTTGGTTGTGCCTGCTACCCGTGCTTCAAGTTTGATGATGTGAAAGCCGATCGGTGTAGTCACCAGATCGCTGACCTCACCCGGCTTCAGGGAGAGAATTGTTTTCTCCAGATCCGGTTGCATGTCCCCTTTTTTGAAACTCCCCAGATCGCCGCCATCTTTACGGGCCGCAGGGTCTTCCGAGAACTTTTTTGCCAGTTCGGCAAAGTCCTTGCCACCCTTGGCATCAGCCAGGACGGAGAGGGCTGTAGTTTTAGAGCGCTGTATCTCGTCCGGAGTCGCCTTTTCACCGGTCTTGAAAAAAATGTGACGGGCGCGGAAACTTTCCTCTTCGGTGTATTTAGCTAGATTAGCGGCGTAATAGTTTCGCATCTCGGTCTCGCCAACCTGTACCTTGGCACGGACTTCCATGCTCACCAGTTTCAGCTTTTCGATCTGTTCCTGGAGCTGGGCGCGGTACTGATCAAAGGAAAGGCCTTGGGCGGCCAGAGCGGTTACCAAAGCTTCCTGCGAAGAGATGTTGTTCTGCTTGCGCACGTCATCGATCGCCTGACGAATCTCCTCTTCGGACACTTTAATATTCAGCTCCCTGACCTTTTGCTCGGTCAGTTTCTTTTCAATCAGCCGGTCAAGGGACGTGCGGCGGATTTTGCTCCGGGCAGTGTCACTCAAGGCGCCTTTTTTCTCCGCTTCGCTGACGGCGGGTTGCGCTTCTCTATGGACATCATGCAGGGTAATTATATCGTCGTTGACAATTGCCACAATGGCGTTTGTAACGTTTTCCGGTTTTTTGGGCACGTCAGTGGGGAGGCTTGGCTGCTCAGCCGTGAGCGTCGCCGCTGCCGGTCCCTTGGTGACAGTCGCGTTGTTGCCGGCACATCCTCCTGCCACGAGCAGAGCCAGAACCGCTGTCACTGCTGCCAAAGTACGTCGCTTCATAGTTGAACCCTTTTTTAGTTAGATGTAAAAACCGGAAGGGGGATATGCTCCCGCACTTCCGGTTTTATCTGTTCAGAACATCCCTGTGCTGCAACTGACGATCGTTATTTCTTTTCAGGAGCTGCCGGTGCGGACGCTTCGGCAGGTTTTTTAGTTTCTTCCTTCTTCGCGCCGACGCTGTTTAAAACATCTTCCTTGATCGTGATTTTGGCGGTTTTTTTCAGTTCATCCTTGATCTTCTGGAAAACTTCCTGCTGTTTGGTCGGCATGATCGCTCCCTTGATCTGCTCCTTTACCTCTTCAAAGGGCCTTATGCCGGCCGCCCTCTTGCCGGTCAGCTTGATGATGTGGAAGCCGAAATCGGATTTGACAACATCGGAAATCTGTCCTTCTTTAAGTGCGAGAGCCGCTTTTTCGAAAACAGGCACCATGCTCCCTTTGCCGAACCACCCCAGATCGCCACCCTTGGCAGAAGAGGAGTCAACAGAGCTTTTTTTAGCCAGTGTCTCAAAATTCCCGCCTGATTTAAGCTGGGCCAGGATGTCCTTGGCTTCTTTTTCGGTTTTTACAAGGATATGGCTGGCTCTGATCTGCTCGCCGGATTTGAACTTGTCCTTGTTCTGTTCATAAAACTTTTTCATTTCTTCATCAGAAACCTTGGATTCGACCTCGACCTTTTTCTTGAGGAACGATTCTACGATAAGGCGTTTTTTGAGATCCTGCAGTTTTTCCTCAATTTCGGCACCTTTGTCGAGACCGTCTTTGGCCGCCTGCTGCAGAATCAGTTCGCGAATGATCATTGTATCCAGCATCTCTTTACGACCCTGAGGGGTATCGGCCATTGTTTTTAGATATTCGGGCAGATTTTTCAGCTCACGGTCAAAATCTCCGGTGGTTATGCTGCCGCTATTGACTTCAGCCAGAACCTTTCCTTCTTTTTTACCATCCGCCTTTGTCGTATTGCCACCCTGGCAGCCGACAAGTGCGGCCACACAGATGGTCGCAGCAATCAGTTTCGTACTGTTAATAATTTTCACGTAAAGCTCCTTTTACCTTAATTTAAGTGTATGTAAACTGGTAAAAGCTAGCATATCACTCCGGTCGTTGCAACATTATTTCACGCCACATACGCACCCCTGGTAAATAGGATAAGTGCGTTGACGAAGTTGTTTTCAGCCATAAAGGGTGCAGAAAACAGTTCTAACGTACTAATTGTTTTTGCTTGCCATTAAAGCCCGGTACGGTACAATAAGCACCTTTTGAAAGCGGACTAAATCGCTGCCGTTTTACTTCCAGGAATGCTCAGAGTCGATTCTACCGTGACCTATTCATCTTCTTCACTTTCCAATCTTGGCGAATTCGGCCTGATCTCCCGCATTGCTGCCGGAGTCGTAACGGCTGGGAGCGTTATTACCGGCATCGGTGATGATGCCGCAGTGACCGCACTTTCGGCAGGTATGCAGCTGCTGACCTCCACCGACATGCTGCTGGAGGATGTGCATTTTCGTCGTGCCTGGCATGATCCATACCGTTTGGGGCGTAAATCTCTAGCCGTCAGTATTTCCGACATCGCGGCCATGGGTGGCATCCCGCGCTGGGCGCTCCTCTCCCTCGCTATTCCCTCCGATCTTCCGCTTGATTTTATCGATGATTTCATGCGCGGTTTTCTGGCGATGGCATCAGAAAACCAGGTTTCCCTGGTCGGTGGTGATACCTGCTCGTCACGATCCGGCTTGACCGTTTCGGTCACGATTATGGGGGAGCAGTACCCTGACCGGATTGTGCGGCGCTCCGGTGCGATGCCGGATGACGACATCTGGGTGACCGGTACTTTGGGTGATGCGGCGCTGGTTTTGAATTTGCTCGAAAGTGGTGAAACTGTTTCAGATGAGCTACTCCACCGTCTGCTTGACCCGAATCCCCAGGTTTCCGCCGGCCTGCTCCTGGCTGAAACCGGACTGCTGACCTCCTTGATCGACGTCAGTGATGGTATTCTGGCCGATTACGGACATATTGCCGAGCAATCCGGCGTCGGCGGCTGTATCCGTCTTGAAGATCTCCCGCTTTCCCAGAGCTTCCGCTTCCACACAGCAAATCTCCCCGCTATTCCTTACCAACTGGCGCTTTCCGGAGGGGAGGATTACGAACTCTGCTTCACCGCAGGGCGCTCCAGCCGGGAAAAAATTGTTGATTGCGTGAAAAAGTGTGGCATTGCGGTGACACGTATTGGTATAGTAACAAGCTTTCCCGGGGTGACGGTTGTCAGCCCGGATGGCACTCCTTACCGCTCCCACATAGAGGGTTTTAACCATTTTGCATAACCAGATGAAAGGAACTTACATGCACCATATTATGATTCCCGCTGACAAGGCCCGGCTTTGTGCCGACGCCATCCGTTTTCTTTCGGTTGATGCCGTTGAAAAAGCAAATTCAGGTCACCCCGGTCTTCCTATGGGGGGCGCCGACTTTGCGCTCGGTTTGTGGGGTAACTTTCTTTCCTTTAACCCTGAAGATCCCCGCTGGCCGAACCGCGACCGTTTCGTCCTTTCAGCCGGCCACGGTTCGATGCTCCTCTATTCGCTGCTGCACCTGTTCGGCTACGACCTGCCGCTGGAGGAACTGAAAAACTTCCGCCAGTGGGGGAGCAAAACTCCCGGCCATCCGGAGTTCGGTCACACTGTCGGGGTTGAAGTGACGACCGGGCCGCTTGGACAGGGCTTTGCCAATGGCGTAGGTATGGCTCTTGCCTCAAAAATGGCCGCAGAGCGTTTTAATACCGCCGATTTCAGTCCGATCGATCATACGATTTACGCTCTTATGGGCGATGGCTGCCTGCAGGAAGGGATCAGTTATGAGGCGGCTGCGCTGGCCGGACACCTAAAACTGGGTAACCTCGTTTATATCTACGACAGCAACAGCATTACCATCGAAGGGAAAACCGATCTGGCCTGGTCGGAGGATGTTGAGGGGCGCTTTATCGCCAGCGGGTGGCATGTGCAGAAGATTGACGGCCACGACTTCGGACAGATCAATGCTGCCATTGCAACGGCCAAGGCGGAAACCACAAAACCGTCGATCATTATTGCTACAACTCATATCGCCTTCGGATCCCCCAATAAGCAGGATTCATCTGGAGCTCACGGCTCTCCGCTCGGTGCAGAAGAGATTGCTGCCACCCGAGCAAATCTGGGATGGGAATACGGCGCGTTTGAGATTCCGCAGGAAGTACGCGATACCTGTTTGGCTCAGGTAGAAGTGAAAAAACTGGCTTATGCATCATGGCAACGCAAGTTTGAAGCCTGGCATGCCGCCAATCCGGAAAAAGCCCGACTTTGGGATCAGATGTGGCACAAACACCTGCCGGTAAACCTCTCTGAAGAGCTGCTGGCCGTTGTGGCCGGTAAAGACGGTGCAACCCGTGCCCTGTCAGGAACTGTCCTGCAGAAGGCAGCCGCACTGATACCATCACTCGTTGGCGGTTCGGCTGATCTGACCCCCTCCAACAACAGCGATATCAAAGGTTCAACATCAGTTCAGGCCGACAGCTTTTCCGGTCGTAACCTCCATTTCGGAATTAGAGAACATGCCATGGGAGCGGTTGTTAACGGCATGGCGCTCTATGGCTGTTTTATCCCCTATGGTGCCACTTTTCTGGTCTTTGCCGACTACTGCCGCCCGGCTATCCGCCTCTCGGCATTGATGAAGGTCCAGGCGATCTACATATTTACCCACGATTCTTTTTTTGTCGGCGAAGATGGCCCGACTCATCAACCGATAGAACATGTCGCTTCACTGCGCCTTATCCCCGGTCTGCAGGTTATCCGTCCTGCTGATGGGACAGAAACCGCGCTGGCATGGCAGGCGGCCCTGCAGTATCACGGTCCGACCGCACTGATCCTGACTCGCCAGAAACTGCCGGTAATTACTCGCTCTGCAACATTTACTCCGGCCGATGCGCTCAAAGGAGGTTACGTCCTCTCTTCACCGGATGCTTCGCCCGATGTGGTGATTATGGCCAGCGGATCTGAAGTACATGTCGCGGTTGAGGCGTCTGCGATATTGGCAGGGAATGGAATAAAAGCGCGCATCGTTTCAGTCCCATGCCTTGAAACCTTCCTTGCCCAGTCGGCAGAGTATCGTAGCCAGGCACTTCCTTCCGGAATTCCACGCGTGGCCTTTGAGGCCGGACGTGGTGAACCATGGGGACGCTTGATCGGCTGTGAAGGTCTGTTTATCGGTATCGAGCATTTCGGCGCTTCGGCACCTGACAAGATTCTGGCTGAGCAGTTCGGATTCACCGCGCCGCAGGTTGCGGAGAAGATTGCGGCTTTTGTGAAAAAACAGGTCTAGGGTTTCTATGGGGCTGATCGAACAACTCAAAAAACCGCTTCTTTTTTCCGGTCTGAATAATGCTGACCTTGCGGAACTGGCAGCCATTACGGTTCGCCGCACCTTCAGGAAGGGGGAAACCCTGTTCAGTGAAGGGGAGGAGGCTACCGGTTTCTATCTGCTGGTATCCGGAAGTATCAAGCTCTGCCGGATGTCAGCGGACGGGCGCGAGAAAGTGCTCCATTTTGTCAAGCCGTGCGAAACGTTTGCCGAAGCCGCTTTTTTCGGCGATGGCAAATACCCGGCCGAAGCCCGAGCCATGGAGGCGGGGGAGGTGCTCTATCTACCGCGACAGGGCTTTATGGAGTTGATGAGCCATAATCCCAACTTTGCCTTTAATCTGGTAGTGTCACTCTCACTCATGCTGCGTCAGTTTGCCCGCCAGATTGAAGAGCTCTCCTTTGCCGATGTCACATCACGACTGGCCTCCTTTCTCGTGCGGCGTGCGGCTGAGAGCTCGACCAATTTTGGAGGCATCACCTATATCGATCTGGGGATCAAAAAGGGTGAGCTGGCATCTCGACTGGGAACCGCCAGCGAGACAATCTCGCGTACCTTCAAGAAACTCAAGGAAGAGGGGATCATCGAGGTGCAGGGGAGCCGGGTGGTAGTGCTTCAGATGGAGAAATTGCAGAAAATGTCGGAACGCCACGAGTAACGTGAGGAGACCGGAATGCTGATCGTCATGAACCACAACGCCACCCAGGTGGATGTCGATGCAATTAGCAGAATCGTACAGGAGATGGGCTTCAGGGCTGAACCGATCCCGGGAAGCGAGCGAACCGCCATCGGTGTACTCGGGAACCACGGGTATGTAGATGACTCCAAGATACTGGAACTGCCGGGTGTTCAGCGGGTTATACACGTCTCGAAGCCTTACAAGCTGGTTTCGCGCGATTTCCATCCTGAAGATACGATTGTTGATGTCTCAGGTGTCAAAGTCGGTCAGGGATGTCGTCCGGTTGTCGTCGGCGGTCCCTGCGCGGTGGAGAGTTTGGAGCAGATCGTCAAGACGGCCCTTTTTGTAAAGAAATGCGGGGCGGATATGCTTCGTGGCGGTGCATTCAAGCCGCGCACCGGGCCGCATACTTTTCAGGGGTTGCGTGAAGAGGGGCTTAAGCTGCTGGCGATTGCCGGAAAAGAGAGCGGCCTGCCGATTGTGACCGAAGTCATGAGCCCGGACAATGTCGGGCTGGTCGCCGAATACGCCGATCTGTTGCAGGTTGGCGCCCGCAACATGCAGAACTTTGACCTGCTGCGCGAATTGGGAAGAATCCGTAAACCGGTACTTTTGAAGCGGGGTATGAGCGCAACTGTTGAAGAGTTTCTCGCTGCGGCCGAATATATTCTTGCGGAAGGGAACGATCAGGTTATCCTCTGCGAACGGGGAATTCGAACATTTGAAACCGCGACCCGTAATACTCTGGACCTTTCGATTGTGCCGCTGGTAAAGGAGCTGTCGCACCTGCCGATCATGGTTGACCCCTCCCACGCAACCGGAAAGCGCTCGCTGGTTTCGCCGATGGCCAAGGCGGCACTTGTTGCCGGGGCGGATGGGGTGCTGATAGAGGTTCACCCCGAACCGGAAAAGGCTCTTTCCGATGGGCCTCAGTCGCTGACCTTCCCCGGTTTTGAACGTATGATGAATGAAATCCGCCAGTTGACCGCTTTTATGCAAAGCTGCTAACTGCGTATAAAAACTCTTGAAATGTCCGATCCATCGGAGTAATAATAAAGCGGAAGTTAGTTCTCTCTACCCTGCCCGTTGGTTGATACGCCCGGGCGGAATGCTGTAAAAAACGGGGGTTGTTCCCTACTGTGGTGTGCTGCCTTCAGTACGCGGGTTTGCCTGAAACAGTATACTGACTCCCACAATTAAGGAACTCGCCGGAGGCTCTTAATGCTGACGACAGGGTGGAGAGAATCTGAAAAAGGGGATGCCGAAAGGTTTCCCCTTTTTTGCTAAGGAGCTGCGGTTGAATACCACGAGATGCCCTCAGTGCGGATTCAAAGCTGAACTGCTGACAGAATCCGATTTTCACACCTGCCGTCAATGTCGTACCCTGTTCCGGCTGTTTGGTGGCCGGAGCGTTTCCGAACAGTACTTCCGGCATGAGACGAACGATGCGCTTGCCTGGGGTGCCCTGATCGCCCTTCTTGACTATGAGGGCGCTACCGCCCCTGCCGCACCGACCGCTATCACGTTCGGATACCACCCCTTCTGGTTTGCCGATCTCGGCAACGGCAGCACCCGCTTTAAGGCCGCAGGGAGTGCGCTGGACGGTTACCCTCTGCCGTCCGTACCGCCCCCTGGCGATCTCGAATTTCCTCCGCCCAGCAGATCATTCCCCCAACCAACTATTGCACCGGAGACTTTCCTTACGCGAACCGAAGCGCTGGTACGCCTCAGACTTCTGCAACTGCCGCTCTACCTGATCAGTTTCGAACTCTCCGGACAACCGTGTCAGGCGACGGTATCCGGCTGTACCTGGCAGGTTTACCTGGCGGACCTTCCGGATGAAACAGGTATTCATATCTCGTCGTCGCGACTGCTGTTCCTGGGCGGCTATGTTGCGCTGTTGCTCCTTGCCGGGACACTGGCGCCAAATATCTTCTGGAGAATCGTGCTGGTCGCCCTGATTCTTTTGACCGCCTGGTGGCTTGAGCGTTCCGGGGGTAGGAAAGGCTGATGGCAACAATTGTTTTCAAATGCCCCCACTGCGGCGGGCCGTTCGAATGCGCCGAGGGTGATCGTGGCGCCGTCTGCCGATTTTGCGGCGTTACGTCCGTGATATCCGGAGACACCGGTGTGCATCGGCTGTTGATCCGGGAACGGATTGATCTTAATAACGCCCGTGCCGCAGTGCGAAAACTGCTTGCAGCAGGGGGGGATGCCCGGGAGTCCGCCTCCTACAGTTTCAAAGAGAGCACTCTCATTTTTCTGCCGTTCTGGAGGGTCAGAGGGATGGCGACTGGGTGGCAGTGGCGCGAGAAAGAAACCTTCAGGGAAGAGGTTGACTATGATGAAAACGGCACCCGCTGCACCCGTACGGTGAAAGGGGAGAATGAGCGGAGTTTTTCACTGGTTGCCAAGCCGCTTGACTTTAGCACGCCAGCCGGAGACTACACCCCCTTTGGTCAGATGCGGGTCGGCCTCGCCGCCGCTGTGCTGAAATGCGAAGCTTTGGATTATCAGGACGCAGCGTCCAGGGGAATCGTGGTGGACCCGCTCAAAGGGGTTGCCCAGGTGCGGCAGGAAGCGCTTGCCATGATACGGGGGGGCGGGGATTCAGATGGGACGATACGCCAGGAAGCGCGTGTCCGTATTTCGTCAGAATGGCTCGCACTCTCTTACTATCCGGTCTGGCGACTGCTCTTTACAAGGGATGAGCGTGTTTATCCGGTGACGATTGATGCGGTTAACGGTGATGTTATCAGGTGTCAATTTCCGGGTGAAGAACAGCGAGAACGGTTCCTCCCGTTGGCACTGATCGCCCTGGTTCTGTTGGGGTGGACTACGATGCCTACTGCCGGAGTTGCGCTAACGGCTCTGGCGGCTTATCTGCTGAAATGGCGGGTAGGAACTCTGGACGTTTCATCAATTATCAAGCTGCTCGCCGGGACTTCGAAGCGGAGTGTGGGGGTGCAGCGTGGCTGATGCCGGATTCAGGGTCGTGCCTCTGATCTGCGGGCGGTGTGCCGCGAGGATGACGGCGGGCAAAGAACAGGTGGCCTATCAGTGCAGCGGATGCGGGAGTCTCTGGGAACTGGCCGGGGGGAGGCTTGCGCCACGGGAGGTTGTCCATTTTTCGGGAAGCGGCGATGTCCTCCTGCCGTTCTGGTACGCATCCTTCAGAATCGACTCTCTGGAAGGGTGTGCCGACGACACTGCGAGCTTCATGAAAATGTGCGGTTCGGTAAAAACAGCAGCAGCTTTCACCGAACTACCATTCGTCTTCATACCGGCATTTTTGCTACCCCCGCAGCAGGCGATCAGGCTGGGGAGAAATATGACGGTACGGTTTCCCGTTCTCCATCTGTCAGACGTACTGGATCAACCTTTTGAGCCGGTCACGGTTGCGGAAGCTGATGCCCCGGCGCTGGCAGAGCTGATCCTGTTGTCGACTCTGGTGGAAGAGCGTCGCAGCAACCGCTCGTTTTTGGCTTCCTTTGGCGTGGGACTCTCAGCTCTGCGCCTGGTGTCGATTCCATTCATGCGTGAGGGAAACAGGCTGCTTCAGCCCGAAATGAATCTGGAAGTGTGATCGTTACAAGGTGGTTAATCGGCTTTGTAACGGTACACCGATAATTTATCAAGGGGGATTTAGATCGATTAAAGTCTGATAAAGCGGTTTCTGCCGGAATGTTTTGCCTGGTAGAGCGCGTCATCAGCCCTTTTCAGGAAAGTATCGGGCGTGTCTTCGGCTACGAAGCCGGAAATCCCGAGGCTGATGGTGACCTTGACGGAGTTGTTCTCGAAACTGTTTTCCATCTCTTCTATATGGGTTCTGATGTGTTCGGCCACTGTTTCGGCGGCATCGGCATCCGTTTCCGGCAGCAGACAGCAGAATTCCTCGCCACCGTAGCGGGCGATAAAATCAGTACTTCTGATGACTGACGCTGCTTTTGCCGCAACGGACTGTAAAACCATATCTCCACACTGATGACCGTAGGTGTCGTTCACCTTCTTGAAAAAATCTATGTCGATCATGATCAGGCTCAGTTGCCTGGAATGCCTGCGATGCCTATCGCACTCATCCTGCAGGCGCGACTCAAGAAATCTCCGGTTGTAGATGCCGGTCAGTGCATCTTTCGTGTTCATTTCGACCAGCTTTTGCTCGTAGGTGGCAAGCTCGGTCACATCCTGAACAATCAGGAAGAGGCCGGAGATCGAATTGTCGTCGGAGCGGAGCGGTCCCATGGTACAGCTCTGCTGCATCAGGTCAAAACGATAACCGAATGAGCTGTCCGGTTTGAAGGGAAACAGAAAACGGTGCAGCTTCTGGGAGAAGAATGCGAAATTGCCGAAGGAGAGGACCGCCTTGCAGTTTTTGTTGAAACTTGGCGTGCTTAAATGCGGGAAAAAATCATAAAGGGGTTCGCCGATAATCTGGTCGGAAGTGATGCCGCTGTGCATCGCCATCCAGCGATTCCAGTACTGAATCTTTATATCCCTGTCAAGAACGACCAGACCGAAGTTGACGGTGTCAAAGATCTGGGTCAGTTCATTCAACGTCATTCGTACTGCTCCATAAAGGTTGCCAGCGATTTCTTCAGCCAGAGGATCGAATCATGGCTGGTCACCAGGAACAGGAAGCCGTTTACATTCCGTTCGTTGAAACAGAAGACCGTTTTCAGCACGATTGCCGAGGAGCCGCTTTCAAAGATGTTTGCAGGGATCGCATCATTGGGAGTATTTTCAGTGACGACACGGGGGGGGGAATAGGTTACGGCATCGCCGAGAAGTTCGGACAGCTTGCCGACGCAGGCGCCGATAAGGATATTGCCCACCTCCATCAGCGTTTCCTTTTCCAATGCGTCGATCGACTCAGAGCCAAAGTCATTGGAGTCATCACCAAAAAGAGATACAAGCTCTCTGCCGGCGCTGGCCTGAAAAACAAGGAAGGCGCTTCCTTTGAAATCCCCCCAAAAATTCTGTTCAACAATGCTGACGCGGTCATACGTACTGACCTGCGATTTGAGATATTCGGGCAGGTCATGTGCCTTCAGTATTTCGATATGGGGTACGCTCAGAACAATGAAAATATTGATGACCTCAGCAAGGTCTGCAGCAGCCTTACCAAAGGCGATGTTCATTATTTCCTGAAGAATTTCTTTTTCTTCATCCGATATGGTGTCGAGACAATAGTCCATAGCTCTATCCGATGTGCTCTTCAGCTTTTGAAAGTGCGTCTTCGACTGTTTCCTTTGAGGGGGGCTTTTTCATAACCATGAGCGCCCCCAGGGCCAATACGTTTGTAATGGATTTGATCTGAATATCGGCTGTGCAGACGATCACAACGGCTTCCGGGTTGAACTCTCTGATCTTCTCGGTGGCTTCTGAGCCATCCATGACCGGCATAGTGAGATCCATGAAGGTTACGTCAGGACGAATCTCTTTATACGCTTCGAACCCGGCTAATCCATCGCCAGCCTCATAGAGTTCATAGCCGCGCTCTTTGGGAATGCAGCTTTTCATTATCCTTCGGGAAATGGGCGAATCATCGACAAGCAGTATTTTTTTGATCATATGTTATGTAGTCAACTTTCCGCAGATCTAAGAAATAGAGCCAACTTAAAAATACCGAAACAGCTCAATTAGATAGAGCTACACTGATTAATCGATTTTCGTAACAGTAACGTAATTAATAGTAGTGGTTTAGTCAAGGCTGAAAACGTCTTTGCACCATTCTTTTCCTGGTCAAACTGCTCCGCGACATGGTTGAGGATGACCGAAGCCGGTT
>Ga0123338_10004083_pt1 | contig 12883 bp, 9 predicted proteins | sample grotaG_FD_89793 | JGI IMG/M metagenome (GOLD analysis project Ga0123338, IMG submission 89793) | Glacier valley bacterial and archeal communities from Borup Fiord, Nunavut, Canada, to study Microbial Dark Matter (Phase II) -... | ecosystem: Environmental > Aquatic > Freshwater > Ice > Glacier ... | reverse complement strand
GCCCGCGTCTCCACGCGAATCAAAATCGGCGACGGACCCTCCTGCGCAGCCTGCAGCGCAGCCGCATATTTCAAACTGTGCCCCGGCATCACCCGATCGTCGTGATCCGCTGTCGTAATCAAAGTAGGCGGATACCGCGTCCCTTTCCGGATATTGTGCAGCGGCGAATACTTCCGCAGCACTTCAAAATCCGCCGCATCCTCAGGCGTGCCATACTCCCCCACCCACTGCGTCCCGAACCCGAACTTGTTAAACCGCAGCATATCCATTACACCCACCGCCGGCATCGCCGCCCCAAATAAATCAGGCCGCTGGTTCAACACCGCGCCCACCAGCAGGCCGCCATTGCTCCCGCCGAAAATCGCCAGCTTAGGCGTACTCGTATACTTACTCGCAATCAGATATTCAGCCGCCGCAATGAAGTCGTCAAACACGTTCTGCTTCTTCGCCCGCATTCCAGCCTGGTGCCACGCCTCGCCGTATTCAGATCCGCCCCGCAGATTCGCCACCGCGTAGATGCCGCCCATCTGCATCCATTCCACATAAGCCGGCGTAAAATGCGGCGTCTCGGAAATCGCGAATCCACCATACGCATAAAGCAAGGTCGGGTTGTTGCCGTCTCGCTTCATGCCCTTCTTGTAACTTAAAAACATAGGCACCTTCGTGCCATCTTTACTCAGATAAAACACTTGTGTCGTCTCGAATTGAGACATATCCACTGAGACCTTACTCTGCTTCACCACCGTGCTCTTACCCGTACCCAAATCCAGCCGATACTCTCCTGGAGGCATCGTGAATCCACTGAACGAATAGAAAATTTCCTTATCCCGCAAACGCGCGCTGGAAAACGACGCCGACCCTAGCCCCGGCATAGCAACGTCACTCAAAGCTTTACCCTCCAGCGTCGCCAGGCGCGCCATCGTATGCGCGTCCTTCATATACACCAGCAACATCTTCCCGTTCGCGATGTTCACATCCTCCAGCGTCTCCGGTTGTTCAGCCACCAGCTCCCTCCAACGCACCCGCTCCGCACGTTCCAAATCCATCACCACGACACGCCCTCGCGGGGCTCCATCGTTGGTGCTCACATAGAGCTTTGTCCCCAAGATCGCAATCGGGTTGTACTCGCCCGTCTCCGCCGCAATCAAATCCACTGTCTTCGGTTTCGCCGCACGCAAATCCTGGAAAGCCAGCCGGTTTTTCCCCGGAACTCCGGAATAAATTGAAATCAACAGATATCGCCCGCCCTCCATCACAATCGGAAACAGCCCCCAATTGGCATGGTCGGGCCGCTCATAAATCAAAGTATCAGCCGCCTGCTCCGTACCCAGCTTGTGCAAATAAATCTGCTCGTTCAGAGCCGCCGCTGTCAGTAACTCAGCAGCCGCCGGTTCCGGATATCGCGCATAATAAAACGCTTTGTTATCCGCCGTCCAACTCACCCGACCGCCTTTGGTCCATCGGATGGTATCGGTCAAATCTTTACCCGTTGCCACGTTGCGCACATGCCACTCGCCCCAATCCGACCCCGCCTGCGCCACGGCATACGCATACAGCGCGCCGTCCCAACTTGCGGCCGTCGCACCTAGCGCCGCGGTGCCATCTTTGCGGTAAGTATTCGGATCGATCAGCACTCGCGGAGTTCCATTAAGCGCGTCCATCACATTCAACACGGATTGGTTCTGCAACCCTGTGTTATGAAAATAGAAGTAATGGCTCCCTACCTTGGACAGCCGCTCGAACTTTTCGTAATTCCACAACTCCGTCAACTGCTGCTGAATCTGGCTGCGCCCCGGTGCCGAAGCGAGGTAGGTTGACGTCATCAGATTTTCCTGCTCCACCCATTTCTGCGTGGCGGCGGAATCAGCGTTCTCCAGCCCACGGTAAGGGTCCGCAATCTTCGTTCCGTGATAATCGTCCACCTGGTGAGTCTGGGGCGGTTCGGGATATTTCATCCGCGTAGACACCGTCTGTCCGCTAGCCACAACAAAGGCATACACGCCTAAAAGCACAGCCGTTTTCATAAATTCAACCTTCGGCCAAATTCTCCCACAATGTTGGATCCCCGCTGGCGGGAACGCTGGCACTAAATGCGCAACGGCACTGCTTCTGCCCGCTTACCAGGGTCCGCAGTTGCTAGCACATGTGTAAACTCCGCGCCAAACGCCAATCAGATACTTACCCAGCGAAAAGAGAAATGCCCTAAAAATTGCGCCTACCCACACATCTCACCAACTGATTTCTGTCTCCGGAATATACTTGAAAATCAGGCCGAACAAGAACCACGTCGCAATCGCAATCGCAACCAGCGAAACCAGGAAGTTGATCGCACTCACCCCCGCTTCGGGCATGGGGAGCAGGCCGCCCGCAAACTTGCCGAATGCCGCCAGCCCGGCACTAAGCGCCAGAGAAACCAGCAACAGAAAGCCAATCGCCAGAACATTCCGAACGAGAAGACTCGCTGCCTAATTAGACTCCTGAACCCGCCGGTGCTCTTTGCTCTCACATCCCAAATCTTGTTGAGCGCAGAACGCAACTCGCCAAAAACACCCGATGCGACAAACAGCAGCGCAACAACACCAATTACTGACGCTCAAGCCCCGCTCGCCGGCTTCTGTGCATGCTCAATCACTGTTTTGACAGCGTCGGCCCCATCCTGCCCGATCATTCCTTGAACTTGACCTAAGATTTGGTGCTGCGTCGCGGTGCGCCCAAACGCGAGCGCGACAATCGCAATCACCAGAGGCGCCAGTGACAGAATTATATAGAACGCAAGGGTCGCCCTCAGACGCGGCGCTTCACGCTCGCTGCACTGGTTCGCCGTCTCCCGCATTTTCGGCCACAGGTCATTCAAATTCATTGCGTTTCTTTGGTTAGGCCAGATGCCTCATTTTGCACAGCAAGCACCGTCGTAATATTTTGTCCGATAGGTATCGAAAAGAATAGTTCTTCTCTGCGACTTTTGCGCGATACTCAACGGCTAAATACTAGACAGCCGTCCCCCATTTGTGATCTACATACTAGTTCCAGTCCAGGGACCTCTGATGTTCAACCGCTTTTGCCTCATCCTGCTCGCGCCAGCGCTCTTGCTCGCCCAAACCAACTCTTCCACCCTCTCTGGAACCGTTGAAGACGCAACGGCAGCTATCCTGCCAGGCGCGTCCATCACGCTCACCGGTGAAGGCAACGGTTTCGTCCGCACCACAAAGAGTAATAAAGACGGTTTCTTTTCTTTTCCGGAACTTACCGCCGCCACCTTCACGCTCGAAATTGACGCCCCCGGCTTTAAGCACTATCGCGAAACCGGCATCACTCTCGATTCCAGTGAGCAGCGCTCACTTGGCCAAGTCCGCCTTCAGATCGGCAAGGCCACCGAGTCCGTCACCGTGGAAGCCGAAGCCGCCGTTGTGAATCTCGCATCGGGCGAACGTTCCGGCCTGCTCGATAACACCCAGCTCGATCACATGGCCTTGCGCGGCCGCGATGTTTTTGACGCCGTCAGCCTCATGCCGGGCGTCGTCGATACCAGCGATGGCCGCGATGCTCCCGGCCCCAACAGTATCGGTAACATCTACATCCTCGGTGGCCGCAACGATTCGAAGAACATGACCGTCGATGGTGTAACTAACCTGGATACCGGCTCTAACGGCAGCGTTCACAGTATGCCCTCTATCGATTCCATTGCCGAAGTGAAAGTTCTTATGTCCGCTTATTCCGCCGAATCGGGCCGTAACCCAAGCTCTATCAATGTCATCACCAAAGGTGGTGCCACTAAGTATCACGGCTCCGCAAGCTGGTTCTTTCGCAATGAAGATTTGAACGCAAATGACTTTTTCAGCAATGTCGCCGGTAAGCCCCGGCCCCCGTACCGCTTCAACATCGTGAATTACAGCTTGGGCGGCCCCGTCGTCCTTCCGAAAATACTGCATGGCCGTCACCGCCTGTTCTTCTTCTTCAATCAGGAATTCCAGGAAAAAGTGGTTCAATACGGCATCAAGACGGTAACCGTTCCTACCGCGCTCGAACGCATGGGCGATTTTTCGAAGTCGTACGATACCAACTGCAAAGCCATCACCGTAAGAGATCCTCAGAATAAGCAGGCCGCTTTCCCCGGCAATCTCATTCCGCAATCCCGTCTCACTTCCACCGGCCAGGCAATCCTGAATATCTTCCCGCTCCCCAACTATCGGGATGCGAATGCTTCGCGGGCCTGTAATTACAATTACTATTCGTCACTCTCAGGCGCCAACCCCAGCCGCACGGAGACTCTGCGCGTGGATTACTCCCCGAAAGATAACTGGCAGCTTTTTGTCAGTGTTCAAAATAGCGTCGATCATCAGAACACGCCCTACGCAACCTGGGTTACCGGCTCCGTCAACTTCCCTCTCACGCCCATTGTCTTCGGCCAGCCCGGGCGTTTAGCCACTCTGCATTCCACCAACGTGATAACGCCTTCGCTTTTTAACGAAATGTCCGTTGCGGTAAGTCAAAACACCCTCACTTTCAGCCCTTTTGATCTCGCGAAGGTGGACCGAACAAAGCTCGGCATCGATATCCCTCAGCGCAACCCTGCTTTAAATCCGCTGAATATTATTCCCAACATGACCTTTGGCGGTATTCAGAACTACGCCAACCCTTCGCTCAACAATGGCGTCCCTTATTTCAACCAGAACACCATCTATACCGTCACTGAGAACATCAGCAAAATCGAGGGTACCCACACTCTGAAAGCTGGTTTCTATTTCGAACACACTCAGAAGATTCAAAGTGCCAGCCCGCTCACCCGCGGCACTCTTTCCTTTAATACCGACGGTAACAATCCGAATGATTCCAATAACGCCTACGCCAACGCGCTGCTAGGTAACTTCGATACTTACGCCGAAGCCACCGCGCGTCCCAAAGGAAACTTTCTTTTCACCAATACCGAAATGTACTTCCAGGATTCCTGGCGTGTCCGGCGCAATTTATCCCTTGATCTCGGTGTTCGCTTCTATCGCGATCCGCCGCAGTACGAAGCCGCGAACCAGCTAGCCTCCTTCAGCCTCTCCGCCTACAGCGCCGCCAATGCCGCTGTCTTGATTCGCCCCGGTCTTTCCGCGTCCGGTGCCAAGGCCGGCATTGATCCGCTAACAGGTACTCAATATCCGTTCGGCTTGGTCGGTTCTTTTGTGCCCGGCGTGGGCAACCCTGCCAACGGGGACATTTTGGCGGGCGCAAACAGTGTCCCGCGCGGCCTGTTCAGTGTCTCTCCTCTCTACGTCGCCCCCCGCTTCGGCTTTGCCTGGGACCCGTTCGGCACCGGTAAGGCCGCCATTCGCGGTGGCGGCGGCATTTACTTTGATCGCATCCAGGGCAATTCCGTCATGGATCAGATTGGGAATCCCCCGCTCATTTTTTCACCCACTCAGTACTACGGCACCTTCGCCGATATCGCCACATCCGCTTCGTCCGGCCTTCTCGCGCCGAACGGGAGTGTAAGTTCACTTGCGGGCCGGGGTCATCAACAGAGCACATATAACTTCAGTCTCGATCTTCAGCGCCAGATCGGCCGTTCTGACGTTGTCTCAGTCGGTTACACCGGCTCCATGGCCCGCCACTTACTCTGGCAGCGCAATATCAACCCCGTTCCTCTGGGCGCCAATTTTCTAGGCCTCAATCCGCAAAACCACGATCCCTCCAGTAGCAATGCCAATACCGTGCTAGCGGCAAATTTTCTGCGCCCGTATCAGGGCCTGGGGGATGTGCTGCTTGATGAATTTGCCGGCACGTCCAATTACCATGGCTTCCTCGCCAGCTACTCCCATCGCATGGGAGCCACCATGAACATCAGGTTGTCTTATACCTTCAGTAAAGCGCTCGATGAAGCAGACACTTACACCACTCAAGTGGATGCTTTCATTCCAGTCCGGAGCCGGAATTACGGCCCGGCGGGTTTTGATCGCCGTCAGACGTTCTCCGCCAATTATTATTGGTCGCTGCCCAAACTCGCTGGTGGCTGGCACGCTTCCCGCGCCCTCGTCAACGGCTGGGAGGTCTCCGGCGTCACCAGAATGAGCACTGGCGGGCCCTTTACCCCAAGCTATAGCCTGATTAACTCCCTCCCGTCACCCTCCGGTTCCACTTCAGAAGGCCCGCGGGTGGATGTTGCGGATCCAAACGCTCCGCTTGCCTTCCGCTTCGCGCCGCCCGCGCAAGGCCCGCCGGTTCACCTGGGAAATCTGGGCCGCAACACGGTCTTAGGCCCCGGCATCAACAACTGGGATATCTCTCTCTATCGCCAACTCAAAATCACTGAGCGCCTGAACACCCAGCTTCGCTTTGAAACCTACAACACGCTCAACCACACACAATTCTCCAGTTACGATCAAACTTTGAAGTTCGATTCCGCTGGTAAACAAGTGAATCCTCTCTTTAACCTTCCCAGCGCCAACCGGCCGCCCAGAAGGATTCAATTGTCGGTACGCTTCAGGTTCTAACATGCGGTATTTCTTTCGTCCCCACCAGGCACCAGCGGTCAAAAGGGTTCTGCTCATAGAAAGCGGTTCCCGCGAACTGCTTGAGAAGCTGATCCCTCAGTTGCCCGGCCTCTTCGCAAGCCCGGTCGCGGTCGATCTGGTCACCTGTTTCGGCGGCCTCCCCCGCAACTTCCAGGGCGGTCAAGTTTATCGGGTCGGTGATTACAGCACTGCCGAATCCCGCGCCGGCCTCTATCGCGAACTCAAAGCCAACCGGTACCAGGTCACCGGCATGATCTGCTCAGGCGAACCCATCATGAGTAAGTGGAAGTGGATGCTCGCCTGGCAGCTGCCGGCTCATACATTTCTTCTAAACGAAAACGGCGATTACGTCTGGATGGATCGCGAACACATTCCCACTCTCTGGGAATTCGCGCGGTTCCGCAGCGGCTTGGCTGGAGCGGGTGCGGTCCGTACGCTGGCCCGTCTTTTCCTTTTTCCCTTCTCACTTCTCTTCTTACTCGCCTATGCCGCCATCGCCCATCTCCGCTTCCGCCTCAACCGGGTTCCGCAGCCGTAACCGGCGACATAAGATAGACACTGTGAAACAAATACAAGTCAAACAGACTGGCGGCCCGGAACAGATGGAAGTGGTGGATGTGCCCATCCCCCAGCCCGGCCCAGGCCAGGCGCTGGTGCGCATTGAAGCTTCGGGCGTTAATTTTATCGACGTCTATTTCCGCATCGGGCTTTATAAAGCGGAGCTGCCTGTCACGCTCGGCAATGAAGGTGCCGGCATCGTCGAAGCGGTCGGGCCTGATGTTACTTCGGTCTCGCCCGGTGATCGAGTTGCCTATGCCATGAACCGCGGTTCTTACGCCGAATTCGCCGTCGTGCCTGCCTGGCAGCTTATCAAGATCCCCGGGCACGTCAGCACTAGAATTGCTGCAGCCGTTATGTTGCAGGGCATGACCGCGCACTATCTCACTCACACCACATTCCCGCTCAAGCCTGGCGATACCGTCCTGGTTCATGCCGCGGCAGGCGGCGCTGGCCTTCTCATCGTTCAGATGGCAAAGGCGCGCGGAGCACGCGTCATCGGCACCGTTTCCACGGAAGAAAAAGCCGCACTCACCCGCGCCGCCGGTTGCGATGAGGTCATCTTCTATACCCGTCAGGATTTCGTCGCCGAGACCAAGCGCCTCACCGATAACCGCGGCGTCGATGTGATTTACGATTCCGTCGGCCAGACCACGTTCCTCAAAGGTCTCGACGCCATCCGCCCCCGCGGCATGATGGTCCTCTTTGGCCAATCGAGCGGCGCCGCTCCGGCAATCGATCCGCTTCTTCTGAATCAGAAAGGCTCTCTTTTTCTCACGCGCCCCACGCTGGCCAGTTACTGCGCCACGCGTGAAGAACTGGAACAGCGCTCCGGTGATGTGCTCGGCATGATTCAGGCCGGCAAACTCGACGTTCGGATTGACCGCGAATACCCGCTCGCCGAAGCGGCGCAGGCCCATCGCGATCTGGAAGGCCGCGGCACGGCGGGCAAGCTGCTCCTCATCAATCCGCCTTCACAGTGAATCTTCAGGCCAGACTAACCGTATGGTCCATCGTGGTGATGACCTTAATCGTCGCCACCATCTCCGCGCTCGATTTGACTGATGAGCTTGACCGCCAGTTTGAAATCACGCTCCGCCGTTCCGCCTCCATTTGGCGGCTGGCCGCCAGTGCTGTCAATCGCTCCGTCCTGCGCAAGTCAAAGGTCCCCAACCCCGCGCTGGTCCAGAATGATCCCGGCCTTACCGAAGAGTTCCGCCAGTTGCTCGCCGAATCGGGGCCCATTGTCGCGATAGCGGTTTGCAATGCCGACGGCACCATTCTGAACGATGCCGATACGGGGCGTATCGGGCAGAAGTTTGCCGCCGGTACCGATGAGTTCCGTGACTTGATGAAACGCACTCATTGGTGGGACCGGTTGCAAGTACTCAGGCGTGATGATGGTATCTACGTATATTCCTCCGATCTGGAATCCATTCACGTAAAACAGCTCACGCTGAGGTTGATCATCGATCCCGTCATGGTCCGTCAGGAACTCACGCCGGCCATGCAGACCCATTTTGTGATCTCGATCGCATCCATCCTAGGTGCCATTTTTGTCACGCTGATTTTCTCCGTCATCGCTTTCCGTCCGTTGGGCCGCCTGGGCCACATGCTCGATGGTCTGGCCAAGGGCGAATATGAGCTACAACAGGTCCCCTCGGCCAAGTCCAGAACTGACCAGTTCGGCATCGTGGAATCGAAAGTCAGCTTGCTTGGCGAAGCCCTGCGCGATGCGCAACTGGAAGCATCGGACCTTCGCGGCAACTTCGAACACCTTCTCGATGAACTGGAAGACGCCGTTTTCATCTTCGGGCGCGATCGCCGCCTGATCGCCGCAGCCGGCGCTGTCGAGCACTTCCTTCTGCGCCCGCGCGGAGATCTCATCGGGCAGCCTCTCACGGAGGTCTTCCCTCCCGGAACTTCGCTTGGCCTGCTGCTGGCACAGGCGGTCCAGACCACGCGGGCCATCCGCAACCGCAGGGTGCCCATGAACCACACGGATGGCTCAGACAAAATCGTACTGGGGCTCCTCTCTGTCGAGTTTCTTGATTCGAGCGCGGCCGGCATGTTCATCCGTTTGCGAGACCCTGAAGCTACCCGCAAGATTGGCCGCCAGCTCAAGACCGCGGACCGATTGACGGCAATCAGCAAGCTTACCGGCGGAGTGGCTCACGAAGTAAAGAATCCGCTTAACGCAATGCTTATGCATGTCGAGCTCGCCAAAATGAAGCTCAACCACGGCGATTACGATCTTCAACCGCAGATGGACGTGATATCGACTGAGATTCTGCGCCTGGACCGCGTCGTGAAAACATTCCTCGATTTCACTAAACCGGTGGCATTGAACCTCAGCGAAGTGCCGTTATCCAGCTTCGTCAACGACATTGCCGACCTTGCCCGCCCCCAGGCAGAAGCGGGCGGCATTGAGCTGGTGGTGACGCAAACCGCCGACACCGTCGCCATCACCGTCGATGTCGATCTCATCAAGCAGGCGCTGCTCAACATTGTGGTGAACGCCATTGAGGCCATGCCCCAGGGCGGCCAGCTAAAAATCGATTCCGGTGTTCGCGCGGATTACGCGGAAATCCGGATAGCCGATACCGGCCCGGGTATCCCGCCCGAGGTCCGTGAAAATATCTATAATCTGTACTTCACCACTAAGCCGCAAGGCAGCGGCATCGGTCTGGCCATGACGTTCCAAATCATTCAACTGCACGATGGACGTATCAATTTCTCTAGCGAGCCAGGTAAAGGAACAACCTTTACCGTGGACTTGCCCCTTTCCACGGAGGCCGCCGATTGACCTCTGGCCACTTGATCTCTGAAAGATTGTTGCAGGCCGCCGCCGCGCTGAAAGAAGCAAACGCCGAAGCCCTCCTGGTGAGTAATCTGGTCAACATCCGGTACCTCACCGGTTTCACGGGCAGCAATGCTCTCTTGATCGTTTTGCCTGACCGCTTCGTCTTCTGGACTGACCCTCGCTATACCCTGCAGGCCAAAGCCGAAGTAGGCGCGGAAACTCTCATAGAGCGGGGGCCGCTCTATCTTGTTGCTGAAAAATGGCTGGCTCGCCGCCGGTTCCGTGCCGTCGGTTTTGAACGGGAGTCGCTCCGTTTCGATCAGTTTGAGATTCTCACCAAGCGCCTCAAACTGCTACCTGTCAGCGGACTGGTGGAACGCATCCGAATGGTGAAGTCCGCTGATGAAATCGAAAAGATCCGGGCCGCCGTCCGCACTAACTCGAAAGCCTTTGATCTGGCGGTCAAGTCAGTCAAAGCGGGTATGACGGAATCTGCCTTCGCTGGTCTAATCGATTACCGCATGCGCCAGGCGGGCGCGGAAGGCACTGCATTTGAAACCATTGTGTCGTCTGGAACGCGCACTGCGCTTCCTCATGCACGCCCGGATAACACTCCGCTGGCCGCGGGCGGTCTGGTGCTGGTCGATATGGGTGCCCGGCAGGATGGATACACCAGTGATATGACGCGCATGCTGCATCTGGGCGAGCCGAAGCGCAAAACGCGCGAAGTGTACGCGGCTGTTCTGGAAGCTCAACTGGCTGCAATCGATGCCGTCCGTCCGGGCATTGCCGCATCCAAAGTGGACGGGGTGGCACGCGGCGTGCTGGAACGGCATGGGTGGGCGGATCAGTTCGTTCATTCCACCGGGCACGGGCTCGGTCTTGAGATTCACGAAGACCCTCGCATCGGTAAAAAGAGCAAGGCTCGTTTGGAAGCTGGCATGGTCATCACCATTGAGCCGGGCGTCTATCTGGAAGGCTGGGGCGGCATACGGATTGAAGATACTGTCGTGGTAACCGCCAGCGGATGCGAGGTACTGACGCCTACGCCGAAGGGCTTAAGAATTGTTAACTCTACGGTAACCTAAGGAAGGATACTGATGACCTTAGAAGAAATCCGGGAATTGATCAAATTAGTATCCGAAACGGGAGTTGCCGAACTGGAAGTGCAGCGCGGCGATAATCGTGTTCGCATCCGCTTGACGGTTCCAGGAGAATTGCAGCCGCCTCCGTCGGCCTTGTACCACGCGCCTGCCGCGGAAGGCTCCGCATCTCAAGTAGAGCAGCATTCACAAGGTTTGCCCGCCGGTGCCCAACCCAAAACCCCACCCGCGCCGAATACCGTTTTGGTGAAGTCCCCCATCGTCGGTACTTACTATGAAAGTTCCTCAGCGGATTCGCCGCCGTTCGTTCGCGAAGGTGAAAAGGTGCTGCCCGGCAAGGTGCTCTGCATCATCGAATCCATGAAGCTGATGAATGAGATTGAGGCCGATGTGGCCGGAATCTTGGAAAGCAAGCTGGTGCCGAACGGCCAGCCCGTGGAGTATGGAGAGGCTCTGTTTGCCATCCGTCCCCTTTAAAAAAATACTCATAGCCAACCGGGGGGAAATTGCACTGCGTATTATTTGCGCCTGCAAAGACCTGGGCATTCCCACCGTCGCCGTATACTCCGAAGCAGATCGCCACAGCCTTCCGGTTCGTTTTGCCGATGAAGCCATTTGCATTGGCCCCGCAAAAAGTGCGCGCAGCTACCTGGATATTCCTTCCATCATCAGCGCCGCTGAAATCACCAATGTCGATGCCATCCATCCCGGCTATGGCTTCCTGAGCGAGAACGCGCAATTCGCCGAGGTCTGCGAACTGTCGGGCATTACCTTCATCGGCCCCAGGCCGGATGTCATCCGCTCCATGGGGATTAAGGAACGGGCCCGCGCCATTATGCGGGACCATGGCGTGCCCACGTTGCCCGGTTCGGCCGGGGTGCTCTCAGGTCCCGAAGAGGCGCTGGCTCTTGCGGCACAAGTCGGCTATCCGGTAATCCTCAAAGCTTCGGCAGGGGGCGGGGGCCGCGGAATGCGGGTGGTGCATCGCGCGGAAGATCTGGCGGGCCTGCTATCGCAGGCGCAAACGGAAGCCGGTGCCGCTTTCAGTTCCGCCGACGTTTACCTGGAAAAATACATCGGTGCCCCCCGCCACATTGAGTTTCAGGTACTGGCCGATCAGCACGGGCATGTAGAAATTCTGGGGGAACGCGAGTGCAGTATCCAGCGGCGGCATCAGAAGCTGCTGGAAGAATCGCCGTCTCCGGTGCTGCGTGCCGATCTGCGCGACAAGGTCTCACAAAGCCTGAAGGTCGCCCTGAAAGAGATTGGCTACACAAACGCGGGAACCGTCGAGTTCCTGATGGACGAAACCGGAAACCTGTATTTTATTGAAGTGAACGCGCGCATTCAGGTGGAGCATCCGGTCACGGAAATGGTGACCGGTGTCGATCTTGTCAAAGCGCAAATCCGCATTGCAGCCGGTGAGCGGCTGGCCGATATTGTCAGCTTGCCTATCGTCAACTCAGGCCACTCCATTGAATGCCGCATTAACGCGGAAAACCCGGTAACCTTCACGCCATCGCCCGGCCGCATCACGGGCCTGAATCTTCCAGGCGGCATTGGCGTTCGCGTAGATACCCACGCCTACACCGACGGTGTTATCCCGCCCTACTACGATTCACTGGTTGCCAAGCTGATTGTTCACGGGCGCGATCGCAAGGAAGCCATTGAGCGGATGAGGCGCGCGCTCGACATGTTTATTGTCGAAGGAATCCATACTTCCATTCCACTGCACAAACGAATTCTGGCTGACGCGGATTTTCAGGCGGGCCGGTTCGATACCAACTTCGTGATGCGGTTCATGAACAACAATGACAACGCTAAGGAAAGCGCCGGTTCAGCTTAGAACTATTTTTCTGAGCCGGTCCGGGGCCTTCTGCATAATGGCCGCCGCTTTGAACACCGGTCATCAATTCCGTTTC
>Ga0123338_10004082_pt1 | contig 12888 bp, 11 predicted proteins | sample grotaG_FD_89793 | JGI IMG/M metagenome (GOLD analysis project Ga0123338, IMG submission 89793) | Glacier valley bacterial and archeal communities from Borup Fiord, Nunavut, Canada, to study Microbial Dark Matter (Phase II) -... | ecosystem: Environmental > Aquatic > Freshwater > Ice > Glacier ... | reverse complement strand
TTATTGCCGATCCTAAAGTCCCGGAAAATAAACGTTTCTGTGCCAATTGCAACAACCAATTAAAACGGGAGGCGGGTTTCTGTAGCCAGTGCGGACAGAAATTTTCGTTTGTACCGACACTCCATCCTGGCGATCTGGTTGTTGGTCAATATGAAGTTAAAGGCGCAATTGCCTACGGTGGATTAGGTTGGATTTATTTAGGTTTTGACAGAATGTTGTCTCGGTATGTAGTGCTCAAAGGTCTACTAAACACTGAAGACGCATCAAGTGCCGCTGTCGCCGTCGCTGAACGGCAATTCCTCGCTGCAGTCAAACACCCGAATATCGTGGGGATTTATAACTTTGTTAACCACGGTAGTGAAGGTTTTATTGTCATGGAATATGTTGGCGGTAAAACCCTCAAAGAAATCCGTAAAAGCCGAGGACCATTACCCGTTGAAGAAGCGATCGCTTACATCCACCGCATCCTGAGTGCTTTTGATTATTTACATTCTTTAGGTTTAGTATATTGCGACTTCAAGCCAGATAACGTCATGCTTGAAGGCAATGAAATGAAGTTAATTGACTTAGGCGGTGTCCGCAGAATTGATGATCCTTATGGTGATATTTATGGCAGTGTCGGCTATAGCGCTCCGGAAGCTGGGTTAGGTCCAACAGTAGTTTCCGATTTATTTACGATCGGCAGAACTCTCGCTGTTTTGCTGACAGATATCCGAGGTTTTAACAAAGAACATTTATACACACTTCCTAGTCCCCAAATCGAACCGCTGTTTGCTCAACAAGAATCACTATATCGGTTCTTACTCAAAGCTACAGCCAGCGTTGCCGATGATCGCTTTCAAAGTGCCTTGGAAATGGCAGATCAATTATGGGGTGTACTGCGCGAAGTTGTCGCGATCGCCACTGATATTCCCCGTCCAGAGGCGAGTAAGGTCTTTGGTAGCGATATGCTTGCTCTAACTAACAGTGGTGACTTTTCCCCGCTTACCGCCGACTATCACCAATTACCTAATGTTTTACCAGATACCAATGATCCGGCTTTTATTGCCCTCATCAATCCCAGCACCGTTAGTGATCCACTGAAACGATGTGCCACTTTAAAAACAGTTGTCCAACAATTTCCCACTTCCAGCGAAGCATGGTTACGTTTGGCAAATAGTCTGATTGATGCTGGTAAATACGAAGACGTTGAAAAAGCCTTAGCCAAAGTTGAGGCACAAGACGCGTGGGATTGGCGGACATTATGGTATCGCGGTCGATTACTGTTTGCTCAAGGTAAGGCTAAAGAAGCACAAGCCGCATTTGACCAAGTTTATTTTGATTTACCAGGAGAACTCGCTCCCAAACTAGCGCTAGCACTAGCGGCGGAACAAGGACAAAATTACTCACTGGCAATCAAGATGTATGAATTAGTCTGCCGCACCGATCCAAGTTATGTTTCCGCCGCATTTGGATTAGCGAGGTGTCTGTATAAAAACGGCAACCGTGGCGGTGCAGTCATTGCTCTAAAACGTGTACCTCAGGCTTCTAATTTATATACGCGATCGCAGGTAGAAATTGCCCGCACCTTAATTGACCGCGCTCATTCTGTCCCAGGTACTGAAGAACTCAAATCCGCTTCAGCCGCAATTGAAGCCTTGACTCTTGAAGGTACAGAACTCCATCAACTAACTAAACAAATTCTGGAAACAGCCTTAAATCTGCTGACATCGCAGCAATTAAAAGCGACTTCCAACTTAAAAATATGCGGACAGCCATTGGAGGAAGTCTATGTCAGACAAGGGTTGGAAAAAGCTTTGCGTCAACTAGCACATCTGACAACAGGTGACAAAAAAATCAGTCTCATCGATCAGGCGAATCAAGTACGTTCTCGAACTTTAGTTTGAGGTAGGGGAAAATGAGTGAGATGCATTGTTTTAAGTGTGGATTTGTGGTAACGGAAAGCGATCGCTTCTGTGAGGAATGCGGTACAGCAATTGCGAAAGAAGCGGGTTGTGAATGTGGTGCGGGAGTCAAAGAGATTGATGGGGATGGATATTGCTTAAATTGTGGATTTCGGCGAGAACTCAAACAGCGAGATCATTTTGAGGTAAGTTTACACTTGAGTTTGGCAGGGGTGAGCGATCGCGGACTCAAACATCACCGCAATGAAGATTATTTAGCATTAGCCACAGTTAATGACAGTCAAATTCTAGTCGTTTGCGATGGCATTTCTAGTTCTACTCAACCTGATGTTGCTTCGCAAGTTGCGGCTATTTCCGCTTGTGAGGCATTAACTGCGGCAATGCAACGGGGAGAAAATCCAGAATTTGCAACGAAAACTGCATTTACCGTCGCCGGAAAATATGTATGTAATATCCCTAGTACTGTTAGTATAAATAACGAACCTCCATCTACCACAATCGTCACAGCCATCGTCCAAGACCGCACTGCGACCATTGGCTGGCTGGGAGATAGTCGTGCTTATTGGCTGGCGGATACGGGATCTCGCCAGCTAACTACAGATGATTCTTGGCTAACGGAGGTAGTAGCAGCCGGGATGACAGAGGAGATGGCTAAACTTTCGCCTAAGTGTCATAGCATCACCCGTTGGTTAGGGGCAGATGCGAATGACGATGCAGCACCTGGGATGGTCAATTTTACGATTCCTGGTAGTGGATATTTACTGTTATGTAGCGATGGTTTATGGAATTACGCCGCTGAGGCTGAAAAATTAGCGAAAATCTCGCCCTCAGGTGCAGAAGCGTTAATTGTCTGCCGCCAGCTAGTAGAGTTTGCCCGCAACAGCGGTGGACATGACAACATCTCTGTTGCTGTTTTGTCCTTTGCTACTTAGGGACTAATTATTTATTAAGTAAGGAAACTTAAATGTCTAACTTCAAAGCTGAAATCTTTCAAAACCAATTTCTCCCTCAAGGTTCTAGAGAAGTCAATGCGATTATGACTATTAGTGTTGAAGACGGCGAGGGAATCACAGCCACACCGAGTAATAACCGAGTATTTGGGGTAATTTGTGATACCTCAGGCTCAATGGGAGGAAATAAAATTCACGCCGTGAAGTATGCGATGAGCAAAGTTGTGAGTTTGCTGCCAGAGGATGCTTACTTTTTTATCGTCACAGGTTCGAGCCGAGCTAATGTAGTTTATCCTGTTTCTCAAGCCACTTCCTTACACAAACAACAAGCTTTAGCGGCAATTAAAAATATTACAGCCAACGGTGGGACTTTAATCTCGACTTGGTTAGCACAAGCTTTGGCAGAATTTCAAAAAATGCCGCAAGCAGTCCGTCAAGCTTTGTTACTCACAGATGGACAAAATGACGATTCAGATAGCCAAAAGCTAGACACTGTTTTACAAGCATGTGAAGGAGTATTTCAATGCGACTGTCGAGGTGTGGGTACTGATTGGCGAGTTCCTCAACTTCAGCACATTGCCAGCAAGTTGCTAGGGACAACTGACATTATCCCCGATGCATCAATGATTGAAGCTGACTTTCAGGCAATCCTCGCCAAAGCTATGAGTAAAGATGTGAGTGATGTTTCCTTGCGTTTATGGACACCGCAATCAGCAAAAGTATTATTTTGCAAGCAGGTGAGTCCGGATATTGTTGACTTAACTCATCGTGCTAAAACTATCAAGCCTCAAGTCGTTGATTATCCTACCGGCGCTTGGGGTAAGCAAGAATCCCGCGATTATCACTTTTGTATCGAGGTCAATCCCGGCAATGTTGGAGATGAGATGCTTGCGGGTAGAGCTAGTTTGCTGTATACAATCAACGGTGTGGAAACTAAAATTACGGATTCCCGTATCCTCGCAACTTGGACAGATGACGATGTCAAGTCTACCAAACTAGATCGTACTGTCGCTCATTATACCGGGCAGGCAGAACTAGCGCAGTCAATTCAGGAAGGACTAGAAGCGCGGGCGCGAGGTGATGTGGAAGTTGCGACTTCTTTGCTGGGTAAAGCCGTCAAACTCGCCCATGAATCAGGTAACGAAGGCACCACCAAGTTGTTGAAAACAGTAGTTGATATCCAAGATGCACCAGAGGGTACGGTACGGCTAAAGCGAGAAGTGGCGGATGTGGACGCAATGGCATTAGAAACACGTTCAACTAAAACCACTCGGATTCCTAAATCTTAAATGACAAATCTATGCCAATCTATCAATGTTCTCAAGGTCATAAATCCACTGAGTCTGATTATTGTTCTGATTGTGGTGCTAAAATTTTAGGTAGCATTCAATTAAAATCATCCATCCCAACGTCCCAGCTGACAACCTGCCCAGCTTGCTCTGCTCCATACGAACCCAATAACAGCAACTTCTGTGAAATTTGCGGCTACAACTTCGTCACAAATTCCCGATGTGAAGTCCCTCCTTCCTCACCCCCTCCTGAGGTGACCGAGACGACAAAACCCATCCTCGCTTGGGAAATTATCATCACAGTTGATCCATCTCTGCGCGAAACTGAAAGTCCACCACCACCTGTAAATCAACCACCAATGACCTTACGACTAGAAAAAGAAAGTAACTTAATTGGTCGTACCAGTGAAGCACGCTTAATTTATCCAGAAATATCCCTGGATTTAGATGATGCTGTTTCGCGCCGTCATGCGATATTAAATCTACAACCAGATGGAACTTTAACTCTGCGTGACATAGATTCTGCTAATGGTACTAAGTTAAATAAAGTAATATTAAAGCCGATGGTAGATGTTCCATTGCAAGACGGTGACGAATTTACTCTTGGGCATTGGACTCGAATCGCGATCAAAGCTGTGCAGCAATCAACGGAGGGATCGGTAAAATGAGCAAAATTATTTCCCTTTCAAGTGATGCGATGAGAAAACTCAACACTCCGCAAATACTCAAGTCCGGTTTGTGTGTCACCTGGGTTGCCAGTGTATTATTACTAATTGCCACAATTACAGGTGTTCAAAGTCAGCGTCATGCAATTAAAACAGTCGGTAAGGATGCAACGCCGAGTATCGTCACCGCGCAACGTCTCAAGGATGCAATGGCGGGGATGGATGCTTATGTTGCCAATGAACTGTTATTTGCATCCGGCAAGAATCTAGATGCTGTTGCGGGTTATGAAGAAAGACGTGAACAAGTTGCAATCAGGCTTGTGGCGGCGGCGGAAAATATTACTTATGGAGAGAAAGAAGAAAAACCTCTAGAGGATATGCAGCGAGGAGTTGGTGATTATATCGCCAAAGTTCAACAGGCGCGAGATTTCCATGCCCAGGGAAATACCGCCGCCGCTCTGAATGCTTATCGACAAGCTGCTGATATTATGGATGATAAGCTGCTGCGATCAGCCGATACATTAGATAGCGTCAACTCAATCGAACTTGAACGCACCTATAAGGAAGAAAAGTTTAACAGCGTTAGATCGATATTTTTAGTGCTCGTTTCTGGTATATTTCTCTTAACTGTGCTCGTAGCATTGCAGCTATTTCTCAGTCAGCGGATGCGTCGGACAATAAATCCTTGGCTATTGGGAGCAACAGTTTTAGCCTTGATCTTCTTTGGTTATACGATTCAATCATTTATTTCTGTTTCTCACGATCTCAAAGTAGCGAAAGAGGATGCTTTTGAGTCGATGCATGCATTGCGAGAAGCCCGCGCCTTTTACTATAGGGCTAATGCTGACCAAAGTCGTTATTTGCTTGATCTTCAAAATGCCGCCAAACATCAACAGGCTTTCTTAGATAAAATAGCCAAAGTCGCGAAACTGCCACCAGGGCAAAATTTTGAGACTGTTAGAGTTGCCAGCGCTCAAGGTAATAAAGTGGATGGGTTTACCGGCTTAATCGCTGATGAATTAAATAATACTACCTTCAATGGCGAGCGAACAGCCGCATTGGCAAATCTTTCTGCCTTGGACAATTATCTCACTATCGACAATCAAATTCGCCAACTCCAAGATAGCGGTAGGCATCAAGAAGCGATCAATTTACTTACTTTAGTTAACACAGACAGAAAAGACCAGCCAGCCGGGGCTTTCCCGCAGTTAAAACTAGCTAATCAAAAAGTGTTTGACATAAACCAAAAAGCCTTCGATGAGGCAATTGCCCAAAGCTTCATGGCGGTAGATGGTTTTGAAGTCATTGCGCCTGTTGCAGTTGGGGCGATAGCAGTCCTCACTTTATTGGGACTGCTACCGCGTCTCAAAGAATACTCACATTGATCAAGTTACAGTCACCACAATTGGAGTACTCTCATTCGCCAGCCTATCCACCGCACACACAGCGTAAGTCCCTGGCGCAGCTGCAACACTCCTAGTCAGCGCTGGTAAAATGCCGACTAATGCCCAAGTACTACCACTCTGCTGGTAGACTGTCCAAGCCCGAATATTTTGCGGCAGGGTCGCTTGCCAAGTCAGTTTACGGCTTTTCCCATCTAAGAGAGTCGGTGGCACTGCTGGGGTTGTCTTTAACCACGGCATCGCCGGTGGTAGTACAGGTCTGGGGTATAGTGAAGACTTAAGTTGATCGTAAATACCTTGGCGATTTTCGATCAAATCGTTGGCACTATAGAATATATTTCCTAGTGATGAGTGATCTACTAAATTGCGACTGATTTTTACTTGTTTATCTAGTTCATCACTCTTCCAACTTTTACCATCTAACTGTCCTAAGTTGTTACCAGCATAAATGTGTCGATTTTGCGGATTGTGATCTGTCCACCACTTCAATAATGCTGGATAACTCTGTGCTGTTTGATCGATTTTCCAGTAGAGTTGCGGTGCTAAATAATCTACCCAGCCTTGTTGCAACCATTTTTTTGAGTCGGCATAAAGCACATTGTAGGCATCTAAACCTTTGATTTGTGCTGGTTGTCCTGGCCTGTAAATTCCGAAAGGGCTGATGCCAAATTTTACATACGGCTTAGCTGCCTTAATTCCTGTGGACAAGCGCTGTACCATATGATTCACATTTTCCCGTCGCCAGTCTTCTAAGCTCAGTTTACCGCCAGTGGCAAGATATGCTGAGTAAGTTCTGTTGTCAGGAAAAATTTTCCCATCAATTGGATAAGGATAGAAATAGTCATCCAGATGAACGCCATCAATATCATAGCGATTGACAACATCTAAAATGACACTGTATGTCCGATCTTGAACAACTTTTGCACCTGGGTCCATCCATAACTGATTACCCCAACGGTATACTGATTCCGGATGGGTAACAGCCAGATGCGGGGCGACATTCGTGATTTCTTTGACGGAACAATTTGCGCGATAGGGATTAAACCACGCGTGTAATTCGATGTTACGCTTGTGGCATTCTGTGAGAGCAAACTCTAACGGATCGTAAAATGGTACTGGTGCCTTACCTTGATTCCGCGTCAGCCAAGAACTCCACGGTTCTAATGAGGATGCATACAGCGCATCACCTTCCGGTCGAATTTGGAACATCAAAGCATTCAAGTTCAACGCTTGCATGCGGTTGAGGAGATTAATCAGTTGCGTTTTTTGTTGTTCAACTGAAAGTCCCGGCGCTAACGGCCAATCACCATTCCAAACTGACGCCACCCACACTCCCCGAAACTCTCGGCGATGACCGACAATTACATTCCCACGCGGCGCAGAAGGTGTTGCTGGTGTTGTTGGTGTTGCTGGTGTTGTTGGTGTTGTTGGTTTTGGCGGTGTGATAATGTAATTAGACGCGATCGCTTGTACTTGCCCTAAATACACCAAACCTTGGTAAATAAAAACAGCGGCATCAGCACGAGTCGCCGCAAGAGTGGGATTAAGTAAATTTATATTCGGATGGCTAGATACTAATCCTGCATTAGTTGCAATTGCTACCGAACTTGTAGCATAAGTAGGAATCGCTGCTGCGTCTTGATAAATTTGCGGGAGAGAGGTAACTAATGGTTGAACTTTATTGGCAATATCTAAGCCACCCACCAAAGACATTAAAACTTGGATTCGATTTATCCGGTCTTCTGGACGAAATAGTTGATCAGGAAATCCACTGAGAAATCCGGCTGTATAAGCAAATTTAATAGAGTCTGCCGCCCAGTGTGTTGCTGGGACATCGGCAAAACTGACATATTGACGTTTGACGTGCTGACTAAAAGCAATGCTTAGCATCACCGCAAACTCAGCACGGGTCATGGAGTTATCAGGGCGATAAGTACCGTTAGGCAAACCTTTAGCAATGCCACGAGTTTGCAAAACATTGATGAATGAACGCGCCCAATGATTTTGTATATCGAGAAATGGGGTAGAAGAGGATACCATAATCAATCACCGCTCGCTTGCCTCGATCTTAATCTGCTTTGTCAATTTTGACACATGAGATTTTTGATTCTTTTGACTTAAAAAAAACGTAAATCACACCGAATTGGTAAGTTAGTTAGTATAAAGTTATCTTGTTTTTCCCGTGGCTGCTGATAGTCTCCGACTTAGAATTAATTATTATTAAGATCAGTTTATTTCTTTGTCCGCGTGAAGACTTGGATTTTTACAGCGGCATCGCCACGAGGAATCAGGCAAGTAATGGTAACAGTTGTTGTCGTCATCAACACGCTCATCTCACTAATTCTTTTTTACGTTGCCAGACGAGTATGGCGATTGAAAAAGAAGATCACCCGACTCGCCAACATCTTAAGTGCTGCCGAACGCAAAACCGCGCGATTAGCTGGCGCACCAGCCGCGATTATGAAAGGTCAGCAGAGTCTGTATCAACTGCGGCAAAAAAAGCAACCCATAGAAAGGCAGATAGCACAAGTGCGGCAGATTGTCAATTTATTACTTGTCGGACAGCAAATTTGGCGACGATCGCTAGGATGGAGCAAAATGAGAACAAGGCGGTAACAAAATTTTCTCAAAGCAACTATTAAGGGCAAGAAATTGCTCCGGGCATGCAAATAGGTAAAAATTACTTGTGCGTTCCCCTTGGTTGAAAACCGGCTTAAAATGAGTATGAGGAGATATAACCCAACTGATGTCTAATAACCGTTCCGGAGTATTTATTGGCGGTTTGATGCTAGGCGCTACCATCGGTACCCTTACCGGATTACTCATGGCTCCTCGCACTGGTCGCGAAACACGGCAAATATTAAAAAAATCTGCTGATGCTTTACCAGAATTAGCAGAAGACTTGTCAACGAGCGTGCAGATGCAGGCAGGACGCCTGTCGGAAACTGCATTGCGAAATTGGGATGAAACATTAGATCGCCTTAAAGAGGCTTTAGCTGCTGGAGTAGATGCTTCCATGCGGGAAAGCCAATTATTAAAGCGGCAAACCGAAGTTCCACCAGAAACCTCCACTCAACTGCTAGATCGCTCATAGGAAGCAACGTGATTGATCCTCTATTTTGGCTAGGATTATCGATTCTTCTAGTCGCCATCAGCTTAACGGCTGTTTTGGTGGCTGCTGTGCCAGCTTTACAAGAGTTAGGACGAGCCTCGCGAAGTGCTCAGAAATTATTTGACACCCTCAACCGTGAGTTACCACCGACTTTAGAGGCGATTCGGATGACCGGCTTGGAAATAAGTGACTTAACTGAGGATGTTACCGAGTCGGTGAAAAGTGCTGGACAAGTAGTTAAACAAGTCGATCAAAGTCTCGATAGCGCCAAAAAGCAGGCTCAAAATCTTCAAACCGGCACGCGCAGCGTCTTTGTCGGCTTGAAAACCGCCTGGAAAACCTTTAGCCGCAAGCCATCTAATCGTCGGAATAACCTCAGCGGCAATAAAACACCATTATTGTCCTTGCGAGAACGGGAAGCATTGAGACAAGACCGCAGCAACGAGCATTGGCAGGACGAAGATGAAGATTTATTAACATCATTGCGGGAAGAAGATTAAATGCGATAGCTTCGCTGACCTCACGGTACGCGCCGACCTGTTTGCTAAGCACACAGTGTGCGATCCCCATACTTGTATTCATCACGCCAAATTCATAATTCTTTTGGCAGACACTTTGCCAAGGTGAACTAGATTAGATTAAAGTAAACAAGTGTAAAGAAGTATCATTTTCCCCATACTTTTTTTAAACTACTTGTTCACAGGTCCTGTTAAAATTTCTATACAAACGTCCATGCATCATTGTTTTTGGCGAAGAATTCTGCTATCAGTTGCCGCTTTGTTTTTAGTTGGATCGATTTGGGCGATGAATTCTCCCACGGCGCTGGCTTACGATAACCCCGACTTATTACCAAGCACACCGACTCCAGTTGTCGATTTAGCCAAATCTCTAACCAGTGTTCAAGAAGACAAGCTGGTTAAAGAATTAAATAATTTTGAAGCGGAAACTGGTTGGAAACTGCGCGTGTTAACGCAATTCGACCGCACTCCAGGTCGCGCGGTGATTAATTTCTGGGGTTTGGACGATAAAAGTATTTTGCTAGTTGCCGATTCCCGTGGTGGTAACATTCTCAGCTTCAGTGTCGGTGATGCAGTCTACGAACTTCTACCCCGGACATTCTGGATCGAATTGCAAACCCGTTTCGGTAATTTGTTTTTTGTCCGCGACGAAGGCGAAGACCAAGCAATCTTGCAAACTCTAGACACAGTTAGAGGCTGTCTACTTAAAGGCGGGTGCAATGTTGTTCCTGGACTACCACGAGAACAGTGGATTCTCACCCTCATCACCTCAATCCTTGGGGGAGTAATTTGTGGATTTGCTGGTCAACCTCGCGAAAAAGGACAAGTTTTTTCTTGGCAATGGGCGTTGATTTTCTCTCCACTGTGGGGCATTTTATTTCTCGCCTTTGGCATTGGTCCTGTCGTGACGCGAACATCTGAATGGCTACCACTGGTACGCAACATTGCTGGTTTCGCGATTGGCGTACTCGTTGCCTACCTATCGCCAATTTTCAGTCGCCCCAATCTAGAGACTTAAATGTATAAACGGTAAAATTCGCGTCTTTTATAGAGAAAGGATTCGGATTCGGTAAAATTCGCGTCTTTTATGGAGCAAGGATTCAGATTCTGCGTCTTTAAAATTCCGCACTCTGTTAAGCTGATAGCGGAGTTCTGAGTATGATTTTTTTCACTCAGCACTCAGCAGTCAGCACCTTTTTTATTGATACAGATGGAATGGCACGTAACTGATGCCCAAAGTTTGGGAATAATCGATAGTGAAATTGGCGATCATGCGTTCACACCTGCCGAATATGAGATGGTTCGTCGGGTGATTTATGCCACAGCGGACTTTGAATATAAATCCTTAATTAACTTTTCGGAACGTGCCTTGCAATCTGGGGCAGCAGCACTAGCAGCACGCACTACCATTGTGGTTGATGTGCCGATGGTGCAAGTCGGTATTACAGCCAATATTCAAAGCACCTTTGCCAACCCAGTATATTGCAGCATGGACACGCTAACGCGTCCGCAAAAAGAAAAAACTCGGGTCGCCTGGGGAATTGAAACTCTCGCCAAACGCTATCCTGAAGGGATATTCGTCGTCGGTCAAGCGCAAACAGCCCTGACATCGTTGGTTGATTTAATCGAAGCTGAAGAAATTCGCCCCGCTTTGGTAATTGGGACACCATCTGGTTTTATCGACGCCGATATTGCCAAAGAACGTTTGCGAGACTCTCTCGTTCCTAGTATCACTATTTACGGACGCAAAGGCAGTGCTGTTGTCGCGGCGGCAATTATGGAAGGATTAATTGACCTAGCTTGGCAAGCTTATGGACAAGACGGTAATGGTAGTAGTTAAAAATGTAGCGGCGCGGAATCTCGCGCCTATTTATGAATTGCGATCGCGGCGGCGGGATTTTTCCTGAGAATTCTGGCGTAAGCGCCGACTAGCAGAGATAAAAAAATCTCGCTGCAGGTAGGGATAATCACTGATCCACAATTCACGACTAGGAATGTAAATATCGGTAATTTGGTCAATGCTACTTAAATCTGATTTATTTGACAGAACTAGCATTTCGGCTATTTGACCGGGGGCTAAACCTTTATGGTTAACGCGCAACGGTGCTTGGAGTTCAGCGGTAAAGCCAGTTTCATCGCCTACCTCTAAATTAATCCGCCGTTCTCGATTTTCGACAATCACCAACTCGCCTTTATTGTTGACAGTTTCCTCTTTACCCGTCAACTCCTCGGTAATAAAAACATCTAGCACTCGACCGCGCCAGAAGCCACTATATTTATACTTACGGTACTTGCCATTACGTAAGCTTGCCCAAAGAACTGGTCCCCAAAGCCAATAAAAAGCGGCGATGAGTCCGAGTGTAAACATTAATACTCCTAAATCAAACTTGAAAACTATTTTCAGCACTAGAATCACAACTACGCTGACGATCGAAATTAGCAGCCGCTGTAAAAAATCAGCAAACTTCCCCCAGTAGTACTTATATTGCAGACCAGTTGCAACTAAGGGAATGAGTTCTTCCAATTTCTGACGAGTGAGTGGGACTAACATGAGTACTGAATGCTTCGTTGATTTAAAGGATTTTTTCTAAACCATACACTAACGACTTTAACTGCAGGACTTTCCGCACTGCCAATAACACTCCCGGCATATAACAGGCGCGATCGCTAGTATCATGTCGCAGAGTATAAATTTGACCGGGTGCGCCAAAAATCACTTCTTGGTGAGCAATTAGTCCTGGTAAGCGGATGCTGTGGATGCGTATGCCTTCGGGAGTGAGGCTACCCCTAGCGCCTGGTAGTTTTTCAGTCTCTTCCACGATAGCATGGTTAAAAGTTTTACCCATTTCTGCTAGTAGTTCAGCAGTTTTAATCGCGGTTCCACTCGGAGCATCAGCTTTTTGGTTGTGATGCAATTCAATAATTTCCACATGGTCAAAATACTGTGATGCAGCCAGAGCAGCTTGTTGTAACAGTACAATACCGATTAAAAAATTCGGAATAATTAAACATCCTGTACTGGCTTTGTCAGCAAATTCAGCCAAGTC
>Ga0123338_10004080_pt1 | contig 12889 bp, 14 predicted proteins | sample grotaG_FD_89793 | JGI IMG/M metagenome (GOLD analysis project Ga0123338, IMG submission 89793) | Glacier valley bacterial and archeal communities from Borup Fiord, Nunavut, Canada, to study Microbial Dark Matter (Phase II) -... | ecosystem: Environmental > Aquatic > Freshwater > Ice > Glacier ... | reverse complement strand
GTCTGCAGCGTGATGGGATCGGGCGTGGTCAGCCCGGTCGACACGACGTGCGGCGGCTCGCCGATCCCGAGCGTGCCGACGACGCCGCAGCGCCGCTGCACCCGGCCCAGCGCCTGCGCGATCCACCATGCCGTCGAGGTCTTGCCGTTGGTGCCGGTGACGGCGATCACGTCGAGCTGCGCGCTCGGCGTCGACAGGAAGCGGCTGGCGATGTCGCCGGCCGCTGCCTTCAGGCCGCGCATCGCCGCCACGCGCTCGCCTTCGAACGCGAACGCGTCGACGCCATCGGCCTCGACCAGGCAGGCCGATGCGCCGGCGGCGAGCGCGGCGGCGACGAAGCGGCGGCCATCGACGACGCTGCCCGGCCAGGCGACGAAGGCATCGCCTGCGCGCACGTCGCGGCTGTCGCTGTGCAACCTGCGAGCGCCGCGCAGCACGAGCCACGCATGCGCCGCCTCGCGCGAGTCGAGGCGGGCGACGGCGCGGTCGTCGTGGCCGGACCCGGCGGCAGCCATCAGAAGCTCTCCACCTCGTCGGGCATGTCGCGCGAGACGATCTGCGGCTTGACGTCGAGGTCGGGCTGCACGCCCATCATGCGCAGCGTCTGCTGCACGACCTCGCTGAACACCGGCGCCGCGACGTCGCCGCCGTACCACTTGCCGGCACTCGGCTCGTCGACCATGACCGCGACGATGATCCGCGGGTGCGCGATCGGCGCCATGCCGACGAACCAGGCGCGGTACTTCTTGGTCGCATAGCTGGCGCCTTCCTGCTTGTAGGCCGTGCCGCTCTTGCCGCCGACCGAGTAGCCGACGACCTGCGCTTTCGTGGCCGTGCCGCCGGGCAGCGTCACGAGGTGGAGCATCTCGCGCACGCTCTGCGCGGTCTTCGCCGAGATGACGCGCACGCCGCTGATCGGCGCGCCGGCGACGGCATCGACCGGCTTGGTGATCGTCACCGGGATGAGCTCGCCGTCGTGCGCGAACACGGTGTAGGCGTGGGCGATCTGGAACAGCGACGCCGACAGGCCGTAGCCGTAGCTCATGGTCGCCTGCTCGATCGGCCGCCAGCTCTTGTACGGGCGCAGCCGACCGGTGACGACGCCGGGAAAGCCGAGCTGCGGCTTCTGGCCGAAGCCGACGGCGCTGTAGAGCTCCCACATCTCGCGCGGCGAGAACATCAGCGCCATCCGCGTCGCGCCGACGTTGCTCGACTTCTGGATCACTTCCGACACGGTCAGGTTGCCGTGCGGATGCGAGTCGGTGATCGTCGAGCCGGTCAGCACCATCTTGCCGGGCGCCGTCTGGATGATCGTGTTCGGCGTGACGCGGCCGGTCTCCATCGCCCAGGCAGCGATGAAGGGCTTCATCGTCGAGCCGGGCTCGAAGGTATCGGTGAGCGCCCGGTTACGGAGCTGCGCGCCGGTCAGGTTCCTGCGGTCGGAAGGCCCGTAGCTCGGAAAGTTGGCGAGCGCCAGCACCTCGCCGCTCTGCGCGTCGAGCACGACGACGCTGCCGGCCTTCGCCTTGTTGGCGGCGACGGCGTCGCGGATGCGCTGGTAGGCAAAGAACTGCACCTTCGAGTCGACCGCCAGGCCGATGTCCTTGCCGTCGACCGGCTGCACGCTGTCGCCGACGTCCTCGACGACGCGGCCGAGCCGGTCCTTGATGACGCGACGGGTGCCGTCGCGGCCGGCGAGGTCCTTCTGGAACGCCAGCTCGATGCCTTCCTGGCCGCGGTCCTCGACGTTGGTGAAGCCGACGACGTGTGCCGCCGCCTCGCCTTCCGGGTACTTGCGCTTGTACTCGCGGACCTCGTGGATGCCCTTGACGTAGAGCTCCTTGACGGCCTTGGCGACGCTGTCGTCGACCTGCCTTCGCAGCCACACGAAGTTCGGGTTGTCGCCGAGCCGGCGCTCGAGCTCGGCGCTCGTCATGCCGAGCAGCGCCGCCAGCCGGGCGCGGCTGCGGGCGTCGCCGTCGAGGTCCTTCGGGATCGCCCAGATCGACGGCGCCGGCACGCTGGCGGCGAGGATGAGGCCGTTGCGGTCGACGATGCGGCCGCGGCTCGCCGGCAGCTCGAGCGTGTGGCCGTAGCGGATCTCGCCCTGCTTCAGGAAGAACGGCGCGTCGACGATCTGCACGTAGACGGCGCGGCCGAGCAATACCGCGAAGCCGCAGCCGACCATCGCCACCAGCAGCTTCGAGCGCCAGGCCGGCGTCGGCGAGGCGAGCAGCGGGCTGGTCGCGTAGTTCACGCTGCGAACGCTGGCGGTGGCGCGCTGCCGCGGCGTGCTCTTCTTGTTCGTCAACGCGGGCTCCCCGAAGCCGGCGCCGACGCAGCGGCCGGCAGCTCGACGTATTCGGTCACCGACGGCGTCGCCGAGCGCATCGCCAGCCGCTCGTGCGCCGTGCGCTCGACGCGCAGCGGCGTCGCCTGCGAGCGCAGCTCGGTCTTCAGCCGTTCGCTGTCGGTATCGAGCGTGCGCTCCTCGGTCTGCGCCTTGTCGAGCTCGGCGAACAAGCGCCGCGATTCGTACGACACGTGCACGAGGTAGAGGCTGCTCGCCAGCAGCACGATCAGCAACAGGATGTTGAGGCGCGTCATGCGGATGCGGCGCTCGAAATGCCGACATCCGTGCGCTCGGCGACGCGCATCACCGCCGAGCGCGACCGCGGGTTGGCGAGCGTCTCGGTGATGTCGGGCTTGACACGGCCGACGCTTCGCAGCCGATGCGGCGCCTCGGCCGCGAACGGCGCCCGCCGATCGACCACGGTCTTGCTCTCGCGGGCGATGAAGGTCTTGACGATGCGGTCCTCGAGCGAATGGAAGCTGATGACGACGAGGCGGCCGCCGGGCACGAGCACGCCCACCGCCGCGCTCAGGGCCTGCTCGAGCTCCTCAAGCTCGGCGTTGACGAAAATCCGAAGAGCTTGAAACGTGCGCGTTGCAGGGTTCTGGCCCGCCTCGCGGGTGCGGACCGCACCAGCCACGAGCTCGGAAAGTTCGGCCGTGGTTCGAACAGGGCGCCCGCTTTCGCGCCGAGCAACAAGCGCCTTTGCAACCTGAACAGCAAACCGTTCTTCCCCATAGTCGCGTATCACCTCTGCGATGTGGCGCTCGTCGGCGCGGGCCAGGAATTCGGCTGCACTCTCGCCGCGCGTGGTGTCCATGCGCATGTCGAGCGGGCCGTCGAAACGAAACGAGAAGCCGCGCTCGGGGTCGTCGATCTGCGGCGACGAGACGCCGAGATCGAGGAGGACGCCGTCGACCGACGTGATGCCGCGCGCGGCGAGGGTCGCCGCCAGCGCGGAGAAGGCGGTGTGCTCGATGGCGAAGCGGGCGTCGCCTGCGAGCGCCGGGTCGGCGGCGGCGCTCGCCACGGCCGCCGGGTCGCGGTCGATGGCGACGACGCGGCCCGCCGGCGACAGCCGCTCCAGCAGTGCCCGCGAGTGGCCGCCGCGGCCGAAGGTGGCGTCGACATAGCAGCCGTCGAGCGGGCCGACGAGGGCGTCGACCGCCTCGTTCAGCAGCACCGTCACGTGACCGGACACGTCGGGCATGTCAGAAGCTGAACTGCTTGAGCGAGTCGGGCATCGGCGACTGCATCACGGCAGCCTCGTGCACGGCGTGCCGCTCGGCGTCCCAGAGCTCGAAGTGGCTGCCCATGCCGAGCAGCATCACGTCGCGGACGAGGCCGGCCGAAGCGCGCAGCTCGGGCGCGATGAGAACGCGCGAGGAAGCGTCGATGTCGACGTCCATGGCGTTGCCTAGGAACACGCGTTTCCAGCCGCTCGAGTCCATCGGAAGCGACGCGACGCGATCACGGAAATGCTCCCAGGCCGGGCGCGGAAAGATCAGCAGCGAGCCTTCGGGATGCTTGGTGACGGTGAGCTGGTGCACACCCATGGCGGCCAGCAACTCGCGATGGCGCGCCGGCATCGCGATGCGGCCTTTGCCATCCAGCGTCAGTGCTGCGGGGCCTTGAAACACGACGTTCGCCACAAATCCCCACTTAAGTGCACTTTGTGCCACTGTAGCCCAAGGCTACGGAGGGGTCAATTCATGAACGAAACAAAAATCAATGGAATCAAGGACTTAGGAGAGACTGTTAGCAGACGCCCCACCGTCTTAAAAATGCCTTCAAAAATAAGGACTTGCAGGACACAGTGAAAGACGCGGCTGAGGTCTGCACGCTAGCTCGCCGCGTTTCGACGGCGGTACTACCTCACGGAAGGCGACGAAACGACGCCGCCAGCGCCCGCGCCGACGAAGCGAGCAAGGCCGTGTCGAGGCCGACGCCGACGAACATTGCGCCGGCTTGCAGATAGCGCTTCGCAGCCGCCGGGTCCGTGGCCAGGATGCCGGGCGCCTTACCTGCCTCGAGCACGGCAGCGATGCCGCCGTCGAGGGCGGCGAGGACCTCGGCATGACCGGGTTCGCCGAGGTGTCCCATCGAAGCCGACAGGTCGGCCGGCCCGAAGAAGACGCCGTCGACGCCGTCGACCGCCGCGATGCCGCGCAGGTTCGCGAGGCCCTCGACCGACTCGACCTGCACGAGCATGCAGATCTCTTCGTCGGCATGCTGTATGTAACCATCGACGCTGTTCCATCGCGACGCCCGCGCCAGGGCGCTGCCGAGGCCGCGCACGCCGCGCGGCGCGTAGCGGGTGGCGGCGACGATCTGCTCCGCCTGCGCCGCGCTGTGCACCATCGGCACGAGCAGCGTCTGCACGCCAATGTCGAGGTATTGCTTGATGAGCGGCGTACTGCCGTCGACCGGGCGGACGATGGCGCTGACCGGATACGGCGCCACCGCCTGCAACTGGGCGAGCACGGTCCGCACGTCGTTCGGCGCGTGCTCGCCGTCGATGAGCAGCCAGTCGAAGCCGGTCGTCGCCAGCAGCTCCACGGCATAGGGACTGGCGAGGCCGACCCAGAGGCCGATCTGCGCTTCGCGGCGAGCGAGCGCGGCCTTGAAGGCGTTGACGGGGAGCTTCATCCGGCGCGATTCATGCGAAGCGGAACGCGATCGCACCGAGCCGGCCGTAGTCGACGTGGAAAACGTCGCCGCGCGCCGCCGCGGTCGGCCGCGTGAACGAGCCGGCGAGGACCACATCGCCCTCGTTCAATTGCTCGTCGTAGGCAGCGATCTTGTTGGCGAGCCAAGCGACGCCGTTGGCCGGGTGGTTGAGCACCGCGGCGGCCAGCCCGGTCTCCTCGATGACGCCGTTCTTGTAGAGCATGGCGCCGGCCCAGCGCAGGTCGACGTCGTGCGGCCGCACCGGCCGGCCGCCGGTGACGATGCCGGCATTGGCGGCGAAGTCGGCGATGGTGTCGAACACCTTGCGCGGCGCCTGGGTGTCGCGGTCGAACTGCTCGATGCGGGCGTCGATGATCTCGACGGCCGGCGTCACGACTTCAGTGGCGGCGAGCACGTCGGCCAGCGTCACCCCGGGGCCCTTGAGCGGCCGGCCGAGCACGAAGGCGAGCTCGACCTCGACGCGTGGCGCGATGAAGCGATCGATCGGGATGTCGCCGCCGGCGTCGAAGAACATGTCGTCGAGCAGCGGCGCGAAGTCGGGCTCGGTGATCTGCGATGCCTGCTGCATGGCACGCGACGTGAGGCCGATCTTGCGGCCCTTGACGACGCGGCCTTCGGCGAGCTTGAGCGCAAGCCAGGCGCGCTGGACCCGATAGCCGTCGGCGATCGTCATCTCGGGATGGCGCTGCGAGAAGTGGCGCACCTGCACGCGCCTCTTCTCGGCGTCGTGCAGCTCGGCGGCGAGGCGGTGGACGAGGTCTTCCGAAAGCATGGCGCTAGCGCCCGGCGAACAGCGGATGCAGGTTGCTGTGCTTGGCGTCGTAGGCGGCCGCGCTCTCGTGGACCTGCACTGTGATGCCGACCGGCCGGCTCGCGAAGATCTTTTCGAAGTGCCGCTGCACGACGCCGAGCATCGCTTCGCCGGCCGCCTTCACGACGGCCGGCTCGCGGCCCGGCGCGATGCGCGCCTCGACGAAAACGAAGGCGCGATCGGCGCCGCCGTCGGCGACCGCGAAGTGCGCCGCCGGATACGCGAGCACGCGGGTGCCGCCGATCGGGAACACGCGCGCACCGCCGGCGTCGCGTTGGGCGACCAGCACTTCGGCGAGCGCGTGACAGAGCCTGCCGACTTCGGCCTCGGGATCGAGGTTGGCGGTGTACTGGACGACGACGTGCGGCATTCGCTGCTTCCTTTCAAACGCTCATTCGATGCGCATCTGCGCGACCGTGCAGCCGACCGAGAAGATCGGGATCGGCGCATAGAACGAGACCGTGCCCTGCCCGCGCGCCGCCGCGGCGACGGCGAGAAAGGTGCGGATCTCGAAGCCGCCCTGGCCGGCTTGGCGGTAGGTGACCTCGTCGCCGTAGTTCGCCTGCGACAGCATCGCCGCGCGGTCGTTGCGCGACCAGTGGTCGAGGAACGTGCGGTCCCACGGCTCGTTGATCTTGCCGGAGTCGGGCGTGGCCGGCCAGTGCGAGATGCCGCCAGTGCCGACGAGGGCGATCCGCTCCGGAGCCGCGTCGCAGGCGCGGCGAAGCGCCTCGCCGAAGGCCCAGGCGCGCTTCAGCGGTGTGAGTGGCGGGCCCTGGCAGTTGATGTTGACGGGGATCACCGGCAGGTCGTAGCGGGGCGTCAGGAAGTGGAGCGGGACCATGATGCCGTGGTCGAACTTCCACTCCTCGGCGTAGGCGACGTCGACCTCTTCCATCACGGTCGTGATCAGCCGCTTCGACAGCGCCGCGTTGCCGGGCACCTTCGTCTTGGCGATACCGAGCCAGCCCGGGTCTTCGATCGGACCTTCGTACGCGTCGGCCATGCCGATGGCGTAGGCCGGCATGTTGTCCATGAAGAAGTTCGCGAAGTGTTCGGCAGCGACGATGACGAGCGCGTCGGGGCGCGACGCCGCCAGCGATTCGCCGAGGCGCCGGAACTCGGCGTGGAAGGCGTCCTTCAGCGTCGGTTCGGCGAGGTGGGCGCGACCGGTGATGCCGGGGCCGTGGCTGCAGACGCCGGCGAAGACGAGGCTCATACGCCGGCGACCTTTTCCTCGGTCGACGTCGTCATCGCATAGATGCCGGCGCGCACCGGCCCGTGCCTGCGCACGCCTTCCCGCATCGACTCGATGTAGTCGGCCCACGGCATGCCGAGCAGGGCAGCGAAGTGCATCAGCAGCTGGCCGTTCGAGCCGAGCACATAGAGCTTGCCGATGTCGCCGGAGAGGACGGCGGCGCGCTCCTCGTCGTCGAGCGCGTAGTCGTCGAGCAGGCTCGGCAGGTCGCTGCGGAAGCGCTTCTGCACGGCCGCGTCGCGGTTCAGGTGATAGAGAAGTTTTTGCGTCGCGTAGAGGCTCACGCCGCGCCCCAGCGAGGAATGTGGTGCGAGCCGAGCGACACGCACACGTTCTTCGGCTCGCAGAACACCTCGTAGCTCCAGGTGCCGCCTTCGCGGCCGGTCCCCGACGCCTTGGTTCCGCCGAACGGCTGCCGCAGGTCGCGCACGTTCTGGCTGTTGACGAAGCACATGCCGGCTTCGATGGCGGCAGCGACGCGATGGGCGCGGCCGAGGTCGTTGGTCCAGACGTAGCTCGACAGGCCGTAGGCGATGTCGTTGCTCTTCGCGATGGCATCGGCTTCGTCGTCGAAGGCGATGAGGCAGGCGACCGGGCCGAAGATCTCTTCCTGGGCGATCCGCATCCGGTTGTCGACGTCGGCGAACACCGTCGGCAGCACGAAGTTGCCGTGCCGCATCGAAGCCGGCAGGTCGGGCGCGTCGAGGCCGCCGCAAAGCATCCTTGCACCCTCTTCTTCGCCGAGGGCGATGTAACCGCGCACCTTGTCGAGGTGAGCCTTGCTGATCATCGGGCCGACGATCGTCTTCTCGTCGAGCGGGTCGCCGACGGCGATGCGCTTGGCCCGGGCGACGAAGCGCTCGACGAAGTCGCCGTAGATCGACCGTTGCACGAGGATGCGCGAGCCGGCGGTGCAGCGCTCGCCGTTGTTCGAGAAGATCATGAAGATGGCGGCGTCGAGGGCGCGTTCGAGATCGGCGTCGGCGAAGACCACGAACGGGCTCTTGCCGCCGAGCTCCATCGAGAACTTCTTCAGGCCGGCGCTCTGCACGATGCGGTTGCCGGTGCGCGTCGAGCCGGTGAAGGAAATGGCGCGCACGTCGGTGTGCGCCACCAGCGCCTCGCCGGCCTCGCCGCCATAACCGTGCACGACGTTGAGCACGCCGGCCGGAATGCCGGCCTCGAGCGCCAGCTCGCCTAGCCGCGCCGCGCTCATCGGCGACAGCTCGCTCATCTTCAGCACCGCCGTGTTGCCGAAGGCCAGGCACGGCGCCGTCTTCCAGGTCGCCGTCATGAACGGCACGTTCCAGGGCGAGATCAGGGCGCAGACGCCGACCGGATGGAACAGCGTGTAGTTGAGGTGGGTCGGCGTCGGGTAGGTGTGGCCGTCGACGCGGGTGCACATCTCGGCGAAGTAGTGAAAGTTGTCGGCGGCGCGCGGGATCAACTGCTTCTTGGTTTGCGCGATGACCTGGCCGCAGTCGCGCGTCTCGGTCTCGGCGAGCTCGGGCACGTGGGCGGCGATGAGGTCGCCGAGCTTGTGCATCAGCGCAGCGCGCTCGCCGGGCGGCGTCGATGCCCAGGCGGGAAAGGCGCGCTTGGCAGCGGCGACGGCGGCATTCACCTCGGCGGCACCACCGCGCGCGACCTCGGCGAGAACCTCCTGCGTCGCCGGGTTCACGGTCTCGAAGTAGTCGCTGCCCTCGACCTCGCGACCGTCGATCAGGTGCTGGATTCGCATGCCCGATTCTCGGTCAGAACATCGCCGTGTCGACTCAACTCGCTTTCAGTCCGATGGCACGGACGAGCTCGCCGAAGCGGCGCGCATCGCGGCCGATGAGCTCGTTGAGCGCCACCACCGACATCGGGTTCGGCTCGACGCCGACGAGCTGCAGCGCCGCCCTCGTCTCGGCCTCGCCGAGCTGCTTGTTGAGCTCCGCGTTGAGCCGCTGCACGACGCTGTCGGGCGTGCCCTTCGGCGCCACGATCGACTGCCAGGCCTGCACGTCGATGGCCGGATAGGTCTCGGCCACCGTCGGCACGTTCGGCAGCGCCGGCAGGCGACGCGCGGCCGACACGGCGATGGCGTTGATCTTGCCCGCCTGCACCTGCGGCAGCGCTGCGACCACGTCGAGGAACATGAAGTCGATGCGGCCGCTCATCAGGTCGCCGAGCGCCGTCATGCTGCCCTGGTAGGGAATATGCGTCGCGGTCAGCTTCTCCTGCGCCTTGATCATCTCGACGATGAGCTGGTGCATCGTGCCGTTGCCGGGCGAGCCGAAGGTGTGCTTGCCGGGGTCGCGCCGAAGCAGCGCCACCAGCTCGGCGAGGCTCGCGACCTTGAGGTCGGGCCGGGTCACGAGCAGCAGGCTCACGCTTCCGATCATCGCCACGCCGACGAAGTCCACAGGCAACGCCGGCGGCTGCGCGAACATCGCCGGCGAGATCGCCAGCGTCGTGCTCGTCGCGACGAGGAGTTGGTAGCCGTCGGCCGGCGACTTGGCGACGGCGGCGGCGCCGAGCAAGGTGCCGGCGCCGGCCCGGTTCTCGACGATGACCGGCTGGCCGAGGCCGATGCGCAGCCGCTCGGCGACGAGCCGGCCGAGCGAATCGGTCAGCGCCCCCGGCGGGTACGGCACAGTCAGCTTGATGAGCCGGTCCGGATAGCCGGCCTGCGCGAAAGCGGCAGGCGCGACCGGCACCAGCCCGGCGGCCAGCGCACCGAGGACCCGGCGCCGCTGCCAGCGCCTCATGCCGCCTCCGGTGCGACCAGGCCGCGCTCGAATTCGCGACGCGGCCGCGAGCCCGGCGCCGCCGGGGCGACGTTGTGGCCGTCGGGCAGGGCCTCGACGCCGGCCTCCGGCGCATAGGGACCGGCGACGCCGCGAACCTCGTCGCCAGCCACCGTGACCCGGCTCATGCTGCGCCGCTGCGGGTAGTAGTCGTGCGGCGCGTAGTGGTGGACCGAGCGGTTGTCCCACATCACGACGGTGTGCGGCTGCCACTTCACGCGCAGCTGGAACTCCGGCACCTTGGCGCGGCCGTACAGGTACTGCAGGATCATCTCGCCCTCCTCGGCGCTCACGCCCTTCAGCTTCGTCGTGAATTGGGCGTTGACGTTGATGACGCGGCGGCCGGTCACGGGGTGGATGCGCACGACCGGATGCGACGGATTCGGGTAGGCCCGCTCGAGCTCGCGCAGCTTGGCCTGGTGCGCCTCCGAGCTCGTGAAGAGCGGCCGCCACGGCTTGAAGTCGTGGACCGCCTCCAGGCCGTGGATGTACTGCTTCATGCGCTCCGAGAGGCCCGTGTAGGCCGCGGTCATGCTCGCGAACAAGGTGTCGCCGCCGTAGCTCGGCACGATATTCGCCCGCAGGATCGTGAGCGCCGGCGGTGCCGTGCGGAAGGTCTCGTCGGCATGCCACTGGTCGGTGAGCGCGGGCGGGTTGTCGGCCGAGTAGTCGAGCACGATGACCTCGCGCTTGTCGTCGAGGTTCGGGCTGAACGGGTGGATCGACAGCTCGCCGAACTGGCGGCCGAACGCCATCTGCTGGTCGAGCGTGATGTCCTGGTCGCGAAAGACCAGGACCTCGTGGCGAACGAACGCGGCCTGCAGGCGCTCGAACGTCGGTGCCGGGATGGGCTGGCGCAGGTCGAGGCCGCGAATCTCGGCGCCGATGTTGCCGCCGAGTCGGGTCAGCTCGAAGCCGTCGCGTGATGGGGTGGGGTCGCTCATGTCGTCTCCTTCACGGGGTTCGGTTTCATAACGGGCGCGCGCACGAAGTGGATGCCGGCGCGCCGCACCATGGCATCGAAGAGCAGCGTCGCGGTGTCGGTCTGGCCGGTTTCCATGCGCAGGCGCGTGGCCGGCACACGCTCGAGCACGTCGACGGGGACGGCACGGTTCGCGCCGACTCCCGCGTCGCTCGCGAGCTGGATCTCGCAGGCGCGCTGCAGCGTCCAGAGCCGATGGAAGGCCTGCGGCAGGGTCTCGCCCACGACGAGCAGGCCGTGGTTGCGAAGCACCAGGTGCGAGCGGGTGCCGAGCGATGCCACCAGCCGCGGCCGCTCGGCGAGGCTCGTCGTCACGCCTTCGTAGTCGTGATAGGCCACTTCGCCCCACAGCATGGCGCTGTAGAAGTTGTCGTGGCGCAGGCCCTCTTCCTTGCACGCGATCGCGCATCCCGCGGTGGTGTGCGTGTGCATGACGCAATGGGCGTCGTCGCGGGCGGCATGGATGGCGCCGTGGATGACGAAGCCGGCGCGGTTGACGCCGTGCGCCGAGTCGCCGATGACGCTGCCGTCGACGTCGATCTTGACGAGGTTGTCGGCCGTCACTTCGGCGTAGTGCAAGCCGAACGGGTTGATGAGGTAGTGCGGCCCGGCGCCTGCCGGTGACGGCACCCGCACGGTGATGTGGTTGAAGATGCCTTCGGCCCAGCCGAGCCGGTCGAAGAGAACGTAGCAGGCGGCGAGCTCGCGTCGCGCTTCGGCTTCGGTCGGCAGCGCCGGCGGGCGCGAAGGGGTCGTCATGGCAGGCAGCTCCGCGGCCGATCTTGCCCGCGCCGCCGACAATGATTGAAAGACACTGTCTTTGGTATTTTCCCGGCGCCGCTGCGCCCCCGACCGCGAAGCGCGACCATGAGCCGAGATCCCCATCGCGCACGCCTGAGCCGGCCCGCCGGGCTGGCCGACATGCTGCTGTACCGGCTGAACCGGCTGCGCGCCGTCGGCGGCGGCGTCGTTCTGCGGCTCTGCGAAGGCCGCTTCGGCGTGACGCGGCGCGAATGGGTGCTGCTGGCTCTGCTGCAGGGCAGCGGCCCGATCAGCTCGTCGGGCCTGGCGGCGCGCGCCGACCTCGACAAATCGGCGACCTCGAAGGCGGTGACGACGCTGGTCGCCAAGGGGCTCGTGCAGCGCTCGCCGCGACCCGGCGATCACCGCTACGCCGACCTCGATCTCACGGCCGCCGGGCGTGCCCTCTTCGAGCAGATGATGCCGGTGATGAAGGACATCAACGCCCGCATCCTCGGCGCCCTCGATGGCGACGAGATCGCCGTGCTCGACGAGCTGCTCGATCGACTTCAGGGCAGCGTCAACGAGATGGCGAACGGGCCGGTGCCCTGGCCCGCCGCCGACCGAAGGCGCCGCGGCGCGAAGCCGGTCAGACCGGCCCGCCGCTGTGCGGGCGACGACCGAACGCCTCGTCGCCGACGAGCGTGTTGACGAGCCGGCCGAGGCCCTCGATCTCGCACACGACCTCGGCGCCGACGCCGACATCGACGACGCCTTCGGGCGTGCCGGTGAGGATCACGTCGCCGGCCGACAGGGTCATGAAGGCGCTGAGATATTCGATCAGGTAGGCGATGTCGAAGACGAGGTCGCGGGTGTTGCCCGACTGCGTGAGGCGGCCGTCGACGAAGGTCGAGAGCGCGAGTTGCGGCGGCCACGGCACATCCTCGGCATCGACGAGCCAGGGACCGAGCGCGGTGGCGCCGTCGCGGTTCTTGACGCGCAGGTTCGGCCGGTACCAGTTCTCGAGGTAGTCGCGGATCGCGTAGTCGTTGGCGATCGTGTAGCCGGCGACGTGGTCGCGCGCGTCGGCTCGCCGCACGTGCCGGGCGGTGCGGCCGATCACGACGGCGAGCTCGCATTCGTAGTGCATGAAGGTGGCGTCGGCCGGGCGGCGCGTCCGGCCGCGGTGGCCGACCAGTGCGTTCGCGGACTTCAGGAAGACGAGCGGCTCGTCCTGCGCCTTGAAGGCGAGCTCTTTCGC
>Ga0123338_10004078_pt1 | contig 12894 bp, 11 predicted proteins | sample grotaG_FD_89793 | JGI IMG/M metagenome (GOLD analysis project Ga0123338, IMG submission 89793) | Glacier valley bacterial and archeal communities from Borup Fiord, Nunavut, Canada, to study Microbial Dark Matter (Phase II) -... | ecosystem: Environmental > Aquatic > Freshwater > Ice > Glacier ... | reverse complement strand
TTATTTTTACTGCCTCCTCTGCATTTGATGCTTCACCCACTACTTCAATTTTTGGAAATGATTCTAAAAGTCTTTTCAATTCATTTCTTGCAAGTCTTTCATCATCAATAATTATGGCTTTTATCATATTTAAATCGTAAAGGTTAGCATATCATTATCTAAAAATAAAAATTAATAACTAAATATTAATTTATTATACTTGTTGGAAACTGTAATTCAGCACGAACAATATTTTCTGATTCCTGATTAATTGTAAAACTCGCGAGCTCACCATAAATTAAAGATAACCGTTGTTCTGTATTTTTTAATCCAAAACCACTGGTATTTTCCGAAAATACTACTTCCTCAAATTTTCCTGTATTTCTAATCACTAAATTAATAAAACCATTATGTGTTTTAGAAATAATTTCAATAAAGCCACCTTCAACAGGTTTGGAAACACCATGCTTTATGGCGTTTTCCACTAATGTTTGTAACATCATTGGCGGTATTTGTATCTCCTGTGATTGAGGATCTATATTAATATTTATATTTAATCTCTCTTCATATCTAATTTTTTCGAGTTCGAGATAATCGTTTACTGTTTTTAATTCTTCTTTAAGGGAAACTGTTTTTCTTCTGTCTGCAAGAAGTGAATTTCTAAGAATATTAGATAATCTGGTAACACTTAATTGCGCTTTTTCAGGATTTTCTAATATAAGCGCTCTTATACTATTTAATGCATTAAAAATAAAATGTGGATTTAGTTGCGATCTTAACAGTTTTGATTCAAATTCTTTATTCGCGCTGGAAAGTTTAATTTTTTCAATTTGAATTTTTCTGGAACGTTCAAAATAATGAAATGTGTGGTATAAGGAGGTCCAAATAATAAAATGTCTGCCAAAGTTGGCAATACCCAAAAGCATAATGTTAAATGTGATGGGTTGAATATTTGTAAGGGTATATTTATCAAGATAAATATTAAAAGTAGCCATCAGGTCGGACATTAAAAAAACTGAAATTACAACCCTTGGTAAAAGTTTGGAAATCGGTAATTCCAACCAATTTAATTTTTCAATTATTAATTTATAAATATGAGTAATAGTAATACCAATTATAATATTGGCAATGCCATTGATAAAAGTCCCTGAGGTAGTAGGAAGATAAATGGAAAAAAATAAAATTTCATACAATTCATAAGTGGTCCAACCAACAATTTGGCATAACCAATAAATTTGTTTTCTATTCATAATAATAACCAACCTACAATTAGATTGATAATTGATATAATTTAAACTTTATAATTATTAATTGTAATAAAATTTAGATGAAAGGAAAATTCAAAATGTAAAAGGCAATTAATTCATATTATTTTAAACTAGCATTCAATAGATGTTCCAAATGTTGAACATCATTTAATAGATCGGCTTTAAAAGCATCATTTTTATAACTCAATTTATATAAACACAAATTTTCATGTTCAAAACTATCCATTTCTTTTAATGGACGGTTTAAAATTGTACATAATAATATTCTCATGGCCCTACCATGCATACATATTAAAATTGTTTTCTCATCTTCATGAGAAATAATTTTTTTTAATTCAACCAATTGTCGTTTTTGAACATCAATCGGACTTTCTCCACCTTCAATTCTTAAATTGTCGTTTCCATCTCTCCACTGCTGTAATACCCAATGATAATAAGCATCTTCTTGTGGTGTTATTTTTTGTCCTTCTCTAGTGCCCCAATTGATTTCATTTAAACCAGGTAAAATTTCCCAAGGTATATTTTTTTCTAAAAACTGTTGAACAGATTGATGAGTTCTTTTTAACGCTGATGTATAAATTTTATCAAAATGAATAGAATTATAAACATCATAAAACGCTTTGGCTTGCTGCCTTCCCATTTCGTTTAAATCCGAGTCAATCCCTCCACCTTGAACAATCCCTTGTTTATTATAATCTGTTTGGCCATGCCTTATTAAATATATTAATTTTTCAGTCAAAGCTTTTTTAATGTTTATAAAATTATATTTATTGAAAATTTGGTGCAAAAGTAATTTATTTTATTTAAACAAATTGTTAATAAAATAAAAACAAGCTTTGCAAGTTAATTTTATAACATTTAATTTTTTATTTATGTTTAAAAAGGAATCAAGTATAGAATTATTAAATGAAAGAAGCCAAAATACAATGGTTGATCATTTAGGAATAGAATTTTTAGAAATTGGGGAAGATTATATTACTGCAAAAATGCCAGTTGACAATCGCACTGTTCAACCTTTAAGAATATTGCATGGTGGTGCTTCATTAGCGTTTGCTGAAACTTTGGGTAGCATGGCAGCATTTTTATGTATCGACGAAGAAAAACAATATTGCTTAGGACTCGAAATTAATGCCAATCACATTCGATCTGTTGAAGAAGGTTCATTGGTAATTGGAAAAGCAAAAGCTTTACACATTGGAAGAAAAACTCATGTATGGGAAATAAAAATTAGTAACTCACAAAATAAACTTGTATGCACAAGTAGAATCACAATGATGATTATGGATAAAGAAAATTAGATTCAGAAATTTTCTTTTTTCTTTTTTCTTTTTTCTTTTTACTTTTTTACCTTTTTATCCAATTGTTCAAAAGGAATTAGCATTTGAATGGTTTGAGGATGTTCCAACCTTCTGGCAATTTGAATTGGGGAAAGATTTAATTTATTATTAAACTGCTTGGCACCAGATTCCAATAATATTTTAGTGACTTCAATATGGCTATCACCACGCATGGCAGCCAAATGCAATGGAGTATTTCCGTTTCTATCCCGTGCATCAATTTTGGCACCACTACTAAGTAAAAGCCTTAAAATCTCTGCTTGATTCGTCCAAACTGCTGCATGTAAAGGAGTTTGCTGAATAGAACCATGTTGATTGTTATCCACATCAGCATTTGCATTAATAAAATCGCGGATTTTTTGTAAATCACCATCAGTAATCGCCTTATTAAAATCTAAATTTAATTGTTGCCTTAAAGCTTTTAAAGATTCTGTAGAGTGTGTGCTATCAGCAACTTCAATCGCTGTTTTTCCGCTTTTTGTTCTGGCAAGTGGATAGCCTGAATTTTTTAAAAATGTATTTATTATTGGCAATTGATTATTATTTAAACATGCCCAATGAAGTGCAGTCCAACCGTTTTTATCCTGAATATATGGATATGCTTTATGTGAAAGCAAAACCCTAACAACTGCTAAGTGATTGTTTTTTGAAGCGATCATTAAAGCAGTCATTGTTGTAGAATCTTTAGAGTTTGGATCAAGATTATTATTAATGATCATTGCATTTACCTTGGTTGCATCTCCTTTGCGAATTACGCTCAAGAAATCATTATTTGTTTGCGCAAAAGCGTTTAAAGAAAAGAAAACAAAATATATTGCTTTAAATATATTATTATTAAAATACATTAAAATTTAAGTTTGAGTTTTTATAAATTGCTGAAATTAAAATTTATAATTATTGTTTAAAAAAAACACCATTTTGATTTATAATTATATTTCAAATTTCAAGCCATCAAAAGCAAGACGAACATTTATGGGTAATTCTTTTTCAACTTCCGCATGTAAACCCATATTATGGCTAATGTGAGTTAGGTAAGCAATATCCGGTTTTATATCTTCAATTACTTCAAGTGCTTGAGAAAGCGTATAATGAGAAACATGATCAGATTTTTGTAAGGCATTAATTACCAATACCTTTGTTCCTCTAATTTTTTCTTTTTCATTTTCAGAAATATAATTAGCGTCGGTTATATAAGTAAAATCACCTATTCGATACCCAAAAATTGGTAGATTATAATGCAAAACTTCCACAGGAATAATTTTTACATCATCAATAAAAAATGGTGTATTTTCTATGATATTAATGTCAATCTGAGGAGATCCTGGATATTTTACAGCAGCAAATGCATAAGAGAATTCATTTTTTAATTGTTCAATTACATTCTTACGTGCATAAAGAGGCATTTTAAAAATGTCTGTATTACTTTTTATTTCTACACCATACCTGCGAAAATTAAAAGCTCTTATATCATCCATACCTGCGGTATGGTCTTTATGTTCATGGGTAAAAATAAGTGCGTCTAAAAAATCAACTCTTTCACGCAACATTTGTTGTCTGAAATCTGGTCCTGAATCAATAACAATGTTTTTATTTCCTATATTAATGAGCACAGAAACCCTAAGGCGTTGATCCCTGAAATCGATTGATCGGCAAACTTCGCAACGACATCCTATCAAAGGTACACCTTGTGAAGTACCCGAACCTAAAATAGTAATATTCATTTTGTAAATACCCAGTAAATATTTTTGATAATATAGGTTATATACAAACCGGTAAGTTTTATTTAGTTATTTGTTCAAACAGTGATTTATTTTTTTCGCACATTTTTTCAATATTTATAGGAACAGTTCTTAAAATTTCAATAATAGCATTGATTTTCCCTTCTGTAGTAAAATATTTATTTACTACCACTATCCCATTGCTTTTCAATACACAATATCCAGCTTTAAAGCTTCCCTTTTCATAACGAAGTATAAAATCTGACTCAGAGAATAAATCTTCAAGCTTATTTAAAAAATGGGAAGTATATTTTATTTCCATCTTTTCTCTTTTTTATTCTCTGGCCTTAGTATGTTTAATAACCACTTCAACTAATGCATCAAAATCAAGAGGTTTTGGTAAATATTCATTAATTCCAACTTTTTTGAAATCTTCTATAGAATAATTTTTAGCATTACCAGTAATGGCAACAATTGGAATAGAAGATTTCGTTTTGTCTGCCATACTTCTTATCCTTGTTGCACACTCCATTCCATCCATTACTGGCATATTAATATCAAGTAATAAAATATCAAAATTCTCCTTCTCTAATAATTTTATAACCTGATCACCATTTTTGGCTGAAGTGATTTCAAAATTTTGAAATTCAAGTATTTTTTTTGTTAGATTTTGAATAACAGAACTATCCTCAGCTATTAACACTTTTTTCATTTTGTTTTATAAATTACGAGGTGAAAATATTTTTTAAAGATTGAAAAAAATTATTATTATTAAAACTACCACTACAATGTTAAAAATTATATTTTAAGAATTTTTAACTCTTCAGCGAATTGATAAAATGTTTCATAGAGCAACTTTAATTCTTTGCTAATTTCAGCACCTGGATTAGCTTTAAGTATTCTTTCAGTTACAGCAGCTTGTTTAGAAAAAAAATCGGCTCCCATTGTTCCTGCATTGCCTTTGATGGTATGCAAGTTACTTAAAATTTTTTTAATGTCTTTTCGTTTGTACGCCTCTTTAATTTCATTTAAATAATTTAGAGATTCTTCCCTAAACTCTTCAAGAATAGTAAACACTCCATGAGATCCCGTATATTTCATTAATTGTGTAATAACTTTATTATTTATGACATAATCAATTATTTCTTCAGCATTATTCATTTCTTTATTGTCAAAATTTGGAAATTGAGTTACAGTATTATTAAATTGACTTAAGCGCATCATCCATTCTTTTACTTTTTGCACAAGCAAATTCGCTTTAATTGGTTTGGGTAAATAATCATCCATACCTGCTTGCATAAATCTCTCTCTATCTTCTTTCATTGCGTAGGCTGTCATGGCAATGATAGGAGGCAAATTATTAAATTTCATTGATTTTAATAATTGCGTTGTTTCCAATCCATCCATATCTGGCATTTGAATGTCCATAAAAATGAGATCAAACTTCTTAATATCATTTACTAGATATTTTGCTTTTATTTTTTTTATCGCCTCTTCCCCACTTGATGCTGTTTCGACTAAGCACCCTGATTTTATTAATATTTCGGAAGCAACTTTTTGATTTATAGAATTATCATCCGTTAATAAAATATAAGGTTGGTTATTTCCAAATTGATTTCCGGATTTAAAAATATTTTCTCCTATTGATAAAGATGAAGGACTTACTGTAGTTGCTTCAGTTTCAAAAGTAAACCAAAATGTACTTCCTCTGCCTGCAGTCGAATCTACCCCTACTTCACCATTCATCATTTTAACAAGCGCTTTTGATATTGATAAACCTAAACCAGTACCACCATAACTTTTTGAGGATGAATTATCTACCTGACTAAAATTTTTAAATAACATATTGTGTTTTTCCTTGTCAATTCCTATTCCGGTATCAACTACTTCCACTTTAAGTTTAATAATATTACCAGTGCCTCGCAATAATGAGACATAAATTAATATTTTACCATCTTCAGTAAATTTTATTGCATTGGATGTAAAATTAGAAAGGACTTGCAATAATCTGGTTTCATCACCAATAATATATTTTGGAACGCCAGTTTGTAATTTATAACTAATTTTATTGTTTTTAGCACTGGCTTGTTGTGCAAATAAATCATATAACTTTTCAATGGTACCTTCAATTGATAGTGGCGACATGTTTAATGTCATTTTGCCAGCTTCAATTTTAGAAAGGTCTAAAATATCATTTAATATATTTAAAAGCGTTTCAGATGATCTTTTAATAGTTTGAACATAATCTTTTTGTTTATTTTCAAGATCAGTATCTGCCAATAAATCAATCATACCTATAATTCCGTTCATAGGTGTCCTAATTTCATGGCTCATATTAGCTAAGAAACTTTCTTTCACCTTCAACGATTTCTCGGCAATTTCTTTAGACATTATTAATTCCTCTGCATATTTTTTTATGGCTGTTATATCTCTTGCAACACCTTCTATTTCGACTGGTTTATTATTTTCATTATAAATGAGACGAATATTCAAAATAAATTGTATTGTTTTTCCTGACTTTGTAATTAAATCAGCTTCGAAATTTTTTAAAAATCCATTTTTTAAAAGCCTTTGAAAAGAATTTTTAGTTTTTAAAATGTCTCCAAGAAATATTTCTGTTCTTTTACCAATCACCTCTTCTTGAGTATATCCTAATATTTCTTCAATAGAAGGACTAATCATGGTTATATTTCCTTCCAAATCCGAACGGTAGTACACATCCTGAAAAGATTCAAATATATCCCTAAATTTTTCTTCACTTTCGCGCAGTGCAATTTCTGCATTTTTCTTTTTCGTAATATCATGTGCAATGGCCGATACTTCTTCTATGCTGCCGTCAGAAGAGTAAATTGGGTTTAAATAAACTTCCCACCAGGTTGAAATTTGATTCTTTTTATTTGATGTACTAATTTCAAAATATTGCAATTTGCCTTTAAAGGCAGACAAATATTTTCTATTCCACGCCCATTGATTTTCATCCGCACTCATTTTATTGCGCACTTTTTCAATATTTACATTTGGTATCGGGCGGATAGAATATTGGCTACTGATAAAATCAGCATAATTATTATTAAATGATGTAAGTAAAAGTTTTCTATTTACCGACCACATTAAATGCGAACCGCTTTCAAAAATAGCATTAAGTCTTGCTGTTTGCTTGCTTAATTTATCTTCAAATTGTTTTCTTTCAATTGCAATAGCAATTTGACCAGAAATAAAGTCTAATAATTCAAGGTCTTTTTCATTAAATGTATTTCTGCTTTTATAGGATCTTAAAGAAATGAAACCAGTTATTCTGTTTTCAATTTTAAGAGGTACACCCATCCAAACTTTTGGAGGAGTATTATATATTTCTACTTCTCCATTTTCAATAAGCCTATTAATATCATCTTCAAATAAAATTAAAGGTTTTTGATGAAATAAACCATATTCTATTAAACCTTTGCCAACTCTTCGTTGCGTTATCCTAAAATCTCCAAATATAACTTCATCTACATAATATGGAAAATGTAAATAATTCGTTTCAGCATTATATAATGTTATATAAAAATTTTCTGCATCTACCACTTTCGATAACTCGCTATGAATATTGCTATAAAGGTTATCAAGGTTATTACTTTCTGTAACCAAGCTGCTTATTCTATAATATAGCTGCTGAGCTTTTTCTGCACGTATTGTATCGGTTACATCGTATAAAATACACCTAAATGCGGTAGGAATATTATTTTCATACCTGCAGGTAACGCTACCCTCCAAATAAATACTTTTACCTTCCTTACTAACAAATACAGTTTCAAAAGATGAATTTGATTCGCCTTTTAATATTCTTTTTAATTTTCGTAATGTATTTCTAAGGTACTCAGGATGAACAATATTTATAATTTTTAAACTAGATATTTCCTGATCGGAATATCCTAATTTATTTTTCCAGGCTTTATTTGCAAACAATATATCACCTTGGAGAGAAAATATTTGAATTAAATCGTTGGCATTATCAAATAAATCTTGCAGTTGAGCATTGGTGTGAGAAAGTTTTTTTTCGTACTCTCTTTTTTCAGTTACATCTTCACCAATGCGTGTAATGCCAGATATTTCACCTAAATGATTATTTAAAATATAAGATCTAAATAAAATATACTTCAAAGAACCATCCTTAGCAAGTACTGTTCTCTCAACACTTGTTAAAAGACCTTGATTTAAAAAAGCATTTTCAAAATCTAATCTTCTGGCAAGTTTTTCTTTAGGTGAAACAAAAATTTCAAAAAAATCTTTTCCTAAGGTTTCACTTAAAGTAAAACCAGTCACTTTTAACATATATTTATTTATAAAAGTGATGGTGCCATCTCGTTTGATAGTAATTCCGCAAAGATTTATATTGGCAATGGCTTCATGAAATTTATCTTCTGTATCTTTTGAAACTTGTTCTTGTTGTCTAATCTCTTCTGTAGCTCTTTGTTCGGTTACATCTATTACAGAAGTAACATATCCTTTAAACCCACCATGTGGATCTGAATAGGGAGTACCTTTTTCTAAAACCCAGCTATATTCTCTATTATTTTTCTTTAATCGATATGTAATTTCAAAACTTTTATGTCTTTTGAAAGCTTTGGAAAGAAGAGCATTTACCTGTTCAATATCCAATGGATGCACATTAGTTTTCCATCCTCCATTCGATTCTTCTTCAACTGTTTTACCTGTAAATGCAAGCCAAGGTTTACTAAAAAAATAAAAATTACCATAATGATCAGCCATTCTCATTAAGGCGGGGGCGTTTTCTATTAATATTTTAAAAGTTTCTTCATCTGCTAGTGCATATTGTTCTTTAATTCCAGGCTTTTTTAAATTAATTTTATCTTTTCGGTCAGTAACTAATTGTTGTAAACGTTCAATTTCACTTATTAATTCTGCCTTGGTTTTATTTTTAATAATAGAATTCATTTTAAAAAGCAAAATTTATAAACACTCTTTTCAAAATTTAAATTTTTAAAGATTTTAGTCCAAAATACTCTAAAGTAATTTTTTTTATTTCATTTTCAAATTTTTTTTTCAACAACAACCATTTTTTAAATAATTCAGAAAATAATTTTTATCAAATAATGAAAAATACATTAATAATGATAGTTGGTCCAACTGCTGTAGGTAAAACAGATTTATGTATTCATTTAGCAAAACATTTCGAAACTGATATTATTTCAACAGATTCCCGACAGTTTTTTAAAGAATTGACTATAGGTACCGCAAAGCCCTCAGAAAATGGAATGCAAGATATTAAACATCATTTTATAAATTCTAAAAGTATATCTGAAAATTATAACGTTGGAGATTTCGAAAAAGATTCCCTTGATTTATTAGATCAATTATTCAAACAAAAAAAAGTGGTGATTGCAACTGGAGGATCGGGTTTATACATAAAAATTTTATGCGATGGTATGGATGAAATTCCGGAAGCAGATATAAATATTAGAAACATATTAGAAGAAAAATTAAAAAAAGAAGGATTAAAAACTTTATTTAATCAGCTAGAAATATTAGATCCTGAATTTGCAAATAAAGTAGATGCCAACAACCCTCAAAGAATTATGAGGGCATTAGAAGTTTGCCTACAAACAGGTAAAACTTATTCATCCTTTAGGGTTGGACAAAAAAAAAATAGGCCTTTTCAAATTATTAAAATTGGATTAAATAGAGAAAGGGAAGAGTTATATGAAAGAATAAATAGGAGAATGGACGAAATGCTTAAAAATGGTTTGATTGAAGAAGCAAAAAGTTTATATCATTTCAAAAACCATAATGCCTTAAAAACTGTTGGGTACACCGAAATTTTTGATTTTATAGATGGAAAGTATGATAATTTAGAAATGATTAGGTTATTAAAAAGAAATTCTCGCAGATATGCAAAAAGGCAAATGACATGGTTCAAAAAAGATGAATCAATAACATGGTTTCATCCTAACAATGCTGAAGAAATAATAAAATTTATTGAAGATAAGATAAAAGAGTGGAACAATTATTTAATTCATGAATCTTTATGATAATTAACCTTAAGCAGTAACATAATTATATTAGCTATCATCGTTATCAATATACTGATAATTTTAAACGCAAATAATTAAATCTTAACTATTCTTCAAAAAAAGGAGAGTTGTGGTGATGTATTTTTATTGCTTTTAATGATAATCGAATAGCAATAGCCAAAGCAACTAATGCACCAATGGAAAGAGAAGGAATTTGATGAATGAGAATAAAAAAATCATAAGCTGCATGAAATAAACTTGCAATAACAATAGCAGTAATTTTGAGTGTGTAACTTTTAAATGGTTTAAACTTTGCTAAACCAATATAATATCCCATCAAAATACCAAAACAAGCATGAGCAGGAACGGCGGAAAACATTCGAAATAATGCCGTTTTATACGGTTCATCTTGATCAAACATTACATAAAAAATATTTTCCAAAGTAGCAAAACCCATGGCAACCATCACTCCATATGTAATGCCATCAAAGGGTTCATTAAAATCTTTTTTTGGAAAAGCGAAAATCATTAAAAAACTATATTTACATAATTCTTCAGTAAAGCCTACCATTAAAGCATAAGGCGCACTTTTTAAAAATTCACCTGTATTTAAAATACCTATAAACTCAGCAGATTCTTCGATAACCATTGCAGGTATAACACTCACAGCGCCAAGTAAAAAAGAAATAACAAGTAAGCGCATTGGCTCTTTATCTAATTTATCTCTTTCATATATATAAAATGCAATGGCTAAACCAGGTGCGACCGCTAATGCAAAAAGAAGAATTAAATTCATTTAAAAGACATATTAAAGTGTAAATGTAATTTTTTATGTGTTTTAATTTTATTAATTTTTAAATATTACAAAAAACTTACATAATGATTGTAATATTTATAACTTCGTTTCTAATTATTTGAATCTTTAAAAGGAAATTTTTCGTAAAATAAATATTATTTTTTTTCGAATATCTCTGATTGAAAACCTGACAATAAAATTTTATGTATGTTCTCTAATAATAATTATTTAAAAATCGCTACTTTACTGATAGTAGTTATTTTTTCTAAACCAATCTTTGGTCAAAAACTTATTCCATTTTCTGAAAATGGTTTGTATGGTTTTAAAAAAAATAATTCAGATTTCGTTGTAATAAAGCCGAAATACGATATGGCTTTTGAATATAGAGAAGGTTTAGCAAAGGTTCTTAATAATGGTAAATCTTCATTTATTGATTCGTTGGGAAAATTGGCTTTTACCTTAGATTATGATTATGTATCCTCCTTTTCGGAAGGAATGGCTCGCGTTGAAAAATTACACAAATGGGGTTTTATTGATAAAACTGGTAAAGAAATTATTCCTTTAAAATATGATGGAGCACATTCTTTTTCTGATGGGATAGCAATGGTTGAGAAAAATAGGAAAAACGGTTTTATAGATAAAAAAGGAATATTAATAATTCCTACCGTTTACGACGAAATTTCATATTTTTCTGATGGTCTTGCTGCAGCGAGGCAAGGAACAAAATGGGGTTATATTAATCATCGAGGAAAAGTTATAGTTCCAATTCAATATGAGGATGTTGATGCTTTTTCAGAAGGAATTGGAATAATTAAAAGTAATAAAAGATATGGTGGAGTTGGTACAGATGGTAGAACAGCTATTCCCTATTATTATGAACATATTAAACCATTTTCAAATGAATTGGCTTCATTCTCATCTAGCGACAGCATATATGGGTATATGAATAAAAATGGCACTATTATTATTCCTATGACTTATAAAGAAGCGCACCCTTTTATAAATGGAAAAGCATTGGTTAAAAAAGAAAATATTTATCAATATATTGACACGAAAGGCCAAACTTTAGTTGAAATGCCATTTGATAAAATTGATAATTTCAGTGAAGGAATGGCTAAAGTCGAAAAGGATTTAAAAATTGGATATATAGATACGTCTGGTAAAATTGTTATTCCGATTTCTTACACTAGTTCACATTCATATTCTGAAGGCTTAGCTGCCGTTGAAAAAAATGGAAAATGGGGTTTTATAGATAAAAAAGGAAAAACAATTATTCCATTATCTTTTGATGGTGTTAGTTATTTTTCGGAAGGTATAGCAATGGTACAACTCAAAGAGAAATGGGGCTTTATTAATAAAGAAGGAAAAATAATTGTTCCTCTTGAGTATGATATTTTATACTATCCTAGTGAAGGGCTTGCAGGAGCAAGAAAAAATGGCAAATATGGTTTCTTAAATTTAAAAGGTCAGGTAATTATTCCTTTAAATTATTATTCGGTGGATAGTTTTTTAGAAGGCTTGGCGAGGGTTATTCCTTCAAGAGACGATAATTATTTTTATATTAATAAAAAAGGTGAATGTGTTGTTTACAAAAATATTTCCTGTACTTCAGATACTAATGCTAACTTAAAATAAATTTTATTTTAAAAGATAAAAAAGACCCTCAAGTAAACTTGAGGGTCTTTTTTTTTATAATAAATATTTACTGTCATCCGACAAAAATAACTTATCGAATTAATATTCTTAAAAAAATACAAAGGCGGACTTTTGAGTTTCCGCCTT
>Ga0123338_10004072_pt1 | contig 12908 bp, 11 predicted proteins | sample grotaG_FD_89793 | JGI IMG/M metagenome (GOLD analysis project Ga0123338, IMG submission 89793) | Glacier valley bacterial and archeal communities from Borup Fiord, Nunavut, Canada, to study Microbial Dark Matter (Phase II) -... | ecosystem: Environmental > Aquatic > Freshwater > Ice > Glacier ... | reverse complement strand
GCTAACCGGTGGTGCATATCTTGCCTGCTTACTTGTTGTGCTTGCGCGCCTGCTGCGCGTCGTAGCCAGCTTGATATACCTTGTGGCCGAAGTCGTCGTTACGGTTATCGAAATGCATGAAGTCGCCGTTCTGGCCGGTGCTCATCTCGGTACCTCCCCAGTTGAGGCCCGCGACGTCGCGCAACGCGACGAGCAGCTCCTTCGATTTCGTCATCGTCTCGTGGAACTCGCGCGCCCCCGTCTTCTTGTTATGAAAGATCTTCTTCGCGGGGTGGAACCATGACTCGATCAGCTTCTGCGCGCCGTTGTCGCTAGCGTCATCGTGATATCCGGCGGTCAGCAACGCGGCCTTTATTTCCTCGTCGGATTTCTCGCTCATCTCGACGGTCTTCGCGAACGACTTCGATGACGCGAGCATGTGCTCGTGTAACTCCTCGGACGACATCTTGGAGCCCTCGGCATTGATCAGCTTCAGGTCCAGTGCGTCTCCCCCGAATCCGAGCTTTGTGCCAATCTCCCAGCCCGTCTTGTAGAGTACATCCAGTCAGCGGCCTTGCCATCACTCTTGGGCATCGTGTACGGGTTGGCGCCCGCGTCGATGTCGACCGCGAGTCCCATCGTATGCATGTGCGATTTGGGATCCTTCGGATCGTGAGCGGCGCTTTCGGTCGCATACGCTCCTCCGATCTTCTGACTCCATCCGGTACCGGCGATGGCCTGAGCGTTCGACCCGAAACGCGACACGAGATAAGATTCGGCCGCCTCAAGACGACCCTTCATATGCGGATGCAGATTGCCGTCGGATTGCCCTTGCTTAAGCGTGACGCCGAGGAACTTCGCCTGCGTCAGACCCGAGTGGTAGTACTCGTCGTAACTCGCGTAGCCTACTGCCTGCGCCGCGATATCGGCCGGATCAGTTGCCGTCGCATCCCAGTACACAGCCAACTAAGGTTAGTCGACCCACAAGCGATGTCGCGTTAGTGCTCGCGCTCCCGACAGGAACTGACTCCTGGTCGGCCGTTGCGGCAAGCTACGGCGACATTCTGATCGGGCTCGAGAGCAGTCGATCTGATCTGATCGCTTCGATGGCACGCAACGAACCGGTTTCGCGCCATCGCTCCTTCGTGAGGTCGCTTTGATGTGGGCAAACAGCCGAAGTGCGCGTCCGTCTTTCTCAATCTCGGCCAGCCCTCTTGAGTTCGTTTCGTGATCACGTGCAGGCAATCGACGAGCACGGGATTGTTGTCGTCGGGATGCGCCCACGACCACGCGATGGTTCAGGTAGTCGGCGAACGCCGCCGCCGTCAATCAGTTCGCGGTGTACTGCACTGCGACGACCTGCCATACGCCACTCGCCGTTGGTGTGCCGATCACCAGCGCCGACATTCGGGTCGGCACCTTTTTTTTGGGCTTTTGCCAATCGATCGGAATGATCGCGAACGCCCAGTCTTTGCCGGCGACGGCGCGGGGCCTTCCACCGAGCGCGAACGGTAACGCCTTCCATTTCGCCAAGAGCGCGTGGCTGGCTGCTGCATCCCAGCCGACTTCGCCCTCGTCCGTTCCGAACACCGTAGCGTTCGGACCGAGAGCGGTGTCGAGCTTTGCGATGTCAATTGCGAGCGGCGTCAGCGGCCCGGCCGCTGTCGTGCTCGCATCGTCGATCGGGCTTGGGTCGGCCCGCAGGCTTGGAGCGGTGATTTCCGCAAACGCACCGGCGACAACTTTCCAGTTTGCATCCGCCGTCGCGAGCTCCGTCACGCGAATCGTCGTATTCGTCGTATTGGCCGCTGCTTCGAGCGAGTCAGCCACGAGGTTGACCTCGGCCGACCACCACACCGCTGACGCACTGGAGCCTGCGACGAGCTTCGTGACGGTAGCGGTCTTCAACGTGTCGTGCGGTGAGAGCTGGGCGATCGCAGCGGGAAGCCCGGTGGTCTCACCGTGAGCCAATCGAGGCGTGGGAACGAGGACCACTGCATCCTTCGCGAACGTGTCGACGAGCGCGGCCTCTTTCGCATTCTTCAGTGCACCGAGCTGCGCGTTCATGATCGCCGTTGCCCGTTCGACGTTCTTGTCAGAGGCAGGAGCCGCCGATCCCGACGCGGATCCAGCTCCCTTTGTCGAAGGCGACGCGCTTCCAGATCCAGCTTCGGCGGCTGGCTTATGACACCCGAGCACCACGACACTCGCGACGATCGCTCGCACCCACATGCGAACAACTCTACTTGATCTTCTTCGGCTGTTTCGCTTCCTTCGCCAACTTCGCCTTGCGATCCTGCTGCGCGTCGTAGCCGGCCTGGTAGACGGTGTGGCCGATCGTGTCGTTGCGCGTGTCGAAGTGCATGAAGTCGCCGTTCTGTCCGGGGCTCATCTCCGTACCGCCCCAGTTGAGACCGGCCGCATCGCGCAACGCGACGATGAGCTCCTTCGATTCGGTCATCGTCTCGTGGAACTGACGCTCACCCGTTTTCGCGTCGTGGAACACCTTCTTGGCGGGGTGAAACCATTTCTCGATCAGGTTTGGAATCCCTTTTTCTCCGGAGCCATCTTGGTATGGTGGGTTGCCGGCGAGCAGCGCCGCCTTGATCTCGTCGTCGGTTTTTTCGCTTAACTCCACGGTGCTCGCGAATGACTTCGAGGATGCGAGCATGTGCTCGTGCAGCTCTTCGCTCGACATTTGCTGGCCTTCCTTCAACAGGCTGTCGAGGTCGAGCGCATCGCCACCGAACCCGAGGCGATGTCCAAGCTCGAATCCGGTTTGGTAGAACCAGGTCATCCAGTCGCCCGCGGCACCGTCGCCCTTCGGCATCGTGTACGGGTTCACACCGGGATCGATGTCCATCGCCATTCCCATGGTGTGCATGTGCGACTTCGGATCTTTGGCATCGTGCGCGGCCTTGCCGGTCGAATAGGCAGCGCCTGCTCGCTTGCTCCACCCTGTTTTCTTGATCGCGTTCGCTGCGGACCCGAAACGCTGGACGAGATACGCCTCGGCGGCGGCGATTCGCGATGCGAGCAACGGATGGGCGGTTCCGTCAGAGTGTCCTTGGACGAGACTCACACCCAGAAACGTCATGTCGCGAAGCGTCCCCTTATATGTGTCGTAGTCCGGGTACCCGATCGACTGCGCCGCGATGTCCGCGGGATCGGTCTTGGCGAGATCGGCCTCGTCGTGACCGAGCGCATCGACCTCCTCACGAAACGGCTCGCCTTCAACGCCGAGCCTCGCGGCGAACGCGACGAGGAACGTCCGACTGGTGATCTTCTTCGCGTCGAGATTCTCACCGGTAACGTCCCGCATCGCGCGTAGCGTCTCGGTGTTGAAGGCACCCGTCGCGTCGCCGACCTGCAGCTTCTGTTGCATCTGGATCAGCCACGTTGGATCGAATTGCTGCTTGAACGCGCGGATGTCACTCAACACCTTGCCTTCGCCCTTTTGGTGAACCTCAACTCGCGTGTGTGCGATCGTCTCGAATGTCTCAGCCCCTTGATGAACGATCGCGTGTGGCGTCGCAGTGGGCACGACTTCCGCCGGCGATGGAGTTGTTGGTTGCGTCGTCGGTGCAACGGTATCGGCGCGCGCGGTCGCCGGTGCCGAGATCGGCGGCGCTGAGATCGGCGCGACCGGCGTGGGCTTCTCCGCCGCCTGTGCCGGTGTTTGTGTTTCGGAATGTGCGGCCGGATCGGGCGTCGGTGCACTTCCATTCAGCTCGACCCACTGACTCCACACGTACCCGGTCTGCTGGCCGTGTGGAATCTCCAGCCACGGCCCTTGTTTCGCCACGGGCTCGATCGGCGTCCCGCGATCGAGTTGAGCGATCACGTTATCGTCGGCTTTCAACGGCACACTTCGCACGTTGAGCTGCGACGCCGTGACTTTGCCGGTGTCAAGGCCGGCTTTCTTTTGCGCGGCTTGCGTTTGCTGCACAGCGCTATTACCGAAGTGCGTGGCGATCGTCGCCATGATCTGCGCCGCCTGCTGAGGCAACGTTTGGATCAGAGAAGCGAGTGCATCTGCATTGGGCCCGGTCGCGAGCACGCGAGCTTGAACGTGAGTTTATTGCTGTCCTCCGCCCGTCGGCGTCTGCTCAACATGCTCGACGTTGCGATTCGCGCTCTCCTTCTCGCCCTGTCCACCCATTGGAAGAATATACGCTCTCTGTGCTCTGCTGGTCCAACCGGATTTGCGAACGCTGTAGCTTCGATCGTCCGCAGCGATTGAAGGCTCGGAGTGGAGCGATATGCGGCACCCGTCGGGAAAGAGATCGACGAAACCGAGGAAGTCGTGCTCGCTCGACGAGGAATCGATCCAGCGCGGTCATCGACCGGCTTCGCGAAGTACTCGTCAACGTCCTCTCACAAGAAACCCGTCGAGCTCGGACGGTGTCGACACGCTGATCACGTCGTTCGCCGGTGACGTCGCGTAGTCTGCGCGCCAAGCCGATCCCCGCACGCTTCATTTCCCAGTGAAACGGAGACGAGCGAACGGGTGCTTCGGATCAGCGGGCACTGGAGGAACTGTTACCGAGTTGCCTGGCGATCGTCTGGATGGCGGGGTGCACGTCGGGGCCCTCAGTTTCGTGCGATCGGTCGCTGCTGTATCGCGATAGCGGGTTCACCCTGTCGTCGCCGGCGGGCACCACGTTCAGACCCACGGTGATCTTCACGGATCCCGATGGCCAGCGTCCGGACGAGTGTCACTACGCGCGCAACCAGGGCGACGAGGTCTGCACCGAGGAGGGCGGCTGGGTAGATCTGAATCCCGGCGAGAAGGACGGCACCCTGTCGGTGACACCGCACAGTCACGCGTGTGGTGGCTTCGCCACCGAGAGCACCTACTCGCTGATGTACTCGTTCACGAAGATTCCGGGCATCCTGTGGATCGAGCACTGGAGCGACAACCAGTAGACCGCGGCGTGACGTCGGTGACCGAGCCGCGTACATCGACCGCGATCTCGCAGCACGCCTCGAGCATGTCGCGCAGCTGCGCGCGACCGCGCTGAACGCGGGACCTCATGCCCGACACCGAGATCCCGACCAGCTCCGCCGCCGCGCGGATCGTCATGCTCTCGAGTTCGACGAGCGTGATCGCTTCGCGGTAGGGCGATCCGAGCCGCGCGACGAACAGCGTGAGGCATGCGGCGAGCGCGTGTGCCGCCGGGCGCTCGTCCGCCTCGGCGAGCGCCGGCTCGTCGACCGGGTGGCGAGCGCGATCGCGCGCGCGCTCGATGATCGACGTCCGTGCGATCTGGAACATCCAGCCGGTGAACTCGACGGGTTGCGTACGGAAATTGCGCGGCTGACTGGCTTGATCAAGGAACGCCAGGAGATCGCGATGAAGGTAACCGTTCAGGGGTCTGAGAAGCTGGATTATCTCGATCGGTTAGGAGTTCGTCGAAACGGACGATCGCACCGCGAGTAAAAACGTGATCTACGTTGGGCGTTGGACGCGCAGCAACAGATCGCCGACCTCGAGGCCGCGCTCGTCGCCAGGGACGCAGAGATCGCGGCACTGATCACGCAGGTGGTGGCGCTGACCAGGCAGGTCGCCGCGCTCACGGAGAAGTTGGGACAGAATTCGCGCAACTCGCACCTGCCACCGTCGACCGATCCGCCCGGCAGCGGGGGCAAACCCGGCGGTGGCAAGCCCCGGTCGAGGGGTGAGCGGAAGCGCGGGGGCCAGCGCGGTCATCGGGGTGCTCGCCGCGAGCTGGTGCCCGAAGCGCAGGTCAACGACATCGTCGACCTCTATCCCGCCGAATGTGAAAACTGCTGGGCGGCGTTGCCCGAGGTGGCCGACCCGCACGCGAAGCGGTGCCAGCTGATCGAGGTGCCGCCGATCCAACCGCACACGACGGAGTGGCGACGGCACGCGGTGACATGCCTGTGCGGGCACAAGACGCCCGCCGCCTACGACGACACGATCCCGACGTCCCCCTTCGGCCCTCGGTTGATGGGGATGGTCGCGCTGCTCACGGGCGTCTACCACGTGAGCCGGCGCAGGGCGGCTACGTTGCTGTCAGACCTGGTGGGGGTTCCGATCTCGCTCGGTGCCATCAGCGCGGTCGAGGCGCGGGTGTCCGAGGCCGTCAAACCTGCCGTCGACGAAGCGTGGACACGTGTCGAAGGTGCCGCGGTGAAGCACACCGACGGCACGAGCTGGCTCAAGGCCGGCACGTTGCTGGCGTTGTGGACGATCGCGTCGACGGCCGCGACCGTGTTCAAGATCGTCACCGACGGCTCGCGGGCGACGCTCCAACCGCTTTACGGCGCGCTGCGGGGCATCCTCGTGAGCGATCGCGCCAAGACCCTCGGGTTCTGGGCGATGGAGCGCCGGCAGATCTGTTGGGCGCACCTGCTGCGCAAGTTCGTCTCGTTCGCCGAGCGCGATGGACCGAGCAGCACGTTCGGGCGCGACTTGCTGAACTACACCGGCATCCTGTTCGAGTACTGGCATGACTACAAGGCCGGGAAGCTCGACCCGGCGACCTTCCGCGCGTGGATGGCGCCGGTGCGTGCGCAGGTGGAAGAGGTGCTCGCGCGCGCCGTCGCTGCGAACCTCGCCCAGGTCTCGGGCTCGTGCGCCGACATGCTTGCGCACAAGCTCGCGCTGTGGACGTTCGTCGACCGCGACGGCGTCGAGCCGACGAATAACCATGCAGAGCGCGAGTTGCGCGCGTTCGTCCTGTGGCGCAAGCGCAGCTTCGGCGCACAGAGCGACCGCGGCAACCTGTTCGCCGAGCGGCTGATGACCGTCGCCCACACCGCGCGCAAGCAGGGCCAAGATGTTCTGGTGTTCCTGACCGGCTGCTGCGAAGCGCAGGCCGCTGGCACCCGCGGCCCGTCGTTGTTCGCCGCCGCGTAGCCCCCGCGCAGCATCACGCGGCGGCGGGCGCATGCGCCGCCTTCGTCATCGGGAAGTAGCGCGTGAATCGCCGCTGTCCGACGGCACGCACACGTCCGGCGCGCTTGAGCAACGCGACCGCTACTTGCAGGGCGCGCGGCGATGCCCCAACCCGCGGCGCCAACGTCGCCATCATCTCGCCTGGGGCTTGGCACAACGCCGCGTAAAACTGCTCCGCCAGCGCCGCGACCTCCTCGACACGTCGGCGCGCTGCCGGCTTCGCCCTCGTTCTTGCGCTCACGCCCTTCGCAGGTTGTGGGTGGGGACCCGCGGCGGAGTTCGCCGCCGCGAACGCGCGCGTCACCGCTGCGGCCGCCGCGATCCGAATCACCGTGATGTGCTCCCGCACCAGCCGCTCGATCTGCTCTGCCAGTTCTTGGTGTGTCGTCATCACCTTCACGTCGCACGGCGACGATCAACCGCTCAACACCACCCCTGAACGGTTACGATCGGATCGATCAGAATCGCATCCCCGAGGTTCACCACTCCGAGACGGCCGCTGACATTATCGATCGGGTGGTCCGATCTTGGGTACGCTCGGCGTCTGTCGACGCTGGTATGGTGCAGACATGACTGATCGTGCCCGCAAGGTGCTTCATGACGCCTTGGAGCTGCCGCTCCCCGAGCGCGCGGAGCTTGCGGCCGACTTGCTCGCGAGCCTTGACGGCGAGCCCGAGGCGGACGTCGAAGCGGCATGGGCGAGCGAGATCGAACGACGGGCTCGCGAAGCGAGAGCGAACCCGGACGATGACGTCGCCTGGGAGACCGTGCGCGACGAACTGCACACCACTCCGACGCGATGACCAAGCCGGTTCGGCTCGCTCGCGAGGCGCGCGACGAGCTGCACAATGCAGCCCGACGCTACGGCGAAGTGCGTCCCGAACTGCGCGCCGAGTTCCTCGCCGCGATCGACGAGGCCTTGGCACGGCTGGTGCGGATGGCACGGCACCTCGGCTCGCCCGCCGCCCGGCATCGACGCAGCGCTCGTGCTCACCCGCCGCGTGTTCGTACAGGGCTTCCCGTTCTCGCTGTACTTCGTGGAGTTGCCGACCCGATACCGCGTGCTGGCGGTCGACCACGCTCGCAGGAGGCCGTTTTACTGGCGCAACCGGCGATGAGCACAGTGTCGAACTGCGCCTCCGCATCCTCGTTGTCAGGTCGAACTTCAGATTGATCCTGTAGTGATCGTCGTCCTTGAACAACTTCGCGATTGGGGCCCGCCGGCTCGGCTCGCGAGAACAATGGAAGCGGATCGCTCGAGTCGTTGAGCACGTACGCGATGCAGTTGTGGATCGGCGAACACCGTCCCGTGCATCCGCCCCGTCGTCGCGTTGATCTGGCGCGCGGCAGAAATCGCAAATGCCTGCATGCCCTTCCACGGCGCCTTGCGGTTCGCCGCCTCCGAATGAAAACATCTATATTCCGGACCAGGCGAGATATCTCCCGTCCCAGCAGGCGCGCTCGCGATCTGGACGGCGGTCACGGTCAGGTTGTTGCGCGCGAGCATCGCGCGATGCTGAACACGAGCGAATCAGCAGCGAATGAATGCGGGCGGTGCTGGCGTTGCGTCGATGGCTGGCGGGTCTGGAACTCCGCGAGCCACGCCGCTTGAATTCGTGGGCGCCCGCGTCCGGCTTCGCGTCACTCAGACTCGGCGCAATTGGAGCGCACGGAGCGGGACCTTGGCGTCGGCACGTTGCCACCCGGTGGCCGATCGTCACCAACTGCTTCGAGCAAGAGTGGAAGGTCGGAAGCGGCCACGTGTCTAAAGAACGGCGCAGCTTGTCGATGTTCTCCGACACGAAAACGCGGGCTCGTTCGGCTAAGACCGTGAAATACCTCGCTCGAGGTTTAATCCGGGTGTCTAGAAATCTCACGATCTGCGGGTCGTTCTCCGATACGTCTTGCGAGACCGCGCGGCAAGGTGATTCTTGATCTCATGGCGAAGCGACCACGGGGGCCGACCCTCATGACCGACGACCGCGAGATCAGCGTCGAGCAGAAGCATCCGCGGGCGGAGGTTCTCGAGGAAGCCGTGTCACCAAAAACGAGGACGCTGCCGGAAGCGCAGCGCGGTCCGTGGCTCGAACAACCGGACGTCGTCACCATGCTTCAAGTCTTCGGCAGTGCGACCGAGTTCGAGCTGCCCGTCGACGTTCGGAGATTCACGCTCGGGTCGGCGCCCGACTGTGACGTTTCGGTTCGTGACCCTTCCATCTCCAAGTTGCACTGCCTCATCGAGCGTCGTGGTCACGCGCTGAGAATCACCGATCAAGCCAGCTACAATGGGACCTTCTTCGACGGTCGAAGAGAGACGACCTTCGACCTCAGACCCGGAAACACGTTTACGGTCGCCTCGGTCCGTTTCCTCGCGCTCAACCGGGAGATGCACGCGGCGTATCCAACCCTCGCCGACATCCTCGGCGCTGAAGACGAAGAAGATCCGCGCGGAGCCGGGACCTCCCCCGCAGAGCTCGTCCTGATCGCGACCACGGGCGCCCACGTCTTGATCACGGGCGAGCACGGATGCGATCAGGACCAACTCGCTCGCATGCTTCACTCGATCTCGCTGCGCCGTGGCCGCGAGATCGTAGAGCTCGAAGAAGTTCCGTCCGACCGCGCTCAGCAGCGCGCGATCATCGATCGCGCCTCGAGATCGACACTCGTCGTAACGATCGACGAGCAGCGTGCCGTCATGGATGGCGCGTTCTCCGCGTCTCTCTTCTCACCGAGCTATCAGATCCGCGTCGTAGCGATCGCACCCACGATCTCAAAGGCAACTTCAGTGCTCGGGGCGGCCAATATGCAGTCCATCCGGGCCGTTGCCGTGCGCCCCCTGTCGCAACGTGCCGGCGCGATCCCGAGGCTGCTCGATCGGTTACTCATCGCGCGGAGCTCGCCGTTGCGCGTCTCGGACCTGACGCGAGCGAATCAGGCCGCACTGCAAGCCTACTCGTGGGCCGAGAACCTCATCGACCTACGGATCGCTGCTGATCGGCTCGCGGTGATCGCGAGCGCCCCTTCGATCCGGAAGGCCGCCGAGAAGCTCGAGCTCCATCCCTCGTCGCTGCACTACTGGCTCGATCATCTCTCGTTGTCGGCACCGATCGTAGGCGAGTAGCCCGGCCCCTTGAACATGAGCCTACAGCCCTGCACACTCTTCGAGGAGGCGAGTTGGCACCGTTGGACAAGTCACCCGTGCATGATCCGCTGATCGGCCTCGTGATCAGCAACTACATCATCCGGGAGAAGCTCGCGGAGGGCGGCATGGGCGTGGTTTACCTCGCCGTTCACGAAATTTTGCCGACGAAGAAGGTCGTCAAGGTTTTGCTCGGCGAGTTCGTGAACCACCCGGTGATCCGTGCACGTTTCGAACGTGAAGCCACGGCAGCGGCGCGACTGAACCACCGTTACATCATCAAGATCGACAACTTCGGGTCGTTAGCCGACGGCCAATTGTTTCTGATGATGCCGTTCCTGGATGGGAAGTCGCTCGAAGCTCACCTACGACAACACCGCAAGCTCAACATCTATGACGCGACGCACATCATCGAGCAGGTGTTCGTCGCGCTGCAGCACCTTCACGATCAAGGGATCGTCCATCGCGATCTCAAGCCCGGCAACATCTTCATCACACGCGAAGACGACAATCGTTACAAGGTGACGCTGATCGATCTCGGGATCGCGCGCGACCTCGCGGTCGAAGCTACGACATTCAAGACGGATACCGGCATCTCGATGGGTACGCCAGGCTACATGGCTCCCGAGCAGTACGGAGACGCCAGTAACGCGACACCGGCGGCAGACATCTACGCGACCGGCATCATTCTATGGGAGATGCTGACCGGACAACGGCCGTGGAACGCGCCGAACACGAACATGCTGTTTCACCTCCAGGTGTCGACCATCCCGGAGTTGCCTCCAGGTCTCGACATGCCGCCGGAGTTGCTCGCCCTGCTCCACAAGATGCTCGCGAAGGATCCCAGCCATCGTCCGTTGAATGCGCGGGAGGCCGGAGTCGAGCTCGCGTCGCTGGTGCCAGCGATCTCGCCGCACGTTCCGAGCGGTGCCGACATTCTTGAAAAGGTCGCGCCGGAGTTCAGGCAGAACGCGTCACCGTATGACGGCACCCTACGCCATCGTGGCAGCGACAATCGCTTGACCCCCGCGGCCATTTCGTGGTCCCCGCAAGGAACGCACATCCCGGAGCTGTACGCTGGCACTCCCCGGCCGCAGTTCTCCGTGCCGCGGCGCGAGGGTCCGGGGTCTGCGCCGTCTGCGCCGACGGTGAATCAGCGACCGACTCCGAGCACTCCGATCGCAGTCGTCCAGAGCGGGCCGCCGCTCGTGAGCACGAGCACCTCTTCGCCGGCCGCTTCCGGCGTGGCTAAAATGATCGCGATTGGAGTGCTCTGCGCGGTCGTCGCCTCCACCACCGTCTGGTTCGTGCTTCGAGGTCGCGCGGGCGTACTCGACACCGCGAAGGTTGCCTCCAACGCCACGCCGGTCGATGCTGCCGTCGCCATGACGGTTCCCCGAGCTACTGGAGCTACGACGCCACCCGACGCGCCGCTTCCGGCGAGCGTACCAATCGTCGTCGACGCGGCGATCGCGGCGATCGCGGTCCCCGTCGACGCCGGGGTGCCCATCGATGCCGGGAAGCCCGTCGTCAAGGTGATCTTGCGCGGGAGCCTCGCGGTCACGGTCACACCGTGGGCCGAGGTGTCGATCGACGGCGTCAACTATGGGCAGACGCCCGTTCACGCCACCAACCTCGTTGTCGGGAAACACCGCGTGGTACTCAAGAATGCAACGACGCAGAAGGTCATCGGTGCGGTCGTGACCGCCGGGAAAACCGCCGTGATCGAGGAGACCTTATGAAGAGGAGGTCGCTACTCGTTGGCGTGTTGCTGATTCGCGTGGGCGTCGTGGGCGCCGAAACGGGGATCGTCGTCGTTCATGGCACCGCCGAGCCCCATGTACGGGAGACCATCGCGACCGCGATCGAGGGCTCGTTGCGAACGGCTTCGTGGTCGGTCGCGTCCGGACCGAGCGACAGCGGTACGATCATCGCGTGTGCATCCGGAGAGCGCCCCTGGTCATGCATCGCGCCGATCGTCGCCAAGGGCAAGATCGACCACGTCGTGGTGGCCGACGTCGCGTTCGACAAGGCCGACGGCGGTCAGATCGTGATCACCGAACAGATCATCGTCTCCGGAGATGCCGTCCCGCCGATCGATCACCGGTTCTGCGCCAACTGCAACGACGCCAAGCTCTCGGCCGCCGCGGCCGAGCTGACGACCTCGCTCCTCGCTCGCACGCCATCTTCACCGGGTGAGCCCGGTGGGATCGTCAGCCATTCACAGCCGCACGGTGCGAGCATCCAGCCCGTGGATCACGTCGTCCAGACCGGCGTACCTCGCGTGGTCTCCGGACTCGTGCTCGGAGTTGGGGCGGCCGCGCTGATCGGAGGGTCGCTGATCTCGTACGAGCAGGCCGATCCACCGTTGATTGGTCCGCACAGTAAGTACGTGTACAGCGGTCCCGCACTCGCGGTCGCTGGGGTCGGCGCGATCGCGATCGGCGTCGGCGTCTATCTGTGGCTGGCCCATCCACCTCGCCTCACCTCTTCGATGCCGACCGTATCGGTGAGTCCCTCCGGTGGCTTCGTGGGTTGGACCTCGAGTTTTTGATGGAGCATCTGATGAAAACTTTCGTGTTTGCGCTCGCCATGATCGTCGTCGCCGGATGCCACAAGGACAACAACTTCTGTCCCGGCGCGAACCCTGACCAGAGCTGCGCCGAGATCGACGCGAAGGTCGCCAACGGCTGTTCCTCGAACGCGACCTGCACGGCGCCGAAAGCGGTGTGCGACCTCGCGGGCTCGAAGACGTGCGTGCAGTGCGTGGCGCCCGATGACACCTCCGCGTGCACCGCCACCTCCCCCATCTGCGGAGGCGATCACACGTGTCGCGGGTGTACCGCGCACACCGACTGCCCCCTG
>Ga0123338_10004070_pt1 | contig 12920 bp, 8 predicted proteins | sample grotaG_FD_89793 | JGI IMG/M metagenome (GOLD analysis project Ga0123338, IMG submission 89793) | Glacier valley bacterial and archeal communities from Borup Fiord, Nunavut, Canada, to study Microbial Dark Matter (Phase II) -... | ecosystem: Environmental > Aquatic > Freshwater > Ice > Glacier ... | reverse complement strand
TCGCTTGCGCGGCGGCTTGGGCGCCCTGAGCAGCGGTTTGCGCGGTTTGCGTGAGTTGCGCGGCGTGGCTGCGCGCCTGGGTATCGGCAATTTGCGTTTCCAGACTGTGGGCCGCAGCGGTCGCCTGGGCTTGCTGGTCCGCCTGACCGGCCAGGGCGGTAGCCGCAGCGCGCGCCGCCTGCGTTGCCGCGATCTGCCGCGCCGCCTGCGCGGTCGCGGTGCCCCCTTGCCCAGCGACTTGCCCGGCTTGGGCGGTCGCCTGGACGTGCGTCTGCTGGGCGCGTGCGCCGGCGGCGACGGTGGCGGCGGCGGCCTGGGCTGCTGCCGTCGCGGCGGGATTGGCCGGGGTCGCCGGGGCGGTGGGAGCCAGAGTCGGGGCGGCGGGCGCGGCAGTCGGCGGGACCGGCGTGGCGGCTTGCGCGCTCACCACGACGGCGGTCAGCGTTGCGCCGGCCAGCGCCTGGGCTTGCGCGAGCGCCGTAGCAGTGCCTTGTTCCGCTTGAAGCTGGATCGTCGCCTGGGCCAAGGCGGTTGCCAACACGCCACTCGCCACACCGGCCCCGCTCGCGGCAGTCAAGGTGAGTTGGAAGTTGCCGGACTGTTGGGCCAACGCCGTCGCCTGCCCATTCAATACGTCAGCGGTGGCCTGCTGCTGCGCCTGGGCCGTCGCTTGGAGGCTATTGTCGGGCGTGGCGGTGACGACTGCGGCGGGCACGGTGGCAGGGGTCGGCGGGTTGAGCAGCGCATTAGCGACCCCGAATCCGCCGCCCAGAAAGATCAGCAGCGCCACGATCAGGCCGCCGATCAGCAACCCGACGGAGCTGCGGCGACGGGTGGCGGGTGGCAGCGGAACGGCGGGGGCGACCGGCACGGCGGCTACTGCTACTATGGGGACCGTCGCTGCCGCTAAGGGCACGGTAGCTCCCGGCGTAGCCTCCACCGGCGGCGGCGGGCTAGACGCGGTAACCGGGGCCGCAGCGGCGACGAGGCGCGCGGCGACCGGCGGGGCCGAAACGGCCGGCGGCACACTGGCCGGCGGGCGCGCCGCGAGGACCAGCGTATCGGCGGTGGGACGCACCGCGTCTTGCAGCGGCAGCGAACACTGGTCGCAGAAGCGGGAATCCGCTGGATTTTCCGTGCCACAGCGCGGACAGGGCATCGTAGAAGGCACTATAGATCCCTCATCTAGTTGGGGGGCCGAGCCGCGCCGCCCGCCCCGCTGTTACGGGCTGCGTAGCGCGCCCCAGGTGATCTTGGCGATCTGCCCACGGGTCGCCCCGTCCGCCGGGTGGAACGTGCCGTCGTTGTAGCCACTGATGATGCCGTGGTGGTACGCCGTCTCCACAAACGGATAAAAGTTGTTGCTCACCGGCACATCGGTGAAGTGCGGCCCGCCGCTCGTGTCCAACGTCCAGCCTTGTGCCACCACCATGATCTTGCTCAACTGCCCGCGCGTCACGCTGGCGCTGGGCCGGAACGTGCCGTCGCTGTAGCCACTGATGATGCCCCGGTTGTAGGCCGTCTCGATAGCCGCGTAGAACGTGCTGCCGACCGCCACATCGCTGAAATGCGGCCCGCCCGTCGTATTCAGCGTGAAGGCTGCCCCCAGCACCAGGATCTTGCACAACTGCCCACGGCTGGTCGGGTTGTAGGGCCGGAAGGTGCCGTCGCTGTAGCCACTGATCGCCCCCACGCAGGCCAACCCCTGCACCGGAATGGCAAAGTAGTCGCCCGTGTGAACATCGCTGTAGCCGATGGTGCAGAGTTTGCCCTGCACATCTTTGCCGCTGCTGATGTCGCCCCCCTCATCGTCCCAGACCACGCGCCCGCCGCCAGTGTTGTGCGGATGGTTGGGGTCGCATTCGCCCGGCCCAGAGATGATGTCGTCACCACCGCCGCTGCGGTCGCTCTGATGGACGGCCCGCCCGGCGCTGCTACAGGCCGCCGGCGCGTGGCCCGGCCCGTCGGCCAGCGGCCGGCTGACATAGACAAAGCTGGTGCCGGCGATGTCGGGGTCGAGCTGGTCGTCGGCAGAGGGCGCCGCCGCGAAGCCGCTGCCGGTAGTCACATCCTGGCCGGCCACCTGCCACCGCCCGGTGGGGTTCTGCTGCCAGACCACCAGAGTACCGCTAACCGCCGGGTTGAGGTGGTCGCCCGCCCCGCCCGTGATGGGGAACACGCCCGCCCCTGGGGTGTTGAGGCGCAGGCCGACGATCTGCCAAGTGGCGGTGGTGGGGTTGAGTTTGAGCGTGGTACTCGGCACGGTGCTTTGCCAGACGGCGAGGCTGCCGTCGAGCGCGGGGCGGCCGTTGGTGGTCTGCGGGCTGCTGATGATGCGCGGCTGGTTGGTCGTGATGTCGGTGGTCACGATGTCGAAGCCCGTGCCGGCGGTGCTTTGCCAGACCACGCTATTGCCGCTGACGGCGGGCAGGGTCTGGTCGCCCGCGCCGCCGGCAATGAGGAAGGCGGGACCGGCCACATCGCCGGTCACTTGCGCGCCGTAGATGTCCCAGGTGCCGTTGCGGTTGTCTTGCCAGACGATGAGATTGCCGCTGACAACGGGCGCCCGCTGGTCGCCGACTCCGGCATAGACCATGAACACAAGGCTGCTACGGAGGTCGCGGGCGCGGATGTCCCAGGTGCCGGCGCTGTTGTCTTCCCAGACGAGCAGATCGCCGTCAATTTGCGGGGCTTGTTGGTCGCCCGGCCCGCCGGCCAACACCTGCGTCGCCGGCGTGGGCGTGGCGCTGCCGGGCGTGGCTGTGATCGTGGGGGTGCGCGTCATAGTCGCCGTGGCGGTGAAAGTTGCTGCCGGGAGCGGAGTCTGCGTCACTGTATTGGTCGGACTAGCCGTGCGGGTCACTGTATTGGTCGGACTAGCCGTGCGGGTCGGTGTGGCGGTCGGCACAGAGGATGTTGGCGTGGCGGTGGCACAACCCATAATAAAGCTCAGTTGCAAACCTGGGCTGATGGGCGGGCTGGCGGTATTACACTTGTATTGGGTGAAAGCCGCCCCATTTGCGCCCTGCACGCCGATGGCTTCACTAGCGGTGTCGGTGATATTGGTGCCGTAGATCACCTGGAAGTCGGAACTACCTTGGGTCAGCACCACTTCATAGTTCTCGGCGGTGCCGCCATTGTATAGGGCGGTGCGCCACTCAATATAAAACCGGCTACCTACCTGCGTGGTATAGATACCGCAGCCGGTGCAAGCCACCGTGCCGTTGTTACAGAGGCCAGTACATTGATCGTCCCAGTAAGCGTATATTTCATAGGTAGCGACCGCACTGGGTATGCAGGCATTGGCAAAGGCATTGTCCACCGTGCCGAAAGCGACGACCCCATTATCCCCGATGTGCGCGATGTTGAAGGTCTGCCCATAGAGCGTCACCGGGAACGGCAGATCAATCGTCGTGCTGATGTCATCACCGTGATTGCCGATGTCGGTCACGCCAGCCACCAGCGAGGCCGCGCCTCGCGTCACGCTATACACTTGGCACGGGTTCGGCGTAGTAGTGGGCGCGACCGTTGGCGTGAAGGTGGCCGTGCCAGCCGGCGTAGAGGTGGCCGTGGCAGTCAGCGTGGGGGTCAGCAGCGGCACGTTGCCACGCGCCGGCAAAGACGCGGGGTGCGCGGTCGCTGCGTGCGATAACCCTGCGCCGGAGATCGCCGCCACCAGCCCCAGCAGTCCCAGTACCACGCCCCACCAAAACCGACGGCGCGAGCGCGGAACAGGGGAGCGACGAACAACCGGGTGGAAATTTAACATAACGCTTCTTCTCCTGGGCAGGGATCAGTAAATCACGAGGTAGGCGGATGCGACGAGGGTGGAACGGCCAACAAGGCCATTATAGCACCCTTACGTTACCTTAACAAGACCCCGCCGAACAGCGCCGACAGGAATCGTATGCCCTACAATAGTCGCAGGGGGGGCCGAGGTTACGGGCGCGGGCGGCGGCGGCGCCCGGCCGGCACGACCAACCCCAGCGCCACTACCCCAGCGACCGCACTGATCGCCGCGCCCCAGCGCAACGAGGCCGGCCGATAGCGAAACTGCACGGTATGCGATCCGGCAGCGAGATACACCCCGCGCAAAGCATGGTCGGTGGTGTGGATGGCGGCGGGCCGGCTGTCCACCGTCGCCTCCCAGCCGGGGAACGCTTGATCGGCCAAGATCAGCAGGCCCGCCGCCGGGCTGTCGCTGCCAATGTCTACGGCTTCGGGATCATAGCGCTGCACCAGCACCCGGTCGGCGGCCGGCGGCGGTGGCACGGGCGGTAGCGGCTGGTCGGGCGGGAGGGGCGCGGCCAACAGCGCGGTGGTCGCGCTATCGAACGTCGGCGCGGTGAGCCGATCTAAGCGGCGGGCGCTATCGGTCTCCACCGTCGCCTGGTGCGTCAGCCAAGCGCGGGGCAAGACGCGGCGGTTCTCATAGACCGTCACCCTGTCGCCGGACCAGACCGGCTGGAACCAGCCCATGTCGGCAGCACCCGCCGGCAGGCCAGCCGTGGCAATCAGATAGCGCACGTTGAACAGGTTTAACAGCGGCGATTGCAGCGTGTGATACGGCGTGTAGCCCAGCGCGGGCACGTGCGGATCGATCCGCACGACGGCTTGGTGATAGGAGCGAGGTAGCAGGGCATCATAGCCGGCGAAGTTGGCGAGGCCATAGCGCAGATTGGTGTTGGGCATGAGCGTCCAGCCCAGCGCCGCATAGCGGAACAGGCCCGGCTGGGCCCGCAAGAAATCGGTCAGCGGCGTGGCGGGGTAATAGGCGGCGCGGTCCACCGTGGGGTTGTAGGCACCGTGAATTTGACCGAGGTCGGCGGCGGACAGCACGAGCAAGCCGAGAAACGCGCCCTGGCCCCAGCGCGGCCGGCGCGACCCCAGCGCCAGTACGCCGGCCAAGAGCGCCCCCGTCGGCAGCAAAACGACGGCGGTGCGGGCCAGGGCCGCTGTCCAGGTCGCCGTCGCTGCTACGTCCGCCGGCAACAGGAACACCGCCTGCGCCGTCGCTGGGGGAAGGGCCAGCGCCACGCCGCCCAGGCCCAGCAGGATGCCGCCCAACGCCCACAGCCGGCGCGGCTGCCGTTCGCCCAGGCGTTCCAGCAGCGCCTCGGCCCCCAGCGCGGCCAGCAACGCCAGGGCAAACTGGACCAGCAGCACCAGTCGCCCACTGGCTAGCAAGCCCATCAACGGGATCGCCTGCATCGCCGCCCGGATCAGCGGCCAACCGTAGACCGTGCCCAGCGCCAGGAGGGACGCAACGATCAGCAACCCGGCCAGCGCCCGCCCCTGGCGATCCCGGCGGCAGAATGCGAACGGGGCCAGCAGCCAGGGCAGCAGCCCGCAGTACAGGTTGGTCTCATTATAGTTCGACACAGTGGCCCACCAGTTGCGCTGGGCCGGATTGCCGAACAGATCGGGGTCGAAGGCGGTCCAAAAGTAGCGGAACGGCAGACCAGGATCCCCCGCCGCCGCACCGCTGCGCGAGACGAGCGCCGAACTCTGACCGAGGTATTCCAGGAACGGCCCTAGCTGGATCGCGGCCCCCGCCGTGCCCAACCCATAGGCCAGCCCCCACAACCCCAGCCGGCCGGCGACGCGGCCCCACTGCCGGGGCGCGGCTTGCCACGCCCCCAGCGCCGCAAACAGGCCGGTGCCGAGAGCGACTTGATAGGCCATCTCCGGCTGTCCGGCCAACAGGGTCAGGGTGACCAGCGCGGCCACACCTAGCACGGCCAACGAGCTGGGCCGCGCCAGCAACCGCGCGCTGGCCCACCACAGCCAGGGCAACCAGACAATCACGCTGGTATGCGGGTAGAGCAACCAGACGGTGACAAACGCGCCGAACGTGAAGGTCAACACGGCGACCCCAGCGGCCAGGGGGCGCACCCGCAATGTCGTGCGCGCCAGCACATACACGCCGAGCGCCAGCAAAAACAGCTTGAGCCAGACGCGCACAACCAACAGCGCCGGATCGGGCCAGAGAAAATAGGGCCAGTTGAGCGGGTCGAACACTGCCGCTTGCATCGTGCCTAGCGCCGGCGCACCGAGCATATTGTCGGGCTGCCAGAGCGGCAGCGCGCCCTGGTGCAAGCGCGTCGCCGTCGCCTGGAACCAGGGTTCAAACACCAGCACATCATCCGACAGCAGACCGTTGCCGGCCCCCGTCCAGCCGGCGGGTGCCTGGGCCGACCAGGGCGGATAGTCAAACAACAGGTCTGCCGGCGACAGGAACCGCCCGGTCAGCAGCGCCGGCCCCAAGAACAGGCTCACCAGCGCGCCCCACACCAGGATCGCCCCGGCCAGCTCCCGCCGGGTCAGCGGACCAACAGCGGATCGCCGTGCGGGCGTGAGCTTGGCGCGATCAAGGGCAGGGCTGGACAAACGGCGGTGCCTCGCTAGGGTGGTTGTGCTGTGTGGTATGGCCGGATACCGGCTACAGTATACAACACAACCGCGCCGCCGACCTCACCCCCCAACCCCCTCTCCTGAAGGGAGAGGGGGAGATTCTCGCCGGAGCCGGTAATACAACCGCGTCCCCCCACCCCCCAGCCCCCTCTCCCTTCAGGAGAGGGGGAGTTATCCACCCCCCTCCGCCCACCACTATGCTCGTCGTCATCTCCCCCTCTCCCTTCAGGAGAGGGGGCTGGGGGGGTGAGGTTGGTGGGCTGCCCCTCACCCGGCGGCGCGGCCATAGAGGCGATGGGTGTGAGCATTGCTCCAGGCGGGCGGCGCATCCGTGGGAGCAGGAGCCGAGTTGGGCGCATCCCAGGCCACGCCCGCACCCGCCGGCAACGGGTCGGCCTGGAGCGCGATCAGATAGCGGCGGTCGGCCAGCAAGGCCCAGTCGTGCGGCCCATCGAGCCGCAGACATTCGCCGTCAAACACCGCTGTCAGCGTGTGGATCACCATGCGATTAGTGCGATTCATTGCGCTCCTCCTTGATAATATGCCTGTATGACGACAACACGGAGACACGGAGACACGGAGATTTTATTGAGGGGCGGACTGGATTCACGCGCTATGCTTTATGAACAGAACCACCATAAATCTCCAAGACTCTCCGTGTCTCCGTGTCGCCGTGTTGTCCGTAACGCATGGCCTACGGCCCCGCCGCGCCCACACTTTGCAGCAGCAACAGGCCCGCACAGCCCAGCACGCCCAGGCCGATCAGCAGCCCCAACAGCAGGCCACCGCAACCGCTGCCCGCCGCCGCCCGTTCGCGACCCAGCTCGGCCACTTCGCTCACCAAGCCGTTGACCCGCCCGACCAGTTGCAGCACCACCACGCCCAGCAGCGCACAGGTGCCGGCCAAGCCCAGCAAGGCCAGACACATCCCCACCTGCAACCCTTGTGCGTCATCCATCGGTCATGCTCCTTCCCCTAGTGGCGCGGCGCTGATCCGGCTGCCCACCCTGCGATTAAAGCACAGACGGCTGCCGAAAGGCAGGAGCGCGGGGCCGAACTTTCGGAGACCCGGTCTGCGGAAAATTCGGCGTGCGGCTCGGAACATTCCCCGCCACCGATCCGCTATAATAGGGCTATGCGTAACGAAACCTTTGGCCGCCTGCTCAAAGCCGGCCTCAGCAGCATCGCCGCCTGTGAGGGCAAAACCGCGCCGATTATCGAAGACGAACTCGGCGACCTGATCGGCGTGACGGCCGCCTCGATCCAACGCTACAAAGCCGGCCATATTCCGCCCGATGCGCGCCCGGTGGCGATCCTGGCCGAAGCGGCGGTGCGGCGCGGGCACCTGGATCGCGCTTGGTTGCAGGCGTTGCTCCATGCCGCTGCCTACCCCGCCCCGGCCGGCCTGATCGACCGCCTTTGCCCCAGCAGCGGCACGGCGCGGCCCGCCCGCGTCTACCAGAACCTGCCCGCACCCACCTACAGCCAGTTTATCCTGCGCCCGCAAGCCATGAGCGACGTGCAGGACGGCCTGCGCCAGCGGTCGGCGGTCGCGCTGATCGTCAGCCTGGGCGGCATGGGCAAGACCAGCTTGGCCCGCGAAGTGGCCGCCGGCTGTCTGCTCGACGGCGCACAGCCGCGTTTCGATGCCGTGGTCTGGGTCAGCGATGCCGACCGGCCCGGCACGACCACCCTCAGCAGCGTGCTGGACGAGATCGCCCGCACACTCGATTATCCCGGCTTCACCGCGTTTGAGCATGAGGAAAAGCGGCGCGAGGTGGAGCAACTGCTGCGCCGCAGCCGCGTGCTGTTGGTGGTAGACAACTTTGAGACGGTGCTGGACGGCGCGCTGCTGGGCTGGCTCTTGCGCCTGCCGGAGCCGAGCAAGGCGCTGATCACCAGCCGCGAATATTCGCGCGCCTTCCGCAACAATACTTTCGTGCTGGAACTGCGCGGCATGAGCGATGGCGAGGCCGGCGAACTGATCCGCGCCCGCTTGCGGGTGCTGCGGATGGAGCAACTGGCGGGCGACCCGGCGGCGCTGGCCCCGTTGGTGGCGGCAACGGGCGGCAACCCAAAAGCGATTGAGATCGCGCTGGGCTGCCTGAAATACGAACACCGCCCCTTCCCGGCCGTGATTGACGATCTCTATGCGGCCCGTGGCACACTGGTGGATGATCTGTTCAGCCGCTGCTGGAGCCTGCTGGACGAGGCGGCGCGGCGGGTATTGCTGGCGATGCCGCTGTTCCCCGCCAGCGCCGGGCCCGCCGCGCTGGCCGCCGTCAGCGCGGTGAGCGCGTTCGCTTTCGACCGCGCCGTGGAGCGGCTAACCGACTTGGCCCTGCTCGATGTGCAACCGACCGACCTGCACAGCCCGCCGCGCTATACGTTGCACCCTCTCGTGCGGGCCTTCGCCGGGGCGCGCTTGGCCGAACAGCCGGATGCCGCCTTGCGCGACCGCTGGGTGCTATGGTATCGTGCGCTGGTGGCCCCGGTCGGCTACTGTTGGGCCGACCCCAGCCGCCTTGAACGGCTGGACCCGGAGCGCGAGACGATCCAGGCGCTGCTGCATTGGTGCGCGACGCAAGAGCGGCACCATGATGTGATCGCGCTGGTGGACGGCGTGGGCTACTACTACTACATTCGCGGCCTCTGGCGCGACGACGCGCCACCCAACCTGCTCGCGGCCCAAGCGGCCCGGCACCTGGGCGACACCGTGAAAGAAGCGGAGACGCTGGCCTTCCACATTCACACCCTCAGCGCACAGGGCAATATCGTCGCGATGGAGGAGTATTTGCCGCGCCTGCATGAGCTGACCGCCGCCGGCGCGTTACCCGACGAAGTGGCTTTCAACGTCCAGCACGCGCTCGCGCTCTACGCCATGACTCGGCAGGATGTGGATGCGGCCCAGGCGGTCTGGTTGCGGAGCCTGCGCCAAGCCGAGGGCGTGTCCGCGCTCTATTTCCTGATCCAGCGGCAATGGGTCGCCACTTGCCTCTATGCGAAGGGCGCACGGGTGCCCGCCCAACACCTGCTGCGCGAATGCCTGCGCGATGCCGAGCGTATCGGCAGCCAACGCTGTGTCAGCTTCTGCAAAATCCGCCTCGCCGCCATTGACTTGGACCTGGGCGAACTCCCTGCCGCTGCCGCGCTGCTGGCCGACACGCGGGTGACGGTCTACCGCTACCAGGACCGTGAGCATATCGCCGAGATCCAGCAACTGACCGCCCGCCTGCACCAACTGCGCGGCGATGTGTCCGCCGCCCGCCTTGCCCTGGCCGAGGCTGCCGACCTGTTCGAGCGCCTGGGGATGCGCCCGCAACTCGCCCGCGCCCGCGCCGACCTCGCCCGCCTGGCTGCGCCAGTGGCGGTAGGTGCCTAGCCCGGCTGATCCGCACAGGGCCGCGCAGAATCGCTAATGTACGAAGGGAAGGTCGGCCTACTCAGAATGACAGCAGCGGGGTGGGGTACGCAACAAAAACAGCCGTCCCACGAGAACGCATAAGCCCTGACACGCATCACCTTGCTTGGCTGAGGGAGCGCTGCAATCTGGCCGGAGCTGACGGCGAGGTGCAGGTCCAGATGGCACCGCCAGGTACTACGCCCCCGTCGGCGACCGGCAGCCGTGCCGCCCGATAGCCTCTGCGCGTCCCGCATCTAACCGGCGCAGCAACGGCTGACCGCGCCCCGCCGCAAGGAACCGCCCCGTGGCTCCGGCAACCCACCAGCAATCCTGGTATAATAGCGACATGATACCCCCACTCTATCGCTGCCTATCCCTCGTCGGCCTCTGGCTGGGGTTGCTCCTGGCCGCGTGCGACACCGCCCCGCCCCCGCCTTCGCCGACGGCCCCGCCCAGGAGCGCACCCACGCCCCACGGAAACCCGACCACCGACCACCGACCACCGACCACGGCCACCGAGGAGTTGCCCATGAGCGGAAACATTTTGGACTTGGCCCCGCCGCCTGACGGCATCCCGCTGGCCTATGGCAGCGACCCGCAGCAATTCGGCGAGTTGCGCCTGCCCGCCGGGGCCGCGCCGCACCCAGTCGTGGTCGTCATCCACGGCGGCTACTGGCGCGCCGCCTACGACCTCAAACATATCGGCCACCTGTGCGTGACGCTGACCGGCGCGGGCGTGGCGACTTGGAGCCTCGAATATCGCCGCTTGGGGCAAAACGGGGGCGGCTGGCCGGGCACCTTTACCGACGTAGCGGCAGGGATCGACTACCTGCGGACGGTGGCACCGCAATACGGCATGGACCTGAGTCGCGTGGTGGTGATCGGCCATTCGGCGGGCGGGCAGTTGGCGCTGTGGGCGGGTGGGCGCGGGCGCATCCCGGCGGGCGCTGCGCTGTACACGGCCCAGCCGTTGCCGGTGCGCGGGGTGGTCGGCTTGGCGGCAGTCGCCGATCTGCGCCAGGGCTGGGCGCTGGGCCTGAGCAACGGCGTGGTGGGCGATCTGCTGGGCGGCAGTCCGACCGAAGTGCCCACGCGCTACGCCACTGGGTCGCCGCGTGACCTGTTGCCGCTGGGCCTGCCGCAACGCCTGATCCACGGCACCGCCGACCCCATCGTGCCGTTCACCATCAGCGAAGGCTACACGCAGGCCACCCACGCCGCCGGCGACGATGCCCGCCTGCTGCCCCTGGCCGACCTCGGCCACTTCGAGCTGATCGATCCCCGCTCCGCCGCTTGGCCCACCGTGCGCGACACCGTGCTGGCGCTGCTCAACTCGCCGGCGGCACCGTAATCTCTTGCCACACCCGCGCTTCGATAAACCGGCTGAGATGGCCGACATTGGTGGTGGCAATGACCACCGAGTCGTAGTCTGCGGCCAGCGATAACGCCTGAGCCGCCAAAATCACGTCTATATCCAGCTCTTTGTCTCCCGTCGTGGGCCGTCCCCGCGCACGGGTCGCAGCCCATAACTCGGCAGCCAACAACAGCGCTTCGGTGGTGAGGCGGAGATAGATGAGTCTGGTTTTGAGGCTGTTTAGCTCGTCTAATCCATAGCGAAAATCGGCGCGGATGATCTCACGCCGAATCTCGTAGTCAATAATTTCTGGTAGAACAACAGCCACATCAGGTTTGATCAACAACCGACTTAGCCACTCTGTACACTCTTGCGCCCTGGCTGAACCCGGCGGATGGGTAAGCAGACCTAATGGACCAGAGTCCAGCACAATGGCTTGCCTCATGGAAACAACTTACGCGCGGAAGGATGGTCTTCATCAAGAACCCGCATCAAATACGCTAACTCCGCTTCATGCCGCTCAGGGTCGCCCTGCCGCAGTGTGTGGAGAAACTCTCTGGCCGCTTCATTGCGCGCCTGGCGCGCTTGGCGCATTTCCTCCGTCTCAGGCGGTACGTCGGGCGGTAAGCCCATCGCGATACGGATGCGGCGGGTGCGCTCTTTGACCTTTTCCCACGAAAACGGTTCTTGGTGTAGCGGCTCGCCCCAGACATCTTCCACCAGATCCATGTCAAGATCCTGCTCAATGATACTCATAGCAACCTTCCTTGCCTACAGATAACGATACGCCGTGCGGGCCACGCTGTCAAGCCCCAGCCAAAACCCTGCGCGGCCTGCGTGCCTGCCCAGGGCCGGCCGGGCGTTAGGGCGCGGCGATCTGGAAGACGAGGATATATTGGTGCAGTTGGTTGGCAACAAACTGGAAGGGGTAGCCGAAGGGATAGAGGCGCACCGTGCGGTCCACCCAGATTTTGTAGCCGCGAAAGCGCAGGCCGGGGATGGCGGCGGGCAGGGCGGCGGCGAGGTCGGCGTGCAGCATATTGTGGTGCGCGGCGGTCGGTTGCAGGTCTTTGGCGAATACCACCAGATAGCCGCCCGGCTTCACGAAGGCCACGGCCCCGGCCAGGATGCCGCCCAGCGCACTCACAAACTCGGCATACGGCAGGTTGCCCAGGTCGGCGGGATCGCGGCTAAACGGCGTGGGCGTGGCGGAGCCGGTGCGCTTCTTCTTTTCGCCGGCTTGCGGGCGGGCCAGCATATCGCCGTAGGGCGGATCGGTCAGGATCAGATCGAAGACGCGCCCATGCAGCGCCGCCAGCGCGCCCAGCCGGCGGGCATCCGCGCAGACGGTCGGCTGCACGGCCAGCCCCTCTTGCGCGCAGACTTGCTCATAGATCGCCAAGTAGGCCGGCGACAGCTCCACGCCTACGCCCTGCCGCCCGGTGAGCGCGCAGCCCAACAGCGTGCCGCCCACCCCGGCGAACGGGTCCAGCACCCCGCCGCCCACTTTGGTGAAAAAGCGGATGATCTCGGCCATCAAGTACGGCGGCTTGGGCGCGGGATGCGCCCGCCGCAGGTTATGCCCGCACGCGGTCGGCCCGCGCATCGGGTAGGTCGTGGCCTGCACCGACTGCAAAAAGTAGAGCCACTCGCGCCCCGTCAGATCGTTCAACCGGTTGCGGGGGTCCAATCGCCCCACCGCTTCCGCCCCCGTGTCGGTCATGCACCCCACCTTTGCGCGTAAAACGT